>Ga0207991_1000674_pt1 | contig 22656 bp, 15 predicted proteins | sample ETN07SmetaG_FD_185786 | JGI IMG/M metagenome (GOLD analysis project Ga0207991, IMG submission 185786) | Marine microbial and viral communities from oxygen minimum zone, Eastern Pacific Ocean - ETNP2014F14-07SV275 (SPAdes) (version 2) | ecosystem: Environmental > Aquatic > Marine > Oceanic ...
ATCAAAGTCCCCAATATAAATGGTGGCGGGTTCCGATTCAGACGCCCAAATCTTAGAGTTTTTTCCCAAATTACCAACGACCAAATCCAGATACCCATCTCCATTAATATCATCTGTTAAAATACAATTCCACCAACCGTTGGATTCCCCTAACCCCGCCTTTGCTGTTACATCGAGTAGATAGGTTCCATTATTCTGAAAAATAGTCACCGGCATCCATTCCCCAACAATAATCAAATCCAAGTCCTCATCATTGTCATAATCGATCCAATCAGCATCGGTCACCATACCTACTGTAGCTAGTTGGGGATTATAATCGTCAGTAACAATATGAAAATTTCCAATACCATCATTTTCAAGTAAATAACTGGTGGGTGTCAACCCATATTTCCACGGCACACTACGACTACCCAAAAATAAATCTATATCACCATCGTTATCAAAATCAGCAGGCGCAACACAAGAACCGCTGTCATATATATGCGGCAATGAGCCGGTGGACTGGTTAAAATATCCCATACCATTATTCAAATAAAGTCTATCAAGTAGTGCCGGCGATCGCGTTGAGTATTCATTACCACCACTGACAACATATAGGTCCAAATCACCATCGCCATCTGCGTCAAAAAAAGCTGAGCCAATATCTTCTGAAATTCCTCCTTCTATCAACAATTGTTCATTAGTGCTGATGAATGATCCAGAGTCTGTTTGGATCAGTAATTGCCCCGGAGAACCTTTAGCCCCGCCAATAAATAAATCCTCTAATCCATCACCATTAATATCTCCAGTAGTCATCTTGGGTCCCTCATTAGATAATATATGTGGAATGAGCGGTTCTCTGTGAAAATCAATGAAGTGGTTCTCTACATGCTGGTATTGTACGGGAAAGGTAGCGGTAATTTCCTTTAGTAACGGTTTCGCCTGCTTAGGTAATTTCCTATAATAGGGCTGTGCATCTTTCTGGTACAGAGTAACTGATTGATTTGCCTGAATATTATCTAATTTTATCTGAGTACCGTCCGGCCAATCGACAACCAACGTGTCTACAAGATTATTCTCCCCTAAACCAATAGTAAGAACATAATCAACAGATGACTGGAATACTTTCATTGGCATAAGTTCATGGACAAATATTTGCTGGTTGTTACATTGGACGGAAACCTTCGCCCCGATGGCATAAGTATTCATGCCTTCGCCAACTAACTTTACTTTTAAATAGTGGTTATCTGTAAAGTTGTCAGTTTCATTGCGATATACAAAAGCTGCTTGATTAACATTATTAATGATTAAATCATTATCACCATCACCATCTAGGTCTCCATAAGCGGCACCGTTCGAAAAGCTTGGATTATCCAAGCCCCACATCTTCGCTTGATTATTAAATGTCAAATCTCCATTATTCTGGAATGCATAATTTGATAGTTTTGTAGACGGGATTTTTCTGATAAGTTCAGGAATATCTATAAAATCACCTTTTAGAACTTTCTGGATATTTTCATCCTGTCTTAAAAAATCTAGATAATCCTGATCGGTAACATCACGATACATCCCATTGGTAATAAAGATATCTTTCAAGCCATCATTATTTAAATCCACAATCATTGTACACCAACTCCAATCAGTCTGCGCAAGCCCGGCAAAGAAACCAACATCACTAAAGGTTATATTGTTACTTAAGCCAAAACCATTATTTAACTGCAAAGAATTTTGTGATAATTGGTGGTAGTAGCCCCACTTCACCTCCTTTTGTTTATATTCAAATGGTTCATAGGTAAATGTAGTTTTTAATCGATAATCATCTTCCGGTAGCATATCCGTTGTAAAAATATCCACAAACCCATCATTATTGATATCAGCAATATCGCCGCCCATTGATGATAAACTAACATGACTTATCATTTCTTCCAGTTGCTCCTTATATGTACCATCCTGGTTATTGATATAAAGATAGTCCCGCTCAAAGAAATCATTAGCTACATAAATATCCATCCAGTTATCGTTATTTACATCGGCTACCATGAGGCCCAATCCAAAACCAATAACGCTCCCATATATGCCCGTAATTTCACTAACATCCTTAAATACTCCTCCATCGTTACGGTATAATTTATCCCCGCCATATAAATCTCTTTTATGGCGCAGATTTTTTGATAAATCAAATGTGCTGATAGCCCTGAAAGCATTATTGAGCACATAAAGATCCAGATCGCCATCATTGTCATAATCAAAAAAAGCAGCGTGAGTAGAAAAACTATTATCGTCAATGCCATAATCGGTTGCGGCTTCTATAAAAGTGGGGATTTCCCCACTTTCCGATCCCTGATTAATAAACAATTCATTTGCGCGGGAATCCCCTTTAATATTGCCTGAGTTACAAACATATATATCCAGTAGTCCATCACCATTAATATCAACCATGCAAACGCCGGTAGACCATTTATGCGAACCAGCTACTCCGGCATCCTTTGTAACATCCTTGAACTGCATATTCCCTTTATTTATATACAGTCTATTACTCTTATTATTTGCAACCAGATATACATCTGGTAAATAATCACTATTAATATCACCTATAGCTACACCACCTCCATTATAATAGTTTCGGTACTTGAAAACATTGAAGCCTACTTCATCCATAAGCGTATTTTCAAAGTCAATTCCAGTATATACACTAGGCAATAATGTGAACATACTGTTCACCTCAGTGGATGGATATTTCTCCGTACAGGATAACAAAAGAAAAATTATTATCCAACGGCAACTGGGGATAATATTATCAGCACCCATGGCTGGAAAAATAAGTTACTATCTTAATCGATAATAATAAAAAAGCAGCACTTTTAGATCGTGCTGCTTCTTACAACATATACCGTACAGTGATTAGCGGTAGCCAAACAAAAACAACGGTATATACTAAATTATACTAATCAAATATTAATAACCTGAATTCTGCACCAGATTTGGGTTCGCATCTAGCTGGCTTTGCGGAATGGGATAGAGCACTCTATGGTCACCATCACTGGCATCTTTATGCGTCCAGGATTCAAGAAACTTACCGTGCCGGATCAAGTCCTGGCGACGGAACCCCTCCCAGAGCAGTTCATGACCGCGTTCTGCTAAGATTGCTTCTGAATCAATACTTGCAAGAGCATCAAGACCAGCACGAGTACGTACTTGGTTCAACTCCGCAAGGCCGCTTCCGCCCGAATTGAACTCTGCTTCCGCTTTCATAAGCAGCACATGAGAGTAACGGAAAATGGCGTAATCTGCACCTGAAAACCAGCCAGTCATATTGGGATCAATCGGCCATTTGAGCATACGAGGTCCAGCAGATTCGTTGGCATCAACAAGAGGAAAATCCACCGTAAAACTTAACGGATTACCTTGACGATCAAACGCCGAATCTCCTGCAGCTGACCCGAACAGCACATACGCTTGCCCTACCAGTATCTGTTCCAGTCGGGCATCAGTTGATTCGTGACTGTTATAGAAGTCGGTTAAAACGGAGAATCCATTCCACGGACTGGCAGGTATATTATTATAATGCAGGGTTGCCATGTGTCGAAAAGAAGTAACCCCGTCTAAAGGTAGATGGGCAAGAGTAAGAATGTATTCTGTATTTGCAGGGCCCTCATTTTCAAAGGCAAAGACGTCCATAACAGTTGGCATCAGGTCATAAACACCTGAATTGATGACAGCGTCACAGGCACTCTTACAATTAGCCCACTCTGCAGTTCCTGTATAAACCTCTGCATTGAGATATAGCGTGGCCAGCAGTGTGTTGGCAGCGCCTTTGGTTATCCGACCATGGCCTCCCGAGCCATGGCTTGCCTCAAGATCAGGCAGAGCGGTATTAATTTCAGTCACAATCCAGTCAAACACTTCTGCCCGAGGAGTTCCTGATGGTGGATTGTCCGGATCCGTTTCTGATACAGTGACCAAAGGTACAGCACCGTACAAATCGATAAGCCACCAGTAATATAGACCTCTGAGTATTTTTGTTTCTGCAGTATAGGTCTTCACCAGATCTGTCTGTTCCGCCATAGCGAGAGCATCCAGAGTGGAATTGGCCTTCGCTATAGCACCAAATGCACCTGACCAGCCGCCGCCAACTGAACCAAGGGTGGCATCCCAGCTGTGCAGCTGAAGCGCCCGCCATGCACCTCCATCATCCCAGTCTCCACCACGGGTGGGGACCACAATGGCGTCAGAGGAAACTTCCTGTAGAAACATATAGTCACCCCACTGTGCTTGATTGAGACCATTATATACAGGAACCACTGCAGCGGTTAATTCACCTTCTGTATTATAGAAGTTATCCGGTGTTACCAGATCATAGGGCGATTCCACCAGATCGGTGCAACTCCATGAGTACAGTAAGATGAAAATCAATGGAATTGAGAATCGAATTATTTTTTTATTTTTCAACATATGATGACTCCTTTCAAAGTCCAACGTTAATACCAAAAGAAATGGTCTTGGCTTTAGGATAATTAGTGTAATCAATCCCCTCAGCTAAACCAGAAATGGTGCTTACTTCTGGATCAAACCCCGAGTAATCTGTCAGAGTAATCAGGTTATCAGCGCTCAAGTAAAAGCGTAAGTTCTTAAACTGGCCAGTTTTCAACGTATACCCGATTGTTACATTCTGCAGGCGGATAAAAGACCCATCTTCAATGAATTTATCTGTCAGGGCCACTGCCGCTTCCGAACCAAGTCCATTATTTACATCATCCGCTGTCTCAGAGAACAGATTAATATTATTAAAGGGATTAGAAGGCCGCTGATATTCCAGGCGGGTATTATTCAGGATCTCATTCCCCTGTACAGACCAGATATAGAAACTAAAGTCAATATTTCCGAAATTTATCTGATTCGTCATACCGAATGTATAATCCGGGTGAGGTGATCCCAGGATTCTCCTGCCATCACCCAGAGGGCCACCATCCGTTGATAATATTTCCTGCCCATCCGCGTCATAGCCACTTAATTCATAACCAAAGAATGTTCCAAACGGTTCACCAGGCTTGATAATCGCTGCCTGTACACCAGATAGTCCAGCACCGCCAACCTGGCCCGTAACAATATACTCTACATCTTTGCCCAGACTGACCACATTGTTTTTATTGGTGGAAAAATTGAAACTGGTATTCCAGCTCATGTCTTTTGTAGACATATTAACCGAATTGATAAAAAATTCGAGTCCCGAGTTCTCTACACTGCCTACATTGTCCAGCTTGGTAGTCACCACCGCCGGCTGGGGGACATTTACCTCAACCAGCATATCTTCAGTAGTCTTGGAATACATATCAACACTGCCGGTAATCTTATTATCCATCAAAGCGAAATCTACGCCAAAATTTATGTCACTGGTTGTTTCCCACTTCAGATCAGGATTGGCCAACTGGTTCGCGGCAACACCAGAAAGCAATTGGCCTCCAATAACGGCATTGGCTCCGGATCCAAGGGTAACCAACGAGCGGTAATTCCCAATTTCCTGATTACCAGCAACGCCATAGCTTGCCCTTAATTTGATATCATCCGTCACACGAAATCCTACAGAAGCAGATGGGAAAACACCCCATTTATTATCATCACCAAATCGGGATGATCCTTCCCGGCGGAGAGTAGCCATCACATTAAGCTTACCACCCATACTGTATGCAACACGGCCGAAGAAAGAAACCAAACGATTCTGGTTTTTAAAGGAGTAAGGCGCAGTTGTAAAATCAGTTGCACCGCCCATATTATTGTAGAGCCAGGCATCGGTAACAAAGCCTTTGGTAGTTGCTCCAAACCCGCTGTTCGTGAATTCCTGGAATTCATACCCTGCAAGGACATTCAGGCTCGAATTACTGTAATTTAACGTTGTGTTAAAGTGATCATTCTTTCTTTGAGTATTTTGGACAGAAGCCTGGCCGCCAATTGAAGCGGCATAGGGCAGCGAATTGGGTTCATAAATATTACGATTGTATGATTCACGATCCAGACCCAGAGTCACCTTAGCGTTTAAACCCGATATCAGCTCGTATTCTGCAGTTGCACTGGTTAAAACACGCAAATTTTCGCCAACATCACTGATTTCATTGAGCAGGGCCACAGGATTACGAATTGTCGTGGTTGCATATTCATAATACGATCCATCTGCATTTTTCACAGGATATGTGGGGTTGAACTTTAAAACATTGGTAAATACACCGCCAAAATACCCAGCCCGCTGATTGTAAGGAGTATTGTTACGATTACTAAAGCTGGGGCTGACTTTGAGACCCAGTTTAAGTTTATTATCCAGCATCGTATGCCGCACATTTAAACGGGTAGATATACGCTGCCGTTCAGAATTTAAAAGAATACCCTGCTGGTCCAGGTAGCTTATGGAGGCTCGGTACTGCGTTTGCTGAGTTCCGGCGCTGAATGAAATATTATGATTTGTGGAAACAGCCGATCTTAAAATCTCATCCTGCCAGTCAGTATTGGCGCCACCATCTTCGATATCTACGCCAATGCTGCTTGCATAACTCTTAAATCCAGCGGCGTCCATCAGATCCAGTTTTTTGGTAATGCTGGAAGAACTGGTAGAGGCACTGTAAGTTAAAGAAAGTTCGCCAGGGCGTCCTTCCTTAGTAGTAATCAAAATAACGCCGTTTCCGCCACGTGCACCATAAATAGCAGAAGAAGCAGCATCCTTTAAAATATCAATGGAGGCAATATCGTCAGGGTTCAGCATACCCAGTGGATTATCCATGGTTCCATCAGCTCCAGCTCCAGCGCCGGTGGTAAAACCACCAGGGAGGGCTGAAGAGTTGTTTATTGGCACACCATCAACAACAATGATAGGATTATTGCTGGCATTGATCGAGGTTCCCCCGCGAATACGAATACGTGGCTCGCTGCCAATATCACCATTGTTGGCTGTGATAACTACGCCTGGAGCTCGGGCCTGAAGCAAAGACTGCAAATCAGTGTTGGTGCCTTTTGTGAAACTACCCTCTTTTAATGAGGAAATAGCCCCAGTTACATCCCTCCGGGATTGTGTTCCATACCCAATGACAACAACGTCTTCACCAGCGATAACCGTGGATACCAAGGTTACCTCAATTATAGCGCGGCCGCTAACGGCAACTTCCGCAGTTTCATAACCAATGTATGATAACACCAGCACGTCATTAGCAGAAACACCCTCCAGAACAAATGCGCCATTTTCATTCGTTGTTGTACCTGTGTCAGTATTTTTTACAACAATATTTACACCGACCAACATACTGCCATCATCAGCTGAACTGACAGTTCCAGACACAACACTAGTCTGAGCAATTACTTGTCCACAACATAGTACGAAAATTAATAAACTAAAAAATAGACTGCTATTTTTCACTTTTGGCTACCTCCATAATTAAATAATCATTAGTTGAAAAAACATATCAATTAATCTGCATTAATATAAATAACATGTAGATAATTTGTTAGTCTAAACTGGATTCTTGTTTTAGTTGGATTCGGAAATTGGAATTTCATATTGTCAAAAAATAAACTATTGAGGGGTCTTAAATTTCATTTTAGATTGGTATATTATTGAATGTAACCGAATGAGAATTATTGACTGGAGTCTAATAAAAAAAGAGGAGGCATTATGGAAACACGGCGGAATTTTCTCAAGAAATCAGCGGCAATCGCTGGCGGGGTCAGTATAATGGGACTTGGTGGTACGGCCATGTCTAGCTGCAACAGTAGTAAAGATCTTCTTTTCAAGATATCGCTTGCTGAATGGTCATTAAATAAATCTATGCGCAATGGTGAGGTTGATCATTTGGATTTCGCTAAGATAGCAAGAAGAAACTTCGACATTGATGCAATTGAATACGTTAATCAGCTATTTGCTGATAAAACCGGTGGCAGTGCTTATTTAAAAGAAATGAAGACTATTGCCGATGGTGAGGGTGTTAAAAGTCTTTTGATCATGTGTGATCGAGAAGGCGCTTTAGGTGATACAAATGATGCAGCGCGGACGACTGCGGTAGAAAATCACTATAAATGGGTAGATGCTGCCAAGTACCTAGGCTGCCATTCCATCCGTGTGAATGCCCAGAGTGAAGGTGAATATGATGAGCAGATGAAACTAGCTGCTGATGGTTTGAGCAGGTTAACAGAATATGGTGCAAAACATAACATTAATGTAATTGTAGAAAACCACGGTGGTCTATCCAGCAATGGAAAATGGCTTTCCGGTGTTATGGATATGGTGAATCACCCTCGCTGCGGCACACTGCCTGATTTTGGCAACTTCTACCTTGGTTCATGGGAAGAAAAAGGAAATGAGTGGTACGATCGTTATGTTGGTGTAGAAGAATTGATGCCGTATGCAAAAGCTGTGAGCGCTAAGAGTCACAACTTTAACGAAGATGGTACTGAAAAAGATACGGATTATAGTAAAATGATGAAGATAGTTCTAGATGCTGGTTACCGCGGTTATGTAGGAATTGAATATGAAGGTCCAGACCTTAGTGAAATGGATGGAATCGCAGCTACCAAAAAATTATTGGAAAAAGTTAGGGGTGAGCTAGTCAACAAATATAGCTGAAGAATTTATGGTGTATAATGTCAAAATCTTATCCTAGCACCAGGCGCTCCTTTCTTAAGAAATTTGCCGCATTATCCGCACTAACGGCCAGTGCGCTGCCAGCTGTTGTGCTGGACCAGCAACAAAAAGCATTGCTAAAAAGAACTGTTAAAGCTATTTCCCCTAATGATCGGTTGCAGATCGCTACAATCGGCATGGGAATAATCGGTTTCATTGATACTGTAACCGCTATTTCAGTACCGGGAGTTGAACTGGTAGCGGCCTGTGATCTTTATGATGGTCGGTTGAAGCACACCAAGGAAGTGTTCGGTAACCAAGTGGTAACGATCCGTAACTACCAGGAAATCCTCGAACGGGATGATGTGGATGCTGTACTAATATGTACCCCGGATCACTGGCACGCACGAATCGCCAGGGATGCATTAAGAGCAGGGAAACCTGTCTATTGTGAAAAACCAATGGTACAGGATATAGCAGATGGTAAAAAGTTGATTCGGGCACAGAAAAATTCAGGCTGTGTTTTTCAGGTGGGTAGCCAGTTTGTTAGCTCTATAGTTTTTGAAGAAGCTCGAAAACAGTTTGCAGCAGGTGCTATTGGTGAACTCAATATGATTGAGGCCCGGTATAACCGCAACTCGGCCATCGGTGCCTGGCAGTATACCATCCCTCCTGACGCCTCTCCAGAAACCGTGGATTGGGATCAGTTTATCAGCGGCACTAAAAAAAGAGACTTCGATCCAGTTCGCTTTTTCCGTTGGCGTAATTACTGGGATTATGGCACAGGTGTGGCAGGTGATCTATTTGTTCATCTTTTTTCTGGTCTGCATCATATTCTATCTTCCAATGGCCCAAATAGAATTGTAGCCACTGGCGGTCTGCGGTTCTGGAAGGATGGTCGCGACGTGCCTGATATGATGCTTGGGCTTTGCGATTATCCGGAAACTGAATCGCATCCAGCATTTAACCTTACTCTACAAACAAACTTTGCTCATGGTGGAGGCGGTGGGACGGACATGCGCCTTATCGGCAGTGAAGGTGTTATGGATCTGGGATTTCGCGGATTAACGATCACCACTACCCCTCGCTACACACCAACAAAAAAACAGATCATTGAAGGGTACAATTCCGTAAGCACATTCTCCAAATCTGTGCAACAGGAAATTGCGGATAACTATGAGCAATACTATCCGGATAATAAATCAACAAACACAGAAAAAAGTGTCACTGAATTCAATCCACCAGAAAACTATGACGAACGCTTCGACCACTTTGTACATTTTTTTAATGCTGTCAGAACCAATGGCAGTGTTACGGAAGACGCTGCATACGGATTCAGGGCAGCAGCGCCTGCAGTATTGACCAACGCCAGTTATCTAAAGCAAAAACCGATGCGCTGGGACCCTGAAAAAATGGCCTTACGCGCCTAGATAGATTACACTAAATTATATCCTAATCAATGAACGGTCACCTATCAATAAGGTTTGCCATAATAGTTAGTACTAAATCCGCATGAAACGACAATTGACTATTTATTTCAGATATATTTTTTTCGTTTCTGTAAGTATAATGACTTATTCATGCCAATCAGACAGTAGATCAAAGAAAAATACTGGCTCCGGAACCTCTTTTGATAATCGTAGGTCTGCCTTGATGCTGGATTTGATTCGAGCAGAAGAAATGTTTGCTGCCGGAAAACTACACCAAGCACTTGGATTAATTGATGAATTAGTCAGTAAAAAGCCGCAGTGGGCAGGCTCATACTTACTGAAAGGAAATATATATACGGCTGTGGGCCAGCACGATCAAGCTAGATCGGCCTATGAAAAATTAGTGAGAATTGACCCTGATTATTTGAGCGCATGGTTCAAGCTGGGTAATAATGTCTACAGGAAAAAACAATACCGACAAGCAATTAACTTTTATAATCAGGAATTGACCGGCCAACAGGCTATTACCCTGCAATCCAAAGACAAACAAATCACAATTATGCAGATCGGACGTTGCTATATGCCTCTAGGCAAAGCAGATAGTGCATTAATTATCTATAACAAATGTATAACAATTGATAGCCTTTACAACGAAGCCATGGGCGATGTAGCACGGTTACATATTGACAACGGAGACTATATAACAGCAGTGGAGTTCGCGAAAAAGGCTGTGGCTTTAGATGAAAATAACATTGATTATCAGTATTCATTAGGAACTGTATTTTTGAAAACCAATCAATATAAACAAGCGATCTCTTACTTGCAGGCGGTTGCAGATCAACGCCCCTTTTATGAAGGTGTGTATTACAATCTGGGCCAGGCGTTTATACGTTTGGGTAACAATAATATTGGTAGTCAATACCTTTCAAAAGTAGATAGTATTCAAACGCTGTATTCCGGTTTGGAAAATCTTAAGTTGGCTGTAGATAGGAATCCGGATAATCAGATAAAATGGCTGGAGCTCGCTAAAGCATACGAGTCTGCCGGCATGAAAACAGAAGCAGGTCAGGCTCGTCTTGCGGCCCAATTCACCGGCACGTTGAAAAATAAATGATGAATAAGAAACTTTTACTAATGGTTATTTGTGTATCGTGTTTTTTCAGTGCGTGCCAGAAAAAACCGGACATTGATCCTGCTGTAGCAACACTAATATTCCAAGCGGAGACAGCCTTCAGGAATGGTTATTACAATGCGGCCCTAACAATCACCGACAGTGCTATTATAATTAGTCCAGACGTGGCTGACGTTTATTTCCTGCGCGGCAGAGTATTTACAAAACTTGCCAGATTGAACGAAGCAGAAGCTGCATACCGCACCGTTTTATCTCTAGACTCTAACTATCAGGGAGCAAGGTTTAATATGGGAACAAACAGTATCCGCCAGAATGATCTACCAGCGGCTATTGCCCATTACAAGAGTGAGCTGCTGCTACATCCTTCAGCCAGAACGATGGTTCAGATTGGCAGGTCCTATGCTGATTTGGGGAAAATTGATAGTGCAGCTTTTGCCTACGAAGAGGCTATTAAGACTGATGGTGAAAATGCTGCCGCATACATGCGACTCGGGCATTTATATAAAGACAGTGGTGACGTAACTAAAGCGATCGAATATGTAACCAGTGGTTTAAATCTAGATCCTGAAAATTTGGACTACAAATATGTTATGGGTTCTCTCCTTTTATTAAATGGAGAACCGGAGGTATCCCTGCCCTACTTCCAGGCTGTAACCAGTAAGCGCCCCTGGCATTATTGGTCCCACCATAACTTAGGGCAAGCGCTCTACCGCATTGGTAATGAGGCCGAAGGCCAGCATTATATGGACATGGCAAAAGAACTGCAAAAAGGCATACAAGAGGTAGAAAACTGGCGCAATCTGGCCAATATGAATCCTGATCAGTTGATGCTTTGGGTTAACCTTGGAAATTCATTAAAAAATATGGGGCGGATACAAGAAGCAAAAGACGCCTATCTAGTGGCGCTTTCCTTAAGCCCCATGAGTTTTGCACTACAAAATAATATTGCCAATCTCTGCCTAATGGATGGCGATACAGCGCAGGCGATCATTAGGTACGAAGCGATTCTATCTTTGGATTCTACGCTTGTAGATATTTGGTTAAATCTTGGCGTAGTATATGCCAGCTCAGGCAGGAAAAATTATGCGCGTCAAGCTTGGGTGAAAGGGCTTGAATTTGACCCTGATAACACCACCCTAAGAGACTATTTAGAAACATTAAATTAATAACAATGAGCCCCTACCTTGCCGGAAAAATCACTGTTCTTTTTGCAGTTACAATATTCATTTCCTGTGAGAATAAACAGCCCGTATCTACTAATAAAACGCAAATCAATTTTACAGACGTTACGGCGACTGCTGGGTTAGCGAATTTTCGCCATGTTACAGGTGCTGTTGGAGATAAATGGTTTCCTGAATCCATGGGGTCTGGGGGAGGTTTCATCGATTATAACGGTGATGGCTGGTCAGATATTTTATTGGTAGGTGGTGGCGTATGGCCTGAGAAAAGCGCTGTGTTTGCTCCAGCTCTATTTTTATACCATAATAATCAGGATGGAACTTTCAAAAATGTAACTGCAGCTGCGGGCCTGGCTGATCTACATACCTACGGCTTTGGCATAACAGTGGCTGATTATGATAATGATGATGATCAGGACTTTTTCTTTACAACCATATGGCAAAATCATTTATTCCGTAATGATGGAGGTACTTTTACTGATGTGAGTTTGGGCAGCGGCCTGGAAAAAGATTTACTGTGGAGTACAACAGCTATATTCTTTGATGCTAATCAAGATGGGTGGGTGGATCTGTACGTAGGCAGTTATGTAGACTGGTCTCCTGAAAACGATATCTGGTGTACACTGGACGGCAATACAAAAAACTACTGCACTCCTGAACTGTATAATGGTGTTCCCAGTCGTTTCTACCGTAACAATGGTGATGGTACTTTTACAGATAAAACTGAACAGGCAGGTTTTCTGCCAGCCCCAGGTAAAATGCTGGGCGCAACAGAACTGGATTTCAACAATGACGGCTGGCCCGACTTAGCGGTAGCCAGTGATACCCAACGGGATCTACTTTACGTGAATAATGGTAATGGTACGTTTAAAGAAATCGGTGCGGTAAGCGGTATGGCTTATGATGAAAATGGACGTGCCAGAGCCGGGATGGGTATCGATGCGGGCGTGGTAGATAATTCCGGCAGAGAAACAATATTTGTGGGCAATTTTTCCAAGGAAATGATCAGTGTATTTCGTCACCAGACTGGTAATTATTTCGAAGACCGGGCAGCCCTATCGAAAATCGGAAGACCAAGCCTCATGACATTGACATTTGGATTGTTTCTTTTTGATGCAGAACTGGATGGTGATCTGGATCTATTTACCGCCAATGGACATGTTCAAATTGGAATTGAACACACGCAGGATGGCATTTACTACCGGGAACCAAGTCATTTATTTCTTAACGATGGGAACGGTCATTTCGCTGATATTGTACCGAGTATTGGTGGTCCATTGGCCCAGCCCATTGTTGGCCGCGGCGCTGCGTACTCAGATTATGATAAAAATGGAACGTTAGATATATTGGTTACGGAAAACAATGGACCAGTACATTTATTTCGCAATGATAATAATGAAAATAATTTTTTACGTGTAAATGTCAAATCAATAGCCAGCGCCAGAGGCGGTCTGGGCACAAAATTAGTTGGAATAACAAAAAATAAGCGCATGGTGCGGAGGGTCAAGACAGGATCCAGTTTTATGTCGCATTCTGAACAAACAGTTACCTTTGGTCTTGGCAGTGAGGAGGTGCTAGATAGTTTGTATGTATATTGGCCCAACGGATCAATGGAAGTATTTCTCAATATCAATAGCGGACAAGAAATCAATATTACTGAGGAACGGGGTAAGTGGACAGTTCAATGATGCTTCTAATTCCTTTATTGCTGTTCCTTTATTGCTGTTCCAGCAATGAAAAACAAGTTGTCGATGTGTCATACAGCAGCAATCCCAGGACAAGTCGTTTTTTACTGCAAGGGAGTGACGCGTTGAAGCAGCACAATTTTATTCAGGCTCTTACCTTAGCTGACAGTGCGGATAAGTATGCCACACAAAAAGCAGATGTTCACTTCTTTAAGGGCCGTGTATACTCAGAACTTGGCCGATTTGCAGAAGCAGAACAAGCATATAAGAATGCGCTGAAAGCTGCACCCGGTTACAGGGGCGTATGGAACAACCTTGGTAATAATGCATACCGCCAACAAAATTTCAGTCAGGCAGTTAATTATTATGGACAAGAGATAACGCAGAATCAAGCATCGATACCTCTGCGGGCGTTGGGCCGGGCATTTGTTGAACTAGGTAAAACCGATAGCGCTAGAACATATTTTCAAAAAGCGATTGATTTGGATAGGAATTATGCAGCCGCTCATTTCAATCTGGCTCAATTAGAAGAAGATGAAGGAAAACTTAATCAAGCGCTACAGCACGCTGGGCGTGCCTATGGAATTGAGCCAGATAACCTGGAATACCGCTATGTATACAGCACCTTACTGGTACAAATGGATAGGGGTAGTGAAGCTATTTATAACCTTAGAGAGATAGTGGAAAAATGGCCCTGGCACCACGGCGCATATTATAACCTTGGCCGGGCACTTGTCAAGGCAGGGCAAAAAACAGATGGTGAAAACTACTTAGAACAAGCAGAACAGGTACGGGCTGCACAGGCAAAAATTGACCACCTGGAAAACACTGTCCGCGCCTTGCCGGATGACCCTTACTCTTACGCCGCGTTGGCCTTCGCCCTGAGAAAAGTTGGAAGATATAATGATGCTATGCACTCCTATAAAGTAGCCCTGTACCTAGATCCTGATAATTTTGATATATGGAACAATGTGGCAAATCTCTATCTACTTCAGGGAGATACAATCACAGCTCTGTCTACATACAATTATATTGTTAATAGGAACCATAAGTTGACAGACATATGGTTAAACATGGGCGTTGTTTATGCCCTTTCAAACCAAAAAGAAAAAGCACGCAGCGCCTGGGAACAGGTGCTTACTTACCAGTCAGACAACGCAGTTGCCCTCAACTATCTGAAAAAATTAAACGGTAATTAATGTTTAATTTCCGGAAAATGTGGGAAATGATCATTGACATCAGCTTCAGCCAACTCAATAAGAAAATTGCTTATCCGATTGCAAATAAAATCTAGATATTGCTGTCCCTTTTCCGCTGTAGATAAACTGGGATCAGCGTTTCCACAATGATCATTAAGATTGGAAAACATCCGACTCGTCTTTATCCACCCTTGCTCCAAAGCCTCAAATTGAAAAGGTCGTGAAGCGCCACTATCTGCTTGCTCTAATTCCACCAGTTCGGGAAATAGTGCCAGCGCCATGGATGTTTCCAGCTCTCCGGCATGATCATCCGCAGTATCAAATATTTCATTATGCTTATCTTGCCCAACTTCATAGACATTGCACCAAAAAATAAATACACCTAGATCAGCCTGTATTTGCCGCACCAGAGGAGTAAAATCGTTACCTCCGTGACCGTTAATCAAAACTATTTTCCTTATACCATGGTGGGCAAGTGATGCTACGATTTCTGTTAACATGAGATCCAAGGTGGTTTGTTTCACATGAATTGTCAGTGGAAATTCCAGCAGGTTACAATCAACGCCATAAGGTATAGTTGGTAAACATATCACTGAGCTGGTTTTTTCCCAAGCCATTTGGGCTACACGTTTTACAATCGCTTCCGTATGCAGAAAATCTTGGCCTTCCGGCAAGTGATAATTATGGGCCTCAATTGCGCTGGATCCCAAGACGGCAACATTTGGCATATGCTGTTTGAGTCTAGCCTGATTTGTTTGTGTAAGATCCCATTCATTAATCATATCATTTCCCCTTCATGTATATATCCTCAAAACTATAACTTAATTTGGACTCAATACACCGTATTTCCGATCCCATTCTGATGGTTGGTTAAAGTAACCTAAACAATTTAAATTCTTGATTGGTATGAAATATAGTAAGTTATTTTTAACGATAATTTCTGGGGCACTATTCTTTTCCTGCACCAAACCGCGTACAATTACCGGGGAATTTATTGTTGTGACCACAGGTAACGTACAAGGATCGCTTCAACCACAAAAAGCACGACTGGACTCTTTGGGCGGCCTGGCCAGAAGGGCTACATTTTTAAAAGACCTTAGAACTGCCGGTATAGAACCAATTTTGTTAGATGCAGGAAATCTATTCAATATCCGAGATAATTCTATCGGCCTGATCAAATGTTATAATGAAATCGGCTATGATGCGCTCAACATTGGTGCACAGGATCTAGCCAATGTAATTAATGTTAGTAACCTAAAAAACTTGGCAGAATTCCCATTAATATCAGCAAACATTGTTCACAGTCGATCCGGGAAACCTGTTTTCAAGCCATTCACCACCATTGAACGAAATGGATTTACTATAGCTGTGATCGGATTAACAAATAATCTATTAGAAAACAGTTCGGATAAATATAAACTTAAAGATCCAATACAGACCGGTAAAGATCTATTGGAAAAGTTAGCCAACCGGTCAGATTATCAGGTGGTATTGTTTAATGGTTCATTTGTTGATGCGGTGGTTACAAGAGATGCATTGGTAGAAGCGGATTTCATGTTTATCAGTGGACATCGGGGTGCGCCAAGAAAAACCAGGCCACCTGAGAAGGGCCCTTTGCTGTATAAGGTAGGAGAGTTTGGTCAGGCCCTCGTAACCATAAAAATACACATAGCCCATATTGATTCATCCCTGAAAGACATTAGTATGCTAATTGAAAGGGAGAAGTTTATAGAGGAAACACTGCACTTACTACATGGAGGAGCATCGATAAGTTTGGAAGAAATGTATGCGGGGAATTACGATATGACACAAAGAATTAAGCGGATAAAAACAGAATTACAGTTAGCCCAAACAGAACTGGCCAGCGCGACAAATACAGTAGAATTCGATTATATACCTTTATCATCAAGCATAATAGATGATGCCAATATAAAAAGAATAATAAATGAGGCTAGTATAACGGTTAACTAGTAAATTATTGATTATATGGAATCTGATAGCCAATTCCAGATGATAGAAGATCGAACAATGCTTCATTACTTTTATATCTTTTCAGCGGTGATCCTATCCCTTGGCGCTACTGATCTCCAGGGACAGACAGCATCTACAATATCCCTGCAGGACAGAAGCGTTGCTGCTGGAATTGACTTCGTACATTATGCCCCTCGCCCGCGGTGGTGTGAAATTGGACCTACTGTAGTTGGTGCAGCGACAAATGAAAGATTAAGTCTGGTCTTTGAAGAGGAAAAGGAATACTGGAAATCAAATGGCAGATTAATGACTTTGGATGAGTTTGCAAACGTTCACTTAATCAAAATGAATGGGTCCGGAGGCGCCTGGTTCGATTATGACCGGGATGGAGACTGGGACCTTTACCTTGTTAATTGTCAGGGAGATGCCAGTGTAACCAATGCCCTCTATGAAAACCACGGGAATGGGAAATTCACCCGCGTAAAAAATTCTGGCGCCGAAGATGAAAGTGAGGGAATGGCCGTAGCATCGGCTGATTACAACAACGATGGCTATCCAGACCTGCTGGTTACGAATTATGGAAATTTTAAGCTGTTCCTAAATAATGGTGATAAAACATTTTCAGATGTAAGTACAACTGCCTTTCCGGAAGGCATCAAGGATTGGTGGTATGGCGGATCGGCGTGGGGTGATTACGATAACGATGGGGACTTAGATTTATATGTCACTGGATATGTTGACTTTTCGCGGCGACCTCAATACTCCAGCTTACGGTTCCCTATGGATTTCGGCGGATTACCAAATACATTATTCAGAAATAACGGTGATGGTACATTCAGCGATGTGACGGCAAGTACTGGTGTGCTGGATGATGCCTCCAGAAAATCGATGCAGGTAGTATTCAACGATTTTAATGAAGACCGTCTGCCCGACCTGTTTGTTACCAACGACACAGACGCCAATGGTTTTTACCTTAATCGCGGTAACGGAACATTTAAGCCCTTTTCTGGCCCCAGTGGCCTTAGTACCACTGATGGCAGTATGGGGATAGCGTTGGGAGACTTCAATAAGGATGGCTTAACAGATCTGATATACACAAACTTTGCGGCAGAGGTCAATACCTTGGCAACGCTCATTGATAACAAAAGCAGCAATGATGGCCAACTGCGGAATGCGGTGTTTGTGCATGATTTCGAATCACCATTATTACACAAACTTACCTGGCCTAAAGTAAGCTGGGCGCCTGGTCTGTTTGACCTAGATAATGATACAGATCTGGACCTTTTCTTCGCCAACGGTCACTTAAATTCAGTTAGTGGTGACAACCGCCAATCCAATCTTCTGTTCGAAAATGATGGGCACGGTCGATTCACCGATATTTCCGAAAAATCTGGCATACTTGCCACGGGCAAACGTATTCATCGATCCGCGATTTTTGCTGATTATGATGATGATGGTAAGGTTGACATTTTTGTAACCGTCAATGGACAACAGGTAGAAGATGGTCAGGGCAATAATATTTTTGATCCCAACCAAGGGAAGGGCATTCTATTTCACAATGAAACCAAAAGTGATAATAATTGGCTCAAAGTGCGGCTGGAGGGTACAAAATCAAATCGTGACGGTTTCGGCGCGACTGTAAGTATCACTGCCGGCCCAGTAAAGGATGAGCAGGCACTTATATCTGGCCAGGGATATTTTTCCGCCAACGCAAAAGAAATATATTTTGGTCTAGGGTCAATTGACACTATCGAAAAAATCGATGTATCCTGGCCCAGTGGAATAGATCAAACATTTGAAAATATACCTGCAAACCAGACTGTTTATATTGTAGAGGGTGAAACACTGCATCAGAATACATTGTATCTTAGTATAAAGTAACTGCGTATTCTTATATATCAAAAACCTGGTATTGTCACTAGAAACAATTATGCGCACAATTACTAAAATAGGATTAATAATTATTTGTACATATAACGTGACTGTGGCTCAGTCACAGCAGGTGGCCATAGAACTTACCATGGTGTTCGATATTCCCTACATAGGTCCAATTAATCGGATAGAAAAAATTACCTTTGGTCCCAATATGCGACACTCAATTGAAAACTCAAAAGCTGAGCGTTTTTACGCACGCTTGTTTGTAAATAAGTCTAAAGGAAAAATTATTGATATCAATAGCCACAATTTTTGGAAGTACGATATTGAAGATAAGGAATACTGGGTAGTGCCGTTTGAAAAAGCGTTGTATAAACAAGATACTACCGAAACAAAAAAAGAAGATTCCGGTAAAAAACGATCGTCCTGGTCAACGACCATTGGAGACGATGACAATCCACTTGAGGGCGTTTCCCGTGTTGAGAATTATGATGTTATTCTATTGGGTAAACAAAGTAAAAAATGGGTCACCACATTTACCAGCGCCAACGGAAGTCGCCTGGTATTGGAAGAATGGTCTGTACCGGAACTGCCACAATTACGACTTGCAGATTCATTGAACCGGGCGCTAGAATTAGAACTGGGAAGACCTGACAGTGTTATTACACCTCTCGGCAGGGGGTTTTCAAACATGATGCTAACAATAGAAAATATACCTCATGAACTAGAGCCAATTCCAGGGGAAATTATTAAAGCTGTCATAAAGAGCTATGGTGATGATGATGATGAGCCCAATTTCAGCATGAAGTTAGAAATTACTAAGCTAATCAGCGAAGCGTTAGAGTTGAGACATTTTCTTGTACCCAATAATTATAAGAAAGTAACGAAATAACGATGATTATTGATTCACATAGCATTTATTGAATAGATCATTATTGTTAAATGAATAAATGGATCTATACGATCCTGATCGTTGGATTATTGGCCATATCCACATCTCCAGTAATCGCTAGGCTTTTACCGCTAGTTCCTGCAGCTGTTATTGCATTTTGGCGTATGACATCCGCCAGCGCCATGCTATGGGGTTATAGTTCCATTCGTCCGCAAGAATCGATTACACCAAAAAATATCCGACTTGTACTTGCCGCTGGTTTTCTATTGGCAATGCACTTTATTTTCTGGTTCGGTGCCTTGAAACTAACTTCGATTGCCAACACTACTGTTCTAGGTATCGTGGCACCAGCCTTTACGTTACTATTCGAACGATTGTGGTACAACCGCAAACTCAGCTGGATCACTATCACAGCGCTTTTGATCATTTTGGTTGGAGGTATTATTGTGCAAGGTGACGATCTGGGGAGTGTGGATGACACAGGTTTAGGAAATATTATGGCAATACTATCAGCTGTTTTTTTAGGATCTGTCTTCCTTATTGGGGCCAAAGTAAGAAAAACCACTCCGGTTATAACCTACACAAGAATGGTATATACCGTATCAGCAATCGTACTTCTGGTCAGTTCCATTGTTTTGGATAACCTACTTTTTGGATACACTAAAAACGATTATTTCTGGTTATTCATGCTGGGGTTAATTCCAACTCTCATAGGACACACAGCATTCAGCTATTCTGTAAAATTTGTCTCACCAACAGTTATTGCCGCCTTTCCATTAGGTGAACCAATTATTGCATCTTACCTGGCCTGGCTATTATTTGCAGAAAGAGTGCCTTTTTATGTAGTAGGTGGCAGCCTAATCATTTTTATTGGGCTGATTATATTAATAATCAATAAACAGTCAGAATAATTCAGCCCTTGTAATATTTTATTTTCTGGTTGCCGCTGTAGTGCCCATGGCGATCCTCAGGAAGTAAAGCAGCTATGTGACACATTATAGCATTCCCTATATCGCTAAGCAGTTTCTCTCTTTTATTGCGGTCAGGCGGGAATTCCTCCGGCACTGAAAATGGTTTCCCAATCCTAACAGACACTTTTGGTCTCACGCCGCGCAACCAATTATTCCAAATATCATCCAATCCGACAATGCCGACCGGCAATATTTTACAAGCCGATTTAACAGATAAATATGTTACACCTTTTTTCGGTTCTCGAAGCGCAAAGTCTGCAGTAGCTTCCGGAAAGATGCCTAGGATATCACCCTCGGAAAGAACCTGTATGGCTTTTTTAATTGTTGAAGGCGCTAAGTGTGACCTGTTCGTGGGTATAAATCCATACAGTTTCCCCGCTAAAATCACATACCACTCTATTTCCTGATCACTAGCTGCCAGGAAACTGATCGGCTTACGAATACTATACGCAACCAAGGCTGGGTCAAAAATATGGAAATGATTTATAGCAATAATATACGGACCTTTCTTGGGAATATATTGTCGTCCACGAATATCAGTCTTTACCAGAATACTGCCTAAGAACAAATTTAAATAACTCATCACATAACGGTACCACTTCGGCAACAATTTATAGGAATCTAGTTTTGTACGTACTGACTTCACGACCGAAGTTTTTACATTATTTGTGATAAAATAAAGAGAAAAGGGAGCTGCGCTCCCTTTCTCTAGATTTTGTCATTCCTAATTAAAACGGAAGGTCGTCATCGTCTGTTGGGGGTGGGTTACCACCATCATCAGCACTCCGGCGACCCAGCATTGTAAATGAATTACCAACTACTTCTGTGGAGTACCGTTTTACGCCATCCTTATCTTCCCACGAGCGGGTCTGTAGGCGACCTTCAACGTACACCATTTGACCTTTTTTCACATATTCCGCAGCTGTTTCTGCTTGCTTACCAAATAACACGCAACGATGCCATTCTGTATGGTCCTCCCAATTGCCGTCACTATTACGACGGGATTCATTTGTGGCAATACTAAACGTAGTAACCGCGGTTCCTCCCGCCGTAAACCGGCCTTCAGGGTCACTTCCTAGGTGACCTACTAGTATAACTTTATTCACGCTACCCTTTTGCATGGTATGCTCCTTTTTTATTTATCTATTTATTTATCAAAGCACATCAAACCGCGGTTTCTTACGTGCGTATTATATTGTACGGACTGATTTAAACCTCTGTCAAGTTTTTTTCCTGATCTCAGTTCACGGCGAGTGCATTAGGGGCCTTACGGCCCCTATAAATTTTCAAATATTTTATTTTACCAAGATTACTTTTCTGGTCTCTGTATAATGATGCTGATTATATTGCAAATTGTCAGCCTCTAATAAAATAATATACATCCCACTACTGACATCCTGGCCATATTTATTTCTTCCATCCCAAGGTGATGTATGAATACCAGCATGCTTTTTACCTTCAAAAAGGCAATTGACATGAACTCCCTTGGTATTGAATACATCTAGTTTAATATCAGTATCTATGGGTAATAAGTACCGAATTGATACCGCGCGATTGAATGGGTTAGGATATACTGGATTTAGAGCAAATACCTCTGGAACCAAATACCCGTTGCCGTATGTAGCCAGCAATTCATTGTCCATCCATTCCATCCTGGTCATTATCCAGTCTCGTAGATATTCTACTTCTTCCTCATAGGTTTCACCAATGAAATAATTAGGCCAAACGTATTCCCCTAATGTCGGCCA
>Ga0207991_1000675_pt1 | contig 22636 bp, 13 predicted proteins | sample ETN07SmetaG_FD_185786 | JGI IMG/M metagenome (GOLD analysis project Ga0207991, IMG submission 185786) | Marine microbial and viral communities from oxygen minimum zone, Eastern Pacific Ocean - ETNP2014F14-07SV275 (SPAdes) (version 2) | ecosystem: Environmental > Aquatic > Marine > Oceanic ...
CGCGCAGAGCAAGAAAGCAAATCTGCAGGCGGTATCGTTCTGACTGGTTCTGCAGCAGAAAAATCTACACGCGGCGAAGTAATCGCAGTAGGTAACGGTCGCATTCTTGAGAACGGCGAAGTTAAAGCGCTAGACGTTAAAGTAGGCGACACCGTTATTTTCAACGACGGTTACGGCGTTAAAACAGAAAAGCTGGATGGTGAAGAAGTACTTATCCTAAGCGAAAGCGACATTCTAGCGATTGTTGAGTAATTACAACTAACGTTAAAACGAATTTTAGAGGAATTTAATCATGGCAGCTAAAGAAGTACGTTTTGGTGATGACGCTCGCAGCAAAATGCTAAAAGGCGTAAACACACTAGCTAACGCAGTTAAAGTAACACTAGGTCCAAAAGGCCGTAACGTTGTTCTAGACAAGTCTTTCGGTGCACCGACTATCACTAAAGATGGTGTGTCTGTAGCGAAAGAAATCGAACTTGAAGACAAGTTCGAGAACATGGGCGCGCAGATGGTAAAAGAAGTAGCGTCTAAAGCGAACGATGAAGCGGGTGACGGTACAACTACTGCTACTGTACTTGCTCAAGCAATCGTTACTGAAGGTCTTAAGAGCGTTGCAGCGGGTATGAACCCAATGGATCTTAAGCGCGGTATCGACAAAGCGGTTGCGGCAGCAGTTGAAGAGCTTAAAGCTCTGTCTACTGACTGTGCTGACAGCAAGTCTATTGCTCAAGTAGGTACTATCTCTGCAAACTCTGATTCAGAAGTTGGCGATATCATTGCTCAAGCAATGGAAAAAGTTGGTAAAGAAGGTGTTATCACTGTAGAAGAAGGTCAGGCACTTCAAAACGAATTAGACGTTGTTGAAGGTATGCAGTTCGACCGCGGTTACCTATCTCCATACTTCATCAACAACCAAGAAAACGGTACTGTTGAACTAGACAACCCGTTCATCCTATTGGTTGATAAGAAGATCTCTAACATCCGCGAACTACTTCCTACCCTTGAAGGCGTAGCGAAAGCTGGTAAGCCGCTAATGATCATCGCTGAAGATGTTGAAGGCGAAGCGCTTGCTACACTAGTAGTTAACAACATGCGCGGTATTGTTAAAGTTGCAGCGGTTAAAGCACCTGGTTTTGGTGACCGTCGTAAAGCAATGCTTCAAGACATCGCTATCCTAACTGGCGGTACAGTAATCTCTGAAGAAATTGGTCTAGACCTTGAAAAAGTTCAGCTTGAAGACCTAGGTACTGCTAAGCGCGTAGTTATCAACAAAGACAACACCACTGTTGTTGACGGTAACGGCGACCAAGAAGCGATTGAAGGCCGTTGTGCTCAAATCAAAGGTCAAATTGAAGAGTCTACGTCTGACTACGACAAAGAGAAGCTTCAAGAGCGTCTAGCTAAGCTTTCAGGCGGTGTTGCAGTAATTAAAGTTGGTGCAGCAACTGAAGTTGAAATGAAAGAGAAGAAAGACCGCGTAGAAGATGCACTACATGCAACTCGCGCAGCGGTTCAAGAAGGTGTGGTACCTGGTGGTGGTGTAGCACTAGTTCGTGCGGCAGCTAAACTTGCTGACCTTACTGGCGACAACGACGACCAAACCGTAGGTATTAAGCTTGCACTACGTGCAATGGAAGCGCCTCTACGTCAAATCTCTATCAACTCAGGTGCAGAAGCATCTGTAGTAGTTAACGAAGTGAAGAATGGCGAAGGTAACTACGGTTACAACGCAGGTAACGACACTTACGGCGACATGCTAGAGATGGGTATTCTTGATCCAACTAAAGTAACGCGCTCTGCACTACAGTTCGCATCTTCAATTGCTTCACTAATGATCACAACTGAAGCAATGGTAGCTGAACTACCTAAAGAAGACGCGCCTGCAATGCCTGATATGGGCGGCATGGGCGGAATGGGCGGCATGATGTAAGAATCGCCCCGCTTTTTAGGCCCTTGTAAATCAAGGGCTTACAAGCCTTCTGAGACTAACTGTGGTACGTTTTGTATCACGGTTAGTTTCACACCATTTCCTTAATCTCCTTTTATAATATTCCATCAGTTCCTCATTAGCTACCCTTAAATTTCACTCTATAAAATAAGCTCTGTAAGCTTCTCTACGATCTCGTAATGGGTCGGGTATGCCTTTGGTCAGGTCACTCTCAAAGTCTTCTCACAGATCTTCTCAGAATCTTCTGTAGGGCACAGGGGGGAGGGGGCGAGGTAATAACCCTTAGTGACGATTGCGTCGTTCCATGATCTTAAATGAAAGCGTAGTTTACTTTTCGTTCATTTTCTAAAAAGCTAACTTTTTATGATGAAAAGCCACTCTTAATAATGGCACACTGGACAGTACACAGTATTAAATAAAATCTTCATACTAGTGTTCACAAAAAAGGAGTTTTGATAGATGAACTTATATTTTCACGATGTTGGATTGAAAGGGGCTACTGCAGATTTCCCTAAAACAGTTTTTGGGGAAGTTTCAATCGATGATATCGCAGAGAGATTGCCACCACACCTTAAAGATGAGGTATTAACAACGTTAACCAAAGAGTTTCCAAGCGGATTTTGCAATGCTTGGGGGGTTCCTTCCGGTGCAAAAAGCGTCATACGTAATCTTGAATGCAATGACGTTATGCTTCTAATAAAGACCACCGGCGGTGATGGTGAGATGCCTGCACTTTGCCATGTAAAAGGATTTTGGAGAGAAGAACTTCCTGTACTCTCCAGCTTTTTGTGGGGGAGCAACCATTTTCCTTATGTCTTTTTCTTTAAGACTAAAGAAATTGATCTTACATGGACTCAATTTAAGCAGGATGTTAACTACTTACCTAAGTTTAGACCTAGTGGAAACGTATATAGAGTTAAGGAAGATCGACTATCTAAGTTTGATGGTGTAGATGGCTATGTTGCACACTTGCTAGGAGGAAGCTACGCAATTGAGGTGCCAGACTACTCAACTGTTCAAGAACCAGACCCTGACACTGAATATGCAGAAGGTGAGAGAAAAGTACGTGAGAGTTATTTTTTTACTAGAAACCCTCAATTAGTTGCAGATGCCAAAAAAGCCTTTGGCTATGTGTGCCAAGCCTGTGGATTTGATTTTGAGAAGAAATATGGCGAGGTAGGAAAGAACTACATTGAGTGCCACCATAAAAACCCTCTTTCTGAGCAAAGTGATCTAACACCTTCTACGTTAGATGACGTATGCATGCTGTGCTCCAATTGTCATCGAATGATTCATAGAACTAGACCAGCAATGAGTCTAGAGCAACTCCGTCATATCTTAAGAGAAATGCAAGAAAGGATAGACCCGTGGAGTGACGTGTAGCGTCCTACTGTCAGAAACACTCTTGTGTAACTTAACACTGTCAATAACTGATTTTTTTGAGTTGTTGACATCTTTGTTGGCGGGTGTCAATATCTCTTAAGTTTTTGACATATAGAAGCTCACTTATGGAATTCGTAGGCTATGCAAGGGTGTCTACCCAGCAACAAGATCTTACACAGCAGATAGATAAGCTAGAGGCTTACGGCTGCAAGAAGATATTCAAGGGAAAGCACTCAGGCAAAGAGGCAACTAACAAAGAGGCTCTTGAGGCATTACTGAAGTATGTCCGTGAAGGTGACACTGTGGTTGTCACTAAGCTGGATAGACTAGGTAGGTCTCTGTCTCAGGTACTGGTCTGTCTCGATACCTTAGTAGAGCGTGGAGTCAACCTCGTAACCATTGACCAACCTATAGACACCAACAAGTCAGACGCTTTAAGCAAGGCTATGGTCCAACTCCTAGGGATGTTCGCAGAGCTAGAAAGGAATTTCATTGTCACTAGGACCCAAGAGGGAAAGGCGGCTACGGGAAATTATGGTGGTCGCAAACCCAAGCTCAGCGAAAGCCAAAGATTAGAAATCAAAAATAGATTGAAGAAAGGGCACAGTAAAATGCAACTAAGTAAAGAGTTTGGCGTTTCGCGAGCGACTATCCTGAATATTTCACGTTCTTAGACTAACTCTTAATACCTCTTTAACCCTGATAACAGGAGGGTTGGGGTCTATTCAACCCTATGTGTTATTTAAACTAATTGTGCGTTGTGCGCACTTTAGGCTAGATAACGTTTTCCAACAGTTAACGTTCGATAATGTTGTGCAATATCATTATTAAACAAGGAGGCATTTAAATATGAGTAACAGATTAGGTGATAGACAAACAATGCTCTTAGAGTTATTGGAGAGTTCGTGTGATAAACATGAAGGGGAAAAGATAGTTAAGTTTTCAAATGCTATAGAAGCAACAGGGATGCATCAAAGTGCAGTTAGTAGAGCTCTAAAATCACTAGAGGAAAAGAAACTCATTAAAAGGATAGTTTTGAAAGAAGTAGCAAAAACATCTGTCACTTTACCAGTTGCGATGAGCCAAGAAGACCAAACTTTATCTAGCTATAGTAATGTAGGAAATGTTGTCAAAGCATTTGCCAAATACTCTTCTAGTTTAAAAGATGTAAATCTCATAGTAGTTGAAGAAACAATTAGAAAGAGAACTGACCACGAAAAGGTACTTTTGGCTATTAAAAGGCTGCGAGGTGTAAATTTTGTTTTTGAGCAAGTCTTCCACAGAGAAAAAACTCCAGACCATGGTTTGACATATCAAACATATCACTTTCAACCAAATACTTCGTCTACGGAGATAATTGGAAACTTTATTGGTAAGGCCATACCCTTGCGCTATTTAGTTCTAGAGTCTGGATTTAAAATGCATTTATTAAAGAGGCTCGTGAGCGAGCTAGAAGAAGTAGGCTATGTGCGTTTGGTTTATTCTAGAGAGGTATCTGGCAACACAGACTTTCAGGATATCATAGGTTTATATTAGGTGTTATGTGTCTAGTATTGACATTGTGGCTAAAACTTCAACATAACATATTAGGCTGTCTAATCTTTCTCCCTGACTATAAGAAGATAAAGAAAGACCTAAAGATATAGGTTTCAGTCTAGACAGATCCTTCTAGATGGGCGCAGTTCGTGTACATACGAGAATACGCCTTGGCGATACCTTAGTTGTTTACTTTTACCAGTACTAACAATACTAAATCTCAAAGGCTCTCTTCAAAATGACAGTAATCATTACTTCTATATTGAAGTCTAGCGAGCAGAACGCTATTCTGATTACTGGAATAGCGTTAAGTCTCTGGGTGTGCTAACCATGTGTTGGCCTCTCGCATTTATATATTGTGGGTGATTCTAAATAAGAAACGAGAAATCGTTTGAGCCTAGGCTCTGCCCTCAAGTAGGGTGTTGGTCTGCAAGTACCTTTCGACACCCAGAGACACCTATATTTACAAGGAAAGTAAATGGCATTTTCAGACAATATTTGGTGGACAAAAAAAGCAAGGATCGAAGCTGAAAAACGTCTCCTTATGTATTCATTCCAATCGCAAGTATTGCTCTTGTGGTATTCCTTTTCAGGCGTTGCAGCGTCTATTTATCATCTAAAAAATGGGACTTCTTCAGAAGAGATGTGGGTCATCTATTCTGTTTTGACACTTTGCATATCTGTCTTTATTTCAGGACTATCATTCAAAGAGCGTGCAGCCCTGATAAAGGATAGTTATGAAGCGCTGAATACTCTTTATTACAAAGTCAAAAGTGTCGAGTCAGAGAGAGGTGAGGAGGCTAATAAGAGGATCGCTTTGTTGAGAGATGAGTATAGTCAGTTGATGGGGACCTCTGAAAACCACACTGATACTGATTTTTCAAAAGCTGTATGTATCGCTTATTACACCAGCAACGGGATCAAGGATAAAAAGTCAAAGTTGAAAGATGGAATTACCAAAGCTCCAACGAAGCTAATGTTAATTGACGTGGTCCTTTGGTACTTAAAAAAATACGCTCTTTTCATAGGTCTTTTTACAATTCCTATTGCGGTTCCATACATTTTGGTTTCGTTTAAATGAAGCTAAAAACTGATTTTGAAAATAGTTTTAGTGTAGAAAATCTGACAAAGATTTTTGATGAGCATATATCGTTATCTGGCGGCTCTGGCGTTGATAACCTTTCAATAAAAGCTTTTGAGTTACAGAAGACAGAGCAGCTCACTATTATTCATAATAAAATGATAAAAGGAACTTATGCGTTTTCAAAGTACAAACAAAAGCTGATATCTAAAGGGGCAGGAAAAGCACCTAGAGAAATTTCTATACCAACGACCAGAGATAGAGTTGCGTTACGAGCCTTAAGTGATTTTCTTAATAAACGATACAAAGGGTCTATAACTAATAGGTTGCCTCAAGACGTAATTAAAAAGCTGAAAATTGAAATGGGAAATGAGGACTACAACGGGTTCATAAAGCTCGATGTAGAAACGTTTTATCCCTCTATTAAGCATGAAGAGCTGTTAAAAAGATTAAGAGGTAAAATAAGGCTTGAGGCATCACTGAATGCAGTTGAAAGCGCTATTACATCAGCAACAGTCTCATCTCCAAGTAAGTTCGACAAGCGCAATGAAATTGGCGTTCCACAAGGCTTAGCAGTCTCAAATATCCTAGCTGCAATCTACATGAAAAATATCGATAAAGAGTTCATGAGTAGAAGTAACATAACGTACTTTAGATATGTCGATGACGTTCTTATTCTATGTAGTTATGAGCAAGCTAACGACATTGCCAAAGAGATTATTAATAGATTTAAAAGAATAGGTTTAACTGTACATAAGCCGGTAAAAGGTGCGGACAAGTCTACTATTGGAAAATTAGGAGAGTCCTTCTCATATTTAGGCTACCAGTTTCAAGGGGAGAAGGTCAGCGTAAGAACTGGATCTGTTGAAAGACTTAAAAGCTCATTAGCTGCAATCTTTACTTCCTTTAAGTATTCACGTCAAAAGGATGAGAGCTTTTTGCTCTGGAGATTAGATACAAGAATCACAGGCTGTATTTTCGAAGAAAAGAGTAAAGGTTGGTTGTTTTTCTTTTCTCAAATTAATGACGAGTCTTTACTCCATCAATTGGATAATTATGTTAATAAGCTTTGTGAACGATTTAAGGTCAAAATCAAGCCCAAAAAATTTGTTAGAGCTTTTAAGGAGCTCTCACATAACAAGCATAGCTCAAACTATATTCCAAATTTTGATAGGTATACCGCGGAAGAGAAACTAGCGTTGTTAAAAAAGTACTTTCCAAGAGACCTTTCGAATAAAAAATTGACAACACAAGTTATAGATTATCTATTTAGGCGGAGAATCTCTAAGCAAATAAGAGACATGCTTGAAGATATTAAAGGAATTGGCTCATAAATCGAGTACCACTCGGGACGATAATTCAATATTAGAAAGCCTTTGCTTCTTTTACTTGGAATAGGTCACTACAAGAGATATTCATATTTACGAGGTAAGAGTGCGAACTCTCCCCACTTAGCCCCCTTAATGCAAAGCCCTGTCCCACTTTCAGTCACCTTTCCATAAACTATTAAAAACCTTCCTTCTGCATCATCATCAATTCCTTTTTCCTTCTGTTCTAGGTCACTAAGTTTGAAGCAAAAGTCAGTAAACTCAGATTTTGAAGAATCATAATCAAGCATTGTCATTCTTATATTAGAAGGCTTTTTTCCTGCATTGTAAGAACGTTTTATTTTTCCAAAATAAAGCCTAGGAGTGTCGACTGTATCTCTTACACTTTTGATATCTACCAACAAATCTTGTAATTGCACAGCATATCTGCCGTTAGGCATATAGAAATATCTATAGATATTCTCATCAAAGTTCCTTGTGATACTCCTTATAGTTTTAAATTTAGATGGCAAAGCAAAGTTATCGCCTCTGTGCCTTCCTATAGGTGCATGAACTACAGGCCCGTTAATATCTTCAACTTTGCTTTGATCATATTCCCCAGATATAACTTCAGGAGCAACAGGTGCTTTGTCTATGAATCCAGCAACAACCACTAATTCTTCGCTTTGTACTGCTTTCAGGGCCAGCTCTTCACTTAGATATTTCTTCCCTTCAGCCTGTTTACTTCGCAACCCACAAGGAGCTTTACTACTCTTTGCGTGAGCAAAAAATGCTTTCCTTCCACTTTCAGATTGCGCTTTCTTCTTTGGCGAACGATACAGGGGCGAGCAGCATTCAGGACAATATATACTTCCTTCCATTTCTGATTGATATTCCTCTGGAAGTATTTTTTGTGCCTTTTGTTTTAGTTCTGTTTTTTTTAAAGGGTCAAACTTCCACCCATGAAGATGATATGCAAACTTAATACGGTTGTTCATGTGTATTTCCCTTACTAAAGCCCTAAATCTAGGATCACCATTAGGTCCGTTTGCGGACCATTACGCAAAAAATACGGTGGAAAAATGTGTACGCTAGTCACGTTGATTTTACCTCAATTCTCTCACTCCATGTCAATCAGTCTAAGATTTATAGACTTATTGCTGGAATGCCTTTTAACTTTTCCTAAAAGGCATTCCCTAAAAACTTAATTGATTTTCTAAAAACAATTGGATAGCTATTATATGCGATGCATAGTCTGCAGTGACTTTTGCGAGCAGCATTTGTCAATTTATTGAGTTATTGCACTACGTTTGAAAACCACTCTTTCTCAATCTGAGTTGCAATACTATCGACAGTAGTCTTTAGTCTCTTAACATCATGCCTCGCATAATGACCAAAGCTCATTGTCGTGCCAGTTTTGTGACCTGCCACGTAAGCAACATCGAACTCACTCAGTCCTCCAGCTCGCTGTCCTGCAGTTATAAAGTGGCTACGGAGAGAATGGAATGACCTTGTGGAGTCATCTGTAATCTGGCTAACTTTAAATCTTGAAAAAGCACGTCCAGCTGCCTTATGGTCAATATTCAATGGCAACGGAAGGTCTTCAACCTGCTTAGCTAGAGGAATATATCTTGCTGCGCTTTTGGTTTTGCCCTTGTGAATAACAAGACACTTTATTCCTTCTATGATTTCTACTTCTGCACTACATAGCTCACTAATACGTGCACCAGTATAGAGACCAAGTTTTACCAGTGCTCTAACTTCACTAGGGCTGTCAGACAAAACCATTCGCAGTTGCTCAGTGGTGAATAGCTGTTTGCGTTGCGATGGACCATTTTTATATGGACTTAAGTCGTGGTCTTCAAAAGGGCTCTGCTTTATGTATATCTCACCAAGCTGGAAAGCATGAACCCAAATGGACTTCAGTCGAGATAAGTGAGCAGCAATCGTTCCGTGAGCGTATTCATCGCCAAGGTGCTCTATATATGCCACGACAGTCTTCTTATCGATATCTTGAAGGCCAATATCATTGACTCCTACAAAGGTGAGAAACCTAGCAAGTGAAGCGTTCAACTTTTGTTTTGTATCGTTAGACAGAGAAGTCTTGCGAGCAAGCAGGCTTCCTAACCCTTCTTTTATCGTGAAAGTATATGGATGGTTCTTCTCACCATGAGCAACTTCTCTATAAGCTGCAAATGCGATTGGGTTACGTGGAAAATAGTCATCGTAAAATAAAGCTGAATCCTTGTCTTTAATTCCTTCAGCGTATTTCTCAGCCACCTGCAGATGCTGCTTGAATGTCTCCCTATCTGGGCTCAGTGCGGATTGCATTTGTATTGCCAGTTGGCCGTTGTATCTGTCCCGCTTTAATCTGGCTGTTTTTATACAGCTTGTATTAAGACTGAATGTAATATGTGTCTTACCAATGTGAAGGTGAGCAACTGCTTTAGGTACTCTGCGGTTATAAACGTAAGTGTCGTGATGTTTCTTAATATGCTTGTTCAATGTGGTCATAATTAATCCCCTTTTAAGTCCGTGTATACCGGAATGTGTAACGCCAAGTGGCTTACATCCCTCTATTGGTCAGGGATTAAGGGAATCGTGGGGATTTGGGGTACTTTGATGTAATCATCCCCCAAGCTTAACGCTTAAAAGAAAGGCGCTGCTTATAGAGCAGCGCCTTTTTGTTTGTGCTAACTCTTTTGGGAGTTAGTTTAACGGAGGAATGTCATCGGCATTCTGGTTAATTTTACCTACGCCCGAGTAGTTGATAACTCGCTGCTTAACCACGTCGGCATCATCTAGTACGTAGTCGTACGGCACTTCGTAGCTGGATGTTGGCGTGGCATCAGGTCCTGCTACAACGTCACCATCAGCTGGCGTTGTCCAAGTTACGCCTTCGCCAAACAGGTTGCCTGACGTGTTCCAATATCCAATAACGTCTGAGTAGAAAGAAACAATTGGGTTTTGCGTGTTCTCAAACACATTGTTTTCTACCTGTAGCTCTGCACCAATTCTTGAATTGATTGCCGTAGAGGATATCTGATTGTAATAGTTGTTATACAAGTGACCGTGACCGTAGCGGAATAACGGTAAACGTGACTCGATATTCTCAAAGCGGTTGTGGTGGAAGGTAATTAAACGCTCGGTATTATCACTGTCTACATCATTCTCAGTGTGGCCGTGTAACGAGGCTTTCCAATGATCATGAAGGTAGTTGTAAGAGATAGTGATGTTTTTCGCGCCGCGTTTACTATCTACTAATCCGTCGTAGAAATCCTTGTCCACAGACAATGTGCTATAAAGCTCATTGTGGTCAATCCAAATGTTGCTGGTGGTAGAGCCGTCGTTATCACCTTCAATAGAGATAGCGTCTTTACCATCAGTAAGCACGTGGTGGATTTTCAGGTTTTGAATAATCACGTTATTTGCACGTCGAATTAAGATGCCAATGCCGTCGAATTCGCCCCTGTCTGCAACCCCGATAATTGACACATCGTTCATGTCTTTTATTTCAATCGGTGAGCCCGTACCGCCATTGTTTGCGTCGGTAATGGTGCCATCTACATAAACCGTCACTGGGGTGTTGCTGTTCGCTGCGCTATCTAGTGCCGCTTGCAGATCTGCGCCGTTATCTACGGTGACTACTGTACCGCCAGCACCGCCGGTTAATGCATAGTTGTATTGCGCAAAACCGTACGCATCAAGCGTTGGAGCAGGTGCTACATTCGGTAAGTTAGGCTCGCTTGGCACCCAGCCTTCGCCGTTATTAAAGTGAGAGAATATTGCCGTTCTGCTGGTAAGTTCAGTCACTTCGCTGTCGGTGAGAATGTGGGCAAACTGACGGCTTGAAAGATCAAGCGGGTTACCCTGCATATCCATGCTGCCGTATTCACGCCATCCAGCTGCTGCGGTTGCAGGGCTAGGGTTTGGTGCAGGTTGGTCGCGTACTCCTTCGCCCGCCCAGCCGATAGTGGCAATGTGGGTGTCGAAACGGTTATTAATAAGCGTAATATTGTCGAAGTAGCTCGCGCTGCCGCCACTTCTTGCAATATACGTAGAGTCGTCGAGTACACCGTTACCAATAGGGCCTGGGCCATTGGTGAAGCTGCTGTTTAAGAAGATAAACCCTTTATAAGAAATATCAGGTACGCGAGCTTGTAGAATGTAGCCGCCCGCTGTGTCTTCGTCAGGGTTACCATTTTTAGAGTCGCCAATGGTGCGAATTTCGCTGTTTTCAAACAGTGCGGTATTTACGTAACCCCAAATGAAATCAACGTTGCCGGCAATCAATGAGTTGTAGAACCAACTAAAGCCTTTTAACAGCAGCGTATCTTGTTCACTCACAAAGTTCATATCAACGGCAGTTAGACGACCTGAATCACTGTTAAAGTAAATCGTCTCAGCTTGGTTAGAGTAGTCGTTGCTTCTGATGTGTGAGTTTTTCAAAGTGAAGTTCGTTAGCGTCAGGTTATCTACGCCTTCCACTAAAAATACGCTTCTTCCGCCTGATGGCGTGCCCGCCGCAGGTGCTTCGCTCTTGCCACTACCGCTGTTAAAGCTTTCAAAGTTATCGTAGTACACCACGGTATTGTCTCGGCTCTCGCCTTGAAGCGTGACATTGTTGTTACCGCGAAGGAACAGCATTTCCTGATACTCGCCGTCACGAATCGTAATGCGAGATGGCGTATCGCTACTTACGTTTTGCATCACGTAATTAAGCGCACCTTGCACCGTGCGGAAATCCGCTTCGCCGTCATCATCTACGGTAACATTCGCGCCAGAAGGTGCAGCGGCTCTTGTTGCAAAGCGCCAGTTCGCACTCTTGCCAATACCACTAAAGCTTTCACCATTTAGCGTTGCGCCGGTTACCGTACCATCGCTAATGGCTACGTAATACGACTGACCATATTGAAGGGCATTTGTATGAGGCTTAATCACTAATTTGTTGCCTACAACTGATGCTGGGCGGTAAGCCACTTTGCGCTGTCTGTCTTGGCCTTCAAAGCCAATAAAGTCTTCATCAGCTGCAATATTGATAACGTCTACCAGGGTGTCGTCTGTCGCATTGTAAATGCGTACTTCACCGCTACTTCCTAAGGTGGGTTCGCTGTCGAAGGTTAACGAGAGTAGGGTATCGGGATACGCATTGTTATTGCCCGAATACGGTGTGGTATCCGGGAATAAGTCGCCATAGGTGGCGGTAGGCATTGTGAAGCCTTCGCCAACATTAACGGCAATGTGTTTGCTTAACGTAGGGTCAGAGCCAGAAGTAAAAGTTACCATTGCGCTGCCGGCAGCGCGAGGGGTAATGGTAACTTGTGGACCTTGCTGCTCTACGCTGACCACACTCGCATCACTGCTGGTTACGGTAAACGTGTCTTCAGTTATACCGTCGTTTTGTACTGCGGTAACGTAAACGAATAACGGATCGCTACTGGTGGTGGTCTCCCACTCTGTTTCTTTGAAATCCAGAGTAAGTTGAACTGGTTTAACAGCGGGGTCACCTACTTTTAAATCGTCCAGCTCGAACGAACGGTTATTAGTGAAGAGGCCAATCAGTCCCGCTGCGCTATAGGTTGTATCTTCTGCAGTACCCATGTTCTCGCCGTCTAAATAAACGGTGAGTTTCTCGTTTTCCATTTCAAAACGTACGCGATACCACGTGCCGTCTGTACCGTCTTTTTCACCCAGTAGAATAGGTGACTTAGCTTGGACAGGGCGAGAAATACTACCTTCGGTACTTACCGCTACTTCCACTTGTGTACTGCTTGATGAGTTTTGTACATTCAAACCACCGCCGTACCAGTTTCCAGCGCTATCATAACGACCTAGAAGGAAGATCTGTTTGTTTCGCGTGGTGCTGTTTTGTCTTGGACGAATGCGCGCTTCAACAAAGTAATTTCCATTTTCTGGAAGGTTGCTTAGCGCCGACTCTTTAACCAAGAAAATTTCGCCACCTTCACCGCCAGCGGTGTAGCGCATCACTTTGTTGCCGTCATCTTCTACAACATCAAACGTGCCTTGTGGGCCGTTTGAGCCTGCGTCGTCTGAAATAAGCGTGAAGTTATCTAAAGAGCCCGATGCAAAGTCGTCACAGAAGTAAAGCTGTGGTTCATTTTCACAGCTAAACTTGCTGTCATCTGGCGCTTCACCCACATACGATATAACAAAGTTATCGATAACCACTTTGCCGCCACTTTCAGTACGAAGCTGCAGGAACGAGGTGGGTGTACCAATAAATCCATCGATAGTTAGGCGTTGTCCTGGCACAAGGTTATTAACCAGCTCGCTGTAGAATTTAGAGTCGCCACCATGTATCGATTTGCTGCTACTGCTGGTGTTGTTATCTACATATATCTGGAAGTTGTTGTCGCCTTCACTGTCTTCAACCGCAATGATGTCCATACTAATGGTATATTCACGGCTTAAATCTAATATACCCGTGGTTACAGTGTCATCAGCGGTTGTGTCTGTATCAGGGGTACTGTTGCCCATGGTAAAGCGTGCACTGTCGATGGCTAGTTGGCCTTCGGAAATCACTAAACCTGAGCCGCCGCCCGTTACGCTATAAAACGGTGTCGCACCACCATCGGTCGACTTGTATTCAGGGCTGAAGAAGGTGTCAGCGTCTGTTTCAAACGTCTCCTCTAACAGGGTGTTTTCATCAATATATTCAATGCGAATATTGTCGATGACCACAATAGAGCCACTTTCCGTTCTAAATTGAAGGTACGAGTTAGGCGTTGCTATCTGTCCTTCTACTGTCATGGTGGTTCCCGGTACTAAATCGAGCACAGGCTCATTAAAGAAACGAGAATCTGAACCTAGGTGTGAGTTGGCGCTGCCAGAAGTATTGTTATCCACGTAAATCTGGAATTTGTTGTCGCCTTCGGAATCTTCAGCAGAAATGACATCAAAGATAACATTGTAAGGACGGCTCAAATCCAGTGCACCGGTTGATGATGTATCGTCAGACGAGCTTTGGGTATCAGGTTCAGTATTACCAAGGGTAAAGCGTCCGCCGTCAAGCTGAATACCAGTGTCAATTTGCGTTACCGAGCCACCGGTAATGGTAAACATGGCGACTTGCTCACCCGCTGCATTTTCAATCGCGGCAAAGTTTGTCGAGAAAATATCCTCGCTTTCGCCTGCAAAGGTATAGGAAAGCGGCAGCGGTACACTTGGAATAACTTCTGGCTCTTCAGGTTCGGTAGGCTCAGGCTCAACCGGAGGCACTGGGTCAACTGCGTCAGCTACCGTTTCAATTTTTAAGTTATCGATAGTGATAGTGGCACTCGAATCTGTGCGCAATTGGAAGAAACTATTGGTTACCGAGCTGTCGAGAATTTTCGCGTCAGGTGCACTAGGATCGCCGCCACCAATATCGTCACCTGGCTCATAGGTATAGGTAAATCGCGTGCCGGGTACCATTGTGCCGTCCGCTAACCCTTCGCTTACAAACTTAGAAGCAGCACCGTGTACAGAGTTATCTTGCCCTGTGGTGTTGTTATCTACATAAAGGCTGAATGTACCGCCGCCATTATGAGAAATAACGTCGAAGCTAATGGTAAAACCTTCGCTAAGGTTATAAATACCCATGCCTACCGTATCTGATGCCGACGTATTGGCTCCTGGGTTGGCTGCAGCATTACCTATGCTGAATCGATCGCCTTCAAGGGTAAGTTGACCTGTGGTGGCGTCGACTAGCGGGCTGCCACCCGTTACATAATAAAGCGCACCGGCGTCTGGCTCTTCACTTAAACGCTTGTACGACGATGAGAAAAACGTATCGGTGTCGGTATCGAAATTCTCTTCAAGCGCTGCCTGAATAGAATTCGCTGCTTCCTCTAGCTTTGCCAGCTCAACATCTGCTTGTTCTTGGGTAAATGCAAACAGGTAGTTTTGCGGGTCTTCGTTGGCAAGACAGCTTTCAACATGCAGCACTAACGGCATAGACTGAGCGTTATCTGGGGATACCACGCACAGGCTGTATACCTCGTTAACCGTGTTGAAAGCACGGGAAATAAGATACTCAGTTTGCTCACCGTAGCTAAGGGCTATGACTTTTCGTCCAAAAGAGAATTCATAGTTACCCGTTGTGCTTTCCTCACCGTGCACTCTTACGAATGTACCTGACAAATTCGTTTCGTCGTCTGGCGTAAAGGTGTAAGTGGCTTGCGATACATTTCTGCCTTCCAGTGTTGGTGCGTAAATGTCGCCTGTGAAGCGGGTTACATCAAAGGTGTTAGGGAACAGCGTACCTAATTCGGCTTCAAGGTAATTTACGAAATGGCTGATAGCCTGTGCTTTATCCACAAGCGTAGCACTGGCTCCGCCAGCAGAACCAAGCCACACCTCTACATCGGCTGCAAAATCTGCATCAGATTGATTAAAGAAGTCTTCAATGGTTTGCCCTTCGTCTAGCGTAGCTACCGCCACATCGCCAGCACTGGCGCTTAGCGATATACCGTTACTTGGGTCGCCATCGGTATCAAGAGATTGTAAAAGTCGAAGCGTGTTTACGACCGACTGGTTAAAAGGGTTGTCAGTTGCGAACAGGTCAAGAGGAGAGATAACGCTTGATGCCGGTGTTTCTGGAAACGTCAGCTGACCTATGCTGAAAGCGAGCTGCTCGCCTCTGAAGTAAGAGTATTCACCTTGCGCATTAGTGGTACCGTTTTCCACAGAAGCAGAGGAATAATTGATTCCTTCAACGGGGCTATCAACAAATACGCCAGTAAGTGCTGGGTCGGGGGGGAGGGTTACATTGGTAGAGCTTTTCTCGCCACAGGCGGTAACGAGAATAACGCCGCCCATAAGGGCAGCAATTTTCGTGAGTTTCATGGTACTCAATCTCCATATTTTACTGGGCGTACTACCGCACTACATGTCCGCTCCAGCTTTATTATGTGGAAAAGGCCGGGTTTCCCCGGCGCAGACAATTAGTAGAACTTAATGTTTACACCCAGCTGGTAGCTGCGGCCGTATTCTTCTTTTTGGTACAGAATGTTGCCGCCGCTTAACGCGTTACCTTGGAAGTAGCGAAGGTCAGACTCCTCGGTAAGGTTGATGGCGTCAAAGTACAATTGTGCGTACTCGGTAATGTCGTACTGAAGTTTAAAGTCTAAGCTTTTAACCGAATCTTGATATTGGTCGCCCCAAATCTTGCAGCCTTTCGGGTCGTTAAGATCGGCAGTAATTGGGCATGAGCCAATTTGTTCAAGAACTTCAGAACGCACGTTACCAATTAAGCGAGCTGAGAACGTTTCGCTCTCCCAACCAAATACAAGATTGAAGGTGGTATCAGCTTGGTCGGGCAGTGCCACTTTGCCTTGACGAATACTGCTATCCAGCGTGGCTTCACTATCTAGGATGGTGGCGTTACTTTGAATGAATAGACCATTTTCAAAGTACTGGTTGTAGCTAAGCTCTAACCCGATAACCGAGGCTTTGTTGCCGTTAACGGTAATGTTTATCTCGTTAAGATATAAATCTTGCGGAATAACAAACTCAGTCACCTGGTTTACCGGAAGCGTTAGCGGCAGGTCATTAAGCGCCATGCCAATTCCGTTTACATCTACGATAAAGTTGTCGATGTCTTTATAGAAAACTGCCGCTTCCATAAAGAGGTTTTCGCTTGGATACCAGCCAATTGACGCATCGTAGTTAATAGATGTCATTGCAACGAGGTTAGGGTTACCCACATCTAGCGCATTATCAGAACCCAACACGTACTGGCTTAACTGTTGAAGCGATGCGCCACCTTGACTGTCATCACAATCGTCAGAACCAGGAGGACAAAGCTCAATATCGCTGTCAAACACTGCAAATGCACGGGCTTGTTTAAACGACGGGCGAGTAAAACTCGTCCATGCTGCGGCACGCACTAAGAAGTTTTCACTCGGTTCCCATTTAATGTGTGCACTAGGGAAAAACTCACTGTATTTAATAGACGCTTCTGGAAGAGGGATAGCAATATCCAATGCACCAGCCCCTGCGCCATTAAACTCAAAGTCATCGTTCTCTAAAGACAAAAAGCCGGTAGAAGAGAACTCGGTTTGTGTCCAGCGAACGCCGGTTGTTAGTGTGGCATCTGCGCCTAATGGCAACTCTGCCATTGCGTATACAGCTTGCGTATCTTCGGTAATGCTGTAGTCGCCCTTAGTGCTTTCGATCGACACTTCGCCATTTGTGGCAGGCTCAACCGTTTGACGAGTGGCATCAACAATTTGGTCGACAACTGCGCGGCTTTCAAACGGCAGCTGGAATGCGCTGTTTGAAGGTATTTGGGTATCATAGTCGGCAAGGGTAGAATTCACTGCGGCAATACATGCGTCGTCGCTACAGTCGCCGGCAGAAGGGTCGAAACTCCACCGGTCCTTGTCACGCACGTGATCGCGCTCGCTCACCTGCACACCAAATTTAATGGTGTTTAACCAGTCATTAAAAATGTCGGTTCGCAAGTTAAGGTTCACTGTCTTAATTTCATCAATTCGCGTTCCGCCTTCTAAAAACAGGTTATCGAATTGATAATTTGAAAGGTCAGAACCATCGCCACTACCCGACGTTCCAAAAATACTGTTTTCCGGGTCGTAGGTTAGACCTGCGATTTCAGCAGCTTCCTGTGGGCTTAAAATGCGGGCGTTAATGTTGTCGCGACCGCCTTGACCATAAACAATCAGGTCTCGTTCACGGAATTGAACGCGGCGGTCACCAGTGGAGTCTTCTTCAGAGCGAGATTGAGCGTATTCGTAGTCAAACACGAAGCGTTCAGCAATACGGTTTTCGCCCCCTAAGCTGAACGTTATGGTTTTGTTCTTACTTTCTTGTAGGAAATGCTGGTGGAATACGTCTATATCGCTAAGAATAAACTCTTTCGTAGCGCCGTTTACGTATACAATTTCATCGTTTCCGACAGAGCCTGCATCTTGAAAATCGTAAAATTCTCGCTGTGCGCGATCATCATCTTCAAACTGAGTAAACGTGCCTTTGGCATAATAGTAAGCGTCTGCAGAGGGCTTGTATTCAAGGTTTAGTGCTGCAGCTTGACGAGTTCTTCCTGCAATTTCGCGACGAACTTCTAACTGAGAAGGCGCAAGAATTTCGTCACCCTGGGCAATTTCTTCTTCTGTTTTACCCAAGTCGGCGGTGTAAAACTTCATTTCGTTGGTGCTGTGGTGGCGCGTTTCGTCTATCTGGGTTTTGCGGTCTTCGTGAGAGATGGCAAAGCCAATACCAAAGGTGTTGTCGAGGAAAAACTGGGTGCCGTCTAAGCTAAATTTCGGAGAGTGCTTTTCGCGCGCTTCTGAATATGCGTCTTGAACACGCATTTTTAATGTATTTTTGCCGCGATCGAAAGCTGAAATTGCTTTAACGTTGACTGTACCGCCAATGGAATTTAGGTTTTGGTCTGGGGTGAGTGTTTTCAGCACTTCAATGGTACCGAGAAGGTCAGCAGGAAGTGCGTCTAATCCCACTTTCCGTTCTTCGCCTGCACCAGACATTTGTGCGCCGTTCATATTTATGGATACGAAGCCGGGGCCTAAGCCCCGTACGGTGACAAACTTACCTTCGCCTTCAGAGCGCTGTAGCGTAACACCCGGCAGTCGTCGAAGGGACTCCGCCACGTTCTGATCAACAAAATTGCCTAAATCATCGGTAGAAATAACAGAGCTAAAGCCGCTTTTCATGCGTTCTAAGTCACGCGCTTTAAGGTCTGCCTGTTTAACACCCTTTACTTCAACTACTTCAATTTCGCTAGGGGTCTCATTTGTTTCAGTTTGCTCGGTATTTTCCTGAGCGGGTGCAGTTTGCGCCATGCTGGAAAACGCCGTGGACACGGCTAGAGCGAGGGCTGTCCATTGAAACACTTTCATGTTTTGAACTCCTAAATTCCAAAATCGACATAGCTGTAGTATTTGTATTTTGCTATGCCACCGGTGGCAGTATTGATCTTGTCAGATAGGAATGCACTAATATTTAACGTTTATTTCACAAATTATTAATATATGAATATTTAGTGATCACAGTGTTGGGATTCCTGCGAGTACCCGCCATGAGTTTTCTTCATGAAAAGTAAGAGAGGGCGCGGGGTTGGCAGTAAAATAGCTGCTGTAAATTGACCAGTCAACCACATCTAATTCACTATCAATTATCCCATTTTTGCTTGTGTACTGATTGCTTTGTATTTGCTTAAGTATGCGCGAGTCTACAGGGTCTAGATCTTTACCTGTGCGGGTGAGATTAGCACCTACGTCTTGGTTTTCAATCAAGCTTGTCCATGTTTGCTGTGCAGTAAGTTGCGCATCGCCTAATTTATCTATTTCATTCTGATGAAAAGGCGACGTTGAAAGAGAACGAGTGATTACGTCTTTTTCTTTCTTTGAACCGGTTTTGGCGCTCTTAACATCTATGCCTTTACTGTTGTCCTCAGACATGTCGCTATAGCCCTTCATCACGTTTTCAGCAACATAAAGTCGAGTGAGTGATTCCTTATCGTCCCATAATTGGAAAAACCATAGCTTTTTCGTAGCGGGGCCTGGGGCATAAATATTCCCAACCAGATTTGCGGTGCCGTTTTCGCCGCCATAAGCTGAGTTTTTTTGCCAGTTGGCAATAACGTTATTTTTGATATCAACGAATTCTTGCTGCTGTGGGTAAGGCGGGTTCAGTCGCCATCCGTTAATGCGCGGGTTTCTACTGGTATGATTGGCCAATATATTGCGCAAAAAGCTAGCATTACTGCCACCCCAAATGCCGCCATAGCCATGGCTACCTTTGTGATGACCCGCGTTGTTTAAACTCTCTGATAGTATGCTGTATTGCAGTGTAAAGCGTTGGTTATTGTAGAAAGAGCCTACCTCGTCTTTTGACCAACTTAGCGAACAATGATCGATAATGACATCAGTGGTATTTCTAACGGTTACTGCATCGCCTTCTTCACTGTCTTTCCCCGGCCTAAAACGCATGTGACGAATAATAACCTGGTTAGCTTCAACGCTTGTTGATGCGCCAGAAATTACAATTCCGTGGGGAGATGTCTGTCCTGCAATGGTGACGTTGCCATGTTTTATTTCTAAATCCTTTTCTAGCGCTATCACGCCAGACACATTAAAGACAATCAGTCTGGGATAGTCTTGCGCAATAGCCCATCGCAATGTTCCCTCTTGTGGGCTTTTGGCATTATCAGACAAAGAGCTAACAACTAACACTTTTCCTTGGTTTCCACCTTGCGTGTATTTTCCGAACCCCAGCGCGCCTTCAAACGCCAATGATTGTGCGTGACAGTTAGACAAGGCGAGAAACGCGACGAAAGCGACAATCAGTTGAATTGGAATATATTTCATTACTGCATGTCCTGCTCGTAAGGGTGGGCACCGGTGGTTGGAAGGCGGGCGATGTCTTTGAGTTTAGCGCTCCATGCTTGGAGTACCTTAATATCGTGGATCATACCCTCTAGTTCTACTGCTAAAATTGATACAAGCTCTCCATCTCGCATGAAGACTGGCACGGCAACAAGCGTTACGTTGCGCGGTGCGAAGTGGCTGACGGCATAGCCTCTGGTACACGTTGTTGCTCGTAATTTCGCGGCTTGTTGTTCATCAAAGTTTGCGGGGTGTGTGCTGTCGTTCATGTTTTGATACTTGGGATGGTAGGCCAACATGACATGACCCGCAGCAGATTCAAATAAGGGCAGTTTTGTCCCTGGCCTTATTGTTGTTATTTGCTTTTCTCTGGCATCTAAAACGTCAATTACAAACGCGCAGTAGTCGCCTAATGTACAGATAATTGCGCTAGCGTTGGTTGCAGCTATAAGTTTCGAAAGCGCAGGTGCAGTGATTCTCTGAACGTATCTGCTGCGCGAGTTAGCGGCGCTAATTTCGTAAATGCGTGTGCCATAGAAGTATTTTGTACCACGCTTTTCAACTACCCGTTCGCTGGTTAATGTTCTCAGTAACCTAAATACTGATGTGCGGGGTAGTTTAAGCGCTGACTCAATTTCAGAGGCACTTAACCCCGAGCGAGACTCGGCGATGGCTTGACATAGCTGCAGCGCCTGCATAACACTGGGAATTACATACCTTTCCATCTTTTTGCGGTCCCGAAATCAAGATAATACTGCTCGATATTAACACGAATTAAACAAAATGCTACCGGTGGCATTTTAAATTATTGATGATTTTTAAATCAATTACATTGAGAAAAGGGAGAAAACTGTCGTGCAACTCATCGCATCTATAAGAAGGTTAACGCTTTATCAACCGCGTCCGGTAAGCGGTTTAATTTTGTATATTTAAAACAAAAAATTAACATGTGTAGGTGCTGCCGAGGTGCAAGTTGAAGACTCAGCGAGCGAAAAAGTGAATAAATGCGTGACATCTGTACTAAGGGCGACGATAAATCTGTGGAAGCAGAGTCTTACCTTCTGAATGTTAATAAAATAGTCATTTGTGTCTGGTGTTTTAATTACTAGGTCTTTTTAGCCCGTCGATAGGTGGCTTGTACTTGTCCTTATTTGAGATTACTCTGCCACGCCTGCTTTCTCATTCTCATTTGAAGCAGCGTTAAACTTAGAGCATTGTTCTTGTAAGGCATTACATTCTATATGGCACCACGTTCTTTCGTTTTTTTAGACGAACTGAATTCTTCGATTAGACCCGCAATAAACTACACCAGTGGTGTAGGCGCTATGCTGTGGTTGGCTAATCTGGTGTTACTGCTGAACATTGCGCTAGTTATCAGTGGTACCTTGGCTGACTCGGCAGAATTTGTCAGTGCGTTTAATGAAAGTTTGGTTGTAGAGCCTTTTTTCATTGCTCTGGCCAATCACACGCTTTCGCAATTTATTGTTCCCACTATTGCATTAGTATTAGTTGGTCTCTTGGTAAAAGCCACGGCTATAGCAAAGGCGCAAATAACAAAACAGCGCCGACCTATTCCTTACCTTTGCCCTACATTCCCCCAGCCTTTTGTTCAGACGGTTGGCAGTAGAGCGCCCCCACTTTTTAGTTAAACGTCTCCGATTTAATTATTTAACGCCGAAAGCGTTGCGCAGTATGTGTGACAAAGCTTTACCGGTGTGTTTTTCGATGCTGTAACGCTGCCATTCTCTATTAAGCGGCCCAGTCATCGCCGTTCAACTTGTGGGTTATAGGAACTTGTTTTGTCTATTCGTAACCTTTTTACTTTAATTGTTGCTGGTGCAGGGCTGACGTTGGCCGGTTGCAGCGGTGGCGTGCTTGACCCTAAAGGGCAAGTGGGTATGGATGAAAAGAACCTGATTATTCTTTGCACTATCCTCATGCTGATTGTTGTTGTTCCCGTTATTTTTCTTACGCTTTACTTTGCGTGGAAGTATCGCGCTAGTCGCGATTTCGA
>Ga0207991_1000683_pt1 | contig 22541 bp, 27 predicted proteins | sample ETN07SmetaG_FD_185786 | JGI IMG/M metagenome (GOLD analysis project Ga0207991, IMG submission 185786) | Marine microbial and viral communities from oxygen minimum zone, Eastern Pacific Ocean - ETNP2014F14-07SV275 (SPAdes) (version 2) | ecosystem: Environmental > Aquatic > Marine > Oceanic ...
CAAAATTCGCTTAGATTTGTTTTTATCATGTTATCTGGCGCTAAGAGATGAACGGATGTTTCACGATCATGAGGTTAATGATGAAGCGCTTGGAGGTAAGGCTGCTGCGTTGTTGATTGAGTTGTTGGGTGTGATTAGCTTAAAAAAACCGTCTTTGTCGTTATTGAGTTCCATCGCTTCTCAGATATTGGTTTCTGAATCTTAAATTTTGTGGGTGGTTTATGAATGCTCGTTTATTGGCACGTGGTTTTGTTAACTCATTGGTCGAACGAGGAGGTCGAGTGTTTGCAGAAGTCGCTGCTCAGCATGGGAGGGAATATCAAACGTATCGTGTTGTTCTTGATGAGGATTTTTCTCGATCATTAAGAATGACTGCTGAGATTGATGATATATCGAAAGGATTCTCAAAACAGCCTGTAATGCTTTGTATCTTAAATCCAACAGCTGAGATTGTGGGGGGGCGGATTGTGCGGGGTGGAGTCTTGGCGGGGTGGGTTGCGTATTCGTCTTACGCATCGGGTTTTTATGATAAAGAATTGTTTAGAGAGAATGGTAATGCTTAAGTTTGATAAACGGTTGGTTGATTCATGGTTGAAAACTAAAAGCGAGAGTGCGGTAAGGCAGTCGCTAGGTTTATCACCGAAACAGACAAAAGCTGTTTTTTCTGGGAATTATGACGGGTTTGAAGAATATTTGATGTGGGCTTCTTTAAGCGTCCCTTCTGATATTTCAGCAGAATTGGGAGGTCTTGAGGAGTCTTTAGGTTTGAGTCGCGTACGTGTTGCGCTACTTTTGGGGATTCCGTGGAAATCATACACACGATTTAGAAATCGTGGGTTGGCGGATGTTGCGACGGCTAATTATGTGCGTATTGTTGCGAACAACCCCAAGTTTATTAAGCAATTAAAAAATAGGGAAATCTAATGGTTGATGTGACGAAATCGGAATTTTTAGTGAATGCTTATATTCACGGATTCAGAAAATCTGGTGAGAATTGGTTTGTTCAGGCCAGTCTTATTGTTGATAAGAATAAGGATGCCAGTGAGAAGCCGTTTGTTTTTCAGCAGGTTTCATTACTTGTGATTGGATCAGCAAGGAAGTTGCTCGATCTTTACAATGACGAAGAGGGTGCTCTTCGAGGTTACGGAGTTGAGGAGGGTGGGAAAAAGAAAATTTTCAGATTTCAAATTTTAGGTTATCGAGTTGAGGCGTCGAATAATCCATCTTATCCCTTTGATGTGAAGGGGCGTGTGGTTTCAATGGATGACTTGTCTGAATTCATGGACATCTAAAAGAGGGGGGGGTATGTCAAAAAAGGCTTTGATGTTGATGGGTACTGTCAGGATGATCATGCACGGAACGGGCCTGAGTGAAGACTGGCTTGACGTCCTTCAATCTAATCTTCAAAAGGGATCAATTACTTCTGATGATGGGGTTCTTCTTTTGAGGGGGTTTATTAATGGGTTGTTGGTCGCCGGATCTATCGACCCTGAAGACCGGGATGATTTTATGGAGCTAGCAAACGGTCTTTTGTAGTGGGTTGAATAGTTGACTTATTTAACTTTATGTGCAATATTGCACACCAAGGATGGAGGTGAGTATGAAGGCACTTAAGGCTAGATCGGGCACGTTAAAAAAGTATATTAGTGATTCGTCAATACGTCTTACTGATTCTGATCGGCAGTTATTCTCTGATTTGGCTAAAGTTCGTATTGTTGATGAGCTTGATGCTAGCGTTCATTACAAGGGACGAAAAACCCCCGCCTCTTCTCGTCTGGATCGATTGGTTGAAGCAGGCATACTTTCTCGTGTCGATGTTTTCCAGCCAGGTCGTGGAAATTTTAAAGCTTATCAATTCTCAAATTCTGATATTGCGCGGGTGATGGGTGGAAAGTTGCCGTCCATAGGTGCGAAGCGCAACGCACTACACGAAATAATCACCAGTCGTCTTTATTTTGCAATGGATCGCCCTGATTCATTCGTTCTTGAATCGGACTTTACACGCGATGAGAAGGAATTCTTTTCTACTCGAAGTGTTGATGGTGGGAGTGTTCTTCCTGATGCGGTGTTCTACCGGCAGGGTGAAATGGTCGTTTGTGAAGCTGATTCTGGACAGTACAGTTCATCTCAAATAGCAAGTAAGCAAGCCGGTTGGTCAGGTCTTTCTCAAGTATGGGGGCAGCCGAGCCGTAGTGCGGCTAGAGTTCATAATGCACAGGTGATCCGTTTTGAATGATCCTATTGCTATTGCAAAATATTATCGTGAATTGAAAAAGACCCTCACGGTGAATGAGATTTGCGAGCTAGTTGAAAAGTCACCTTCTCACGTTAGCCGCTATCTATCATTATTGTCATTGCCGCTCGATGCTCAGGCGGATGTTAGCGCCGGGATTATACCCGCACGTAATGCTATTAAAGTCTGGAGGTCTCGCTCTTTACCAAAGTCGAAGGCTGCTATTTTACCGAAGCTGATTTCTCAAATATTGAATCTCATAGGCGAGAAGATTGTAGTTACGGTATCTCAAATGGCTAGATTTACTGGCCGAAGTATGGATTCTGTTCGCCGTAGTATTCCCGAATTATTAGCTAGAAATCTAGTCGAGGTTCATAAAGAGGTTAGGCCTCATGTTTATCGTTTATCGTCTGGTGGTGCTGCACGACTAGGTAAAAGTTTCCAACGACGCTGGATATCAGCTAGCGCGATGCATCAATATTTAATGCGCAATGAAGTTGAAATTAAGTATAGAAAGGAAGGGGTGTATAAATATTTTGATAGAGTTGAGCTGTTTAAGTTAGGTTTTCATCCCAGTGTTGCGGAGCATGTTTTGGAGACTGTTAAAGATGATGAGACTCGCAGAAGTCTTATTCTTATTGATGACTACAATATGCCGTTGCGCAAGATTGGACAACGGTTGGCGCGTATTCATCATCCTATGAGTAGATATTATTCTGGCGCACAACGACAGTGGCTTCATATTGTTGATCAGGTAGTTATTTTTGTTTGCGACGCCGATAGAGTTAAGCTTCATAAGTCTGCTATACGTGATGAATTATCCAATATTGAAAATTACGCTAAGTCTTCATCTAGGGATGTGGCGGCGGTTCGCGAAACAAAGCGCGAGATGATGCGGAACTCTGTTCAGATTTTGGATCATCTAAAAAGCATTACCGTTTCATATCTTCCTCCAGTGTTGGAGGTGAGATAATGTTTAGTTGGTTTTTGTTGGTGTCTGGAGTTATTACTTCTATTTTTTCAGTATTCTATGTCTACTGGGCGGGTTATGTATGGTCGTCTTTGGTTGCCCCGCTGTTATCGCTCTCCCTGTTTGTTTTTGGATTTTATGGTGTCCGGAAGGTTGATATATTTGCGGGCGTCAAAGGCTGGGATATTGAAGAGGCTGCGGAAATCACCGAGCCTGAAAAACCTGTAATCAAACCAATATCTTTAGATATTAACTCCTTGGATCTTGGAATGCTGGTAGTTGGCGGCCCCGGTGCGGGGAAGTCGATGATGGCAATTGCGCTGCAAGAATTTTTTCAGTTCTTCAGACCTGAAAATGGAATGACCTATTTTGAAGGGAAGGGGGATTTCGATATTTATAGAGATCGTGTTTCTGCGGTGGGTGAGCCTGATTATTTTTTTAGCTCAGAACTGGAAAGCAGCGATACTATTAATGTGATGGATGCCCCAGCGGAAACTATTATAGATATGTTTTCACGGGTCTTTGTTGACAGTACGAATGGGTATTATGAGGCTAGTCAGAAAAAAGCTATCAGGGCTACCGTACCTTTGTTAAAAGCGTTTGGGATTCCGGTGATATTGCCTGATTTGTGGATGATGTTGACTAACTCTCAGGCCTCAAGAGATATGATTCGTAAAGCCAAAGAGGCGGGTATAGACCCTGATGTCGTATCCACCGCTGAGCAGTACTTTAAAGAAGATGAAGAAGATAGGCTCAATAAAATTGATGGTCTTTTAAATAAAATGCACCCGTTTGTTAGTGGGCCAATTAGTGCACGTATTAACTCTTATTCACCTTCTTTAGATATAACAAAAGCTGTGGCCGAAGGTAAAAATATATATTTCCACTTGCCGCTTTCTGATACGGCATTATCTGTTGCGACAATGATTACTGAAAAATACGGAGTTATAGCAAGAAATCGACAGTTGTATGAGTTGAATGGGCGTGTTTCACATCCATTGCTTTTTGATGACTGGGGCAAGTTCTTTTATAGCAATTTTGGCCCGATTACTGCGCGGTGTCGATCTGCAAAGATGCCTATTAACTTTTTCTTCCAGTCGCGGGGTCAAACTGATGCTGTTGAATTGGGTCGAGTTTTTACGACTGAGATTTTGGATAACATTGGAGCTATCTGGGCAATGCGTATCAATGGCTGGGATACAGCTGTTTGGTTGGCGGAACAGTTTGGTACTTATGAAACTTCAGATGTTTCTTTTCGTGCAGAGACTGGAGACCAACAAATTAATGTGAGAGAGCAAAATAGAGTTCGGGCGGACTCTTTACGAGATTTAGATGCGGGCGGAGCTTATGGCATGATTTTCGCGACTGCCGAAGGTGGTCGAATGACTAATCGTCGATATAAACTTCGCTTTCCGATGCCGGGGAGAAATCATTCAGCTCCCATTAATTGGCCTGTGATAGAAATAAGAAGTCATAACGATGATGTTCACGGGCTTCACCTCTGGAGGGACTACAGGGATGAAGATGCTGTTCGACAAAGGAGTAGGGAGGCGGTTGCTGAGATTCTTAATTCAAGCGATTCTGACAATGATCAAGATGAGGTTGTTTTATGATTAACTGGTGGAACTTGCGGGGTTTGTTTTTACTGCTATTTCTTGCTTGGCTGCCTTTTATGCTTCCAACTTTGAATATTAAAGGTGTCTGGGTTGGTGGTGGTGTTTTAAGGGAGTGGGTTGCGGGCTATTTTTTGCTACTTCTGCCTTATCCTCAATCGCTTGAATATAAATCGTATTTTATGGGTGGTGATGCATTTTCTGAGTATGTTGCTGTCATTCCCGGTCTTTTAATAATAACGCTGGTTATACTTTGGGTTATATATATCGCTGGTACACTCACTATAATGATTCAGAACTGGATCACAAAAACAAATCAAAATTCACTAAGAAAATCACTTAAGAGGTAGTTATGAATAATAAAATCATATATTGGATGCCAGTATTGTTGTTAGGTTTCGGATTTTTATTTGTTCCTGATGCTATGGCGGCAATTCAGAGACCATCATTCGTGAGCGGGGATGGAGCGGGAGATGTTGATGCTATGGGTTCGAGAGCGGCAGAGATATTTACCATTATAGTCGGTGTTATTGCTGCTTTGGCTACGCTTGTCGCTTCAGGTTTCTTTGTTGCGGGCAAGACAGACGTAGGAAAAACAATTCTTGTGGGGGTTGTTATCGGTCTTGTGGTCGCAGTCGTTGGTGGTGGTGCAGTATTTTATATAGTGGGTGATTGATAAATGTACGCATTCAATAAAAGACATAGAGAAACGACATACGTTGGAATAAAGGTAAAACCTCTTTTTTCTGGGATTTTTGCTCTAATGATGTTTTTAATGTTTTTGATGACGATGTTTAGCGCTAAAGGCGTTGGATTTATCTCTTTTATTTTGCTTATTGCTTGCGTTTTATCCATTGCTTATCTTGTATATGAAGTTAAAAATTCAGAGGATTGGCGTATACGATTAATGCGTTCTAGATCACGAAGATTGATCAACACAAAACAGGCAATGCTATGAAGAGTTATCAATCGCAATTTACTTATGCATATCCTATTGTTGATGGAATTGGGGATGTATCATTTATGGAGCACTCTGATGGCGTAGTGTCGTGTGCGATTAAATGGTCAGGCATTGATTATGAAGGTTCTCACTCTGACTCCGACTTGGCGGGTGATTTTAATAACTTATGCAGATTTTATCGTGCTGCTTCTCAGCATACTGACCTATACATCGAGAACCATATGTTTCGCAGTCGAGATGTGTATCACTGTGAAAAATATTATGAATACGGGGTTTCTAGGTTTTTACCCGATAGAAATCCTGATTTAGCGACACGAGTTCGTCAGGATTTAGCTACTCATTATGCTAATTATTCACGGCATACTGACATATATTTGGTTTTGTGTATCAAACCAAAGTTTGGCTTGTTTTCTGGGGTTGGTGTTAAGGCGGTTCACTCTCGGAAAAAGCGACTAGCTGTAATAGCAAATGAATTGGTTTCATACTTACCGGGCAGTTCTAAGTTACTTTCTATTGATCAATACACTAGCTTGATGCTTCGATCAAATAATCCATCTTTGGTTTCAAATGGTCGAGATTCGATACCTTATAACTATCGGTTTGATGCTAGAAACAGATTAATAAAACCTGTTATTAATTATCGTGAAAATTGCTTGGCGACACCAGAAAGAAACTACCATCGTGTGATTACATTGCTTGATTATCCTGACGCATCACCTTCATGGCAGGTTCCATTGAGTCGTTGCAATTCTGATTCAATACATGTCGTCCAGGTGTGTAGGCCTCTTAATATGCAAGCTGTTAATCTAAATAGCGCTGCTGTAACTCGCCAATCATCCGAGGCCGCTGGATTATTGGGCGGCGAAGCTGTTGCTGGTAAATTACAAGATCACAGTAGTTTTCGTGACTTCATTCAGGATCACAATCTATCTGTTCATGCTAACTGCTTCGTTATTGTGTTGTCTGCATCAAGTGCCGATGATGTAAATAGCCATCATCGGGACTTGTGTAAGGTTCTGAGAAATGAGTCAGGTGTTGCTCTGGTGACAGATGATCTTGAATTGGAACTTCTATACCATCATGTCAGCACCCCTGGCATGGGGTACACATCACCCTATATGCGACCAGATCATGATATTCAGGTTGCTAATATGACCCCTTGTTTTTCGCAGTCGCACGGAGATGAAACTCACCCTGAAGTCGGATTTATATCATCAGCGGGTAACTTTGTCGGTATGCGGTTCGAACAGGATATGCTTCATCACGGCTTAACTGCTGCTAAGACAGGATCTGGTAAATCCGTAACAGCGGCAGCGCAGATTGCGCAAATGTATCCATTGGGTTTTAATTTCTATGTTATTGAGGTTGGTCGATCATTTGAGTACTTAATAAAGGCTTTTGGCGGTGAGTACCATGTTCTAGATGCTGATAATACTGTTATTTCTCCTTTCTCTAGTTATGCAGAAATGGATCGAATAATGGATGCGGCGGCTAGATCTAATTCAAAACTTTCAGATGATGATTCACTCGAATCTGACTCTATACCTGCAACAGCGGTGTCAACATTGCGGCGGTGCCTTCTTCCGATAGTACTATCAACTAGCGATCCAGAAACAATTGATGGTTTGGTTCACTATGAGTCAATCCTAGATGATGTTATCAAGGTCTTGTACTCTTCAGACATACGCGATGACTCACTAGAGGGGCCGACACTGCAAACCCTTCTAGAAATTTCTGAGGAGTTCTTGGGGTTTCTAAAGGAAGAGGACGATCATAGGGTTCAATATTTAAGTGCGATGGTTAATAATTTAAGTTCATTCTTAAGCACATCTGAGGGTGCAGTTTTTAAGAAAGCGGACACCTTGAAATTTGAATCCGGACTAATAGGTTTGGATTTTGGTGAGCTAATTCGCGGAAATGCTGAGAGTCTTTCTAAATATTTGTTATTATTTTGCGTTACTCGTCTTCAGCAGTTGGCTTTTACACAGCCAGAGCAAACATTTATGTTTTTCGATGAGGATCATGAATATACAGCTATAGATCGTAAATTAATGGATACTGTTAAAAGGCAGGTTACTAAGCGAGGTCGGAAGAGTTCTGCTTTTATAAATCCAATCAGTCAGTCTGTAGAAGATATTGCATATAATGAAGATGGTTCTGTTAATACCAAATTAATTAATCAAATGAGTAATTATTTGTTGATGTTTTATGGTACGGATCATGGAGACTTGGCTAGTGTGTTTAAACTCCCTGATAGGGCCAAAAACATATGGCATTCATATGAAGATCCACTTAAACCCGGAAATTCTTTTGATTTCAGGCAGGCGCTTTACGTTCGATCTGGTGAGTTTTGGGATCTTTTTTTAACTTGGCCGAAAATACTATCTGATATTACGAACACAAAACCTTCCGCGATGTTGAAAAAATCAGAATTGCTTGAAGAGTTGGATGGTGATGCAGTTCATGCGCTAGAGCGATTTGCAAGGGAGTACGAAGGATGAAGAAACGATACATACTTTTATTGTTGATATTTTCAGTCTTAGTTGGTGGGTTTCAGTTTGATGTGAATCCAGAATCTACGATTCTTTTTCTCGATTCAGGAAATTCAACTAAATACACCTTTATTGACGTTCTTATTAATGGAGTGATGGTTCTAGTTGTTGGGATATTGCTTTTCTTCGTACTTAAGAAAATAAATAATAATGAGAATGAACGTAAAAAAGGGAGATAGTTATGAGATTGTTTTTGTTTTTGTTTTTTTCATTCTCTGTCGTAGCTCAGGCAGACCCTACCGGAGCGGGTGAGGCAGCTATTTATGCTCAGTTGGTTACTCTAGTCAATGAAACTAAAACTCAGATTGAGGAGATGAGAAAAACTTATAATGTCACGGAGCAGATGAAAGATATGCAACAGCAGGGATTTGTTAAAGAACTTACTGATGCAGGATCTGCGTTTAACGGTATGTTTAATGACATCAATAGCATTCAAGGTGAATTGTCGGACTGGCGAAACGATCCGGCAGGGATAGAAACGATAAAGCGAGACATCGAGCGTATTGAAACTAGAATGGAATATGCAAGCTCAAAGGAAGGTTTGGATAAGGGGCAGTCATACTCTCAAATATTAAGATCCCTAAAAAACATAAAATGGCTTGGTGAAATACAAGCTGCTCAAGAGGAAAAAATCAGCGGTGGAACTTCGGATAAAGATAACGAGGAAATATCTACTAGCGCACTGATTAGTGCTAACAAGATTCTTATAGAGCAGGAAAAGCGAAAGGCGAGGCAGGACACAATTTCTACAGACGTATATAACGATATGTTGCAGGGTGTTGATTATTCATCTTTGCCTCGATACGGAGAGTGAAATGAATGATATGAGCACATTAGACCTACTGGGATTTTTTACACAGAATTTCTCTGTTGGTACTATCTATCAACTGGGCTGGGAGGCTACTCGTCAGTGGGTTGCTCTGGCTTCAGGTGTGGTTTTATTTCTCTCTATAATGATTAGAACTACACAAGAATTAGCAGCGGGATCTAAATCAAATTGGGCGGGAGCTGTTAAAGATTTTATTTGGTATGCGGCTGCGATAGGTTTGCTATTCTTTTTTGTTGGTCTTGTTATTGAGTTTTTTAATGCTATTTACGGTTCGTTGTCTACGACAAATAGCATGGCCAGTTTAGCCAAATCCTTAAGCATTGTTCAGGATTATTGGGATCGCTCTGAATTTGAATTCTCATTAACTGATTTAGCCAATACATTTTATGGGATGTTTGGTTTTGTCTGCTTCATGCTAAGTTTTATGGTGCTGGTGTTTGTCACTTTTGGGCTTCGCATAGCACACGCTCTACTCGTTGTAATGTCCGTATTTTGGGCGGCTATAGCTATTCCAATGGCTCCAGTAAATGGTATGAAAAGCCTATCTTCATTGCGCGTTACTGCATTTACTTGTTTCTTGTGGCCTATATTTGATGCGTTATTTATGTATCTTGTTGCTGGAGTGTTTTCTCAGGGCTTAGAAGACGCTTTTTCCAACCAAGGGGATCAAGTTACTGCAAGTATGTTTGTGTTTCTATTGTTTGTTTATACGGTCATAAATTTGTTTATGGTTGCCGCTTCGATTGCTGCTCCTTTTGTGGCTCAGGGATTAGCGAATGGAACTGGTAATGTTTCTGGAATGTTAACGTCGTTTGCTGGTGCTGGGATTGCAGCAGGTGTCGCGGGCGCTGGTTACTTATCTAGCAAAACAAATAAAGGCGGCGCTGTCGCCGGAGGTGGTATTAAAAGTGGTTTAAACTCTGCTGGCTCATCTCTTAATCAAAAGCTTGGTCTAACTCCTCCAACAAGTGATAAGAGTTTGATGCCTAAAATAGGTTCGATGGCTCAATCAATAGGGACTACACCTTCAGGGTCTTCAGGGTCTTTAGGGTCTTCGGGATCTTCTGGGTCTTCTGGATCTTCTGGATCTTCTGGATCTTCGGGATCTTCGGGATCTTCGGGATCTTCGGGATCTTCGGGATCTTCGGGATCTTCGGGATCTTCGGGATCTTCGGGATCTTCGGGATCTTCGGGATCTTCAGGGTCTTCAGGGTCTTCAGGGTCTTCAGGGTCTTCGGGATCTTCGGGATCTTCAGGGTCTTCGGGATCTTCAGGGTCTTCATCTTTCAAGCAACCGACCTCAGTTGTTGATCAGTCTTCAAATGACCAACAGCATCAAGAGTCCTTAAACAGTCCGGATTTGGTTGAACAGAAGCCAGAGGGGATGGCTGAATATGAGAAGAAGTCAAAACAAGCTAAACGTGGGGCTATAATTAATTCAACAAAAGGTAAGCACTAATGGAATCATCAAACGTATCTGAGCCTGTTTCGTTGCGTCATGACTTACTTAAATCTTATAGAAGAAATGCTATTTTTGGGTGGTTTGTGGCGGTTGTTTTTTTTATTACCACATTGATTCTTTTGGCTGTTTTAATATTGAGACCATCTCCACTGATGGGAGTGGATGCCAATGGTACTGTTGTTGGTCAGGTTGTTTTTGATGAGCCTAGATTGCGGTCTGAGACTGAGATCTTATCGGATATGAAAGGATTGGCACGACGTTGTATGACGGTATCAAAAATAACTGTTTGGGAGGATATGGAGGTTTGTCTAAATCACGTCAGTGATGAACTTAGGGATATTATGCTCAGGACATATGAAAAAACAGGATACCTCACACGCATAGAAGAATATGGTTGCAGTCGAGTTGACTTTGTATTTGATGAAAAAAACACTGGTTTACTGGTTCATGATCGTTCTGATTATTATGTGGAGGGTGTTTTTACGGCGCAGGTTAAATGCTTGGATTTAGGTGAATCAAATCCAGATACGATGAAACTATCATTAACAGCAGTTCTGGTTCCTAAAACAACTATAAATCCACTCGGTATTAGAGTAATTGAATATGATGATTAGAATATATGTCTTTTTTGTTTTTGTAATATCTTTAAATTGTGTCGCAGCTCCGGTGCTAACGCCGGAGTTTAAGAAGGTGCCATTAACAGAGTTCACAAGTCTGACATTGAATGTCCTCCCGGATGCAGGGATTCAGCTAATATTTCCATTTATGTTAGACAATCCAACATTAAAACCAGCGATAAAAATTGACAATACTAATGCTGAAGCTTTCACGGTTCCCGCTACAGGCCAAAATGCCAGCAAGATATTGATTGATCAAAACACGATAACAATCATTGGAAATAGACAATCGGGGCAATTGGGGAATCTGTTTATTAATATTGGTGGTTACAATGTTGTTGTGGGAATGAGAACTGTGACTGATGTGCGTGAAGTTAGCCCAACAATTATTTTCGAGCTGGGTGAAGATGATCGCAATCATTTAATCACACATACTATTGATCGGTATAAAGCGTCATTAAAATCTGCTCATGATAAGGCAATGGCTGATTTATCAAGACAGGCGAAGGAAGAGGCCTTGGCATATGTTGGTGAATTGGTTTTTAAACGGCCAGAAAGTACATCATTTAAAATATCTAAGGTTCTTGATTTGGAGGGTAGGCGTTTAAAAATATACATTGATGAGCTTGTTAAATATGACTCTTTCAACACGCTTGTTTTTGAAATTGATAACCCTAATGCACATGATATTAGAGTTGATTCAATTAGCGTAACTGTTATTGATGAAGATGATATGGTAAACCAAGTATCCGGCCAGAGTAATTGTCCAAAACTTATTGGTGGTGGGGATGACGTTCAGTGTACCTTTACTACTTTATCGAAATCAGCGGTTAATCCGATTGAATACCAATTAAGAATATCAACAGATGTTGGAAGCGGGGTAGTGGCGTGGTAAGACTTCTTGTTTTTCTTTTTATCGGTTTATTTTCAAACTTAGTTCTGTCATTAAGCGCTGATGAGCTACGTGAGCGAATGACTTCTGCGGATAAAAATAAATTGTCTGCTGAGAAGCGGTTGAAATTTCTCAGATCAGAAAGCAAGAGCACAACAATGCTTAATGAGCGGGATATATTTTACACGTTACCTGATGGCCGCCGAGTTGAAGCGATTCTCTTGCCAAATGGTAGAAAGTCTCCAGCAATTGATTCTCGCCCGGCCTGCCTCACAACTTCTGGAATGTTAGTTCCTGGGGAGTTTAGCGCAGAAAAGGAGTCAGTGGTTTGTAGTGTATCTAGTGCTGAAATTGCGTATATAGATGACTATATTTATAAATCAGAAACCACTTCCAAAGCGAGTTCTCCAGAAAAAATTGGGGTAACTATCTCGAAATACTCTAATTCTGGTTCTTCCGGTATTCGTGATACTCCAGAGGTGAAATCAAGTGAACCCGGATCGGGTGTACGTCATTCTGCGTATAATCCAACCGCAAAAACCATTACATCCAACCCGTATGAGTACTCTGTGCCATTCGGGTCAAATTCTCAAAAAGCTGAGGTGTCAACATTTGCTCTCTCTGTCGAAAAGCCTTTTGGTGTGAAGCGGGGATCTTGGGCTGGTCTTAGTCTGCGACGTCCAGTTTCGAGTGCTGATAGTGGGAGTGTTGAGTATTTTCTTACTGAAGACGTGGAAGGTGACTTTAAGGTTCTACCCGTGGGTAGTATTTTGTTTGCATCTAAACGTATTAATGAAAGTACAGAGCGTTTGGAATCACAAGTGTACCTTGCTCAATTGCCAGATGGAGAGGAAGTTAAGCTGTCAGGTTGGGTATATGGGTTGAATAAGGTTGCGGGTTTGCCGGGGAGTTTAATTCGGGATAGGGAAGGTGAGAGTGTGGCTGCTGGCGGTAATGCGGCGCTTGCTGGACTGAGAGCTGTCACAAATGCGGCAGGTGGCGGGGCTAGTGTTGCAGGCGTTGTTGCAGATTCGTACGCAACTGACATGATTTCTAACGAACAACGATATGCTCCTAGCACTCCAGGGGCGATCATTAGGGTTTCACCGCAGTCTGCATTGGTTCAATTTTCGGAGCCATTTTGATGTTGCTTGTAAAATTGTCATCTTCTCAATTCGAAGAATTGGCGCTCTCTGGAGGCTGGAGGTCTAGTTCTGTCTCTTTTTTACGACTTGTTTTTGTTGACGGGGTAGATATTCCAGATGCATCTAAACACGCCGGGATATCTACTAGTAGGGGCTATAATTTGGCCTCTGACTTTCGCAAGCGGTATACTTCGTGGCTAGAAGAGAATCAACTTCACGCAGTGTTGGTCTTTACCCCCAATCCTGCCTAACCTGTATGAGTTTAATTTTAAAGTAAGTTGACTTTTAAACCATTTGCATTGTAAGGTATGACTAGTGATTATTCATCATGACTAAAACTGTTTCCAAGACTCTTCCGCCCCTTACTGAGAGTCAGCTTTATTGGGTGGTGGAGATGTTAAACTTAAAGCCTGCGGCGGTACGCAGGCTGAAATCTATTGTTGTTGATGGCGAGAAGGTCGCCGATGCAGCGGGTAGAGAGGGTTTGACGCCTCAGGCTGCATACAGACTGATACATCAGGTGTCAAATGAGTTTGATAGACGCTTGTTAGAAACGGGTAAGAAGTTGGTGATGGTCATTGTTGATGAGGATGAGGTAAGCGCTGTTCGGTCATATGAACGCCTGTCTTGTCCTGTTGAGCAAACGGATGAGCCAAGCTAAATATTTATGCTCATCTTCTTTCTGAGGTGAGTTGTGTATAAATCGTTATTCTTTCCAGTTTTATTGTTTATCCCTTCTTTAGTGATGGCCATAGATTATGGTGTCACTGCATCTTTCTCAGCGGCGTCTTTTGACGATCCTGATGGTTCGAATACTGGAAGTCTTAACTCTATTGATCTTAATACAAGCTATGATCTTCGACGGAGAGGGCAGAGTGTCATTGCTGGTATTGGTGTACTCCGTGGTGACGCTAGCGCTTCAGATACGGCGGTTAATATCGACTCTTCTGGTTATTATGTTTATTCGGAATACGAGCGTCGAATTCCAGTTTTTCGTGAATTTAGCGAAACGTGGTTGGCTATCGGAGGACGATTCTCTGTGTATGATTACACATCTCGTTACACTGAAACCTTTGATGGTTATTTGAATGAATCATTTAATGATAGGTCAGAACAGTCACTAGAGATTTCGGGCCGTATTGGGTACAAAATCAACCACGCTAGATCAATTAAATCTTTTCCTGCTGTATATATTATGTACCCAATAACCGGGAGTGTTGCGACTTATGGTCTATCGTATCGCGTTTCTTTTTAATGCAGCCCTTTTTATTGTTGGTTGTGGTGCTGATGGTGATGGTGACGTCTCTAACCCCATTCTAGAGTCAGATTATTCAATTTCTGTTCTGGTGGGGGATGGCTCTAATTTTGGAGCCACGGCATCTATATATGATGACTCTGGGGTTTTGCTGCTATCTGGTGATGTTGGTGATGATGGGGTTTTTGATGCCAATATTAATCTCGCCCCTCAGTCACTAAATATTGAAGTTTCTGGTGGTAGTGTTATCGATCCGATTGATAAAGAGACAATAGATTTTAGTTATAATCAGTTATCGACTCGAATAACGTTAAAACCAGACGAAAATATTATTTTGTCGCCCGTTAATTTTTTAACAAAATTGGCGCAAGCACTCCCTTCTCCATCGTCATTTAATAGTCTAACTGGTTTTGACGTTTTAAAAACTGAGCCGACAAATTATACAAAGCTCCCGACATCTATATCGGATGGTTCTAAAGCCCGTTTTTTGCTCGATGGTCTGTATCGTTTTGCTCATGATGAGGGGATGTCGCCATTAGCGTTTATTGATCTAATTGAGTATGACTTGCAAGATGGTAAATTTGACGGGATTGGTGCGAATGGAGTTATTTACTTAGGGGGGGAACTCCTTACTACTGATACGTATAGATACAAGCTTCCCTTGTCCGCTGTTCGACAAGCGTATACTGCTGATTATTTGAGTTCAGAGTTTATTGCATATGCAAATCAAATCGGTATGTCTACATCCGATGTGCTAGCAGGCGGCACTTTATTCAATGTATCTTCATTATCTCCGTTAGTTGCTGTTAAAGCTCCTTTGGCAGGAGCTTCACTGTCGGGGTCGGTTGATTTTACGTTCGATGTGTCAGAAGTGCTTGGTATCGAATCCGTGAATGTTAGTTTGAACGGAGTGTCGCTCATGAGCGACCAGTTTGATTATGTGAGTGATGGAAATTACACAGGTGAGCTGACATTCACATTGAACACAGATCTTTATCCTAACGGCGCTAATAAAATAGATGTTGTCATTTCTGATGGGATTGGTAATTCAGTTTCTGAGTCATATTCATATATTTTTAATTCTAGCGCTGCATATATATCTACACCATATCCGCTTGGTGCATATGTTAGAGATGCTGTAGAAGTTGGTGCTTATGGGTCGTATGAAGGAGCTGAATGTGCAGTGTATGTAGATGATGTTATTCAACCAGCAAACAGAATGCATAAATCAAATTCTAATTGTTACAGTAATGTAGATACTAGGTATATGTTAGATGGTACTCATACGTTTGAAGTTGTCATTAATGCTCCGAACGGAGTGTCAGATCGGGCTGTTGGTTCCTTTATCACAGATAACACAAATCCAGAAATTTTACTGAGTTCTCCCGAGGATGGTGACTATGTTTCTGGTGTCGTTGACATTACTGTATATATTTCTGATTCCATTCAGGTCTCTTCCGGTAGTTTGTATCAAGGACAAACACTATTAACATCTAGTTTACATCAAGGATCTTATTCTTTAGATACCACAGCATTTCCGGATGGTGACACCTATTTTAAGGTTGTTGCTGAAGACACGGCGGGAAATTCATCTCAGTACATATTCTTAGTTAAAATTGAAAATACCGTTCCTGGTATCGGAGATGGCTACCCATCTGCCGGTACATACTCTGGAGATGTAACTATTGGCGCGGCGGGATCGTATGAAAATGCTACGTGTTCTATTACTGTCGATGGGTTTCCACGATCAGATGCACAGATAATTAAATCTGATAGCGACTGTTATAGCGTAATGGGGGCATCGTATCTAACGGACGGGACTCACACTTATGAAATTGTAGCGACGACTGCTGGAGGCGCTACTGTTAGTACTCAGGGAGGGTTCACTTCGGATAATACCCCTCCGACTATCAGCAACATCACTCCCTTAAACGACTCTTATATTTCTAGTAACTTTAGTATTTCTGCAAATATTGGTGACAATCTTCAGTTGCAGTTTGGGAAGCTTTTTAAGGATGGTGTGTTGCTCACTACAACGCTACAAAATGGAGCTTTTTGGGTTGATTCGGCTTCGTATGATGACGGTAATACTGACTTCACTATTATTGCGGAGGATGCTGCTGGGAATGAAACAGAAGCTGAGATTCCATTGATTTTCGACAATACTCCTCCTGAGATAGAGATCACATATCCATTTGACGGCGATACTATTACATCGTCGTTTACTGTGCGCTGGCAGCAAAGTGATACCGTTGGTTTTTGTGACGACGTAGATGCTTCTACAGAATTGATTGTGGGAGGCCTGCATTACGGTAGCGCTTACGCCCACCAAGAGCAGTATGGCGTCAATATAAACAATCGTCCAGAAGGACAAAATGAAATAAAAGTAGTTGTTACTGATTGTGCGGGTCATCAGTCAGAACATGCTATTAATGTCATTTTTTCTCCAAACTAAAAGGAACTAGATTATGAAAAAAATCTTTGCGTTATTAGCAACAATATCCCTTGCGTCATGCGGAGGTGATGGTGGCGGAGGGAGTGGAGGAGGCATTCCATCTGAAAGGCCTAATGGTCAAGTTGCTGGGGTTGCTCACGATAATATTTTAGTTAATGCGGATATTAATATTTATTCTCTCGGGAAGGAGCTGTTAGGTTCTGGAACCACGAATGAAGAGGGTATATATAATATACAGTTGGAGTCCGTTGAATCTCAAATTGTTTTGGTTGAGGCAACAAATGGACGATATATAGAGGAATTTAGTGGCAAATCTGTTGAATTAAAAGAGGGCGATTCATTACGAGCTTATGTTTACTATGAACAAGCTGGAAATATTGATATGTCAGTAACTTTGCTGAGCACAATTGCAGTGGGTTATTCTGAGTATTTGATGAGCTTGGGTGTTCCTAATTTAGATGCAGTTTCACAGTCAAACGCCTCTATTAGTACAATGGCCGGAATTGATATTGAAGCAATTACTCCTGTCGACATTACAAATGTTGCGAATGCTAATCCGTCTTTAAACGACCAATTGAAATATTCGTTTATAACTGCTGCGGTATCACCGTTAATGGCATGGGTTAGCAAGGAAAATAATACCCCGATTCATGATAGACCATTTAACTCCATTCATTTTGCAGAAAAGGCATATGATGATATTCGTCATGATGGGAAATTGGACGGACAAGGGACAGAAGGGGGCTTGGCTTTCGGTGTAACCCCGATTTCTACAGAAACTTATCGCAGCTTGGCTGTGAATATGTTGATCATGGCGAATGACGATAATAACGTTACTGGGATAGACGCAGAGGATCTTCTCGACTTTGCGAGTCAATTCAATGCTAGCAACCACCCGGCTTTCGGTGCTGAGCAATCGCCTCCAGCGCCACTCAATAGTATTTCCCCTAATGTGACTAACTTTAGTTGGTCAGAAGGCGAAACAATCGCTGCTACAGTTACTTTGAGCGTTGATGTGGTTGATCAAGTTGGTGTTGATGCAGTTTCGTTGAATATCGGTGGGATTGACTATGTCGCGGCCAATCCAGATAAACCAGAGTTTTTAGTTGATACTACATCCTTTGTAGATGGTGTATATACTGCTGAAATTACAGCAACGAGTGCTACTACAGGCATCACTAAAGTTAGTCGGACTGTGACTATTGCAAATGCTGGCATTGCTGTTTCTGATGTTCACCCACAAGATGGTGAATATATTCGAGGGAATTATTCGTTTTCCGCAGTAGTTACTGATCCGATTGAGGTGGTTGATGTGCAGTTTCAGATTGATGATAATATTTATTATTCACAGTCTACATTAGATAACCCTGTTCAGATTCTGAATACTACTCAAGTGATTGTCACAGAAACCGCTCACACATTTAAGGTTACTGCTGAAAACCAAGCGGGTTACACAACGTCTGTCACAAACACATTTTATCTCGACAATACAGATCCTCAAATATCGACGTCGTTAAATAATGATTCATATATTACTGATGACTATAATTTTCAAGCTACTATTTCAGATAACCTAAAGGTTGATGATGTGGTTTTGTATCTTGATGGTTCTGTTGTTTCTGATTTGTCGGATAGTATATTTAGCAATACATATTCTCTAAATTACCCAATGACAGTATCTGAGATGGATGAAGGGGAGCATATAATAGCTGTTGATGTTTCAGATAAGGCGGGCAACAACACTCAATTATCTCGCTCATTTATTATTGATAATTTTGCGCCTGAGTTGGCTATTACAACATTGGGTGGTGGTGCCACTCAGAGTGACTACGTGATCAGCTGGGAGTCTAGTGACAATTTAGGGCTAACCGGTCATAAAATCTATATTGATGGTATATACAAGCAAGCATTAAGCGCGAGTACTCAGTCTATTTCTCTTAATGGCGAAGGAAATCAAGGGTTAAAGACAGTTACTGTTGAAGCAGCAGATGTTGCGGGTCGTATTAGCAGTGATAGCACAACGTACTATTTTGACTACACATCTCCTACGGTTGCAAGCTGGGGGTTGAGTGACGGAGTAATGTTGCCTGCCATTTACTCTGACTCTATCTCTGTATCTGATAATACAATCATCAAATCGGTTGATTTAAAACTTGATGGTGTGAGTTTAGGCGTAGATTCGGATGTTGGTTCTAATTTTACTCGTCAATACTCATTAACTCGCAGCCAGTTAACTGAAGGAACACACACGCTTACGCTGAAATCAGTTGATGTTGCGGGCAATGAGACAGAGGCAAGTAAATCGTTCATTGTTGATAATTTTGCTCCTTCGGTTTCTATTTCTACTGTGGCTGGTGTGGTAACGGGTAGTTATTCTATTAGTTGGTCTGCTTCCGATGCGGTTGGTATTGCGTCACAGAAAATTTATATTGACGGTAGTTTACACGCGACATTGAATGGCTCTGCTCGATCTACAACAATCACTCCGAGTGGCTCCGAATCAAATAGGACGATTACTGTTGAAGTTATAGATACATCAGGTAAAACGTCGTCAGACTCGGTATCTAAAACATATCGTCACATAGCTCCAAGTTTTGGTTCATCTTCTTATGAGACTACAACATCGGGATATGGAAAATACAAACGAATAAAGATTGCGATAGGCGGGGTTTCGTCAGGCGAATCTGTATCAATTTCAGCAACTCCGGTTCGTGAAATCTATGGTAAATTTCCTTCTGATATGTTCAGAGTAAGTGGGAATTATATCTACAGTCAGTGGTATGCGTACGGAACAACTAAATCGATATGGTATGACGAATGCTCAATAACAGAGCCTGAATATTCAATCACATTGAGTGATCCTTATGGATTATCATCAAGTACTCGTACTACATTGAATAGCCCTAAAAGCTTGGTTGACGACGACGATGGTTGTCCCGGCTCTGACTTACCGTTTGTTATAGGATTTTAATCGCTATTTCTAGTAATCTTAATTATCGGAAATAGGAATCATTATCAAGTGGCGAAGTATGAGACAAGGATGTTTCAAGCCCAATAAAGTAGCACCTTGTTACCCCTCCTTTTGCGAGGGGTTTTTTTTGTCTAGTCGGAGGGTTCGTTATGATCAACGACATTTACAATTCAGTTTATAGGTCATTAAAATGGGTGTATATCGGGTCTGATCTGCCGCAATGTTATTCTCTCTTGCCATGGGATGACAATTATAAGGAGTTGTCTGAGGAGTTTCTTTTAGGATGGATGCGCAGCGTAATGGACACTTCAAAATTTAATTCTATTGAGAGGATCTTAGGTAGTATTTTAATAGAAGAGGGTTTGGAGCCAACTTACAATCCTGTTGTTGATGCTACCCGCGTTCGAAACATAAGATCCTCAATAACAATATACTAACTTAAGGGCATGTGGATAAGCGATGCGTTACCCACAGGCTTAGGACTCACGTCCTAGCTTCGCTACCTCTTGCGAACTTTCCCGCACTTCTAATGAGAATATGAAGTGTAATTCTAGGGTTAATTTATTTTAACTTTACAGGGGGTTATTTATGGCCCATTATATGCACTGCTGAATTTCAGCACCTACTTCTACTTTGAGGTTTTATGTCTTCTAACACTTTAGTATCTAAACCATTATTCTCAGACGATAAATTTTCGTTGAAAAGAACAAATCCATCATCTTCATCTTCATCTTTATCAATGCTGTTATTTAATGTTGATGGTTATGATGTCTGTATTGGTGTTGCTGAATATATTTGTAATCAGTGGGCAATTACGACTCATGCGGCGACAGACTCTGGCGATAAGGTTTTAAAACATGATGTTACATATTTAACTCGTGGCAGTGCTGAATATGTTTTGTGGAATCTTCGTTTAGATATTGCGGAGCGGCTATGAACCATAAGGATTTAGGCGTGGCCGCTTCTGTTTTTGAAAAGTGGTTGAGTGGAGAAGTTTCTATTGAGAAGTCGATGCTTCTCGATGAGAGAAGATCTTTATATGAGTCCTCACGGCGACCCGCAACAGTTAATAATATTCTGGAAAATATTCTAGTGGAAAATAATATCAGGGCGTATGAGTTGGCTTTAATTTTAGGAGTTAGCTTGAGCACGTTGAAAACGTGGCAAGCAGGATCGTCCGTGTCTCGTATTGTACGGTACGCTCTGTATATCATTGAAAAAGAAGGTATTGATGATTTTCGAAATTTTGCGAAGGCTGAATCTGATGTGTGATACGAATAACTCTATTTATAGATACTTGCGGGCGGCATTTGAATTACGCTCTGATGCTTGTGGGGCCTTGTGGTCAGATGCGGGATACAAGATCTCAAACTCTCAACTAAGAGGTATGATTTTGGCACCCGAAAATGACGATTATAATATTATTGCTACTAGAAGATTAAAGGTATGGTTACGTGAGCTTCTAAAACGTCAAGGTGTTGCAGTCCCAGGAATGTCTATTGATATGCAGGTTGCGGCGTTAGCCGAATCAATCGGTCTGATACCATCAGGTGATCCCGAGATCGATGCTAAGGAAATACGTAATCATTTACGAGGTGGTGATTGGAATGACTAAAGTAGATGATACTGAACAATTAGAACTAGCAATATCATTGCCAATTATGCGGCCCTCTGTTCCGGAATATCCCGAAACATTTGCTTTATTTCCTATTTTTGCCCCAGTTGCTGATAGATCGAAAATGGACTCTGATTGGCAGAAGCGAGGTCAGTTCAAGTATAAATTCCCTTGGGGAGAATTAGAAAGGCATGGGCCCGGATTGAATATCTATGATGAGGATACGTTGATTGCATTGTTTCATTTAGCTCGACAACACAAGCACGAAGGATCGCCAGGTCGCTTCCCTATACCAATGTCTGGTGAAGCTACGATTGTTTATTCTGGTGTTGTGTCACCGTGGGAAGTTAGTCAATTTTTAGGTCGTCCCGATTCTGGTGCTGCTTTGCGTGAGACCTGGGATAGTATCGAACGGTTGTCATTAACAACACTCACAATTACAACAACCGAAGGATTTCATACAAACATAAAACTATTCGAGCATCGAGCAGCGAATTTTAATAGTAATAGCGCAAAAATCCTTGTTCAATTCCCACCTGCGATTGTTTCTCTTTTACTGAAAGTGGTAAACATTGATATACCACTAAGAATGTCACTCTCAGTGACAGGGAAGGCTGTTTACCGGCATCTAATAGCTTTGGGGGCAGGAGTGCATCAAATAGCGATAGGGGAATTAATGGAGCGCATACAGTTCACTGGTAGAGTTGGTGATTTCAAAGACAGAATGATGGGAAAGCCGGGGCGGCCATCGATACTTGAGCAGATGAGTGTGGGTGGTGTCGTGACTAAATATGAGCTGACTGGCCGTGGTAAAAAAGCCATATTCTCCATCGGTGTTAAAATTTAATTATTTTACATTTATTTACATTCGGCAGATTCTACGGCGTAAAAAACAGATTCTACGGCGTAAAAAACAGATTCTACGGCGTAAAAAACAGATTCTACGGCGTAAAAAACAGATTCTACGGCGT
>Ga0207991_1000684_pt1 | contig 22529 bp, 18 predicted proteins | sample ETN07SmetaG_FD_185786 | JGI IMG/M metagenome (GOLD analysis project Ga0207991, IMG submission 185786) | Marine microbial and viral communities from oxygen minimum zone, Eastern Pacific Ocean - ETNP2014F14-07SV275 (SPAdes) (version 2) | ecosystem: Environmental > Aquatic > Marine > Oceanic ...
ATTCGTGAAAAGGACGGCAGAACAAACGAATTCACCGTAACCGTGAGCGATATGATTCAGCCTGGTGATATTATCACCATCAATCAGCGTTTCTTCTAAATTACGTAGCGTGCAGGAAATAAAATGGCAGTAAATGGCAGGGAAGAGTTCAATGCTGGTGTGTTTGAAAATGAGACCATCGACATTGCTCATTATTTGGGAATTATTAAGCGTTACGCATTTCGAATTGTATCATTAGCAATTGCATTTACGATCTTAGTTGCATTGCTAGTTATGCGTATGACGCCCATGTTCACTTCTACTACAACTATTTTAGTAGAGGCAGAAAAGGCGAACGTTGTTTCAATAGAAGAAGTATATGGTCTTGACACAAAGCGCAAGGACTACATGCAAACGCAATTTGAAATATTGCAATCCCGTCAAATTGCAGAACGCACGGTTGAAAGCTTATCGCTTTATAATAACGAAGAGTTTATGCCAGTTGATGAGGGCGCCAGTTTATTTGATGAACTCAAAGCTAGGGTAGTCGAAGCTTTACCGTTTCTTCCGCAGGAAGAGCCTAAAGATTTAACTGAAGAGCAAATTTTAGCGGCTAAAAAGCGCAAAGCTACTTCACTCTTAATGAGCGCACTTACCGTTGAAATGGTCGACAATACGCAAGTAATGAGAATAACCATTACTACTGAATCACCTACACTTTCAGCGGAACTAGCTAACGCAGTTGCAGACGTATACATTGAAAACTATCTGCAGGCTAAGCTTGATATGACTGCAAAAGCAACGTCTTTTCTTACAGATAGCTTAGAAGGCCTCAAGCAAAAGCTTACTGTGGCTGAACGCAATCTTGCTAAGTTTTATGAACAAAATCAAGTTGTTAATATAGATGGTGTAGTAGGCTTAGCGGCCGATGAGCTAGAGCAGCTGAGCAAGCAATTACTCGATGCGCAAACCGCACTTAAGCTGAATGCTGTTATCTATAGACAAACGCGCAACGATGTATCGTTAGAAGACATAGCGCGTCTTCCTGAAGTACTGAATCACCCAACCATCAGAGATGTTCGACGTGACGAAGCAAAGGCGATGACGCGCGTGAGCGAACTGAGTAAAGTTTATGGCCCTAAACACCCTAGAATGATTGCTGCGAATGCAGAGCTCTCTTCTATTCGGGAAACACTGAGTAGTCAGATTAGAGATTTGATAACGAGTATTACAACGCAATACGAAGTGTCGGAAGACCGCGTTGTACAGCTAGAGCAAGAAGTCGCGCAAGCGAAAGCTGAGTTCCGTTCACTGTCAGCGTTAGACAACCAGCGGCGAGCTCTGCAACGTGAAGTTGATATTAATCAGCAGCTTTACAACTCTTTCTTTACTCGTTTGAAGGAAACTGATGAGCTGGGCGGCTTTGAGTCAGCAAATGCTCGAGTACTCGACGCGGCGTTACCCAAATATACGCCTTCCGAGCCCAACAAAAAGCTGTTAATAGGTGCTGCTTTTGTCTTTAGTATGGGCTTTGGCGTTTTCTTGGCCATTGCCATGGAGACCCTCAACAGCGGTATTCGTTCGGTTGAAGATGTTGAGCGTAAACTTGGACAGCGTATGTTGGGTCTTATCCCATGGCTTCCACACAAGAAGAAGACTGACTTACCAATTCGTTCTTTCTTTGATGGTAAAAAGCATCAATTTGCAGAGTCGGTTCGTACCCTGCGAACTAGCCTATCATTATTGAATTTAGATAAAGAGCAGCAGGCCATAATGATTACATCGAGCGTGCCTAAAGAAGGTAAAACTACCGTTTCGATTAATTTAGCGTTTGCCTTGGGGCAGCTGGATAAGACCATACTGATTGATGCCGACTTACGTCGTCCTAGCGTTGGCAAGCAATTTGGCATTCCAAATTACCAGCCCGGTGTTGCGAACTTAATCTTAAAATCACATACTTTTGATGAATGCTTAGTGCAGGATGAAGAATCTAAGATAGATATATTATCCGCAGGAACTATCCCATCAAATCCACAAGAATTGCTAGCTGACAAAGGCTTCGGCGAACTTATCGCCCAGCTCAAGACCCAGTACAAATACGTTGTTGTTGATACTGCACCAACTCAAGCTGTTAGTGACTCTATGGTTATTGCAAACTCATGTGATTCTGTAATCTACGTAGTTCGTGCAGACAGTACCAGTGAGAAGTTAATAAATAATGGTTTGTCTCGATTCCTTCAAGTTGGTCATCGTCTTGATGGGGTAGTGCTAAATCAAGTAGACTTACGTAAATCTGGTGCAGCACAAAGGTATGCTGGATTCTACGACCAATACGGTTATACGAGTCATAAAGACAGCTAACAGTAATTATTGATAGATATACATAGCCATATATTGCCTGGCATCGACGACGGTGCCAGGTCTTTAGATATCGCCTTAGAAATGGCACAGCAAGCTGTTGACTGTGGCGTAAGTCACATGGTTTGCACGCCACATATCCATAAAGGCTACTTCGACAATTCTCATAGTACAATAAAGCCTGTATTTGACGAGTTTGTGAAAGCTGTCAAAACAGCGGCGATTCCCCTAACACTTTCTTATGCAGCTGAAGTGAGAGTGAATGAGCTTATTCCCGTTTGGTTCAAACAAGGGGAGCTACCATTCATCGGTGAATTAAGCGATAAAAAAATACTTCTGCTTGAAATGCCTCATAGCCATGTTCCCCAGGGGCTTGAGACCCTAGTTAAATGGTTATTAAGAAATAACGTTCAACCTCTTATAGCGCATCCAGAACGAAATCGGGAGTTGTTAGCAGAGCCAACTAAATTTAGCTGGCTTCAGCGACAAGGGTGTTTGTTTCAAGTTACCGCTGGCGCTTTGACGGGGCGATTTGGAGACAACGTAGCACAATTTGCAATAAGTTTAATGCAGCGAAAAGCATTTCATGTCGTTGCCTCTGATACCCATGATTTAGTACGACGGCCTAATGACATGAGAGATGCGTTTGACGTTGTCGCCGCCTTCGATAGGGTCTTCGCTCAAGACGTTTTCATTAACAAGCCTGGTGAAATAATAGGTAAAGCACTTAGGCACGGTGTTTAATGAAGGCGTTTAATCTCGCTAGCCACTACAACCAACAAACTTTTAGTACTTCGCTCAAATGGATCGTAGCGCTTATGGCGTTATGGAGTTTAGTGTGGAGTGTGCAGCTTTTTATTGCGGGTAATGCGTACTATAGCGTAAAGAATAACATTGATATGTGGCAGCAAAGGCCTGAGCGTGCGACTACAGAGAAGATAGAGCGAGCTCTAAATAAAATAGAAACAGCGCTTAGTTATTTCCCGAAAAACGCACTCTACTATCAAGTACAAGGGCAATTATATGAATGGAAAGCATATAGTGTGGGTGACGCCGGCGTGTCGAGCGACACTCAAACAGCAGCTTTTGATTCGAAGAGAAACTTATACCAAGCCTTTACCGCCTACGAAAAGAGTCTAGAGCTAAGACCGAATTGGAGCGGCAGTTGGATAGGGCTAGCGTCAGTTAAGTGGAAACAGAGAGAATTAGATAGTGCATTCTATGATTATGTAACGCGTGCCGTTGATGTGGGAGCACAAGATGCCATAGTGCACAAATTTATCGTAGAATATGGCTTAGACATGTTTGCCGCACGCTCAGTGCATTACGTAAAAGTGAAAGATCTATTAAAGCGCCATTTAGATTTAGGAATTCAAAATCCACTTAGCAGAAACTTTGTTTTAGAAGCTATCCAAAAGCATAGCGCAGAGGAAGTAGTGTGTCGTTGGTTGAATACTTCGAGTTACCCTGTCAAAAAGCGTATACCTAATTGCGTGACATACGACTAAAAACGACCGAAATTAACTTTTTCCTTTCAACCAGTCCCAAAGCCCCAGTGAAAATCCTTCGAAAAGGTTTATTCCTAACCAACTTTTGAGGATATAAAGAAGTACCAAACCAAGTATTAACGATACGCAGAAAAAAAGCGCAACAGTTGCTGCCATAGCAATTCTGCCAATTCTACTTTCAGTTCTGGATAAATCTCGTTTATCTGTTCCAGCTAACAGTACGAAATAATAGCGGCTGCGTAGGAGGCTAATGGTGCCCCGAACATCCACTTTATGATTACCCCAACGTCTTCCCGCAAGCGCAGTATTTAAATGAGATAATTGTTCATCAGAGAATGAGTCAGCTACTTTTTTCGGCATACGCTCAAGCATGTGTTGAACGTTGGGCTCTTCTCTAACGGGGCGTTTAATTTTTAAAACCACACTGCGTCCTTTTACGATAAAACGATCGAGAAAAAATTGAGTTAAGCAGTTTATCTATGTGATTGCCTTCCCATAGAAATATCTCTGCTTAGCGCTCCTAATGCTAAAAGAACAATAAATATAGCCGTATTTGCTGGTGCTTGTAGAGGGAAATCCACACTGCTGTGCAAAGCCATGCCGATAGTTGCCATAATACTTGCAAAAGCGGTGCCCCTGGGTAAAGGGTGGCGTCTATTTCGAACGGCGCTAAGTGCATTTTTAGTACACAGCAGCACTAGCAGAGCAAGAACAAAGGCACCTACGACACCAAACTCAATGCTAAATTGAAGATATTCGTTGTGTGCGTGATCGTAAAAGTGCTGAATACTTTCACTCTGAAATTGAGGGTAAACGGTGTAAAAAGTTCCACCTCCGGTACCTATTAGTCCGTATTCACCTAATAGGGGGAGTGCGTCTGTTATTACTTCATCTCTACTCTCTTGTGCGAAGTTTGTTTGTTCTAAGCGCTGTTGCACTTGCTTGAGGCCAAAAAGACTACTGACTAACAAAATATCGATAATCAACATGCTGATAAACAAAGTGATATAGCTTTTCTGACGGGGCTTAAAGTAAATCAAGCCGAGCGTGGCTGTAATTGTCATGGCTATAAAAAAAGCACTATTACCCATTCGAGAACGGGACATGACTAACGCAATCACCATTATAATTATGCCTATTCTAAATAGTACTTTGTTACTTAGCCAAAACTTCACCAGCCTTCGCAGCCTTTCTCGTTTACTGGTGGTGTTGTCTTGATGCAAACTCGCTATCAAATACCCGATTGCGGCACTCAAACAGAGCATTAGAAAATTTGCGTAATGATTCTTGTAAATATAGCTGCCAGTCGCGATGTGCGAAACCGGCTGTTTGAACACCAGGCTGTACTTAATACCTGAAAGTACTTCTAGTGCGCCGTAGATAGCTTGAAATATGCCAGCTGCGCTAATGACTATAAGGGTGTAGCGTAAACGCTTAGCTGAATTGACAAGGGTTAATGCGATAAAAAATAGAAAGCAATAGGCAAGAGACTTGAAGAAAGTTACGTCGCTCTGGCCTACATCAAAACTCAAAGATAGCCACTTTGAAGTAACGTTCTCTTGGTTACCCCATTGCTCACTTAAGAGGTAGCTTACACGTTCAGGTCTTATTGCCTCGACCAGCGCGAAGGGTAGAGGAGCAATATTGATAAGCTGCCAAGCAAGAAAAATAACCCAAAGAATAATGAATGTTCGATATTTTGTGTAGAGTTGATGAAGTAGAGAAGTATTTAGCAGAACCAAGGTGCCGCCAATTGAAAACAGCGACATTTGCATCAGCGCCCACGCCCACGGGCGATTTGCGCCCAACGACAGAGGAAGCCAGAACAAAGTGAATAAAAGAAAACCGAAAAGAAACTTTTCGGTTTTCAGAACATTAACCATAAACAACTACAACAAAAATAGTTAAAGTTTAAGCAGTTACGTTTTGGTTAGTTGGCAGAAATTGTTGTATCACCACCACCTGCACCAGCTGCCCCAGTACCGACACCAAGCGGAGAAAACGTATTGCCCGTTCCACCTGCTGCAGTAGCTGTTAATGTGCTTGGATCTACACCAGCATTAATAACTGCTAGCAGTGCATCGTCTTCACTAATTACCTGCATTTGAAGAGCGATATTGTAGATCTCGCTGGCACTCTCAGGAAACATTAAAACAGTAATCGTTATGATTTGAGATGCTTGGTCTGGAAACTGTGTAAATCCAGCGATGGCTAATTCGAACCCTGTGGCATTTTCGTTAAGTAAACCTACTAAAGATTCAAATGAATCTTGGTTGTCAGATAAATACGCAGTGCCTGCAGCATCGAAGTAAAGACCTTCATTGATTACAGTCTGACTAACTTGATTTGCGGCGTCTTGTATATTCGCTCCGTTATCAAGTTCATTAACAAGTAACGTTCTTACTTGAGTGCCCGGTGCGCTATTTTCTTGCGCTGAAGAAACAGGCGTTAGCACAACCAGTGCAATCAAAAGTAGAGATAAAATAACGTTGCTACGCATAGCTTATCCTTTTAAATAAAACGTCGGGTCAGCGTCTTGCTAACACCATTAGTAATCATTGTATAACAAATAAGCGTGCTAGGTCTTCACTTTGTTATACGACTTTTCGGCTAAGTAACTTAATTTTGCCAAAGCGTAGGCTTTGCGAAATAAAAACCTTGCTGATAAGCAACGTCGAGTTGAGTTAATGCCACTGACTCTGCTTCATTCTCAACAAGCTCAGCAATTACGTTGATATTTAATCCTCGAGCTATGCTCAACAAGCTACTTACAAACAACTGATTATCTTTATCTGTGTGAATATCTTTCGTAAGCTTGCCGGAAATTTTTACAAAATGAGGCTGAATAGCCCTCAATCCTGCAAGTGATGCAAGATTTTCTCCAAAGTGCTCAATTGTTACGCGGCAGCCTAATGTCATTAGAGTCTTGCAAAAAGATATGGTGTCATCTTTATGGTGAATGAGTGCTGAGTCTTCGAATTCGAACACCAACTTAGTGCAAAGTGCCGTGTTTTGGTTCAATTGTGCAACTAGCCAGGTTCTGAAATGGGAATTAGCTAGAGATGCATTTGCAATATTAATGGCCACATCACATTTTGCTTGAGAAAGCTTTTTAAAAACGAGGGTTGCTACCAACTTATCGACCTCTGGAATAAGGTTCAATCGCTCTGAAGCGGGGATTAACTGCGACATTGGTATAACACTGCCGCTTTCTTTGTCTTTGAAGCGTGCGAAAGCCTCAAAATATGAGGGAGTGTTTTTTGCAATACTCATGACAGGTTGTATAAGCATGTCAGCGTACTGTTGCTCCAATATCACATTAAGCCTCTCTCTCCATGCAGTGTTACTGTGTATATGAGAGAGTTCTGAAGCAAATTGCCATCCATTAGCTTGTTTAGTTGCAGCCATAAGCGCGCTGTCAGCATTTTCCATAATTTCGGAAAAAGACTGCTTATCGCTAAATTGCGCCACGCCCATCCACACCGAACGATTTCCGTCTTTGAGAGGATTGCAATGTGCGAGAGTTTCACTTAAATCTTCGATTTTATTCGAACATTCTCTCTTTGATATTGCTTCAGTGACTAGTGCAAAGTCGGCGCCTGATAGCCTGAATAAGTGTGTAGTCTCAGCCGACTCTTTGGAGAACTGCTTAAGAATGTTGGCAACTGAAGTAACGTAATTGTCGCCCTCTTGGGCTCCGAGAGAAGTATTGATAGCGTTGAGGTGCGCTAATCGTATTATAACTAAATAACCTTCATCTGAATGGGCTGTCGAACTTAATAAAGCGTTCATGTGACGAGTGAAGGCACTTCTGTTTTGAACGCCCGTAAGGCTGTCTTCGTACGCTTGCGCCTTGAAGTGTTCTGCTTTTTGGGAAAGTTCTTTAAACATCCCTTCTACAGATGAAGACAGCTTATTCACCGCTTGGGTAATAAATGTAAGCTCTTGGGTAAATGGCTTATAGTTTATTTGAGAAAACTTTTGGTTCTGAATGTCATTAATCTTATGAACCACAATTCTAAGCGGTTTTGTAATAGCGGTAATTATGAAAAGCAACGCGATGTAGGCTACGACGAACGCGGCAAAAAACATAAAAGCACTTTGTTTGACACTTTCATAAAGCGTTTCATTTGCAAGCCCTGGGTGGCTTTGGACTGTTAGCTCTCCGGCCAAGGTCCAGTCATCGTTTAATTCAGTTCGTTGAACGGGTGGTGTGACTTCTACTAAATTAGTGAACCACGCAGGCACTGAATCTTGAGTATTTGGGTTTTTACGCTCAATCAGTAAATTACCTTCCATGTCAGAGACCGTAATATACTGATAGAAACCCCTGTCAAAAATGGCATTTACCATAGTCTCCGCAACGATTATTCCGTTGGGTTCGCCAATGTAAGGCGTGATGGAAAGGCCTAAAGACGTTGCTGTATCTTGAGCGTGAGTCGCTAGTTGCTCGTTAACATATTCTCGAGTTAGCTTTACATTTATAATGAAAGAGCCAGCAAATACTAAAACCAAAAAAATGGCTAAGCTCGTACTTAATTGGGTAGATAGTCTCATTATTTTTCTTTATCTCCGTACATTACGCGGTCTAGTCGCTCTACCATGTCGTCCCACATTTTCATTGGGCCACTACCTCTCAACTTGCGGCCTGTTCCCATCGCTTTCGCAGCCCACAATCCATTACCATTAAAACTGTAAATAGGGGATAAGTCTCTGCGCTTATTCGCCGGTAAAATTCGCCGATTAATATTGTCTAAAACTAAAGGTACTGAGGTAGGCGTTTCATAATAAGCTAGCACCATGTGAGGTTGACGTAATTCTAATGCCGTTACATACATAAGCCTTAATTGACTCTCTGGTACACCTAGCTCAATGAGTGAGAAATATTTCGCAATGGTGTAGTCTTCGCAGTCGCCTGCGCCAGTGGCAATAAACTCTATAGGGGTGGCCCAGTAGTCCTTTTCGTTCCAGTGAACAAGATCGTCAACAAAATCGAACCGGTTAAAGAAGCGGTTGATAGAATAGAGTTTTTCATCAATCGCCTCTTGTTGTAATTCATCGATAAGTTGTCGCCAATCAGCAACATCTTCGGCAGCGTTACTGCCATATACGTCATTAATCCGCTTATAAACCTGCTCGGTAAAGACCGTTTTTTGTTGGGCTATACCAGACGCGACGACAAATACGCAAGACATCATAATAACGCCAGCGCGAAAAGCAGTAATTAAACTGCGGAGTTTGACTGGGTTCTGTGTTCGCGTGACGTAGCGTTCTTTTTGGTGCAAGCCGTGGATACTTTATGCAATAGATTAAGGCGAATGTAAAAAATGTTTCACTACAACGTTGTACGCTGTCTCACCTGTGATTGCGTTATGATGGCAAACTTGGTGATAACTTGAAAGGTTTTTGCTTAACTGAATTATCTTTTACTCAAAAGTGATCATAATTGGCATAATTCGTGTTTCTTATAAGCTAGGTAAATAGTGCAGCGCCCTCGAAAGCTTCGATAAGCACTTGCCATCAATTAGCATTGAAGGGCGGAAACCATGTACGAATATCAATAACACCTGATATCATTAGAACTGCTTGTAGTTTTATTACAACGAAAAGGAACTTTCATGAAGTACTCAGCGCGTCCAGCGGTGTTTATCATAAATTCACTTGAAGGCGGCGGCGCTGAACGAGTTATGGTTAAACTATTAACCATAATGGAATCTTATTTCGAAGAAAAAACGATTCCCGTCCATCTTATTCTTTTGGATGACCTCCCTGAATCTCATCAATGCCCGGCGTTCGTTGATAAAAATGTACTGGACTCTCAGGGGAGCCTAGTCGAGGGTTATCGACAGCTAAAGCCTGTTTTGGAAAAGATTGCTCCTGAGTATGTATTCAGTTTCTTAACGCGAAGCAATTTTCTAAACGTCGCGCTTTCTAAGCGTTTAGGGTTCAAATCAATTATTAGTGAAAGGGTTAATACTACCAGCCATCTGTCTGGTGGCTTAAAGGATAAGGTAAGCCGGTTACTTGTTAGGTTGCTATATAATAAAGCCGATAGCGTAGTGGCTGTTTCTGAAGGTGTAAAAGCCGATTTAATCCAAAATTACGCAGTGCCGAAAGACAAAGTAGCTGTGTTATATAACCCCTACGATATTGAACAATTGAAGGAACAGGCCGCGGAGAGTGTATTAGACCTCCCTGCTAAACCTTACATCATTGGTGTAGGGCGATTAGTAAAGAACAAGAATTTTTCACTTTTAATCAACGCTTACGCTAAAGCAAATATCTCAGAAAACCTTGTTATTCTGGGAGTAGGTGATGAAGAGCTTAAACTGAAAAACCTCGCAATAGAGCAGGGGGTAGATGACAAAGTTCATTTCTTGGGGTTTAAATCTAACCCATACCCTTATGTAAGCAGCGCCGAATTTTTTGTTAGCACATCAAATGCAGAGGGTTTTCCCAATGCCATCGTTGAAGCAATGTGCTTAGGGAAAGCCGTAGTCGCTACTAACTGTGAATCAGGTCCCGCTGAAATTCTTGCTGAGAAATATCCTTATCACGTGTCTGGTGCTAGCGAAGAGAAAAACGGTATTCTATGTGAACTCAATAACGTTCAGGGTGTTTGCGGCGCTTTAAAACTGCTCGAAAATGACAGCGTTCGCACTTCCTATGCAGCCAAGAGTAGAAGCTGTGCACAGCAATTCTCTTACCAAGCCTTCCAGGAGAAGGTGGTTGCAATAATAGATAAGGTTTGTAAATAAGCATGTTCGAAGGGTTAAAAGTTGTCGTTGGCCTGATCAGTTTCATTCTGGTGTATCGTACTGTCACTGGCAATTGTAATAAATACCTAGCGTTTGCGATTTGCGCAATATGGCTGCGATTCTTTTTGTCGGCGTTTCATACTATTACGTATCCTTCTCTTATCGCAGGTTTTTCTATTAATGCACTTTCCAGTATTTCTGTTGCTGGGTTAGGGCTTTTCTTCCTGCCGTTTGCTGTTTTTACTTTAAGGAAGTTACTCCCCTTTTATTTTCTGTTTTTGGCCATTGCTGTAAGTGGTTTTGTGAATATGCAAATTCCAGGAACCATCAATGTCTTAGTAAAATGGTGTTATTTCCTCGTTCTAACTGGAGCCATTTTCTTATCAGTTAGAGCTCAAGGTCACAGTGTCACATTTAAAAAATTATTAGTGTGTTTTTTTATGCCCGTTGTGATGCAAGTGTTGTCTATTGCATTAGGCGAGGTGAAAGCAACAGAAAATGATGGTTCAGCGAGCTATATCGGTGGATACAATCATGAAGCCGCATTCTCAATGATAATCGTGAGTTTTATTTTTGTTCTAGGACTAACTGAGAGAAACGCTATTAAGTTTCGAACCTCACTATTCACCGTTGCAGTTTTTCTCCTTATATTGGTGAATTATAGAACAGCAATCCTTACAATCTTGCCCATTGCGGCCGTGTTCTACTACTCATTGGTTGAACAAAGATTAAAACCTTCACAAAAGGCTCCAGTTTTGACTGTGGTGTCTATGTTTCTCATTTTTGTATTTGTTGCGCTTTCGTTTACGTTAAGAGAACGTTTTGCCGACGTTGGGACATTGGCATCAAATTTAGACTTAATATTCAAAGCTCCTGCGTATTTCAGTGAGGCTGAGAAAGATATTATGTCTTCTAGAGTTTACTTGTGGAGCCAATACATTAATGCGCTTACAAACTCAGACTTACTTAGACAATTAATAGGTTATGGGCCTGAATCGTGGAATGGTGTTTTTAAACACTATGCTCATAACACATACGTGTCTTATTTTTACGAATACGGATACATAGGATTGTTATCGTTTTTGTTTCTTTGCTCGTATTCCTTGATTGTCACAGCTGGTGTGAAAGACAAGCGATTATCAAAAATTTTACCATTATCTTTAATTGGTTTTCTGACAATGAACCTAGCTACGATGCCCTTATGGAATATAGAAGGGCTTATATTCTTCGCAATTTTGATAGGTGTATCTCTCGGAAATACGGCTCCTGCAAAAGCACGGTACAGTTTTAGAACCCAACTAGCACTATTAACAACTACGGATTAGTTTATGAAGATTTGCGCAATTGGCTTAAGAGGTATTCCTGATGTTATGGGGGGGATAGAGTCTCATTGCCAACAGCTTTACCCTAAAATGGTAAAGCAAGGAGCTAAAGTGACTGTGCTTGCTCGGTCGCCTTATGTGAAAGAAAAGCGATTTAACTTTGAAGGTGTTGAAGTTATTAGCGTTTGGGCATTAAGACACAAATTACTAGAAACATTTCTTCATACGTTTATCGCAATTATTTACGCAAGACTATTTGTGAGGCCCGATATCGTGCATTTGCACGCTGTAGGCCCCGCTATTTTTACGCCTCTAGCTCGCCTGCTTGGCATGAAAGTCATGGTTACGCACCATGGTGCAGATTACGACAGGCAGAAATGGAGCCCGTTTGCGAAAAAGGTGCTTCGGTTTGGTGAAAAAATGGGGATTGTGTATGGAAATAAAATTTTAGTTGTTGGGCGAAGCTTAAGTGAGGCTCTTAAGGTTTCATTCCCAGAACACGCTGAAAAAATTAGTTTTGTGCCCAACGGAATGTTACCAACCTTAACCGGAAAACTTAGCAGTAGTTACTTACCTAAAGATTTGGATATAGAGTCACAGAATTACGTTTTAGCTGTAGGACGGCTAGTACCTGAAAAAGGGTTTCACGACTTAGTTGAGGCTTTTAAAGAATCTAGTACGTCTACCAAGCTTTTTATAGTCGGAGATGCCGACCATCAAGACGACTATTCTAAAAAACTGAGAATGTCGGCCAGTTCAAACGTTGTGTTCGCAGGAAGACGATCAGGAGATGAGTTAAAAGCACTATATCAGCATGCTTCGGTATTTGTTTTGCCGTCTTATCATGAAGGCTTACCTATTGTAGCGCTAGAAGCAATAAGTGCTGGCTGTGACGTTTTATTAAGTGATATTGCTCCGAATGTGGACATTGAAGCTCCAAGCGATTGTTATTTTGGGGTAGGGAATGTGAGTGAGTTAGCGGAAAAGCTATCGAGCTTTGCTCATTTGAACTTAAGTCTTGATAGAGAAGAGTTCTTGCAAAAATATAATTGGGAAAGTATTTCTGAAATCACTATGGGACACACTGAAAATCTGTTAACTTAGCGCCAAATTCGGAGCAGTAACTCCATGCAGTCAGAAAGGAATCTAGATGGACATTTCAGTTGTAATCACCACGTGTAACAGACCAGCGTTTTTAGTAGAAGCACTGGCAGGTATAGCTTCACAAGAACTTCAGCCAAAAGAAATTTTAGTTATAGACGACTGTTCTGATGTCTCTTATCAAGAGGCTTTTAACGCCATAGCAGAAGTAAACGCACAGTACATACGTTTAGACAGTAAGAGCGGTGCCAATAAAGCTAGAAATATCGGCATTAGGCAGAGTTCTGGGTCAATAATTGCTTTCTTAGATGATGACGATATTTGGTTGCCTGAGTACCTAAGTGAAATTTTAAAGCAATATAAGCTTGGAGCAGATGCCGTAGTAACAGGCTTTAAACAATTAGGAAAAGAACATGTCTTGGTGGTTAATAAAGACACAGAAGTAACCCAAACATCATTACTACGTGGCAACACTTACTGCGGAATGTCAGGTTTTAGTTGTAAAAAAGAATTGCTAGAAAGCACTCTTTTTGATGAAGCTCTGACGAATGGGCAGGATTGGGATATGTTTGTCAGGCTGTTCTTAACAGGCATAAAGTTTAAGAATCTTTCAAAAGGTTTATTTCTGTATCGTTTTCAAAACGCTGACGGAATTGGGGCTAAGCTTCGCTATTTAGCTCCTGAAGATATTCTTCCTCGGCTTGGATCCGCAATAAAACATAAGTCTTTCCTTGGAGAGTATTGGTTTAAAAAACGAGTAAGTGAGCAAGTGTTGTTTTCACTTAAGCATAAAAAACGTAAAACAAAATGGGTTCTGTTGTCGGTCAAGCTCTCTGGAGTTCGAGCAACATCTAGTTTCTTCTATCGTGCTATTAGGAGAAAAATTTTAAAGCAGCCCATGTCGATATGAAGTTTTACTCTTAATAGCAGAGTGTTAATTTCGCAGGATCAAGTAAATTACAATTGGAGCTGTTGGTGAAAAAAGTTTTTTTCGTTCCTTATACCCATTTGAATGAATATATTGACATAAATAAGAGAGCACTTTCAGATGCTGGTTACGAAGTTATACCTCTAAATTTAAAGAATGCCTTAGGTTCTATTGGAAAAAAGCATTCAATTATCGTCAATTGGCTTGAAGATCGCCCCTATGGAAGCAATTTCAGCTTTAGGGTGAAAATTACGACCACGATGAAGTGTTTAGCGATTATAATATTTGGCGCTTTTTTTTGCTCAAAGAAAGTTTGGATAAAGCATAATTTTAAACCACATAACTCTAATGGTTCATTTCGCTGCTATAAATTTATATCAGCTACACTTCGTATTCTAAACTATCGAAAACTAACGCTTGAGAAATATGCTGGCGGGGGAATGTTCCACCCTCTTTATCGTCCAGACGACATACTTAGAAAAAAATCTATAGAGTTAAATGCTGCGAAGTTTGAGTATTTGATTTTTGGAGCGGTTAAGAAATACAAAGGAATCCATAATATACTTTTATTTTGGCCATCGGATAAAAGCTTAAAAATATTAGGCAAGTGCAGTAGTAAAAGTTATAGAGATGAAATTTTAAGTATTATCGAGAGCCGTAAACTTCAAGTTGAATGGAGGGACGAATATTTATCAGATGAAGATCTTAACTATGAGATAAGCAGGGCACATTTTGTTGTCATTAGTCATCTCGATAATACAATGATTTCGTCTGGAACTTTTTACCACGCTGTTAGCTTCGGGTGTAATATCATATCTTTAAGATCAAGTTTTTCTATTCAAAAAAAGAAAGAACATGAGTTTGTACATCTGCTTACCGACAAAGAAAATGATTTTGATGAGATTGAAAATGATTTTGTTGACAAAGAGAGTGTAAAAAAACAAGCGTTGAAATGCTACTCAAGAAGCTATCTTTCGAAAAGATGGCAAGAGATTTTGTCAAACAATTAAGAAGATTATCGTGAGTATACGAAGAAATACAATTACAGGAACTTTGTGGAACGTAACAAGAACTTTTGTAGTCAGTGTCGTTGAATTTGTCGTCTATGCTACCTTGGCTAGGTATCTTACCGTTGAAGAATTTGCTCTTCTTGCCTTCAGTCTGTTAGTTGTAGAGTTTGCTAACATGCTCACTACTGTTGGTGTAAATCAAAATTTAATTCAGCGTGAAAAGTGGGAACAGTCTTATTTCAGAAGTGTTTTTACTTTCATATTATTGTTATCTTTCATTATTTCTTCATTTCTTGCTGGGGCGGGCGGAACTCTATCATATTTTTATTATTCTAGCGAAGCATCTCTGGTAATCCTTTCTCTTTCACTGTTACCTTTGTTTATGGCCCTTCAGTCAGTCTATTCAGCCAAATTGGAAAGGGAGTTTCTAAACAAAGAAATTACAGTAATTAGAACATGTACATCAATATTTTTTGGAGTTCTAACAATAATACTGGTGCTCAATTCGTTTGGTATTTGGTCAATTGTTATTTCAAAAATTCTGCAGCATTGCGTTACACTTCTATTGTTCATGTGGAGATCAAAGTTACCATTTGAGCTAGGTATTAATTCACTTCATATCAAAGAAATTAAAGACTTTTGTTTGCCACTCTTTGGAATAGCTTTATTAAATTTTTTCCAAAGTAAAGGAAGTAATTTACTGGTCGGTGCAGCATTAGGCGCTGAAAAGTTTGCATTTATCTCTGTTTCAAAAAAAGGATATGACATTCTAGGTCAGCTTACTATTACTTCAGTGAATAGAATGATAGTACCATCGCTGTCGAGGGTTCATTCTGATAACAGGGTAAATAGACTCTATGACATAGTATACTTTTCATCTTTGATTGTGACACCGTGTTACTTTGGCTTAGGGGCTGTAAGTGAAGAGTTTATTACCCTAGCATTCGGGGAAAAGTACGCTGCCAGCGCGATTTACCTTACGCTTTCTACTGCAGCTATTAGCGGGGCTATTATGGCTTGGTATCTCCCTAATCTATTAATTTCTGGTGGCTTCACAGCCGCAGCTTTAAAGTTAAAGGTTGTTGGATTTGTAAGAACAATGGCAGTTTCGGGCGTTACTGTTTGGTTTGGTGTAGAGGTTATGTTGGCGAGTCTAACCATTACAACCTATCTTCTTTTACCCGTGTCTTTTTCAATAACGTCTAAGTACTTTAGCATTTCGTTGGTCAAGATGCTGAAAGTGAACTTACCTTCTATTATCTCTAGTATTCTCATGGTCTCCTCTATTTTCTTAGCAAAGATGTTCCTCGTTAAAGATCTAGAACTGCTATTTAGGCTCGTCGCGCTCGTCTGTCTCGGTGCAATGGTGTACTCTCTAACATTAATTTTGTTTTTTAGACGTGATGTCCTCAAAGTACTTCAGATCGCGAAATCACTAAGAAAAAATCCTTAAAGATTTAGTGTAAAAAACTTTTTTGAAACATAAAGTTAGTCAGATTCTGTCAGATAAATTTACACTCTGTATCAGAAGAATGAATTATGACAAGTGCGACGGTAGTAAGTTGCTGATATTATTTGGTAATTATGTTTTGGAACTTAATTTGCATGGTTTGATGAAAGAATTAAGGAGTTGTTGTTTATGAAGTTGTTCACTGGTTTAGCATTTTTGGTTTTGTCTCTAAATGTTAACGCAGCATTTATTACTTTTGATGAGTCAAATCTTAGCGGCCATGGTGCTCAGGCTACTAGTGGTGGTTTTAACGTCACCAACGGCGGTTTAAACCTCGAGGTTTTCGGTAACTATTGGGCGAGCTTAGCGCCAATCGATATTTCAACGTTAAATAATAGTATTTTATCATTTGACTTTATGACGACTAATGTTGGCGAAATTAATGGCATTGGTTTTGATAATGACGGAGAAATTAGAACCGGTGGTCTGGTTTTCAATTTCGGCGGTACGCAAAGTTATGGTAATCAAGATTTTGCTCGCGCTCTAACGGCTAATGTTTGGTATAACATCACCATTGATCTGGCTAATTATGATTTGACTAGTTTCAACAGAATGCTTTTCATCGCAGATCAAGATCAGTCTGGTAGAAGCACGACATCGAACTTTAGAAATCTTTTAGTAACGACACCTTCGAACGTGGTCGATGTGCCTGAGCCAGGAACAGCACTAATGCTTGCTCTTGTACTAGCGGGTCTTGGATTCAGCGCGCGACAAAAGCGCTAATCGCCACTTCAACCAAATACTAAAACCACGCGTAAGCGTGGTTTTTTCTTTTAAACTTTCATTTTACGCTACGAAGTAAAATTAACGGTTTTACTTTAATGCACCAACGCTAACAAAAAAGAAGATTGAAATTCGGCTATTTCTCTACTGGAAAAACGCTCTATCAAAGCTAGGAATTATTTGCCATCGGTTATCTACTGTTAACTAAATAATAGCTCTTTGAGCTGCTTTTTCTTACTTTTAAGTCCCAAAGCCAAGTCTACATCTAATAACATTTCACTTTGCTTGCTTTGCAAAAACTTCTCCTTAAACTCTTCATTGATGCTGTTTGACTGCTTCTTCGTAACGGGTGATAAGGTTGCAGTCTCTAACGGAAGGTCAATATCCATGAAATCTGCTATTGCGCAAACAGTGTGAGGCAGTTTAGCTCTTGCTTCTTCGAACGTTATCTCTATGTACCTCACACCTGTTGAGGCTAGCAAGTATTTCCATGAAGCATTATGTAAGATAGTGCGCTTTAAACAAAAACAGATATCTTTCTCGTCGTATTTTATATTTTCAGACATAGCCTGTTGACCAGAGATCCATACGCCAGTTTGGCGTGCTATCGATAAAGAGATAGCCTGACTTAAAATATCTCGACGCGTCAGCATAACGAAGTAGGGATTACCTAATAACTGTGCAAACTCACGCAATCCTCCAAACTGCTGTAAATGGGAAAAATGCGCTTTTATTGAAAATACGCCGTTAGAAGAAGTACGCTTTGTTTTTAGTGTATTCAGCACGTTTTTTACGCCTTTCACATTTAACACTTCCTCCCATCTCGCTAAATTTGTAGGGTTCGCATATTCTAACGGAAAGCCAAAGTGGTTGGTTTGGTGCAGTGCATGACCTAAAAAGTGACTACCTGAACGAGGTGTAGATGCAATCACTAGTGTTTTCTTTACAGAGGTACATTCTCTAAAATCATAAATTTCATTGAACTGCTCTTCGTATAGGTGTTGTTCCATAACTATCGCCTCGGGTCTTGCTCAATTGGTCTGTTTGTACTTATCGAAAGGAAAACAGCTTAGTAAGTCAGCCTGTTTTGACCTCAGATTTGGGATAGGTGATGTTTCTAATTCCATACACTCCTCAATTGATGTGCCAATCGCAAACTCTGTTCTTCCGGTTCCCTCGTAATAATCGTGGTATTTAAAAATGTTTTCACCACTACCTGAATTAAAATAAACCGCAGGGATTCCATAAGCTTCAGCCAGAATTAAGCCGTGTAAACTACTAGCGATCACTTTTTTAGCCTTCGTTAAGCTGCCTAAAAAGTTCCCAGGAAGCTGCCTAGGTGACACAAGCTGGTTTGTATAATCGGCATATTTTGATAAGTCATCATTAAGCTGCGGAACAATAAGAACGTCTTGAGTGTCGCTCGCGTAGACAGTGCCTAACTGAGTTTTTGGGTAAATGAGAGGCGCTAAAATTCCTGGGTCACCGAATACTTCAGGCACTGTGATTCCCTTTTTCTCGAGATAATCCTTTGTGCGAGGGCCGCGCACTGCGCGGACATCAAGAGATGAAAACGAGTGTTTTTCCGAAGATATTTTACCATTTCGTCCAGTTCCCCAAACAGTGTCACCATCGTTTGCGAAGTGTAATACGGAGCCAATAGAGAGAATTTTACCGACAGAGATATCGAGTGGGTGCAAATCTTTTAAATTGAGTACAAAGTTTACTGTTTCATATGCGAGGTAATCGCCGATATTAGGAAGTCCGTTTTTTGGATTCCAAAAATAGTTTTTGGTTTGCAGGGGCAATGCCTGTTTAACTTTAGATGGAGTTTCTTGCGAAATTTCTTGTTTAGGCTTGAAAAGTTTGTTGAACACGAATTGTACTCTTTTAGTATAGTAATTTATTAAATTAAGTAAATTGCTTGGGTTAATTAAACGCATTGAAAAATGACAGTCATTTTTAATGCGTTCTTTCTTTAAACTGAAGCAAGTTCCATGCTAGAAAACTTGCTTAGCGATTCTGCGAATGATTAATAAGATGAACTGTTATATGTTTTTATTTAATCTGAACCAGATCTCAGAGTAACGTTAGAAAATGTAACTTTTATGTCGTTATTTTTCTTGCTTACGCCATCATAGTCCAAAACAAACACTAGGTAGTTTATTTCGCCTTTTACAAAATCTCCAAGAGGGAATGTTATCTGACTGCTTGGTTGCGAAAAGTACTTTAGCGCATTTATTCCCCAGTTTTGAGTACCGAAAAAGCGAATAACTCTTTCGCTTGTAACTTTGTTATCTGTTTCGAAGCCAAGTCCAATAATTTCTGGTGCACCTTCACCCTCAATCAGTAAAGTAGCTGTCAATTCGGTACTTTTAACGACATCAAAATCAATAGGGATTTTTACCCAACTGTTACCTTGTATTGCTACGCTCTCATTATCAACAATAGTCGTTTCACCATAATCATACTGTTTTGCAAATGGCGTAATTGAAATATCTTCAGTGCGTAACTTCCAATAGTAAGGATCAAAAGCATGCGCCTGCTTTAAATCTAAAGGCTCAAACGACTCGTCAATTGAGTGCTTTGAAAAGTTAGGAATTGGCATAACCATTTGCCTATCCATTGCGGCTCGGCCAGCCTGCATTATCGACTCTATATACGCAAGATTATCAGCTTCAGGGTGCTCTGATAGTTGACCCAAATTAAATTCATATCTTGCTTCCATTACTTCTTTATTGAAACAAATGTCGTTAGTACTGGTGTTCTTATAGTACTTTTCAGTATCAAAAATGCAGTAACCTACAGAGTAGCCAGTGTTATCTGTCAAGATGATGTTGTTTTGTGATCCTATCCAAAATGTTGTATCACCATTAACTTTTGAGGCTGCAATGCCGTTACGCCCAACATCAATTACATTTTCAAAAATATACGTTTTACCAGCAGGACGAGCAATTAGACCGCCAGCTTTAATTGCGGTCCACTCTTTGCCCGTTTCATCGCCTAGATTGTGAATATGGTTATGAAAAACATAACTTGGCCCTAGCATATTTGGGGCAATACTTATTCCAGCATATCCTTGCTCCATTTCGTTTCCATACACCAAGACATTTTGTTGACCGCCATCTATTTCTATCAGGTCATCATTGGCATAGGCCAAGTAATTATTGTAAATAGCGGAGTTTCTTACGAATCCTCCGCGCCTTTCAAAATTCTTTCGACCTTCTATAACATCATTAAATCTATGGTTTGGGGCACCATAGAAGCGATTGTTTCTGACAATAAACTCGCCCCTGTAAGCATCGCTATCATGATATGCCCAAACTTGAAGTGCGTTTGCACCTTTTGGGTGCCCAACTTGCCAGCTATTGGCACCTAAGTTTGGGCTGTGCACTTCGCACTCTTCAATCACAGCAATACCGCTTCGCTCTAAATAGATGCCAGAGTCGTAGTTGATAGGAGAGTTCGTTGTAGGGCTTACATAGGCTAATCCATCGCGAATATCTACTGCTTCACGACCGAATTCTGATACATTGCAGCCTTTAATCCATATATGGTGCGCCTTTTTCGCAAAAATGCCGTAGCGCTGGCCGCCCTTTATCGTCAAGTTCTCAAGCATAACATATGATTGCGCACCAATATTAACAGCGGCCAGATTATCACTAGAAGCCTCTATAACTTGACCGTCTCCAATGATTTTTGCATATCCATCAGCACTACCGCTTATATTAAGTGCCTCTAGATCAAGTTGACCTCCTGAGTAAATATCAGATAAGTAGTAAACTTTTTCTGGATCAATTGGCGGTGAATTTGGTTTAGTTTTGGTTTGAAAAACATGCTCTTGTTGTTCACCATTTGGGTCGGTAATTTGAACTTCAATATGGTAGGTCGTGTCTGCATTTAGGTACACAATGCTGCCAGCGAAAGAACCGTAAACTGGTTCCCATGATAAGTTCAAGCCTTTCTGCCAGCGCATTTCATCGTCTGCTCTGAAACGAACAGTAGCGGTGCTAGTTTCGTCTTGCCCGTAGATAACTATTCCGATGGAGTTAATTAAGGGAGTAACGGTGTCCTCGAAACCCGCTGCTGAGGCTTTGAAAACAATAGAAGGATCTAAACCTGCGGCAATTGCTGATTCGTAAACTTCATTTTCAGCTAATTCTGAATGTATGGAAATGAGTTTCATCCATTTTGCTGTATCGATAGGGTAGAGTGAAAATAGCGCGGTAGACTCTTCTGTAGTAATCGATTGCAAACGCGACTTTATCTCGTCGCTATTAGTTGAAGGAGTAATATCCAAAACTTTTTTGGTAAATAACTCGGCAATCTCGTTGCGATATAGCTTTATGTGGCGTTTAGCTTTTTTTGAACCGTCATATTTAAGTAGGAGATCATTGATATTGTCTGGTTGAGCGTTGTTAGCCAGCAAATAAGTGTTTAGCTTTTCGCCTGGTTGAACGGCATATGTTGTGGCTTCGCGTTTATGAGAACTGCTCGTGCATGAAACGATTAAGAATGCGCTAGCGAATATTAGCCAAATGGAACCCGCAGAAATTCGAGAATTCATGTTACGTCCTTAAAAAATGGTAGAGAAATGATAAGTGAAAAGAAGGACTACAAGTAAAAGGGTAGTGATATCTGGTATACGTCGCAAGTATTAGGTAAAGATCTTTAGCGAAATAAGGTTCATAAAAAGCAATCATTGAATAGGATACTGAGAGTTGTGAAAAAGCGGAACTTAAATTGCTTAAGTTAAATTTAAAACGTTTACGCTTTGTGTATTTTTTATCTTGAAGTGAGCCTAGCAGCGTTTAAATCAGTAAAGCCATGCGCCGCAATGATAAAAGGCACAAATAAATGGACATTGTATGAAGAAAAAAGTAGCAGTTATCCACCCCGAAGCAGGGTTTTCGTCGAGCGGTGGGTCGCAATTGAGTGCGTATGAAATGGCAGAGCACCTTGCAAAGTTTTTTAATGTTAAGTTGTTAAGCTCATCCAAGTGTAGTGAACTCAGCGTTGTAATTCCTTGTATTCCAAGGGGAAAAGTAAAAAAAGCACAGCGAAATAAAATAGTTGATTGGTTACTAACTCGTTTCGTTTCGAACCCTTCTTTGCTTATTGAAGCAATAACAAGTTTTTTGACTTATACCCCTTACTTACTTTTCAAAAAAGCTGATGTCATCTATCCAAATAATGATTACGGAGGGTTGGCAGTTGCTTATGTAGCCAGAAAAATTTACAAAACATCCATACTGTATACTGAGAGGGCAGGAATGGTTTCAGGGGGCAAGGTTCTGAGAAGAAACCTCAAATTCAAACCCGATTGCTTAGT
>Ga0207991_1000688_pt1 | contig 22476 bp, 34 predicted proteins | sample ETN07SmetaG_FD_185786 | JGI IMG/M metagenome (GOLD analysis project Ga0207991, IMG submission 185786) | Marine microbial and viral communities from oxygen minimum zone, Eastern Pacific Ocean - ETNP2014F14-07SV275 (SPAdes) (version 2) | ecosystem: Environmental > Aquatic > Marine > Oceanic ...
AGCCCGTACCTGTAATAGTCTTGGTGGGCCATTACCTCACCAACAAACTGATAGGCCGCAGTCCCATCCTACGGCGATAAATCATTTGGAACATAAACCATTCCAGGTATAATGTTCTATCGGGCATTATTCTCAGTTTCCCGAGGTTATTCCCGTCCATAGGTTAGGTTGACTACGCGTTACTGAGCCGTATGCCTTGTATTGCTACAATGACTCGCATGGCTTAGTATCAATCCGATAGCAGTCAGGTCCGGCAGGATCAACCGGATTCTGAATTTTTTTCTTTTTGGTCTTAATTATTGAAGTACAATTGTACTTGTAAATTGGAATTGACGGATGCACATAATCTTCACATCTCAGAAATGATCTTTCAATCAAATCCTCATTTTTGTATGCGTAAATGGAGGCCCATGAATCACAAAGTGGCATATTGCCATACTTCATCACGAGCGCCGCCTATTGCTTTACGTATGCAGAAGCCTATGATGACAGAATCCATATAAACCATGCGTGAAATTATACCAGATCGCCTCAAAAATTGTAAAAATTACAAGAAAATTTTAGGAAAAATAGCCTCAGATAAGATCGATCTAAAAAAGAACTAGAAAAATGCTAATGTTGATTAAAATGATAGTGTATTTTTTGATAATTTGTATTTGGATTACATAAAAAATTATAAACAAAAAACACCTAGATCTGCAAAAATATTTTCCAAGTCATTAAAACTTCATGTTAATGGAGTTTCCCATAACATTCGATTTTACAATCCATATCCATTTATAGTAAAATCATCTACAGGGAAAAATTTAGTTGATGTAGATAATAACAAGTATACAGATTATTGGATGGGACATTGGTCGTTGATATTAGGACATGGTCAAAAAAATGTTAAAGAGTCAATCAAAAAACAAATTGAAAAAAGTTGGATGTATGGAACAGTAAATGAACAGACAATAAAATTATCAGAATTAATTTCAAAAGCAGTGCCAGTTGCAGAAAAAATTCGTTATGTAACATCAGGTACAGAAGCTACAATGTATGCAGTTAGATTAGCACGTTCAGTAACAGGGAAAAAAATTATTGCAAAAATAGATGGCGGATGGCATGGATACACATCAGATTTACTAAAAAGTGTAAACTGGCCATTTAAAGAATCTGAAAGTAGTGGCGTAGTTAATGATGAAAAAATAATTTCAATTCCATATAATGATTTAGAAGGTTCGTTAAAAATATTAAAAAAATATTCAAAAAATCTTGCAGGAGTTATCATTGAACCAGTTTTAGGTGGAGGTGGATGTATACCAGCAACAAGAGAATATTTAAAAGGAATTCAAGAATTTGTTCATAAAAATAAATCATTATTTATTTTAGATGAGATTGTTACAGGTTTTAGATTTAGATATGGATGTCTATATCCAACAATGAAACTAGATCCAGATATTGTAACCTTAGGAAAAATAGCAGGGGGTGGAATGGCTATTGGAATTATGTGTGGTAAAAAAGAAATTATGGAATATGCAGATACAACAAATAAGAAAAAATCTGAGCGCTCATATATTGGAGGAGGTACATTTTCAGCAAATCCAACCTCAATGACATCAGGATATGCAACTCTAAATTATCTAAAAACAAAAAAATCAACATATTCAAAAATCAATTCATTAGGAGATTATGCTAGAAAAGAACTTGAAAAAGTATTTGATGGAAAAGTAATAGTGACGGGCAAAGGGTCATTGTTCATGACACATTTTACTAAAAATGGAATTACAGAAATAACAAATTCAACAGATGTTGCAAAATGTGATTCAGAGATGCTACAGAAATATCATTTTAAAATGATTTCAAAAGATGGAATATTTTTCTTACCAGGGAAGCTAGGAGCAATATCAATCACACATTCTAAAGAAGATATTAAAAAATTGATATTATCTTCAGAGGGAATCTAAAAATTGAAAGTTTATTCATGAAATTTATTTTTCCAAGAAATTAGTTGATTAAAAATATCTAAAAAAGTATGAGATTTGATTGTAATATGAACATGAGCAAAAACTTGTTCAAATTGCGCTTCAAAAATTATTGTACATTCTTCTTTGAAAAAAGGTACAGAGATCCCAATTTTTTGGAGAGAAGTAAATTGAAAATTTTCAATATGAATGTCATCAGATCCAAAAATGATTTCTTTTTTTTTAGAATTTTTATTAATTGAAGTGTCTAATTTTTGTTGTAGAGACTCGGACCATGTTGGTGAATTTTTAGGCCAATGATGAACATACACCTTATCAGCCAAATAATGTATTTTAGATTTAGACAATAATCAAAAGAAAAACTAAATCAAATTAAGGTTATCTTTAGATAAATTATTCAGATTTTTATAAAATAACGATCATTAATTAACATGGAAAAGAAAAAAGATGAAAAAGAAGCATATGCAACAGAAGATCCAGTAGACACATCAGCAGAAAAACAAGAAGAAATGGCAAAAGAAGCAATTAAAAAATTCAAATCATTGAATTAAGCCAAACTTTCATTAGCAATAGTATTTTCTTAGAAATATGGGATTATTTGGATCAAAAGAGAATCTAGAAGATATCAGATACAATGCAATATCAATGATGGAGAGGAATCAGCCAAAAGCAGCAATATCATTATTTAATAAAATTTTAAAACAAAATTCATCAGACACAGAGGCACTGTTCAAAAAAGGAATAGCATTAAATCAAATTAAAAAATACAGTGATGCAGTTACTTGTTTTGACAAGTTATTAGAAATGAATCCAAAAGATGCCCAGGCATTAAACAATAGAGGTATTGCAATGGCAGAAAACGGAAACATTCAGGATGCAGCAGAGTGCTATGACAAAGCGATAGAAGTAGATCCAAAATATGCAGCATCGTATTTTAACAAAGGAGTACTATTAGACAAACTTCAAGAACATGAAGAGGCACTAGTAGCATTGGAAAAAGCAATTTCTGCAGATTCAAGAAAACCAAATGCAATGGTCTACAAAGGAATTGTTTTAGGTAAAATGAAGAGACATGAAGAGGCACTAAACTGTTTTCAAAATATTTGTAAGAAGTATCCCAGCAATCAAGATGCATTTTTTCAAAAAGGAGTACAACTTGCAGAACTAGGAAAACATGAAAAAGCACTGGACATATTCGATGAAATTCTGAAAAAACACAAAGACAATGTAAATGTGATTTATGCAAAATCTAGAAGTAAAGCTGCAATGGAAAGATATCCAGAGGCATTAGAATTATTAAAACAAGCAATTTCAAAAAATCCAAAAATAATTCGTACATGGGCAAAAGAAGAACCAATTTTTACAAAATTACATAGTAATGATCAATTCAAAAAACTAGTAAAATTATAAAATTTTTTTGCGTACTGCATCTATTCTAATTATTTCAATTTTCTTTTTTGGTCCAATTAATCTTGCTTCAAAGATTGGAATATAGACCTCGTCAATTTCACGAAGTACAAATTCTTCATCAAGTTTGCGCACATCATCTTCTAAAGGTTTTTTTAAAAAAGATTGAAGTTTTTCTATAGCTGCATCATAAGTGAGTTCAGATTTTTTAACATTTGATAAATTTTTTTCCAATAATCGATTAGGATAATTTTCAATTGTTTTAGAATTTAATTTAAAAGGGAATTTAATATCTCTTCCATGATGATCAAATGTTAATTTATCTTCATTTTCAACAAACACATGTTCTTCTAATTTTAAATCAACTTTATTTTTACCTCGTTTACCTATAATCGTTTTTTTAAAATTAGATTTAGTTCGTACTGGAAAAATATCATCACCAAATATAATTTCAGAAACATTAGAATCTACAGAAATAGAATGTGTTGCTTTTCTAAAATAATTTGCAACGTATTTACCAGATATAATTAAAATGCATTCATAATGTAATTTTAGAGAATGAATATGGATATCACTTTTTTTTGGACGTGAAAGAAATGATTTGAACAAGGCAGTTTTTTTATTTTCAATAATTTCTAAAACTTTATTTTCATCAATATTTTTTCTTAAAACTATTGTTTTCTGATCATATTTTTTTTTCAAAACTATCCAAAATACACAAGACATTGTAATAAACCAATTTGAATTAAAAATAGAACATATTGAAAGATATTTAATAAATTGGGAAGGATTAAGGGATAAAAATTCAAAACAAAGAAAAAGAAGATAATTTTATAAAAAAATACATGCAAAAATCAAACATTAAGGGTTCCACAGATAAAAGAGAAGTAAATCCAGATTGGTTTACAAATAAAACATGGATGAAAGTACTATCAGATAAAATTAAATCAAAAGATCAAGATATTTATCATGTTCATTTTGAAAATGGTTCTAAAACTAAACTTCATTTGCACAATGGGAATCAAGTGTTAATTGGAATAAAAGGTAAAGGAAGTTTAGAAATTTTTAAAAAATATGGTTCAACCAAAGAAGAATTTAAAATCAAAAGAATTGAAAAAATTAATCTCAATGAAGGAGACATAGTACACATTCCAGCAAAAACACTCCATACTCACGGATCTATCGATAAGAAAAAAGAATTTTCACATATTGCAATTAACATATTGCCTAAAAAAAATTCAATATACAAAACAACATGGTATGAATCAGATTTTAAAAATAAAGTTTCAAAAATTATTTAGATGAAATGTCATTAAAGCAAAATTCTAAAATTGATTTTGTTAAAGGGGATGAAGGAACTAAAATTAAACAATATTTTCATCCACACAATACACTAAATGAAATTAAGTATAGTTTAGCGCAATTTACCTTAGATATTGGTAAAAAAACTAAACTTCACAAAATCAAATCATCAGAAATTTATTACATTTTAGAAGGTAAAGGGAAATTAAAGATAAATGAAAAAATCTTTTCTTTAGAAAAAGATGATTCAGCGTATGTTCCACCAAATTCAAACCAATTTATTGAAAATATTGGATCAACAGAATTACGTTTTTTATGTATTGTAGAACCAGCGTGGAAAATAGAAGATGAAGATATTTTAGAATAAATCAATGAAGAGAATTTACAATTATTTTTAACATATGACACGTTATAACTAATATGAATAGACGAGAGGCATTAATGATACTTGGTGTTAATCAAAATTCATCACCAGAAGAAATTAAGGCATCATATAGAAAAATGGCATTAGAACTACATCCAGATAAAAATATAGAAAAAAATGAAGATGGTGAATTTAAACAAATTACAGAGGCATATAATTTTCTAAAAAAGAATGAAAATAACAATACAACATATGACAAAGTAAAAGAAAATACAGGAAATAAGAAAGTCAGACCAAAACCTCAATGGGGAGCGCCAGATGATGGAGGGATTCCAGAACAAGATTGGGGCAAATATACTCGTGAATTTGAAGAAGGAGATCCAACTTTTTGGAAAGAGTATGAAAAAAAGTTTTGGGAAGATTACAATGCACGAATACGATCAGATGGTAAAAATGGAGAATATGAAAAGGCGCAAGAACCTAGAGAACAACCAGATCTTTTTGTAGAGGTAGATAAGTCATTGTGTATTGGTTGTTGTAGTTGTGAAACAATTGCACCAGGAGTTTTTGAAATAGATAAAAAAAGTCAAACAAATCCAAAATCAGCAGTGATCGATCAAAAAGGTGCAGGAGTAAATAAAATAATGAATGCTGCAGAAACGTGTCCAACAAAAGCAATTAGTGTAAAAAATACAAAGACAAAAGAAAAATTATATCCATATTAAAATTTTAATTTGGCATAATATTTTTCAATTTCAGATTCAGATAATGTCAGCGAGGAATTAAACATACTATGAATTGGACCTGCAGAATCAGAATTAGACCGTGGAACTAGATGTACATGAACATGAGGTATTTCTTGACCAGCATCCTTACCATTATGTATTGCAACTAAAGTAGAACCGGTAATAGAATCTATTTTAGAAATCATTGTATGAACTAGAGAAAATAAATCAGTGTTTTCATCAGAACTCATATCTTGAATTTTTTCATGATGATTTTTAGGAATTATCAATACGTGTCCTTTAGCAAGTGGAAATGCATCCATGAAACATATTGAATGGAATGTTTCTTTAAGAATTTTAGCAGAAATATCTCCATGAACAATTTTACAAAAAATACAATCCATAATTATTAATTAATTTTTTAAAATATCAAAGTATCTATCAAGGACTAACAATAGTAGCCCAAGCCAATCCCTGGCCAAATTTAATAGTTACAGAATCCCCAGGATTAAATACACAGTTTTCAATTATTTTAGGAATAGTATCTGCAGTTTCCACATAACAGGTGCCATTATCATTATTCAATATTACAACATCTTCAAAAACATCTTCACGAATTAAATGCCAAAAGGGAAAAACCAATGTGGACAAAACAATCCCAGCAACTAAAAAGGCACCTCCAAAAACCAATCCTTGTTGTTGGCTAGGGCTTAATTGCATTTTACCAAGTACCACCATCACCAGCATTTGGATCTAGTTTTTTGGCAGGTACGTTACCATGAGCTTTTTTCATATGTCTTTTTAGTCTCTCAGGTTCATGTAATTCAGTTCCACAGACATCACATTTTGTTTGAGTATCACCAGTTTTGTTACGATTAAACAAGCCCATAGATCATGGAATTGAAGAAATACATTATAAAGGATACTGAATTTTTGTCAAATCATGTTAGTAAAAAATATCACAGTTTTAGGTTCAGGGGTAATGGGGCATGGAATTGCTCAAGTATCAGCAACTGCGGGATATAATGTAGTTCTACGAGATATCAAACAAGAATTTTTGGATAAAGCAATGGAGAAAATTAAATGGAGTTTAGATAAACTAGTGTCTAAAGGAAAAATATCAAAAGAAGATGGAGATGCAATTTTTTCAAGAATTACACCAATAGTTGATCTAAGTGATGCAGTAAAAAATGCGGAAATGATAATAGAAGTTGTTCCAGAAATTATGGATTTGAAGAAAAAAGTGTATGCGGAATTAGATAAAGTAGCAGCACCAGAAGTAATCTTTGCATCAAATACAAGTACATTACCAATTACTGAAATTGCAAACACAACATCACGACCGGATAAATTTATTGGAATTCATTTTTTCAATCCACCACAATTAATGAAACTAGTTGAAGTAATTCCAGGCGAAAAGACATCACAACAAGTAACTGATTTAACTTTAGATTATGTTAAGTCAGTAAACAAACAAGCTGTAATTTGTAGAAAAGATGTTCCAGGATTCATCATTAACAGATTATTCATCCCATTAGTTCATGAAGCATGTTACCTCAAAGACAGAGAGAATTTATCTCTAGAGGAGATTGACTCTGCATTCAAATTGAATCTAGGATTCCCAATGGGGATATTTGAGTTAGCAGACTTTACTGGAATGGATGTGATTCACAAAGCAACTCAAGAAATGTATTTGAGAGATAAAAAAGTAATCAACCCGCATCCACTAGTTGAAAAAATGTTTGATGATAAAAAGCTAGGACAAAAATCAGGCGAAGGGTTCTACAAATATTCTGATGATAAATATGAAAGAGTTACACTTTCAGAAGAATTGGCAACAAAATGTAATCCAATTCAACTAGTGGCAAATATTCTAAATAATGCAGCATGGTTAATTACAAATGGTGCAAGTGATATCGATGAGATTGAAAAAGCATCTCAATTGGGATTGGGATTGAAAAAACCATTATTTGAAACAGCAAAAGAAATTGGAATTAAAAATATTGTAGAGGAATTAAATAATCTTGCAAAAGAACACGGGGAATTTTACAAGCCAGATCCTTTACTAGTTTCTATGCAGTAATCAATTCTAAAATTTTGTCAACTGCTTCTTTCGGAGTATCAACACCAATAATTTTCACATTTTTTCTATGATCAACATATCCATCAATATACGGAGTGATAGCACTGTCAATACCTCTAATTGCAACCATTGGTTTTTTACTCATATATGCAGCACATACTTCAGATAAAGTTCCCGAACCGCCACCCACAATAATTACGCCATCAGCAGATAATGCATTAAGAAAATCACGAGTGAATCCCATTCCAGAAGGGATAACAATATCACAATAATCATTAGCAAATTTAGGATCGTCTTGAGGGATGATTCCCATAGTAAGTCCATTTGCATCTTTTGCACCATGAGAACAGGCATTCATCACTCCACCCAATCCACCAGTAATTAAAAGAGAATCAGATTTTGCAATTTCCATTCCAATTTCATAAGCAATTTTTTCATGTTTAGGAGTACAACCAATAGTATTATTCCCAATTACTAAGATCTGTCTTTTCTTCACCATAATTGATCTAAACGAAACTGTTTGAAATATGTTCGTAAAGAAAAGGATATTAGTGAATCACCTAAAAATATCATTATGAAAGCACGTTCAATGCCAGTATGTTTTAGTGAAAAACAATACAAAATGATTGAAGAATTTGCAAAGAAAAATGGTATGCTTAATGCAAGCCAAGCTCTTGAAAAAATTCTTAGTGAATAAGTAGTTTTTCGGATTTTCGATTATTTTTATTTCATATAATAATAAAATGATCGATTAAATGGTGTTTGTAAGGTTTGTTTACATTTAATAATTAAATATTTTGGAATTAAATGTGAAGTATGGGATTATTTAACAAAAAACCAACGTATTGTACAGTTTGCAATAAGGAATTAACACATAAACATAAACCAAAAAAAGAATGGAATCTAAAAGGTTTACTTTGTGGGGATTGTCATTTTGATAAATCAAAAGAATACTATGAAGGTCAAGTTAGGCAACCATGTGTAAAATGTAAAACAACACAAAAAATTACAGATTTGTGGGAACCACGATGGCAATGGGATATGGAAGGATTATTATGCAAAAAATGTTTTGATGAAAAAGAAAAAGATCATGATCAAAAGAAAAATTTTTGTGCATTATGTGAAACAAAAATGGGGTTAATCAGACATAATCCAAAAGGACATTGGAAAATTGAAGGTCAATTATGTAGAAAATGTTGGGATAAAAAGAAAGCAGAGTTTGGCTAAAAGTGAATTTCTTTAAGAAATTTCAATGTGATAAATGTGATAAAAAATTTTCAAAAGAAGAAGAACTAATGAACCATAAAGAAATTTTTCATGGAAAAAATTTACAATACGACTGTAAAGAATGTAACAGGGATTTTTCAAACATGGAAGATATGAGAACTCATTTACAAAGAGAACACAGTTACAAAAAAGACAGATAATTAAATTGCTTTTATAGTTTTAACTACCGGTGGTCGAACTTTAGTAAATACTCTAAAACCACAGATACATTTGATTTCAGGTAAACGAGATAGTTCAGTGTTTGAAACAGTAGTTCCACATCTTAAGCAAGAATAGTTTACATCAAACTGCTCAATCTGATTTTCTTCTACTTCTTCTATAATTTCTTCAGCCATATTTATCATCAATTATTTCTATAATTTAAGGATACCAAATCACGTTAAAGATAATTCAATATAGACATCATCAGGAATTTTTAATCTCATTAATTGTCTAATTGCTTTATCATCTGCATTGATATTGATAATTCTTCTATGCATTCGCATCTCCCATTTCTCATAAGTTTCAGTACCACTGCCACAAGGTGATTTTCTTGTAGCAATATGCAATCGTTTCACTGGAAGTGGAGTTGGACCTTTTACTTTCACACCAGTTTTTTTACCAATACCCATGATCTCATTACATACAACATCTAACTTAGGTAGGCTTGTAGAAGTGAGTTTAACACGGGCAGTTTGGGTCATAAAAAACGCCTATGGTTTGTACTCTTCGGTAATTTCCTTAACAATACCTGCTGCGATAGTTGCACCCATATCTCTAAGTGCAAATCTTCCCATTTCAGGGAATTCTTTGAAAGTTTCGATACAAGTTGGTCTTACCGGTCTAATCTTCACAATTGCTGCATCTCCAACTTTAAGGAATTTTGGATTTTCCTCCTCAACGGCACCAGTTGCTGGGTTAATTTTTTGAAGAAACTCAGTAACAGTTGCTGCAACTTGTGTTGTATGAGCATGCATAACTGGAGTATAACCAGGTGCGATTGCTGTTGGATGGTGAATAACAATAATTTGGGCTTTGAATTCCTTTGCAACCATTGGTGGGGCATCAGGAGTACCAAGAACATCTCCTCTCTTGATATCTTTCTTTTCAATACCTCTTAGATTGAAACCAATGTTATCACCTGCTTCAGCAGTTGGCATTTCTGTATGGTGAGTTTCAATAGATTTGATTTCACCAAGTGCACCAGAAGGCATAACAATGATTTTTTGTCCTGCTTTCATAGTACCAGTTTCAACTCTACCAACAGGTACTGTACCTACACCAGTAATGGTGTAAACATCTTGAATTGGAACACGTAATGGTTTACCAATTGGTTTTTCTGCTACTGTAAAGTCATCAAATGCTAAAAGGAGTGTCTTTCCAGTATACCATGGCATATTCTCAGATTTCTTAACTAAATTATCACCCTTCCATCCAGATACTGGAATGAATGGGACATTTTCAAGTTTGTAACCAACAGATCTTACTAATTTTTCACCTTTTTCTTTGGCTGCTTTGAAGGCATCTTCTTTGTAGTCAACTGCATCCATCTTATTGATTGCGACAATAATTTGAGATACGCCTAATGTTTTAAGCAAAAATGCGTGTTCTCTTGCTTGTCCACCAGCTGCAGTTGCAGTATCAGTTTCACCTTCTTTTGCTGAAAGTACTAAAATGGCTGCATCTGCTTCAGAAGCACCAGTAATCATGTTTTTAATGAAGTCTCTGTGTCCAGGAGCATCAATTAATGTAAAGAAGTATTTGGCAGACTCGAATTTTTGGAATGCTAAATCTATTGTAATTCCTCTTTCTCTTTCATCTTTAATATTATCCATAACCCATGCATACTTGAAAGTATCACCTTTTCCGGTCTTCTCGGATTCGTCTGCGTGTGCTGCAATGGTTCTCTCATCTACAACTCCCAAGTCCATTAAGAAATGACCCATAGTTGTAGATTTTCCGTTATCAATATGACCTGTTACAATCATGTTTAAGTGTGGTTTAGTTGCCATATCGAGTTCGTATCTGAGGGCATTTATAATTGTTATAAAATTTTTGCAAAAAAATATTTTTTTTAATTAATTTTTGATCTGGTGATTCAACTAAAAGCACATAAATCAAAGAAGGAAAAAACAGATGTATGAAAATTACAGTTTCAGTTATCAAAGCAGATGTCGGTGGGATCGGCGGACATACAAAACCAAGTGACGGCCTAATCAAAGCAATTAGAGATACCGTTGAAAATTCAGGAGATTTACTTATCGATCATTACATCGGATATTGTGGAGATGATACACACATCGTAATGACTCACAGACATGGTGTAGATAATGAAAAAATTCACAAATTGGCATGGGATGCATTCATGGCAGGAACACAAGTAGCAAAAGAAGAGGGTCTGTATGGAGCAGGGCAAGATTTGCTTAAAGATTCTTTTTCAGGTAACGTAAAAGGAATGGGTCCAGGTGTTGCTGAATTAGAATTTGAAGAAAGACCAAACGAAGCGTTTACAATTTTTGCAGCAGATAAAACAGAACCGGGAGCATTCAACTATCCAATATACAAAATGTTTGTAGATTCACTAAGTAATACTGCATTAATTGTAAACAAATCTCTTGCAAGCGGAGTAGTGATGAACATCATGGATGTAGAAAAAGCAGAAATTGCAGAATTACGTTTATGGGAAGACAAGCCAACTATTGAAGCAGCATTGATGTATCCAGGAAGATATGTTGTAGATTCAGTATACACAAAAGAAGGAGAACCAATTTTAGACGCATCAACGGATAGATTACACAACATTGCAGGAACATATGTTGGAAAAGATGATCCAATAATGTTAGTAAGAACACAAAAGAATTTTCCAGCAACAGAAGAAGTAGGAAGCATGTTTAACAATCCACACTTTGTTGCAGGAAACACAAGAGGAAGTCACAACATGCCATTAATGCCAGTGAAATTAAACTCTGCAGCATCAATCAACTTTTGTATTCCAATTGTTGAGGCATTAGTCTTCAGTATGCACAATGGTAAACTCATAGGTCCATTTGATGGATTCTCAACCCCAGATTGGGACTATATCAGAGAAATTGCAACAAAGAAAGCTATTACAATTAGAAGTCAAGGATTCATTCATCCAGCAACATTAGTTCCATCAGAATTAGAATATGCTGAAGGATATAGAGCAAGAATGGATATTCTTGAAACAAAAATGAAACCAATGAAAAAAGAGTCATCTAATAACGATAGAAAAGAAAATTACGAAGATCCAGATTAATGATCTCGTATATTCTTAACTTTACGAAATAGTTAAATCAAAAAAAGACATAATCATTTCAAGGTATGACTACCTTACAAAAAATCTTTGATTGGAAAACGTATATTTTCACAATGGTAGCAGTAATTTCGTTTTCAAGTTTTATTGCAGTATTATTTGGGCAGACAATACCAGGAATCATCACAACATTTTTCAAAATAGCTGGAGAATATGTGGTTTTAGGCACAGTGTTAATTTTTGCATTTACATGGTATCTTAGGGCAAAACCACATAATCGTCCCAAAAATTATAGAGTTGTTCCATTAGACATATTTGGTAAGAAAACCATAATTAATGAAATCAGAACAGAATTCAAAACACATGATGTAGCATGGAGTTTTATGAAACAGTATAAGCAAACATATCCATTACATAATTTTGCACTAGTGTCTGATATTGAAAATTCAGACAAACCAACAATTTTCAGATATATCTAGATTCAGACTTTTATTCAGGAATAGATAGAAACAGATTATGGAGTATTCTATTTTAGCAGAATCTTTTAAAAAAATGGAATCAACTAGAAAAAGATTAGAGTTAACACAATTTCTAGTAGAATTATTTGAAAAAACACCGCATGATGTAATTTCAAAAATAACATATCTTCTTCAAGGAAAATTAAGACCAGATTTTGAAGGGATCGAATTAGGAGTTGCAGAAAAATTAGCAATAAGAGCAATTTCAAAATCATCAGGAATTGCGATTAAAAAAATTGAAGAGGAATATACAAAAAGTGGGGATTTAGGACATGCCGCAGCAATAATTTTAGAACAAAAAACACAAACAACATTTCTAATGGAAAATATAACAGTTGAAAGAGTATATGAAACATTATTCAAAATTGCAAAATTAGAAGGTTCAGGATCTCAAGATATGAAAATTAAATACATATCAAGTTTACTAAACGATGCAAATCCATTAGAAGCAAGTTTTATTTTGAAAGTTTTACTCGGCACTCTAAGATTAGGTATTGCAGAAAATACAATGATGGATGCGTTGGCAATTGCATATTCTGGAAATAAAGAAAATAGAAAAGTGTTAGAATACGCATATAATGTTTCAAGTGATTTAGGAAAAGTTGCAGAAACTATAGCAACCAAAGGAATAGAAGGAATAGAAAAATTTAAAATAAATTTATTCAGTCCAATTCGTCCAATGCTTGCAGACAGAGTCAAAAGTGAAAAAGAAGTAATAGAAAAAATGGGGAAAGAGTTTGCAATTGAATACAAATTAGATGGAGAAAGAGTACAAATTCATATTGAAAATGGAAAAATAGAATTATTTTCTAGAAGTTTAGAAAAAATTTCAAGTTATTATCCAGATATTATTGAGAAAATCCCAAAAATTATTCAAGCAGAAAATGCAATATTAGAAGCAGAAATAGTTGCAATTAATGAAAATACAGGGGATTTTTTACCATTTCAAGAATTAATGCATAGAAGAAGAAAATATAAAATTGAAAAAGCAGTTACAGAATATCCTATAACTGTAAATTTTTTTGATATCTTATATTGTAATGGAAAAAATTGTACAGAGTTAAGCTATAGTGAAAGAAGAAGTAAATTAGAAAACATAGTAAAAGAAAACGAATTTGCAAAATACATTCCAATGATAAAAGCAAAGAATGAAAATGAAATTGCAGAATTTTTTGAAAATAGTATCAATGCAGGAAGTGAAGGATTAATGCTAAAAATGTTAGATAAACCATACCAAGCAGGTTCAAGAGGAAGTCATTGGTTGAAATTAAAAAGAGAGTATAGAAATGAATTAGGAGATAGTCTAGACCTTGTTGTAATTGGAGGATTTTTTGGGAAGGGTCGAAGAACAGGAAGTTATGGAACATTATTACTTGCAACATATGATGAAAATACAGATACGTTTCCCAGTATTTGTAAAGTTGGTACAGGTTTTACAGATGAAAGTTTAGATCAATTATATCAAATATTAAATCCAAAAATTACAATTAAAAAAAATCCACGTATCAATAGCGAAATGGAGCCAGAGATTTGGTTTGAACCAGAATTGGTTATAGAGATAGTAGCATCAGAAATTACTCTTAGTCCAATTCACAAAGCAGCACGAGATGAAATAAGAAAAGATACAGGATTAGCGTTGAGATTTCCAAAATTTACAGGAAAGATCAGAGTAGAAAAAATAGCAGAGGATGCATCAACAAATGAAGAAGTGATTTCATTATACAAAGGACAAAATAAAGCAGCACATGATAAAAATTTAATGTGATTAGACTAGAAATATATCAAAAATCATAGAGGATTTAAATTACCACAAAGTCTCTTAATTTTTGTTATGTATAGCGGAGAACTTGAAGTTCAAGCAAAAAGAAAGGCAATAGCAGTTTTACAAGATGAGATCAATAGAATTCTAAACGCTTCTAGAGAACTTGGAACCTTAACAGAATCTTTGATGAAAAAAGATAAGAAAGCAATCAAAAACACATTAGAGCAAATTTCAACCATAGAAGAAGAAGTAGAAAATCTAAGAAGGAAAATCACACGAGAAGTTGCAGATGTTGGAGGATTAATTATGAATAGAGAGAATCTTCTAAACACAGCTTATACAATGGATGAGATAGCAGGTTACATTACAGGTATCGCATTCAAACTTTCCAACGTAAAGATATCTACACTAAAGAGTTCTAAACTCGACAAAGATATTTCAGAACTAATATCATTAGTAGTAGATGAAGTCTACAAACTAAATGAAATTATTAGAAGTCTCAATACAAATACAGCCAATGCAATTGAATTGGCCCAAGAAACACAAACAATTGAAAGAGAGATAGATATCAAATACAGAGATGCAACAATAAAACTTCTAAATGAAGTAACAGACCCAAAAGAATTATTGTTAATCAAAGATGTAATCGAAGGTATCGAGGAAATGTCAGATAAATGTCAAAGAGTTTCAGATTCATTCATTCTGTTAGCATTAAGCCTATAATAAAAAAAATTTAATTTCTACTTTATTTTTAATACAAATAACAGTGTGAACACACTATAGAATTCATATACATAGAATATTTTATTAAAATATGAAAAGCGAGTTAATAGAAAATAGAATAATAGTATGGAGTATTGAGGACTCACGAAAACTTTTCAGTCAAGGATATTATGGAAAACCAATCGGGATTCCAAAACCAAAAATTGAAGAAATAGATGCTCCTTTAATTTTAGATTTAATCGAAGGATTATATCTTTTAGAAAATAAAAAAATTACAATTACAAAATCTAAACAAAAAATTACCGTTCAACAATTAAAAGAAATATGTAAAAAAGAAGTTCATGAATTTGATAAAAAATATATAGTTTACAAAAATTTTCGGGACAAAGGATACATAATTAATCCAGGAATAAAATTTGGATGTGATTTTGCAGTATATGAAAAAGGTCCTGGAATTGATCATGCCCCATTTTTAATTCAAGTATACAACAGAAGTGAATCAATTTCATCAACTGGAATTGTTCTTGCAGGTCGACTTGCAACAACAGTAAGAAAACAATTCATTCTAGCAATTCCAAAAGGGAAAGATAAAGTAGATTTTCTTGCGTTAGATTGGTGGAAAGCTTAAACTGTCTTTATGTGACCGGCAATTCTATCATAAATTTCAAAGAGTTCCTTAGTAATACCAAATGAAATGTGATTATCCCATTTGCTTCTTATTCTAACAGCAGTGTCAGTAGGTTCAACATAGATGGTTGCATCTTTAACAGTTTGCTTAGCAATCATATCATTTAGTTCAGTGTCATCATTTAATTTCAAAGATAGATCACCAGAACCATTCCATTGAACTTTAGTTACAACCTTTAAACCAAAATGACCTTTGGTTGTGAGTATAGTTTTTGCAGCATAACCTGCAGCTGACAAACCAGTATTCTTTCTTACAATAAAATGCGCTTGATATCTATCTAATGCGCCCCATGGTTCTGGATTTGGATCTTGCATGATTAACCTTTTTGAATAATTTGTACTACGTCAATGTTAGAATTTTTAATATCAAGACAACCCTTGTTAGTAACCATTCTGGGAGTTTGAGTAAAATATCTACAATAATAATCATCATTTTCAACAGCATCAGTCCCAATATCTTTAGATTCAGAATCTACGCCGATCTCTTTTAACATGGTGCTAAATTTTTCAGGCCATGTTTGATAGATGAATGTATCAGATTCTGTATCATGCATAAAAAATATCACATTATACCCACAAATAAAGATATCAAGAAAACATATCCTAGAAAGATCAATCCAAATAAATATCACAAAATATTTATCAAATTACTTATGTTAAAATTTCAAAATAAAACTGCCTTAATTACAGGAAGTGGTACAGGAATTGGACAAGCCATAGCTAAAAAATTTGTAGAGAACGGGGCAAGTGTAATCATACTTGGACGAAGAAGAGAACCATTAGATGAAACATCAAAAATGCTAGAATCAATAATTGCTGAAAAAGAAAGTGGAGCAAAAGTTAGAATTTTTTCAGGTGTTGACGTTAGTGATGAAGATGCAATGAATAAGATGTTTGATGATTTAAAAAATGATAATGTTATAGTCGATAATATAATCAACAATGCAGGAGTTTCAGGACCAGTAACATGTTTTCCTAATGCACCATTAGATGAATTCAAAAGTACAATTGGGATTCACCTTACAGGAACATTTTGGGGTTCTGTTCAGGCACTCAAGGTTATGAAAGAAGGAGGTAAAATTATTACAATTTCAACATTTTTCACTGAAGAAAGGCCATTAGAACAAAGACCATATAGATTTAGAAGTCCATACACGGCTGCTCAAGGTGCAAAAAATAGATTGGCAGAATTAATGTCATGGGAATTAACAGATAAAGGAATTATTTCAATTGCAACAAATCCAGGACCAGTACATTCAGATAGAATTTACAAAACAGTATATCCAAAAGCAGCAGCAGAATTTATGAGAGTTAGTGGTTTTGAAGATCTAAAACCAACAGAAGTGGATGCTGCAAATAAAGAACTTCTCCCATTATTAGGTGAAGATGAAGCAGTAATCAAAGAAGGAATTTCAAATGCAGCAGTAAAATTAGCAAATGGAAAAGATGTTACAAAATTAACTGAGACATTTACCAACTTATTAAATAAAATTCAAACAATTGCAGAGAAAGTTCAAAATAATACATCACATATGATTGCAAACAAAGAATTTCTATCTCAAGGACAAGTTGCAGAATCGGTTCTAAATTTATGTGATGATGAAATTGCAAAAATTGTTAATGGCAAAGTGATGCCAGGAGACAGAGTATTTTATCCAGTTAAACCACACATTGGAACTACAACACCAGGAGTTCATCAACCGGATTTTACAGGAAAAGCAGTTGTATTTACAATAGATGCAACAGACAAGACAGATGCAGAAAGAGTAGAATTTTTAGCTCAACATATTGAAAAGAATGGGGGCAAAGTTGCATGTTTCATATCACAAACAACTCCAACAGATCTTCAAGAATACATTAGCAGTAAATTCCATTCACATATAGTAGATATTAAAAATCCTGAAGAAGTTCAAAGGTGGCTAAATACAGCACGAACGAACATTGGAGAAATTCTGGGAGTAATTCACATCACAGGTAAATTACCAGAAATTTCAAAATTAACTGAACTATCCAGAGCAGGATGGGACGAATTAACTGAGAAATTCATATCAACACCTGCAACAGTTGCACAAAGAGCACTAGATCAGTTTGTACCAGGAGGAAAAGAAGACCCACGTTTGTATAATGATGCAAAAGGTGCAATTATGATAATTGGTCCAGATTTACCAATTGGAAGGAAAGTTTCAGGAATACAAAGAGCTCAAGTAGAAGTTTTCAGAGGAGCGTTAAGACCATTCACTACAACAGTCAATCAAGAACTAAGTGATGTATTAAAATCAAAAATCAGGATGTTTACAATTCTTCCAGGTTCAGTAACAGGTTCAGAACCAAATAATCAAAGAATCGCAGATGCATTTAATTTCTTAGTAACAGAAAATGCACTTTCATCTGCAGAAGTTACATTCTGTGTTGATGAAATAAGATAAAGATGAAAAAATTTTCAGAATTTAGAGTTGGAGAGTCATTTTATTCCACATGCAGTATTTCAAATAAAGAATTAAAAGAATACGTAAATTTTTCAAGAATTAAAAATGTATTATTAGAAAATACAACAAAAGAAAAACAGCAACTCGTATCGGGAAGAGCAGTATTATCAAGAATGGAAGGAGAATTCACAAGATTGAATCAAATTTATGGAAATCACATTATTTTTCTTGGAACAAATGGTGATCCAAATTGGGAAAATAGAAACACAAGATTTCTAAAACCAATCTATACAGATCAAATTTTAAAATTAAAATTTACTGTATCAGAAAAACAAGACATTGATGATGAGTTTGGAAAAATTACAATTGATTATGAAGGAAGTACACAAGATAATAAATTAATTATAATTTCAAAAAAAAATATTTACAGAATAAAAAAAGAGCCTACACAATAATTCATTAAAATAAAACTAAGGAGCCGACTAGTCTCCTCAGCCATCAGATCAAAAGACCCAACGAACACTATCTATCAAAAAATCAATATAAAAAGATAGTAAAAAATTTGAGGCTAAAGTCCAAATGAAAATAAATTATTTGTTAAAGAATCAAAAAAGAGTTTTCCAGCAGCTATTAAAATAACAACAGAAACAAGAATTTTTAAATTTCGTTCTTTGACACTTAAAGATAATTTTGCACCAACTAATCCACCAAAAAAGGAACCAATAGCTAAAAATCCTGCTTGAAGAAAATCAGGATGTCCTAAAACACTATGAACTATTACTCCAGATAATGATGCAAATAACAAAATTAATTGTGAAGTAGGTGCAGCCTTTTTCATAGACATTCCCATTCCAACTACCATTAATGGTACAAAAATAATTCCGCCTCCAATTCCAAAGAAAGAAGATATTATTCCGGCAAAGAAACTAGCTCCAATTGCAAAAATAATCATTTGTTTAGAAATTATTTTTTCTCTAGATTCAATTTGTTTTCTCAAAAAAATGTAAATTGCAGACGCAACTAACACAAATCCAAATAAAATTTTAAAAATATCAGGAGCAACATCGGTAGAAATTATTGCACCCAAAATAGTTCCAGGTATTGCAAGTAATCCAAGTTTTAATCCCAAAAAATATTCGATTCTTTTTTGTCGAGAATATGAAATTGTAGATGCAATAGAATTACTTAAAGCTGCAAAAAGACTATTACTTGCAGCAGCAGTAGGTGGAAAACCCAAAAATGTTAAAACAGGAACAACAATTATTCCACCCCCAAGACCAATCATAGAACCCAATATCCCTGCAGCAAAGCCCAAAGGAATCAACCATAATTGATCAATCATTGTAATCTCCAATCAAATAATTTTATCATATTAAAATACCCTCTAGAGGGCAGTTATGATTTTGATTATTAATTAGACTCATCGCACTTATTTTTCATATATAATTAGACTACTTTAAAACAATTAAAGTCCACAAATAAGAGTCATTTTTAGATGTAATTTCAAGAATTAATGTTTCATTACCCAGCCCAGTAATTGTTGATTTTAGAGGAATAGTTTGAGAAGATTCAGCGTATTTTATTTTTGCAGCGTCTAGCCAGGCGTTAACAGATTCAAAGCCTCCAGGTTGTTTTTCATTCCAACAATCACATACCAAAGTTTCAATCATAATTTCAAAAACAATTTCAATTTCATTAGATTTTGAATCCAAAAATGGAGATGACTCAACTAGTGCAAGAGCCATTATAGGATTATCAGGGCTTCCACCAATGTTGATATTTCCAAGAGATTTTCCATCAGGGCCTTGAATAGCAGTGGTGGTACAATAGGTAATAGTAGACAAAATATCATCACGAATTGCACAGTAATTTTCAATAGTATGATCTGTGATAGGAGTAGGAGTAGACATGAAAATATTTTGTTCAGATAAAGATGCTTTTATTTTTTCAACATCATAAAAAGTAAAACCATATTGATATAGATTTTCTGAGGAAGGCATAGAAGAATTTTCAGGAATTAAAAAAATAGCAATAGCAGATATTATTATAACAATAATCGAAATGAAAATTTTTTTATTCATAAATTATCAACAAACAGATTATAAAATAAGGATTTGCAATTTTAAATTGAAATAATTTCAAGAATAGAATCTTCGGTAATATTATTTTGTTCAACAAAACCAGATGTAACTTCAAGGATATAGGTTGCCTCACCAGTAGGAACAAAACTAGGACATCCAGCAGCGATTTCAATAGGTATTACACATGGAGGAACATTTGTTTTAATATGTACAACTTTACCATCGCTATCAAACCAAATCATATCTAATTCAAATTGCATATTAAGCATCCATAAAGAATACAATCCAGATTCAGGAAATACAAAAAGCATTCCTTGGTCTAAAGGTAAGGCATCTTCAAACATCAAACCACGAACACGCCTTGGTTCAGTGTCAGCAATTTGTACTTCAAGGGGCATATCATCAATTTTTATTATACCTCGAGGAAATTCTACTTGTTCTAGTTTAATGTCACTAGGTAAAGTAAGCAATCCAATAGAACCAATAATTACAGCAGCAATGAAAATAGGAATTAGTGCTTGAGCTCTAGTGGTCATAAACTAGTTTGATAGAGTCCTTTTAAAAACTGAATGTGTTAAAACACTGAATTCTTGAAATCACTAATCGAGGAAATAGTATTTTTAGTTTGAAGACCAATATCATGTAGGGTACTGCCATTGTATTTTTTATCCAAATATCTTCCAGCCACTATCATAGGACCTCCTATGGCACATGTTACACCTGTAGGTTCAGGAATCCATAACATTAGAAATCCAATTTTTTGTAATTTTTTACCTGGTGCCGGTGCTTTTTGAAGAGCACTCAAAGATCTAGCAGTATTAGAATCATCCATGTTTACAATATCAGAATACAAATTGGCTCTACGCTTTGCAGAATCAGAAAATTTTTGTAATTTTGTTAGTCGTGCCTTTAAAGGATCATGCATTTCAACATAATTCTAGAAAAAAATAGTTAAGATTTAAAGATCAACAAAGGTCACCCTCAAGTCAACAAAGAATAGCTAAGATGAAACCAACAGACACTCAATTATAGTAGGTTTGAGTTAGTTACAAAAACAGATGAAAATAAAAAATTCCGAAAGACTAGAATCAATTAAAGCTGCACATGAGTTAGAAAAAACAAGATCTAGTTCTAGAATGGAAGATTATTTAGAAATAATATCAGAATTAGTAGAATTAAAAGGATATGCCACCACACTAGATATTTCAAGATACATGAATGTTAGTGCCCCAAGTGTAACAAAGATGCTTCAAAGATTAGATGAGGGAGGATTTTTAGAATATGAAAAATATCATGGAATTAATCTAACAAAAAAAGGAATACAAATTGCAGAAGGAATTCGTCAAAATCATGGAATTTTATTAGAATTTTTTGAAATTTTAGGGGTTGGTTATGATACTGCAAATCAAGATACAGAAGGAATTGAACATCATCTTAATCCTAAAACAATAAAACAATTAAGAAAATTCATAACTTTTCTAAAAGCAAATCCCAAAATAATTGACAATTTTAAAAATCTCTAATTCAAATATTCATTCATAATAAATACAATAAAAAAATTTCAGAATTTAAAAAAAATGATTACCAATCCAGACCAATCAAAGGTAACCAAAATAATTAATGAAGTAATTAAATTAATTAAGTAAGATATTATTTTTAATTATGATGGCAGAAAATTGTTTTGAGTGTAAAAATAAGATTGAAGAACATTCTGAAGCGCAATTAAGAGAATGTATCTCAAAAATATCCACCTCTTTAGAATCTGTTCAAAACGAGCAAACAAAACTCAAAGAAGTTACAGAAAAAGAAGCAATGGACCAATTTGTAAATACAAAGATTGGTGAGCCTAGCAGAATGGGTTCAAAATAAGAAATACCATACATTTAGCTTTTAT
>Ga0207991_1000692_pt1 | contig 22420 bp, 19 predicted proteins | sample ETN07SmetaG_FD_185786 | JGI IMG/M metagenome (GOLD analysis project Ga0207991, IMG submission 185786) | Marine microbial and viral communities from oxygen minimum zone, Eastern Pacific Ocean - ETNP2014F14-07SV275 (SPAdes) (version 2) | ecosystem: Environmental > Aquatic > Marine > Oceanic ...
AAACGCTTGTTGATCATCAGCCACATCCAAGTCACAAACCTGCTCATAGTTAGATTTGTTTATTTCTTCCAGTGAAATTTTCATCCTGTCTTCTTATAAATGCACGCTGCTTTCTTGCCATTATAAGCTGAAGTTCACTCAAGTCATCATTAGTCGTTTATAGCCATATTGATAGTAAAGGCCTAATTAACAAAGCCGAAAGGTACAGCCCAACGCCAAATACGACGTGATTAATAATACTGTGTAACCGAGCGGTATTAGGGTTAGGCGTTTTCGATGCGGCAATACCAGCGCCCATACCTGGCTGCAATATAAAGAACGGTGCAACGACCGTAGCGATACCGAGCGCCACTGCTGGACCTAGCGTCGGTTCGAACAACCAAGACTCTCCGCATATGAAAATAAGCAGTGCTGCATAGGCAATTCCAATTAGGTAATGGGCTGTCCACCCAATAGTACTTTCCCCGTGAACAGCATGGGCACTTGAAATAGAAGTATGACGTAACTGCCCTTTTCTCATGTGCCCTATCCAGCGCCCCACCATGCCCCAATTGGTAGGGGAAATACCAAACAATTGCTTTCTCAACAAGGCCCATAAATCCATCACTAAAGTAGCTCCAATACCTATCAGCAAGATAAAAACAATACTTTCCATATTCACTCTCAATAACTAGTTTCAATTAACATGAGATGCTAGCCTACAACTTCAAGTTAACTTTAAGTCAAGCATTCCTTTGGGAAAAAGTATGGAAATATCTCAGGTCGCCAAAAAGTCAGGAGTGTCGGCATCAACACTGCGCTTTTATGAAGAAAAAGGCCTTATCAAATCTATTGGTCGACAAGGTATACGTCGCGTATTTAGCTCAAACGTACTAGAGCGCCTTGAATTAATCGCACTAGGCCGCGCAGCTGGTTTTTCACTGGAAGAAATTTCTGGGATATTAGGAACCGATGCAAAGCCTGATATAGACCGCGCTCTGCTACTTAAAAAAGCGAGCGAATTAGATGGAACAATCAAAAAATTAGAAGCAATGCGTGATGGTCTGCACCATGCAGCTGCTTGCACAGCACCGAGTCATTTGGAATGTCCGAGGTTTCGTCGATTGATGAACCTTGCAGCCGCAGGGGTGATTGAAGGCGTTGCAGCGAATAAGGCAGTAAAATAAATATCCGTATCAATGGAAACCACTCAACGCTTTGCGGGTACTAAAGTCACCATCGCAGAGCTACCTCAAAATGGCAAAAATATGGCTATCGTAAAACCGTCCATTTTTAAAAATGGCGCGTTGCAATATCGCTTCTTGCTTAAACCCTGCATCTAACAGTAGCTTTTGCGAAGCAAGATTGGATGAAAATACGCAGGCAAAAATGCGCTCTATACTTGTGTTTGAGAAAGTAAGGGCGATAATTTGGCGCAGCGCGTCACGCATAATCCCTTTTCGCCAATGTGATGAACAAAGCCAGTACCCGACCTCTCCGGCTCTTTCATATTCAAAGTTTCCTGGGTTAACACCAATACACCCTACTAACTCGCCGTCGTACTCTACAGCTCTTATAAAACCCTCTTTGCTCCCCTCTTGAATCCACCATGTGGCATCTTCTTTTGTATAAGGGCTGGGAATTTTTGTCGACAGAAATTGCGTGACCGACGGTTGATTCAAAATATCTACCAGTCTACCTACATCGCTCATTTTAAAATCTCTGAGTGTTATCACGCGCTTTACTTCCCACCCGCTAAATCAATAAACGACCCTGTAACATATGAAGACTGAGGTGATAGAAGCCAGGCTATCGCCTGTGCGACTTCATCTGCTGTACCGCCCCGCTGCATAGGAATTTGTGAGCTTAACCGTTCTACTCTGCCAGGTTCACCACCATCGGCATGAATGTCTGTTTTAATAAAACCAGGCCGGACGCTGTTTACACGAATGTTCTTCGCAGCAAGTTCTAATGAAAGCCCTTTAGTAAATGAATCCATTGCCCCTTTCGACGTCGCATAGTCGACGTATTCAAAAGGAGCACCAGTACGAGAGGCAATGGACGAAACATTAACGATTGCGCCCCCTGCAACGTTTTGTTTTACAAAAGCCTTCGAACACAAGAATGCGCTAAGCACATTGGTATTAAGTACTTTAGTGAAGCGCTCTGCGGTGACGTTAATTAACTCAGTTTTGGTGAATAAAACACCCACATTGTTAACCAGGTGCGTTATTTCACCCCATCGGACGTTCACAGTCTCAAACATGTTCAGCACTTGCGTTTCATCTGAAACATCGGCTTTATGAGCAAATGCAACGCCACCGTTGTCAGCTATCGACGCACACACGCTATCAGCTGCGTTTTTATCCGAAAGATAATTTACGCAAACTTTATAATCGCTACTTCCCAACAATTTAGCAGTCGCGGCACCAATACCACGACTAGCACCTGTGACAATAACTACCTTGCCCACAATTTGATTCCCTTAACTGGCCATTGAACGTGGCGCTAACTTTATAAGACTAACTTACCAGCTAGTTCTGGCTTCAGAAAGTCTTATTCACCATTGACACATAATCAGAAAACTTCACAATGGTTCTACTCCATATTCACTCGCGATCATTAATGCTGTACCTTTCTGAATTTCAAATAAAGCTTTCTAATCAATACATTACTCCTGCATTTTCGCTAGCGCTCTGTACTGGAAGTGCGCCGTCGCACTTCCTTATCGCAGGTAGAAACAGTAGCGGAAAGTCACTCTTAATTTCCGCGCTTGCCAGTAGTGGGAAGGTAGCAAGCGGTAGTCGTGAATGTACTTCGGTTGTTGCAGAGGTATCGGTTTTTAGACAGCAAGCGATAATTGAAGAAGAAAAACAAAAAGACAGTGCAGATATTCTAGACGTAATAGCTGAGCCAACACAGGTTCGCGAACTATTCGCACAGACTAATGAGGATTATCAAAACCACCCTTATTACGACGAACTCGCCTCCGTGCTTAGAATTGAGCATCTGCTAGATAATGGGTTTCTTTCACTTTCAACAGGTGAAACCCGCAAGATTATTATCATGTTGGCATGGTTAAGAAATGCCTCTATTATTTTGCTTGATGAACCCTTCGAAGGTTTAGATGTTGAAGCGATAAACGCATTTAGTCGCTTTCTTGTCTCTCAGCAGCAAGCTTCTTTAGTGCTTACCGCCAACAAACTCGCAGATATTCCCAAGAATATACAAGCCCAGTTGATTGTCATGGATGACTTGGCTATTACGTGGAAATCTGAAGATAAACTTAACTATGACGGTTTGCGCTCAGAACTAAGCACCTGGTTTGCACTAGAGTCTGATGATATCGATGTTCCCTCAGCCCTTAACGCTAAAGACAAACACGGCGATGACCCCAATCGCAATAACCGAAACCTCAATGAGCAAAACAGTGAGTTAAATTCACTACCTCATACCTTAATTCAGCTTAAAGATGGGTTCGTGCGCTTCGATGAGCGAACCGTATTTGAAAAGCTTAACTTTACGCTTAACAAAAATGAGCATTGGCAGATCACTGGTCCAAATGGGTCAGGCAAAACCTGTTTGCTTCAAATGTTTACCGGTGATAACTCCCATTGTTATACCAACGATTTAACAATGTTTGGCATAAAACGTGGCACAGGCGAGAGCATATGGGACATTAAAAAGCACATTGGAATTATGTCGAATGCGCTCCACATGCAGTACAAAGTGAATGCAAGTGTTGAGCACGTTATCATTTCAGGCTTTCACGACAGTATTGGTCTGTACACTCGCCCCACGCTAGCGGAACGCATGGTGGCAGAGCAGTGGCTTGAAGTACTGGGTTTGAAACAGAAAAAGAACACGCCGTTTCAGTCACTGTCTTTTGGTGACCAGCGATTAGTACTTATTGCACGTTCTATGGTTAAGCACCCCGCCGTGCTTATTTTGGATGAACCTTGCAATGGTTTAGACGACTTCAACCGCCAAAAAGCGCTTAAGCTTATTGATATATTGGCTAAAGCAGGCACAAGTACACTGCTGTATGTAAATCACCATGCAGAAGAACGCATTCCTAGCATCCATAATACGTTAAATATGAAAGACTATAATGTTTAAGGGTATATGTTGAAAAACTTGGCCTTTCAGGTCTTCGCTAAAAAGATGTGGCACTTGCCTGTTAGACTATTTACCTTAACGCTGGAAGCTTAAAAGCGGGTATTTAAGAAGATTAGCGAGGCTAGGTACCGAGAGAGAAAAAAGCGCTATCACAAGGGAAAACTCATGGAAAAAGTGATAGCGCCGAAGTAACCGAGGGTGAGGTACAATAAGAACTTAAAAACTACATGGGATCCAGGGTAAGCAACACGCGATGAGTACCAGGTATTACTTTGCAGGACCGATGCACGGCGGCAAATTCTTCATGGCCCTGCCACGACTTACCTTTAAGTAAACCCACATCGAATGCGTTCATTTGCCTAACGCTGTTTTCTTGATAATGCTGCCCCAACCGATTTTTCGTAAGCCCTTGCGTATTCGCGTCATTAAGGCCAATCATCGGGCTAAATACCACACTTTCTTTCGGCAGCCACTCTGTACCTTCGCCCAAATAAGTATTCACCAACCGAACAGGAATATTGTCCACATGAAAGCTTGGGCACATTGCTGATGAAAGGGGCACTAACCTTACGCCCACACTGTCACAGTCAAATAGCGTGGTGAGCATGTCAGACAGCAAATAAATATCGTCAATGGCAGCCTGCTTCCCGGCACTACTTCTTCCATTAGGTAAAAGCTTTGCGATTTCCTCTTTCAGTGATGTTAAAGAGAAAACACCGCGAATCCCCATTCCTAATGATTTAAAAACGTCGACATAATATTGCGTGACAAGTGGTACTTCGGGTCTTGTCCATACCGTAACGCTAATACCTTTATCAAAGATATCGCCTAACACCATAGCATCGGCGCTTGAGCGCCAAGAACTGCTGCGTTCGAATACGGTATTGTAGTCTGGTAGCGCTTGCATATTAGTGCTCCCACGCAGGAAATGGGTCAGGCATTTCAGCCCAAACATGATGGCCTTGAATAAGCTGATCGTCTGTTAACAAGCAACGATCTAACCGCTCGATAATGTCGTTTTTATTAAGCCCTTGTCCAATGAACACCAGTTCTTGACGCATGTCACCGAAGGGCTCCATCCATTGTTCTTCAATCGCTTTAAGGTATTCAGGGTCTTCAGGCCACTGCTCTTTGGGTACGGCTTTCCAAAACAGCCCAGCAGCCCCGTATCTCGCCATACCGCCAGCTTGGCTCCAGCTGCCCGCTAATTGAGGGCGTGTTACCAGCCAGAAGAAGCCTTTTGAACGAATTAACTTACCTGCAATGTCTTTACTATGAATAAAATCATAAAACTTCTGCGGATCGAACGGACGTCGCGCTTCGTACGAAAAGCTGCTTATACCAAACTCTTCAGTCTCTGGTACGTGCTCGCCACGCATTTCTTTCAGCCAACCGGGCGACTGCTGAGCACGCTCGAAGCTAAACCGCCCTGTGTTCAGCACTTTGTCGAGGGGCACTTTTCCATGCTCGATAGGAATTTGAATAGCCTCGGTATTAAGTGTTTGCAGAATACTTTTAAGGCGCGCCAACTCTTGTTCAGAGACTAAGTCGGTTTTGCTTATTAGCAATATATCAGCAAATTCCACTTGTTCGACCAACAAGTCTGCCACACTTCGCTCGTCTTCCTCTCCCAAGCTCTCACCCACTTCGTTGAGAAACTTAGCTTCGTCATAGTCTTTAAGAAAATTCAATGCATCGACAACGGTAACCATCGAATCGAGGCGTGATATTTCCGACAAGCTTTTACCGTCTTCATCGGCAAACGTGAAGGTCTCAGCTACAGGCAAAGGCTCCGAAATACCTGTAGACTCTATTACCAGATAATCGTATTTACCTTCATGCGCTAAACGCTCTATCTCTTCAAGCAAATCTTCTCGCAACGTGCAGCAAATACAGCCATTGCTCATTTCAACCAGCTTTTCTTCAGCTCGATTAAAGCTAACTTCATTTTTCACCGTAGCAGCATCGATATTGATTTCACTCATATCGTTAACAATGACGGCTACTCTTAATCCATCACGATTATTCAGAATATGGTTTAGAACCGTGGTCTTACCGGCACCTAGAAAGCCCGATAGTACGGTAACGGGAAGCTGAGTTTGAATAGACATAACGACTCGCTAAGTTTCATTTTAAATCTCGAATTAAATGAATGTTATAACATAACAATTAAAATGAAAATAACGATATGATTAATTTATTGCAAAACGCTTGCGGTATTCCACCGGACTAAGCCCATACTCTTTACGGAATATCTTCCTAAACGCATTGACGTTTTGATAGCCCACGTTGAATGCAATATCAGCAATGCTACGCGTAGATACTTCAATTTGCTGACAAGCATGATGAAGTCTCAGCTTCTGCAGATAGTCGATGACTGACATACCTAACGCTTGCGTAAATCTTCGCTGTAAGGTTCGCTGACTAACGAAAGTGTGGCTAGCTAAATCGCTAAGAGAAATTGGCTGACTGTAATGGTTTTCCAAGTAATTTTGCGCTTTAACAACGAGAGCATCGCCATGATCTTTTTTAGGTGAAAACTGGTGATAAAAGCCTTGCTCCCTGTAACCTGTATCCACCACCATCTCTTTAGAAAGATTCAAGGCAATGGTGGGTGAACTTAAGGTCGATATGATTTCAAACACAAGATCAATCCACGCCATTCTCCCGCCAGCTGTTATTACACCCTCCCCGTTTACCACGATAGCCTTAGCATCTAGCTTTGCTGTGGGAAAGGTTGCCATGAAGTGATCGGCAATTCGCCAGTGTGTAGTACACATTTTGTTATCTAAAAAGCCTCCTTTGCCAAGAATAAATGCACCTACGCAAGCAGATGCGAGCAATGCACCTTGGGACTTCATGACTTCCATATAGTTAATGAGTGATGTGAAGTCATGCTCAAAAAATGTTTCACTCATGCTTGGCGGCAAGATGACGACATCAACCAGTGCATTTGAATTTAACTGTTCCGCTTTGTAAATACTCGCGCTAAATGCCACATCAGCGTTGATTTGCTCACACATCGTATTTGCTAACTCTAACATCTCAACGATGCCGTAAAGCGCAGATTGGCTTGCGGTTGGATAGTTTATTACTGCTATTTTTGTTTCTTTCATCGTTTCATTGTCGTTCTGTGTACGCTGTCGCATTTGGCGCGCTTTTTGTCATTATCGTCACTCTCTATTACACGTGAAAATCTGCAAAATAGTCAATATCGAGTAAGCACAACTTAAACCCTGCTAGAGACTATTTCTTGGAAAAAGAGGATAAGACCGTGGTTAAACAAGCACTTATTGTTATAGATATTCAAAACGATTACTTTCCTGAAGGGAAGTATCCTTTACACAAACCAGAGCTTGCGATGCAAGAAACACTTAAAGCGATGGCTATTGCAAAGGAAAAGAGCATTCCGATTATTCACATACAGCACCTTGTGCCTGTTGAGGCCGGAGAAGGGTTGTTTTTCTATGAAGGATCTCATGGCGCTGAAATTCATAAAGAGGTGATAGCCGCTGCCCCGGATGCGCCAATCATCACAAAGCAACACGCCGATTGTTTTGAGAACACCAATTTAGAAGAAACCTTACAGTCATTGGGCGTGGATGAAATTCTTCTTGCAGGTATGATGACGCACAACTGCGTAACTCACACAGCATTATCACCAGCTGCTGCCAAGTATTCCCCCAAAGTCATTGAACCTTGCACCTGCACGCGTGACGCCATTGGTCATCTATTGGCGCTGGATTCTATGCAAGTGCGTGGTATTGACATTGTATCGATAGAAACCGCATTCGCTTAGCTCCGACTTGTTTCGCTCATCACGTTGTTCGACTACTTGATGAGCGCTAACATTTCTCGGAATTTTGGGTGTTGGCATGATTTTAAAAGGCCAAAAAGTGTCATCTCAAAACTGCTGATCCGTGCGCCCTGCTCACGCATATTTTGGATGGCGAGCACAGCATTTGAAGACTCTCTTGAAGAAATGCAGTCCTGTATTACTTCCACAGTGTGGTTATTTTCCAATAAACCCGTTACCGTTTGATAAACGCATACGTGCGCTTCAATTCCTACAACCAGCCATCGACTTAGTTCCATTTCACCAATGTACGCCAGTATTTCGGACGAACACTGGTCAGTACCCGCTACAGCGTTAAAAGTAAATTTCCTAAAGTGAGGATCGCTTGCGACATGAGTTTCAATTTCAGGGACCGTTCTCCCCAAGCCATCAGGATTTTGCTCAAGTACAACTACGGGAATATTGAGCAATTTACAACACTGTATTAACTTCACCGTTTTGCAGATCATTGTCTGGCTATCATTGACTTTTCGAGCCAGCGCGCCCTGAACATCTACGATCAACAACCCTACCTTTTCTTCGTCTAAATGCATCACTCACACCGCTTGTATTTAAGTTGTGGCTTCATATTCGGCTCTATTCGCCTTGTTTGACGGCGTTAAATTGCTCTCTAAATCGTCACACAAACCGCAATACCAAGGAAATAATGACACCGGTTACGATAAGCTGAACTAAGCAAAAGCCCATAATGTCTTTGGCTTTCAGGCCAGCTATGGCAAGTACGGGTAGCGCCCAAAATGGCTGAATCAAATTAGTCCACGCATCACCCCACGCTACCGCCATGGCAACTCTATTTATTTCGGCTCCAAGTTCAGCGGCAGCAGGCAAGATTACTGGGGCTTGCACTGCCCACTGCCCTCCACCCGACGGCACAAAGATATTAACAATGCCTGCGCTAATAAAACTCCATACTGGCAACGACTCTGCAGATGCAAAGCTAATCAGCCACTCTGACATGGTTTGGGCCAATCCTGATTGAACCATTACCGCCATGATCCCCGCATAAAATGGGAACTGTATAACAATACCACTACCGCCCTGAACGGCTTGCTGCAGGCTGTGCAGTACATTGCGTGGTGTACCGTGAAGGACAATAGCGAGAAAGAGAAATAGCGTATTAACGATATTGAGATTAAGCCCGCCCCCTGAAACAAAGTAGTTAGTGAGATAAGCAAGCCCTGCAAAGCCTACGAGTATCCCAAGCACCTTGCTGTTTTCAAGTTTGTCGGCGGGCCGCTCGTTTGTTGCCGAAGGCAAAGCGTCGTCTTTTAGCTTGGCGCTATCGACAATAATGCTTTCAGATTCAGGCGGTAACATTAAACGATTAACAAGAGGAATAATCACGAACATGATTGCTAATAACAGCAAGTTAAACCCACTGAAAATAGTCTCTCCAGTGCCAACTACGCCAATTTGTGCTTCTGAAAAATGACCCGGCGTTGCAATAGTTAAGGGCACAGAGCCCGCTAAACCGCCATGCCATACAATAAAGCCTGAGTACGCGCTTGCCACCAATAACCGATAATCAACCGACACTTTTCTTGCTAGGGCTTTAGCGAACAACGCGCCTACAACAAGACCAAAGCCCCAGTTTATCCAGCTTGCGATAAGCGACACCAACGTGACCAGCACAATGGCGCTCCCAGGGCTTTTTGCTAAGCTCGCAAGCCTTTCAAGTAAGGCTTTTACTAATGGCGTGCATGCCAACATAAACCCAGTGACTAGCACCAAGAGCATTTGCATTGAAAATGTGAGCAGCCCCCAAAATCCGTCACCCCACTGTCGAATAGTTGTAAGTGGAGACTGATTTTGAATGACCACTGCAAACGCAAACGTAATTAGGGTGAGTAATAAAACGAAAATGTAGGGGTCAGGAAGATATCGTTCGACGAGTTTGACGAAGGGTTTTGATGCTCGGTTTAGCATTAACGCTCTCACAACATGTTAAAAACTTGTTGCATATTAACGCGTTTATTTCCCCGTTGGCGAGGGTCTAATTAACTTTGTTGAGCCAGTGCTGTAATGTTGAAGTTACTTTATTGTGCTCTATGGGTTTGGTGAGGAAATCATCCATACCGGCTTTCATGCACATATCTTTGTCGCCCTGCATAGCATTCGCCGTCATCGCTATAATGGGTACACGTTTGTAAACTTCGCCGGCTGCACCATAGCGAATAAGCTTGGTTGCTTCGAACCCGTCCATTTCCGGCATTTGGCAATCCATGACAATTGCGCTGTAATGCGCCTTTAGCTTACTGCTTTTTAACAGTTCTAACGCTTCTACACCGTTGTTGGCAACGTCAACCACATACCCTTCGCTTTCTAGAACATTGGTGGCCACTATTTGATTAATGGCATTGTCTTCTACTAACAAGATTCGATAAGCATTGTCATCAGAGGTGGATTTTTCGTTTTCTTCAGGTGATTGAACGTGCTGAGTGTTGCCTTCGATAATATGAACCGGATCATCCTCCCGTTTTTTAAAGCGTGGTTTAGCTTCATAGTCAGATGTATTTACTGATTCCTCTACAATTCGAATTAAATCTGAAGAGGTCAGTGGCTTAGGAAGACTCTCATCAACGTCTACTCCGCCATAGACAACAGAGCTCTCCATGTCGCTTAGCTGTGTCATTAATACCAAGCGCGTATGTTTTGTTCTGGGGTTATCTAAAAGTATCTGGCCGAAGTGTTGTGAAAACTCCTCCTCTTCTGCTTTCTCCAGAAATACAACATCAATGGGTATTGCCGGTATCTCTTGCTCGCTGTCTTTCAAATATAAGCTAATCGCTTCCTCAATCGAAGATGCGGTCAGCGTAAGCAGTCCCCAAAGTTTCAGCTGGCTTTGCATGGCACGTCTTGTTGAAGCATTGTCGTCAATAATCAGGCAACACATGTCTTGTTTAGCAAGCTGAGGGCGCACAGCGTTGCGTTGCTCGGCGTAGCGAATTTCGCATGTCACATCAAAACGGCTGCCTTTGCCAAGCTCGGTGGTAACACTTATGTCTCCTCCTAACAATTGGCATAGCTTTTTGGTAATGCTCAACCCAAGCCCTGTTCCGCCATAGCGTCTAGTTGTAGAAGCGTCGACCTGTGTAAACGCATCGAACAAATGAGGTAGTTTTGATGCGGGAATACCAATGCCCGTATCTGCCACCGCAATGTGCATAAGCGCAGTATTCTGATTGTTAGTAGGAAGCAATTCTGCCGTGACAGAGAGCTCTCCCTGCTCGGTAAATTTAACGGCGTTGCTTAAAAGGTTTGTGAGGATTTGTTGAATTCGGCTGGGGTCTGAGTTTATTTTCGACTCACTGACCTTTGACAAATCTACAACAACATCCAGCCCTTTTTCTTGCGCTAAATGCGCAACCGATTGAGCAATGCTCTCAATCAATTCCCTTACATCAAATTCAACGGACTCAATCTCGAGTTTATCCGCTTCTATTTTAGAGAAATCCAAAATATCATTAATCAGGGCCAGTAGAGAATTAGCGCTTGAGCTTGCGATGTTGACGCGCTGTGATTGCTCAGTAGTTAGGTTGCTTTTCTTAAGCAGACCCAGCATCCCTATCACGCCGTTCATTGGCGTTCTAATTTCATGGCTCATATTTGCAAGGAATTCAGACTTCAACTTGGTTGCTTCTTCGGCTTGTTCCAGCGCTTTTTTCAAATCGTTGGCCTGAGCTTTCAACGAGGCTGTTTTTTCTGAAACTTGCTGCTCTAGCGCCTGAACAAAGCGCTTCTGCTTGGTAATTTCTGTTTGCTGTAAGTGGGTTCTTAAGTAAATGATCAACAGAACAATGCCGAGTAAAAACGCAAGGTAAATGCTGTATGCCCACCATGTTTTCCAAGGAGCTGCTGCTACATGCAAATTAACCGACATGACTTCACTGCCCCATTCACCATTGGGTTTCATTGCTTTGACCAGCAATGTATAGGTGCCGCCATTTAGGTTAGTAAATGAAACGTTGTTGTGATTTCCGATATCAATCCACTGTTCATCGTATCCTTCTAATTTGTAGGAAAAATGCGAACGCTTGGGATCAGAGAAGTCTAGAAGAGCAAAGTCTAATGAGATGAAATAGTCTTCGTAGGAAAGATTAATATCCGTAACGTAGGATAGTGGCTTATCAAGGCTTACTGCTTCGCCCATTTTGTTGAAGCCAGTTAGCACAATTTTAGAATCGACCAACTCAGACTGTCCTGGCACATACTCAAAGTATTCAATACCTCGCTGGCTACTGGTAAAGAACGTGTTGTTAGTGGCTCTAAGTAAACTGTTTGAATAGAAATTCTGACTTACAGCCCCGGCAGTGCTAGTGTAATTAATGGCACTTTCAGTAGCCGGATTAAAAAGAAAGATCCCTTTATTCGTGGTAAGCCAGAGCTGGCCCTCGTCTCCGTCTGCAATCGCTCTTACTAAGGTAGCGGGCAACCCTTTCTGCTCCCCAAACCACTCGAAGGATTTCGATTCAGGCTTATAAAGGTTCAACCCCCGTTGGGTTGCAATCCAAATTTGGCCGTTTTTGGTCTCATGAATATCTTCGACAATGCTGCCCAACAGACCTGCATTGTGATCTTTATTGTATTCAATCTGAGTGAAAGTATTGTCCTGAATGGACCATAAATTTACGCCGCTTCCAGTGCCAATCCACATATTTCCTTGAGAGTCATTAACAATGGCGTGAATCTCTGGGTGAGCTAAGCCGTCAGTCGTTGAAAGATGCTCAAAGGCGCCAGATTGCACGTTGTATATATAAACACCATGCTTGTAGGTACCTATCCATACATTGCCTTCGTTATCTAGCGCTAACGCTCTGAATTCTCTGAACTGGCGATATTTGCTGTCTTCTCTGGGATATTCTAAGCGACTTACATTTCCATTCTTTCTGTTAACACGTGCAATAAAGTTGTCTTGTGCCACCCAAATATTGCCGTGTTTATCGGGGACAATAATAGGTCGTTCTATAACTCCCCTATTTGAATATTCACTTTCTTCTTTAAATACCGAGTCAAATTCCTTTTGGAGTATTTGCTCTTTCACTTTCCATGTATAAATTTCAGCATTTGCTGTAGCAATCAATACATCGCCACTATTTTTGAAGGTATCTAGCTCAATGCCACTGGGTGAAACCAATGAGTCACTGTTGATCTGCTTGATTTTACGGCGAGGAGATAGCTTGAATATGCCGTGAACTTCACTGGTTACCCATTTAGTTTTAGTGTGGTCTTCATATATTATGCGAAGTCCGTTGTCATAGCCGAAGTCCATCTTCTCTACGTAATTTCCCTCACCTGTATGTCTATAAAGACCCGTGGTGGTCACAAACCAAATGCACCCTTCGTGATCTTCAATCATTGAGTTCACTTGGCCTAATGCTTTGCCGTCTCGCGTAGTTTGTGCAAGGAACACGCCTGAACTTGGAAAGAAAAGAAAAGGGCCTTCCTGAGTCGCCACATAGAATTGGCTTGACGACGTACGCAGCAAGCTACGTATTTCATTGGCTCCTGTCGCAGTACGATTATCAGGGTCGGGAAAGAAGTGTTTGGTGGCGAGAGTTCTTTTGTCTAGCAAGTTCAAGCCAAAACTGGTGGCGACCCACAGGCTGTTGTCATTATTATCCATAATGTCCCAAATGCGATTATGAGACAGACTATGGTCCTCATTGCTTTTCTTCTGAACCCTTTCGAATTCCCCATTTCCTAGAAAACGATTTAAACCTTGATCATACGAACCTAGCCAAATTTGGCCTGTTTTATCGTGGAAGAGTGATTGGATTCGGTTTGAAGATATGGAGCGAGGGTCGTCTGGATCATTCAAGTAACGAGAATAGCGACCTGTTGTTGGGTCGTACTTGTTAACTCCACCTCCCCACGTTCCAATCCATATATTGCCCTCTGCATCCAACATCAAATTGCCAGCGTCGTTGTGTGATAGCCCTTGGCTAGGATCGCTGTCAGACTCAAACAACGTAACTCTACGACCGTCGTAACGCATTACACCGTTTTCGGCAGTACCAAACCACAAAAAGCCTTGGCGATCTTGGATAATGGAATAAATCTCTGATGAGACGAAGCCATCTTCGGCAGTTAAAAGCTCAACCGAATACTCATTCATCAGCTTGTCTGCATTAGATGGATAAACACAGGGAATATAAAACAGGCAGAGAAGAGCTATTGCAAACAAGCGCACTGGTGCAAGTACAGGATTTGTTATGCTCGCAAAGAAGGCATTCTTCAAAGTGGAATCAAGACATTAAATTAAACTTTCTTAACCATAAATCATCTATTGAACGCAATCTATTCTACAAAAGACGCATTTGTCACATAAAAAAGGGCCGAAAATGATATCGGCCCTTTTTCTCTTGGTTAATTATTTACCAATTACAGTGAATTCATGCTTTGCACGCTAACAGGCCCGAGCTGAGCCGCTTCAACTTCTGCTTTAATCTTCTCGGCATCTCCGATGATTATCCAGGTTAATTTCTCTGGGTGCAGCACTTCTTTCGCCGCGTTACTCAAATCGTCTAAAGACAAGCTGTTGTATTTCTCGACCAAAGACTCTGGGTAGTTATATTGTCTGTTAAATCTTTCACTCGACAGTAAGCTATACAATACCGCGTTAGCCGTCTCAAATTGACCTGGCAAAGAGCGAACTTCGTCTAACCGCGCCCTTTCAAGTTCATTCGCCATTGGCGGCTTTTCACCTAAGTAAGCGTTAAGCTCTTTCTTAAGCTCAAGCAGTGATGGACCTGTTTTATCGGTTTGCACCGGCGCATAAACCATAAACGGGCGCTGTCCCCTAGCATCTTGCAGGAAGGTGTACGCGCCATAAGACCAGCTTTTATCTTCACGCAAGTTCATATTAACGCGAGCAGTAAAAGCACCACCTAAGGTTAAATTCATGGCATTAATTGCAATATTGTTGTCAGCCCCTGTTGGTGGCGCTAAATGTGCAGCCAGAATAAGCGACTGTTGTGCACCAGGGCGGTCGATAATAATCGCTTGGCCTTGCTCAGGCATTGACGCTTCAGCAATTTGCTTCGCACCTTTGCTACCTTCTACCTTCCATTTGCCAAACTCTTTCTCAAGCATGGGTTTAATGGCACCTAACGTGGTGTCACCAACAACAAAAATTGTCGCATTGTCTGGGCGTAGCCACGTATTTTTAAAGTTAACAAGGTCATCTCGCGTAATCGCTTGTACGTCTTGTTCTGTTCCGGTACCGGTAAACGGAATACCGTACGCATGGCCTTCACCATAAATAAGAGGCGGAAGTAACGTAAGTGCAATACTTACAGGGCGCGTTTTTTGCTGTGCAATATTACTTAATATAAGCGCTCGTTGACGTTCAATCTCTTCCTCTTTGAACGTTGGTGATTTCAAGATATCCCCCATCAGCGCCAAAGAAGGCTCCATGTTCTCTGTTAACATTGACATGGTAACTGTGGTGGTATCTAGGTTTGAGCCGGCGTTTAAATCAGTACCCAACTGCTCAAGCTCTGCCGCAAGCTCCAGCGCGTCATATTTTCCCGCGCCTTCGTCAAGCATCTGTGTGGTGAAGCTCGCAAGTCCTAACTTGCCACCCGCATCAGCAGCGTAACCTGCGTCGAATTGCACCGCAACATTCACCAATGGAACCGTAGAGCGTTTTGCAAATACTACCTTTACACCGTTAGAAAGCGTAGTTTCTGTCACCTCAGGAAAGCTCAGTTGAGTCTCTGCATCGATTGAAGGCAAGCCAGAGCTGCGGTCAACGCCTTCGGTAGATGCTGTGTGCTCAATAAACGGAACAACCGTGATTTGATGCCACCCTTCTTTTAGCCATTTATTCGCAGCCGCTTTAACCCCTTTAGGAGTAGCCTGTCCTAGCTCACTCAATTCAGTTTTGAAGTAGTTAGGGTCGCCAGCAATGAACTCACCACTAGCAAGCGTATCGGCTTTACCGCCAAAGCCCCCAACCTCTTCAAGCCCGCGAATAATTGAAGCACGTCGCTTAGTCGACACCAATTTAACTTCGTCTTTGCTTGGACCTTTACGCAAAAACTCGCCAATGACTTTATCTATTTCTTTTTCCACTGTCGCAACGTCAACGCCATCTTTTACGTCAACCGTCACACCAAAAATAGACGCCATTTGTAGCTCGTAGTTAAACACCGAGGCATTGGTAGCAATTTGTTGGTCGTACACCAGTTCTTTGTAAAGGCGTGAGTTTTTACCATCGCCCATGACACTCGCGGCAATGAACAAATCGGTTGCGGTTGAAGAGGTATTTTCAGGTGAAACCCAAAGGCGGTAAATGCGCGATTGTGGCACCTTGTCTTGAATCACTTCTCGGGTATTTGCATTGCGCTTGGGTACCCATGCTTCCCATTTAGACAGTGCTGGGCCCGGCTCAATATCAGCGAAGTACTTGTTAACCAGAGGTTTGGCTTCTTCTGCGTTAATATCGCCGCTTAGCACCAGTATTGCGTTATTCGGTCCGTAATATTGGTTAAACCAGCCTTTAACGTCGTCTAACGATGCGGAGTTAAGATCTTCCATCGAGCCAATCACCGTATGATGGTAAGGATGCCCTATGGGAAATAAGCCTTCAAAAATATGCGTGAATACGCTTCCGTAAGGCTGGTCTTCGCCCTGACGTTTTTCATTTTGTACAACGCCACGCTGTTCGTCTAATTTCTCTTGTGTCACCGCACCTAACAAGTGCCCCATGCGATCAGATTCCATCCAGAGAATACGATCTAGTGCAGGTGTCGGAACGGTTTGGAAATAGTTAGTACGGTCAAAGTTTGTGGTACCGTTTAATCCTGTTGCCCCAGCTTCTTGTAACGGCCCAAACCATTCATCGTCATAGTTCTCCGTGCCGTTAAACATTAAGTGTTCAAATAGGTGCGCAAACCCTGATTTGCCGTTTGGTTCGTCTTTTGAACCCACTTTATACCAAACCGCAACGGCAACCACTGGGGCCTTGCGGTCTTCATGAACAATTACCGTTAACCCATTATCGGTAGTGAACTTTTCGTAGTCGATATTGATATCGTTTTTAGCAAACGCTGAGCCAACCAGCGTACTACTTACTGCCAGCACACCTACACTTACTTTTAAGCGCTTGGTGAGATGCTTAAGTACAGTCATTTCGTCATCCTTAATCTTATTATCTGTGCTGAACACCAAAATGTGCCAGGCACCACAAAACGGCTTTACGCCAATACTAAACATAAATCAATTTGGTAGTTTATAAAGAGTTACGATGCAGAAAACTGTAACGGATTGTAAAAGAGAGGATAAACGACGAACGAAGAAAAATTGATAGGGGAAAAGTAAGGAAGAAAGTCGCAATTATATTGCGACTAGCCGTGCCCAAAGCGCTTTAACTTGTTTAGCGTCTTCACTTTCTAATTCGTTGTTGGCGAATGCGCTATTAAGGCTCTCGAGCATTTTATCATTAAGCATCGCAACCGTAGCATCTTCTTGCATTTCTAACTGGCGAGCCTCTACTGCAAAGTGACCTTGCAAGTAGCTGGCTATAAACAATTCGTCATCACTACCGTGATTTACCACGTCATCAAGCGATGCCTCAATATCTGCGATGGCGTTAACGACACTTTCTGGTGCTGCAGCAGGTGGTAACACGTCTTACTCCTTCCTGTTTTTCAATATCAAATCTTAGTTCGAGATAAACTCATTTTTTATGGCTATACATGTGCTGTGTTGTATCAAACTGCGTCTTTAAACAGCTTGGCAAAGCACTTTATCTTTATACCCAGTGATAACCGTGAACGCGCCTGCGAGTTCAGCGTCTAGCGTTGCATCGCTTGAGTCTAAGCGAAGCGGCTTACCGTTTAATGCCTGTAGTTTTTGTTTAGTGGCAACAACGAGCATATTCTGCTTGCCAATTTGACGGATAAAAGCAGGGCTAAGCTGCTGATTTCCGCGACCTAATATGTGGCCCTGACCACCGATCACCGTCAAAATGACTTTAGTGGGCTTGTCATGAGTCAGCGCAATCAGTTCGCTCGCAGTAACGTCACTTGCGATTAGCTCACCTTGTTTAACCACATCCACACCTAACAAGGTATTTTCTAGGCCAAGAAAGTCCATGACCGCACCTACGGTGGAGCCGGATCCCATGACAAAATAGGTGTCAGGCTCATCGTCAATAATTTCACCAACATAAGCGGCAATGTCGTCAAGCACTAAGGCCTCGTCCTCTTTCCCGCCCATTTTTACTGCTTGAACATAAGTGAGCTCTGCGGGTACGCGCATTTCACCATAGTGTTTGGCAATAACTTTGCCCTCGCGAAACGCGTTTTCGTCAATATCACGTACTTCGGCGTCCATTTCACTCACAAGCTCGCCTGCGATCATCTGACTTACTACCTGCCCTGCCGCTGACGGCGACACGCAGTAAACGCCAGAGTGAATTTTGCAACCTGCAGGCACACCTAGCACGGGCACCTGTGTGCCAACTACGCTACAGATATTACGGGCTGTGCCGTCGCCACCGGCAAAAAGCAGTAAGTCGACGTTGGCGTCCACCATTGCTTTAGCTGCACGCTCTGAATCTTCGCCCTCGGTTTGCACGGCATCAGCCGTGTAGATTACCTCATAAGGAATACCTAGAGATTCACAGATTGTTTCACCCATATCGCCCGATGCTGTCACGACGGTAAATTGCCCAGATAAGGCTTCTAGAATGCTGAGCGCTTTCGCCATTTTTTCGTTGGCTTTTTTCTCTGCTCCCATAGCCAGTGCTTTTTCGCGAATTTCTGCACCGTCGCTGCCTTTAAGCGCGAGTGCTCCGCCTATGCCGGCAAAGGGATTTACCACAACACCCAATTTGAATTTGGGTTTGTTATCAAACGTTGATTGGCTAAGATCAGTATGATTCATTCGGCATCTACTCCTATCCCGCCACCCAATTTGCTTTTAGCGTATTTTTTGACGTGTCTGTTACCGTGCTATTTATTACGCTGCTACATGAACCTGACGACTTACCTTTACCAAACGTAGATGACAGCGCATTAATAAATTGTTCAGCCCGAGGCGGAAAGCCCTCAGATTTATAGCGTTCAAGCTGAGCGGCTACGTTTCGCGTAAAACCTTCTCTGTCGGGCTCAGCGCCGTTTAAGTTATCCGTGCTTACCTGAAACTTTCTTCCTGTTGCTTCTGTAAACGCCCACTCGATGGCCTGGGGCTTAATTTCTACTTTTTCGAAGTCAGCTTGCTGTGATGCATCGCGGCCATCTGGGCAATACCAGTAACCGTAATCTTCTAATAGTCGACGCTTTTCACCCGCAATACACCAGTGCGAAATTTCATGCAAAGCGCTTGAAAAAAATCCATGAGCAAACACGACTTGATGATAAGGTGTTGCGCTGTCTGCTGGGATGTAAATGGGTTCGTCATCACCTAAAACCAAGCGCGTATTAAAATCTTCAAATGTCGAATTAAACAACGCGATTAACACAGGTACATCAACGTCTGCTTCTGAGTGATCCGACCCCGTAGTCGTTTCTCGGTGCATGCCCGGATATTCACTTTTTAGGCTTTCAACTTTTGAGCCTTTAGTATCGGTATTTTTAGTTTCAGTCTTGGCAAACAATGCGTGATGACTTGCGATGTTCATGGCGGCTAATAAATTCTACACAAAAGAGCTATTTCAATGGCGGTGGAGTATACCAGTAAAACTTTGTCTTCTCACTTGAAAGGCTCGCTTGCTTAGGTCAATCTAGGTTTACAACAACGAATTAGCCACACTATCTCAACAGGGAGTTTGTCATTTGGCGCAAGAGATAATTAAACATATTCATCGGGTCAATGCCCTTCGTGACTTAGCCAATCAGTTGGGTGTAATGCCTATCATTCATCAATTGCAACACTGGCAATGCGAACGCTTACTGGTCACTCACGACGATTTAGCACAGCAAAAACGTTACCAAAAAGCCATGGCTTTTTTTGTAGATGAATTGTACGGGCCAAAAGATTTTAGCCAACGGGACGCCGATTTAGTGCGAGTTATTCCGAAGCTCGCAAAAGTATTGCCTGACAAAGCTATGAACGCTATGGACGACGCATTGTCGTTAAATGCACTATCGTTCGATTTGGATATGGCGATGGCTCAGTACTTACAAAGCCATTTTCCCGGAGAACCTATCAACCGAGATAACTACGCTTTGGCGTATCGTAATGTGGGCAGAATTGAGGATAGAAAGCATCAAATCGACATAATTTCCCATTTGGGCGATCAACTCGCAGACGTTATAAAAATTCGTGGTATAGGTATGTTAATTTCACTGTCCCGTCGTCCGGCTAAATTAGCAGGATTACTCGCATTGCATGAATTTTTGGAACGAGGGTTTGATGCGTTTAAAGCGATAGGTGACGTGCAGAGCTTTATTGACCCCGTATTGGTGAGAGAAAAAGCGATAATGCAATTATTGTTAAGCGATGATTTAACGTTACCTGAAGATAATCCCCTGCCTGTGGTATGAGGCACAATGCCTGAACGTGAAGAAGCAGAGTAGATTAAAGCAAAAATATGAGTAAGGAAAAGATTTGAGCACCCCAACGCTTAATTGGATGTTAGACGCCCCCTATGTGCAGCAGTGGCATATTGATGATACGCACATCGACCACTATCAGCACGTTAATAATGTGGCGTACCTGTCGCAGTTAGAAAGCCTAGCATGGGCCCATTCAAACGCGCTTGGCTTGCAGTTTGCCGATTATCAATCGCTTAACCGTGGCATGGTCATTAAGCGCCACGAGCTAAACTACCACCTGCCAACACATCTTGGAGATACGTTAGAATGCGCTACATGGATAGTGCATTGCGACAGCAAACTTACTTTGAAACGCCAGTTTCAATTTATCTGCCCAAAGCGAAACAAAACCGTATTTGATGCTATGACCACATTCGTATGTGTTAGCCTTGATACTGGCGCCCCAAAGCGAATGCCTAAACAATTCGTGGACATCTATGGCAAAGCGTGTGTGGCGCAATGAAAACGTGGCTAGCGATAGTGCTTTCGCTCTTCCTTATTGTGTCGTTAGGCATAAACGTTTACCTATGGCTTAGTTTAAAGCAGCACAATGATAAAGCTTATGCACTAGAGGCCAGTTATGAACACCGTTTAGATAGTGACAAGCAGCTAGAAACCCAAGCACAGTTGGTGGATGAAACTCAGGTAAACGAAAAAGCTGAGCCCTTCAACAATGAACGCTCTCCCGCCAACTTTTCACCTATGACAGGCACTAAAACGGCACCCAACGCACTTGACGATCTACGCACCTCTTCACCACTCGTTAATCAAGAGCAATTAGAGTCACTGACTACCCTACTCAATAACGAGCAATACGCGTTGCTCGCCACTGAATTAACAAACCTTTTAAAATATGACCCGCTCAACGAATCTCTGTTGTTGCTAGAGGGTGAACTGATTGAGTTAACCAAGCCTCTTTCAACGGCCATAGTGCACTACTACGACTTGGCAGAACTGCCTCTTTCAACTGAAACTCTCTCATTTATTGACGCAAAAATTGCCACTTTGTATCAACAGGCGCAGACGCAGTTAAGTCAAGACGAACAATGGGAATTGGTTGCCAGATTAAATGAGCCACTGTATCAACGCATACCTGACGCTAGGCACTACACCCTTAATTTGGCTGAAGCGTACGCTTATCAGCAAAAGCTTACGTTAATGGAAGACGTGCTTGCTGCCCTTCCATCAAACGACAGAGACGCGAATATCATTCGCAATAAAGCCTATGAAATGCGCGATATTGCCAACGCAGACGCTACGCCGAACAAGAGTGAAATAGAGCCAACAGGCGCTGAAGCCGCACGTTATCAAACCCGTGTAGCCTTAGAGCGCATTGGCGATCAATATCGCCTTGATGTAAAGGCGCTTAACCAAAAAGCCACCATGATTTTAGATACGGGTGCCAGTACCACCGCAATATCATCGCGACTCTTTGCGCGTTTAGGCCGTATGCGAAACCTCACGTTCATTGGTAACTTCAACATTAGAACCGCGTCAGGAACCATTGAAGCCCCTCTGGTACAAATACCCCGATTTTACTTTGCTGGCTACGAGTTCAACGATGTTTCTGCCATCGTGCTGCCCGAAGACGCTCTACCCGATGCCGACGGATTGTTGGGAATGAACGTTCTAGGTCAGTTTGACTTTGCAATAATGCCCCAGTCTAGTGAGTTGATTTTGACAGAGCGTGATTAATGCAGTCTGCACAAGGGCGAGAGCTTTACGCCTCTCGCCTTTTAGCCTTAATAGCGTGATGTATTAATTTTGCAATTTAACTAAAGGAAATGTCTCAAACACCACCTCTTCATGCCCCGTTTTCATAAAATTGCGGATGTTGGCGTGATCGCTACCGTTGGGATTATCGAGTACGTCTTCTCGATAAAAACGCCCAAATAAGGCTAGGGTTTGCGCTTGGTTTAGG
>Ga0207991_1000693_pt1 | contig 22417 bp, 19 predicted proteins | sample ETN07SmetaG_FD_185786 | JGI IMG/M metagenome (GOLD analysis project Ga0207991, IMG submission 185786) | Marine microbial and viral communities from oxygen minimum zone, Eastern Pacific Ocean - ETNP2014F14-07SV275 (SPAdes) (version 2) | ecosystem: Environmental > Aquatic > Marine > Oceanic ...
AAATCACTGGGCCAGTTTTGTCGCCGATGGCTCGCTTCTTCCCCGCGCATCAGGAGTCAGCGACCTGCCTCTTAAAAAAGGCGGAGTACTTTTCTCTGCCCCGGAAGAATTGAGCGCCGAACTGCACCTGCCGCATGCAGGAAAAATCCGCGGCATGCCAGTTGCTTTGGGAGTCACCCTCATAGTTGGTGGCGGGTTTCATGGCAAAAGCACTTTACTCAAAGCTATTCAGGATGCGGTGTACCCCCACATAGCAGGAGATGGACGAGAGCGCATCGCAACCCAGCCCACGGCAGTAAAAATCCGCGCGGAAGACGGGCGATCCGTACAATCCATCAACGTATCCGGGTTCATGGACAACCTGCCGCTCATCGCATCGACGAAAAATTTCTCCACCCTCTCAGCCAGCGGCTCCACCTCGCAAGCGGTAAACATTCTAGAAGCCATTGAGGCCGGTTCTTCGCTTCTTCTTATGGATGAAGACACCTGCGCCACAAACTTCATGATCCGCGACGCCCGAATGCAGGCCCTGATAACCTCGGAACCGATCACACCCCTGATCGACCGCATTGAGGAATTACATAAAGATCTCGCAGTCAGCACCCTTCTGGTGATGGGAGGAAGTGGAGACTATTTCGATTCCGCAGACCAGGTCATCGCCATGGACTCGTTTCAACCAAAACTGGTAACGGAAAAAGCAAAACAAATTGTTCAAGAGAGTCCCGGTACCCGCAAAACTGAAACAAACGGGCCTCTACCCAAAGTGCAAATGCGAAGCCGCGATTTATCGGCATTGGATTTCAGCCGAGGAAAAAAACCCTGTGTGATTCAAACACAAAAATTGACCACACTCATCCTGGGGCGAACCGAGATCGATGTGCGTTATGTCGAACACCTTGTGGAACCGGGACAGTTGGAACTGTGCGGATGGATTCTGCAACGGCTTAAAGAAAGGCAGAAAAAAGATCCCGGCAAGTCTAATAGCGAGGCGATAAAAAATATTCTCGAAATAATTGAAAACAGCGAACTGGAATCACTCGCTCCCTTCAACAACGGCCTTCTAGCCCTGCCAAGACTCCAGGATGTCATGGCCGTTCTGAACCGACTGCGTTAGAAGAAGTCTCAACAAACAGAACCTACTTTTTAACCAGTTCCAGAGCAATATATAAACCGGCATCCGTCACGGTATATTTGCCTTCGACCTTATCTTTCTTTTTCAGGTTAGATAAAGTTTTGAGACCGTCCGGTTGGGTTTTTTCGTTAACGATAACCGTGAACCGCTTTTTAGTCTCCGGGTCTTTAATTCCCACCTTGTTTTTATCCGCAATAACTTTTTTGACCACTCCTGAAAAAGAAACCGCATCACCCGCCATCGCAATCCCTATAGCGGAGAAATAAAACAAAACCAATATTAAAAAACTTAACCGAGTTATTCTCGACATTTTGTTCTCCTGTCAAAAATCTTCAATACCCTATTATAGTCAGAGTATTTAATTTTTAAATGGGAAACGGGATTTACTTTTTGGAAAACGGCTTGAATGCAACCAGGGGTGTTTGTTCGGGCAAAAGACGTGGAACTCCCTCTTGGAAAACTTTTTGCAATCCTGCCGGGTTGGAAGGCCAAGTGCCCTTGTTGCGATTATCAGGAGCATCCCCCTCAAACACCAGATAACCATATTTTCCGTAATGCGGCAGTTTGCGCATTAAACCGGGAATGCTTTCCTTGTTACCGACGATGACCCAGGTCATCGTTCCCTTCTTTTGATCCGTTCTGTGTAAGGTAAAGACAAAGCTATGGTCCTCCCAAGCGTAGAAACGCTCGGGAAACCGGACTCCCTTCTCGCCCACCTCTATTCCAGATTTTTTGAGTTGGACTATAAAAGATTTTTCCAATGAATTCTCCCGCCCGAAAACCCATAAACTGCCTTGAGGCAACGAGGCGTTTTCATACTCCGATAAAATCTTTTCCGCCACCCCCTGCGCAAACTGCTGGTAACCAAGATTGTCATTCTCCGGCAGATATGCCGTTATAGTTTGGGCTCCGTAAGTCTGCCCTAGGCTGGCGGGCGCTTCCAAAATGCCCGGCAGGCGGAACACATCGTTATAAGGGTCCAGCCGAACTGCTATAGGCTTCGCCGATAATTGAAATTGAAACTCCCGCCTGTTCGTTTCAAGTTCTACATAATGAATCCCCCCCACCGGGGATCCGGCGGTCCAAATGGCTATCGGAAGCAGTAACTTAAAAGCAGGATTCTCCTGCTTCACCGTCACCTTCAGGTCATATCGGCCCTGATTGGCCACATAAGATGCATGTTTTAGACTAATCTGGGGAGCCCCTTTACGATGGATCCATTGCTTAAAAAACCCGATCAAGTTTTGCCCTGACACCTTTTCAAAAATCCTGCGTAGGTCCTCATAACCGGCATATCGGTACTTATAGGTCGCATAAAACCTTTTCAAACTTTTTAAAAAGTTTTCATCCCCGACTTGGGTTCGTAGCATATGAAAAACCATAAGGAGCTTGGCATAGCCAATAGCCTGGGAGGCCATGCTATCCCGATAGCCGAACTCACTCAGGGGGAAATCGTTCTCTTTGTTGACATAGTTTAAAAATTTCATCATTTCCTGAAACCGGTACCCACTACCCTTCCCTTTAAGTTCCAGAAGCAGGTGATCGGCAAGATAAGCCGTCAAACCTTCCGACCAGCTGCCCTCGTTCATATCGGGAAACACCCCGTTGCCCCACCAGTTGTGCAGAATTTCATGTGGATAAGAACTATGCAAAATAAACGGGAAACGAATGATCCTTGATCCCATCAAGGTAAAAGAAGGCATGCCATAGCCGGTCTGCCGGGAATTTTCCACCAGGGCAAACTTTTCATACGGGTAAGGCCCGAGCAACCTGGAATAAAAATCGATATATCCCTTCGCTGTTTGAAGATACCGCTCGGCCAATTCCTCTTCCTCTTCCAATAAAAACGCATACAGGGGAAGGCCGTTATGCTCCACCTCGTAAATATGGAACTTATTGCCAATCAAATAAATTTCTTCAGCCGGATGAGAAGATTCCCATGAAACAATTCTTCTTCCTTCGCTAACGCTATCATTAAACCTCCTCCCCTGACTCACCGACTGCCAGGGTTCTGGAAGGGAAACCTGCATCTCAAATATAACCAGAGCCCCCTTCATCTGCGGATAAAAATAACTGTCGCCGGAAAAAAAGAAACCGCTGGAAACTGGGGGGCCTTCGGAGTCTTGGGAAGGATCGTAAAGAATCCCGGAATAATTCAACGTCATTGAAAATGTTTCAGGGCAGATTGCGGAACTACTTTTACTGATCTCGATCCTGACAAGCCCATCGGATTTATATTTGGAGGTTTGCATCTGCCAACCGGCTGGAACCTGGTGCCTGTTCAGCTTCAGGTCGGCATGAAGGTAAAAGGCAAAAGACTCACAGTTATTTTTGTGGGAAGGTTTGAACTGGATAGTGTCTTCTATTCTGGCAAACCGGGACGAGGGTTCCAGTTCTATTTGTAAGTGGTGATGGATCGGGGAAAAAGACCAGACCTCATTGGGAGTCACGAGCAAAGCCAGCATTAAAACCAGCCCAAGAAATAATTGCCCACTTCTTTCACAACTCGGAGGCTGGATCGCCGCGCTCCTTAACAGTCGCTCGCGATGACGACTAGAGGGGATCGATAAAATTTTTTCATTACCCGACGACCGCATCAAGACCTCTTTGGCTTTCTCCTTCGATCCTCACCACCACTTTATTCGGCAGGCAGGCTGAGAGGCGGTCGGCATACTGAATGTATCCCGACTTGATGCAGACCTTGAGTTTGCAAGGGGAGCGGACTATCCTCGCCCTGCCCTGGCTGATCTCCACTTCCGTAGTACCCAGAGGTCCTTGCACCTGGATGACCCGATCTGACAGAAGGGGAAAGCGGGCCACCTGTTTCTCCGCTACCTGGATGACGACCCAATCGCCCCTGTTAAATCCAGTGCCAAAATAATAAAAAAGACCGGCATTGAACAACACCAGCAGGACTATCAGAAATTTGTCGCTCCAGTTCATCGAAAACCAACCCCCCTCAGTCCCCCCTTATCAGGGGGGAAGATCACTTTTTCACAAAAATATTGTCAATCGTTCCAACGCGCATCCCGCAAATGAATTTGAGGATTTTTATGCGATGCAAAATAATTTCTTAACGCATCCAGTCCAGCTAAATAATTGCCGGAGGCAAAAAAGTTTTCTCCCGGCCCATGATAACGACGCACAAACAGGCCAAACCTCTGCGCGGTTCGAACAGCATAATTTTGCTTAAAAACTTCCATCTCCGGCATTCCTTTCACATCGGGAAACTGATCCAGCCGGTGACGCAGGAGGTTCAAAAAACTTTCATCGGTCTCCCATTGTAACGGAGGCAGGAGCGAAACAGAAGAAAACTCCAGCAAGGGTGCATCATCGGTGATCTCACCGGCCCCGGCCAAAAAAAGTGACAGGTGTTTTCCATCGGTAATAAAAAAATCCGCGAAATCCAGAAACGAGTTCACTTTCATTTCCCCGGCGATCTGCTTTATTTCATCGCTCCGCATAAGTATATCAAAATAATTTTTATCCAGTGTTATCGACTCCCGACTTCCCACAAGCAGGACAATGCGCGTGAGAAAACTGTTCCAAACCGAAAACTCGGGAAAGACCTGCCGAAACGTGTGAGTGATGGACCGGGCATCTTCCGGCCCTATCAGATGCAAGGGGAGCCATTGCACCAGCAAGCCATTTTCTTTTAAATGGCTCAAAGCCAGTTCATAAAATTCCCTGGAATAAAGGTTCACCACTCCAGCCTGCAGGGGAGACATCGGTTCCATAATGATGACATCGTAAGCAGACTTCGACCATTTCAAAAAAGTCCTGCCATCCTGAATAAACATTTTTGTATTGGATCGGCTTAAAACATCATGGTTCCAGGTGGCAAACCATTTTGAAAACTCCAAAACATTTTTATCAATTTCAACCCCATGAACTTCAGCCCCCGGGAACAGAGAAGCCGTTCCCATAGTGCTACCGGTGCCAAACCCTATCACCAGTACACGCTTTTTGGGTGAGGGGTGCAACGCCATCGGCACGAACCCCATGGCCTGCATATAAGTACTGCCGGAAAACGAGCTGGACACAGTAGCGGTGCTGAATCCATCCAGATATATCGTACGCGCCAGGCTCTCCTTATCCTCCACTACGCTGATGGTGGAATATTCGCCCTCCTTGTAATCCAGCAGGCGTATGCGACCTGCCGGAACATTCACTTCCAGCCGTGCAAAGTTGCCCAGCCCGGCTTTACGCGTTTCTATATCCGGAACCCAAAAACCTTTCCCCGCAACCAGAACAAAAAACACTCCGCCCAACACAGTCGCCATGGACAAGGGCCTGAATTCCCGGACTCTTCCCAGGATATAAAAACCAAATAGTATCAATACCGCATAAATCACATAAAGGGATAAACGAATTCCCAAAAGCGGTATGAATACGAAGGGTGTCAGGATGGTTCCCAATACAGCGCCCGCCGTATTGATGGAATAGGTATTGCCCAGGATTTTCCCGACTCCCTCAAAACGGTACGAGTAGATATGATTGGCTAACGGAAAAAGCAGACCAAAGCCAAAAGTGGGAAGAAACATCAGCCCGAATGCGAACAACGAGCGGATCAAAAAGGTTTTGCCGGCAGAGGGTTCCAAACTGTAAAAATAGCGGTCCGCCAGAGAGGTCCACTCGGTCAGGTTGTCCAGCGCGGGAAGCATGGCGATACAAAAAGCACCAATGGCAATTTCAATACCGACAAACTTGAGAACCCGGTGGGACCGCCCCAGCAGTTTGTTTGCGGTCAAGCTGCCTAACGCGATTCCCAGCAAAAACGTGGCAAGGATGAGCGCGAACGAATACAGAGTACTACCAAGCGGGAACACAAGAATCCGGGTCCATAAAATCTGACTGGATAAGGAAGCCATTCCAGAATAGGCAAACATGGCAAAAACCAACACGACAATGGCAGGAGAAACTATCGTATCTTGTTTACGTTTTACCGGTTTAGCTTCGATCTGGATGGAACTGGAATCCACCGCAGCAAAAATTCGTGGACGACCATAACACAGCATAAAAACTACGGCGTTGAGTCCCACCGCGAACCAGGTCGAACCTTGGACTCCCAAAAGGCGGATGGCAAAAAACTGGGTAAAAAGACAGCCAAAAACCGCACCGAAAGTATTGACTCCATACAACCGCGAAACCTGGGTAAAAACCTGCTGTGTCTGATTGTTTGTAGCCCAGCATCCTACCAGCGGTAAAGTAGCCCCCATCAAAAGGGTAGCGGGAAACATCAAGAGTGTACTCAGGAAAAACTCCAGCATATGCACCCCAAAGTCCACCTGCCCACTTTCGGGTAAAATCAAAGGATACAGTTTTTCCAGAAGATCTAATCCAAAAGGAAAACATAGGGCATATAACCCGATCAACCCCTCCAGCAGTCCATATCCGCGAATCAGTTTATCCGGTGCTATCTCAACCCTGGCCAGAACCCGTCCCATAACCCAGGCCCCTGCCGCAAGCCCCATCATGAACGCACACAACACAGCACTCAGCGCATACAAACTGGCTCCGAACACCAGAGCCAAATGCCGAAACCATATCAGCTCATAGCCCAGGCTCGCGGCCCCCGAAGCGAAAAGACATGCATAGGCAATCCAGGGAATTTTATATGAGGGGTGAGTAGTCATAAGAAAGGGGATTTTCCCACAGCCTCACCGATCCGTCAATTTAACGAACAGGTATTGCATCACAATTTCATGAGTGCTATTCTCCTACGATCCTCAGCACTCTAATATGAAAAACCCTTTTACCTTTCTTGACGAAATCATGAAAAACAGGCTCTGCGTTCTTGTTATCTTTTCCCTTTGCGCCCTCACCTTTAGAGGGGTGGAAACAGCGTCCGCGCAATCCTCAACAACAGCCTTGAAAATCCCCGACGTTGTAGCTCGGGTAAACGGGGTAGATATCCAATCGAAATATATTGCGTTCAGGCTGAATATGATTTTAAAAAACGTGCCGCGGCCGCTGACCATACGTGAAAAAACCAGTATCGTAAAAGACTTGATCGAAAAAGAAGTCGTGCGGGAGCTGGTCCATCAACAGGGTAAAGAAAAGAATTTGGAGGCGGACTCCGATTTGATCGAAAAAGAGATGAAGGCCCTTCGCGAGCCCTATTCCAGCGATGAAGAATTCGAAAAGGCCCTGAGCGCAAGAAACATCACCTTGCAGGATCTTAAAAACTCCATGGAAGTGGATATCCGTGCCAGGCAATTGTTAAATGAGCAAATTAAAGGCAAGATCGACATTTTAGACAAGGATGTCAAAAAATACTATGAGGACAACAAGCAGAAATTCCATCGTCCCGAATCTTTTCGAACCCGCCACATTTTCGTCGCACTATTTCCCCCTAAGGACTTGAGAACCCAGTCCATCAGCGATTTACAAAAAAATCGAGAGTATTTTGCCCGCATGGCGGAAGATAAAATAGACGGTATTATCAAAGAGCTTAAGGAAGGCGCAGACTTTGAAGAACTGGCAAAAGAAAAGTCGGATGACCAAGCCAGCCGGGATCAGGGTGGAGATCTGGAGCTTATTTATAAAGGTATCCTCGATCCGGCTTTTGATGAAGCCGTCTCAAAGTTGAAACCCGGTGAAATCAGCGAAAAAGTTACAACCCGGTTCGGGTTTCACGTCATCCAACTCATCGAAAAACATCCGCCGGAGCAGGTTCCTTTCGACACAATGGAAAACTCCATTCAAAAATTTCTATTCATGGAAGAAGCCAAAAAACAGGTTGAAGTCTATATCGACGGCCTGAGAAAACAGGCCACGATTGAAACCTTCTTTTAGTCCACGGTTTCTATTTAAGATGAGCGATTCCCTAACGATAAGGGAAGAAGCAAAAATGGGGCCCTCCTACATGAATGAAAAAACCAACTATCGCCCGTTGAAAGACCGCACCCAAAATTTATTTATTTTGTTTATCGCATTGGGCACATTTTTAAGTTGTGCCTCTTTTAAACACTTTGCCCATGAAGGTACTGAACGCGATGCATGGCAACTTCCCGCACGGGTGATTCATTCCCTGGGCATCCAACCGGGAGATTATGTTGCCGACTTGGGGTCTGGAAGCGGTTATTTTACAGATCGATTGGCCCAGGCGGTGGGACCCGCCGGTAAAGTGTATGCGGTGGATATTGATGAGAAAATGAACCAGTATGTGGCTAAACGGGTCAAGGAAGAAGGGCATTCTAATGTCGACATAATACTGGCTAAGCTTGATGATCCACGTCTGCCTGAGGGGAGTGTGGATTTAATTTTTTCTTCTAATACTTACCATCACCTGGAAAATCGAACCTCCTATTTTTTAAATGCTAAAAAGTATTTAAAACCGTCCGGACGTGTGGCGATTATCGATTTTAGAAAGGAAGCGTACCACCATCATACCGAGAACCAAGTGATTCGGGAGGAAATGCAAAAAGCAGGTTATCGCTTGGAAAAGGAATTCGATTTCTTAACCAAACAACATTTTTTGGTATTTTTGAAATGAGGGCTTACCCTTTTATCTGATTTCTTTCAGGTGGTTCAGCACTCGGTCTAGAAGTTCGGAGGGAAAGTATTTTCCTGCCAGGTTTTTCCGGGCGGCGGCCCCTGCTTCACGAAACCTCCGCATTTCTTTTTCATCAGGAAGATCCACCCATTTCACATCATTTTTTTCTAAAACCTTATGGGCTTTCAAGTTATCCTCCTGAATGAGCTGGACCAGTTCCCGCAGGCACTCGGTTGCGATTTTTTTCACAGCACTCTGATAAGGTTGAGGCAATTTGTCGAATTTCTTTTTGGAGATCAAAACTCCGCCTGTCGCGTACCCCATACGCAGTCGGGTAACGTACTTCACTTTGGTGAACCATTGCAAAGCCAGGGCTCCCTGAGTGGATGAATAAACCGTATTCACCATGCCCGTTTGCAAAGAGAGCAGGACATCAGTAATGGAAAGGGGTATCGGTTGAACCCCCATCCCTTTATAAGCCTGTTCCACCAGTGGATCACCTTCCCACATCCAGGATTTGGACCGGCGCAGATCTTCCACGGAACGAATGGGATGCTGGGAGAAAAAATGTATCCACCCGACCGGCACCCAGCCCAATAACACATAACCTTTATCTTCATACCGAGCGGCATAATAGTCGCTCATTTTGCTATATACGTGCTGGATTTCCTCATCCGTACTAAACAGAAAAGGAAGATCGAGAACCCTCACCTCCGGCAGAATCTGCCCAAGACCCACTCCTGTGAACCCTGCACCATGAAGCTGGCCGATCCTCATTTTACGTATCACGTCCTTTTCATCCCCGGACACGCCGCCAGGATAAAACCGGAACGTCACATTGCCATCGGTGGCCTTTTTGATTTTTTCGGCAAGACCACGCATGGATTTCATCCATGAAGATCCTTCAGGAGCCAAAGTGGCAAACTTGATGATATGTTTTTTGCCGGCCTCAGCCGGACTGCCCCCCATGCCGACAAACAACAGCAAAACCAGGCAACAGATAATAGAGGCCTCTTTAAAATAACTCATCAATTTGACCTAACAGTTGGGCGGCTTTTTTGCGGGCCACCTCATTAGCAAGACGTTGCTCGGGAAACAGATTGGGCGGAGCCTGCAAAACCGCCTGCAATTGCGACTCAAACAACTCCCGGTCCTGATTCTGCACCGCATAGGTTTTGGCAAAAAGCAAACGCACCAGTAAATATTTATTTTCGGTCAACTTCAACGCCTTCTCAAAATGGTGACGGGATTTTTCCGGGTTTCCCCCCAGCATTTTACTGCGTCCCCCATAAAAAGCGCCGAGAAACAAATTGGGTCCGGCATGATGAAAAGCGGGATTCAATTCATGGACCTTTTTCATCAAGATTTCCAAACGGGGAATGTCCGCAAAAGCCTCGACCGAGTCCAGGTTCTGCATCAACCAGCCTCCCCAGCATTGCCCCAGCCAGAATAAAGGCGGCTGGTGTGCAACCTCCACCTCTTTAAGGGCACGAGACCACTCGTCTAAAGAGAGATCTTGCCATTTTTCCCTGCCCGTCCTGATAATAGTCGCACGCAGGGCATAATCCTTACCCCTTGCATATAAAGAAGAGGCTCGACCGGGTTCTGTATCTTCCAGAAAACTGAATGCGTAACCGCAAAAACCTTCGGCGAGGTTTTCCAGAATCCAGGCGTTATCGGGGTCCTGCTTGAGGAGTCCTTCCAGCATTTTCAAGTTGGCGGGGATGGCTTTTTCGGCAAGGACCGGATCGCTTTCCTCCTGCATGGCCAGTATCTGGCTTCCTACCAGCGGCAACGTGGCCTGAACCGCAAAACGGCTGGGAGAACACCCCCCCACCAAACCCAAAACTAAAAATAACAACGCTAAATGGTTCATGAATTAATCTTATCAGAATGATTCAAGTGCAACAACCGAAGCACTAATGTTTTGACATAAAATGGACCATTTGCTACCATCATCATGGATTTAGCCTATCGGGTTGAACCCACCCCGAGGCGGTGACCCCCTGATGTTGCCCCGCCTGTTTTTCAAGAAAAACAACTCTGGAGCCGAGAGAATTGGATACCCCGAGTACCGGCTGGATGAAAAAAATTCTTTTTGGGCTGGGTGCAATCTTTGTCGTAGTGGGAATCATCCGGCAATGGCCCCTGGCGGGAAAAACCTATATGGAGTTTATTGAGGGCAAAGGTTATCTCGCCCTCATGCTGGGTTTGATAATGATAGTACTGGGTTTCTCGGTTCCCTTGTTAATGGGTGATGAAGAAGATTCTTAAAATAACATTAAACGATTCAGGTGCACCATGAGTGATGAAGAAGAAGTAGAAGGGGAAGGATTCGTTTTTAAAGACAGCCGTTCATCACAACTTTCTGAAGACGAGGCCCTGGACCAGGACTCCCAGACCGAGTCTAAAAAAACCGACCCGGAAAAAGAGCAGGCCACCGGTCAGCCGTTCAAGCTCGATTTTTCCACCTTTATCATGTCCCTGACTTCATCGGCTTTTTATCATCTGGGCGACATCGCCGACCCGGAAACCGGAAAAACCGAAACCAACCTGCCAGCCGTCCAGCAAACCATCGAAATGCTGATTATGCTGAAAGAGAAAACCGAGGGCAACCTTAGTGAAGAAGAAGGAAAACTGCTGGAACAACTTATCTATGAATTGCAGATGAAATTTATGAAAAAATCGAAAAAATAACATCGCCTTTTCAATACCGATTTTGTTTTACCCTCCGTTTGTGGAATGCTACCCTGCCTGAATCATAAACAAATTTGTACCACGTAGGTTTCAAATCATATGTCCCTCCAAACCGATAAAAACGGAATGTTCATCTATGGCATGACCAGCACCGATGAACTGAGCGGTTTTTTAAAACACAAGTATCCCGAGCACCAGATTCAGCAATCCTACGACTATCTGGTCGAAGCCACCCAAGAAAAAGCCCGCGCCGAAAAAACAACACCACTTCGCATATTCTGGCAACACCTGAAGAAAGTTTTTAATGAAGGTATCCCCCCTCTACAATGTCATAGAGGGTGCGCACACTGTTGCCACACAGGGGTGTCCTGCACCCAACTGGAATGGGACGGCATTCTGAAAAATGCCGAAGAAAACGGCGTCGACCTCAATGTCGTGATGGAACGTTCCCAAAGAACCATCAATAAAGTAAACGAAACCCTTAAATCGAATAAAAAATTGGACCAAGTGGACTGGCACCGATTGGTCATCAACCAGCCCTGCCCTTTTCTCAGCGATGAAGGTGCCTGCGAAGTGTATGAAGACCGACCCTTGGACTGCCGCATGGTCGTAGCGTTTCGAGGCATCTGCGAATCGAAAAAGCTCGAACACGCGCAACGCGGTGTGGTTCTGGAAGAAGCAGTGGGGGCCACCGTTATCGCCAAACTCCAGCACGACCTGACCCCGAAAATCAAACGCCGAAAATTTCGCGGTACACAACCGATCAAACTCCTGCAACACTGGCTCATCCTTTGGAAGGAAAAGCACCGCTAGCTACGGCCGGCGAGCCGCCGGTGGCAAGCTAAACTTCCCCCTGCGTTATATTTTTCATTAGCCTTTACCCCGCGCCGGGCATGAAATTTTTGGTTGGGGATACCACGCATGCCCCGCAGGGGTAATAAGGGGGATTGAGGGGGTTGAACATTCTTTCTGCTTAATGAACCACTTATTGTCACCCTGAGCTAGTGATATTTGACCTTTGCCTTCTTGCCCCAGTTATGTCCTCTTCCATTGCCTTCATGCCCCGAATGGGGTATCACGCTGGTGGCGAGTAAGCACCGCCACCGGGAGTGAGGATGCGCAGTCGGTCGCCGGGTTCGGCTTGGAATTGATTCTTCCCGCCCAGGTTAATTTCGCTCCCATCTATTTTGATGAGCAGGTTTTTTCCTTTTGCTCCCGGTCCACCGCCGTCCATGCCATAGGGAGCGTAGACTCTTCGTTCTGAAAGTATTGCCACCTTCAGCGGAACGAGAAATTCTATTTCGCGAATCACGCCATCGCCGCCATTGAACTTTCCCTTTCCGCCCGAACCTTTGCGGATGGAAAACTCGCGTAAGAGAACTGGGTAACGTTGTTCCAGAATTTCCGGGTCGGTGATGCGAGTATTGGTCATATGGGTATGCACGGCAGACTGGCCGTGCCAGCTTGGACCCGCCCCTGCGCCTCCGGCAATGGTTTCGTAGTAGGCGAATTGGTCGTTACCAAAAGTGAGGTTGTTCATGCAACCCTGTGAAGCCGCACAAGCCTTGAACGCCTTGAAAATAACATCGGTGATACGCTGGGAGGTCAAAACATTGCCGGCCGCCACCGCCGCTTTATCAGAGGGGGCCAGCAGGGAACCCTCTTCGATTAATACTTCAACGGGTTCCAGACAGCCTTGGTTCAGCGGAATGTTGCTGTCGACCAGACAACGCAGGCAATAGAGAATGGCAGAGAGCGTTACCGCGCGCGGGGTATTCAAATTATTTGGCAATTCCATAGAAGTGCCGGAAAAATCAAAACACGCCGATCCGGAAACTGTGTCGATGCGAACCGTTAGAGCAATGCGGCTGCCCTCATCCATAAAATCTTCCGCTTTAAGACAAACCGTTTTTTCTTTTTTCCCGCCCCATTTTTTTAACAGGGCCCGCACCGATTGCCCGGCATTGTCCCGCAGATGTTTCATATAAGCCTGCACCACTTTAAGCGAGTGCAACTGGACCAGTTCGTTCAGTAGAGTGATGCCTCTATGGTTGGCTGACACCTGTGCTTTCAGGTCCGACAGGTTATCGGCCAGAGTCCGCGTTCCCGCATCTTTCAAAATTTTGGCGACCCCTGATTCCTGAAACTCACCGTTTTGCACCAGTTTAAATGTTTTGATGCAGACGCCCTCTTCTGCAAGGGACTGAGAAAATGGCGGCATGGAACCGGGTGTGCTGCCGCCGATATCGGCGTGGTGTCCTCGGCTGGCAACAAAAAAGATTGTTCTTCCCTTTTGCACAACCGGAGTGATGACCGTGATATCCGGCAGGTGGCTTCCCCCAGTTGCCGGATGGTTGGTGACCCAGACCTCCCCCTCCTCAATGGGATGAGCATTTAATTTAATCTGCTGTCGAACCGCTTCCCCCATCGACCCGAGATGAACCGGCTGATGGGGAGCGTTGGCAACCAGATCCCCTTCCGGCCCGAAAATGGCGCAGGAGAAATCCAACCGCTCTTTGATATTTGTGGAAACGGCGGTGCGTTGCAGAACACGACCCATTTGCTCGGCGATGGACATGAACCGGGAACCGAACAGCGACAATTGCACCGCATCAAGCTCCGTACCGACCGGACGAACGGGCAGTGCTTCCACTTCTATTTCGACATCTCCAAAGGCTGTCACCGTGGCCCTGCAGGAAGGTTCTATCAAAATAGTTGAAGTATCCTGAATGAGAATAACAGGACCTTCCAACTCCTGCCCCGCCGCAAGCGATTCCAACAAATAGACGGGTGTCTCATGCCAACGCCCGGCAAAATAACAGGACTGCCGGGAAAGCGGAACAAAGTTTCGCTTTCCCTTGGGCAGAGGCGGTTGCACCGGGTGCGGCGATTTCCCTTCAGCACGGACCCGGATAGCCTCCACAAGAATATTTCGTTCCGGCGGATTGAAACCGAACTCGCGATGATGCATTTTCCTAAACGATTCTGTAAACTCTTCGTCAGCCGATTCTTTTACCATCAGCGTCGTATCGGAACCTCCGTATCGCATATTCAGGTATCGTTGGACTTTGAGGGTAAAGTTTCCTTTCCGTTTTAATTCTGCGACAGCTTTTTCAGCCAGTACCTGGAGCCTTTGTTGTAAATCCGTTTCTTTTTGTAATGGCACCGGTTCCTCTTTATCGACAGCGACATCGGCCAATCCCATTCCATAAGCAGAGAGCACTCCAGCAAAGCGGCTGATAAAAATTCGCGAAATACCCAGAGCCCTGGCTATGGCACAGGCATGCTGGCCTCCGGCTCCGCCAAAACAGGAAAGGATATGGTCACGCGCATCATGCCCCCGGGAAGCAGTGATTTCGCGAATGGCTCGAACCATATTTTCATTAGCAACTTCTATATAACCGTAGGCGACTTCCTCCATGGACTGCTTTAGTTCGGTTAGGAAATGGATGCGCTGCATTAATCCTGCAAAAGCTTTTTTTGCAGCGGCAGCAGATAAAGGTTGGTCTTCATTCTCCCCAAACAGGCTGGGAAAATGTTCGGGAACGAGCCGCCCCAAAACCAGATTCGCATCGGTAAGAGAGAGAGGCCCTCCGTTTCGGTAACTTGCGGGACCGGGCCAGGCCCCCGAAGACGATGGCCCCACCTGAAACATGCCATTTTCAAATAGCAACCGGGAGCCACCACCCGCCGCCACAGTATGAATATTTAATTGCGGAACGAAATTGGGAATTCCTTGCGCCTCGCTTTCGAACTGCCACTCATAATTCCCGTCAAAACGGGATACATCGGTCGAGGTGCCCCCCATATCGAATCCAATTACAGGAGCACCGCCCGTTGTCTGGGCATAACCTACTACTCCGCCCGCCGGACCGGAAAGAATGGCACGACTTCCACTAAAAGAATCGGCATCCACAAGACCTCCATCCGACTGCATGACAAAAAGGTCTGGCTCCTGATCGCTCCTACGCAGAGGGCGAGTTTGTTCAAGGTGGGCAACATGTTCTGGTTCTGGTTCGAGCTTTTTCGCCGAGCCTCCAGCAAATCCTTCACGAAAACTTTTCAGGTAATTTTGGATATGCGGGTTCAGGTAGGCATCGAGAAAAGTGGTATGGCCTCGGTCCACCAACCGGGCCCTTGGCATGACCTCACTGGAAAGAGAAATATATTGAAACCCTAATTTCACAGCTTCCTGCGCAACCAGTAGTTCATGATCCGGGAAAATGTGGGCATGCATCAAGGCAATGGCAAGGCTCTCAATACCCCGCTGGTGCAAAGCCTGAAGTTGATGGCGAACGGTTTCCCGATCCGGGGATCGCAAAATATTTACGTTAGGTTGTGGGGGAATCGTATTGGTGAGTTCTTGAACCGGGTGGACCCGCTCGTTAATTTCCACCACCGCTTCATAAAGCGGTTCCGGTTTAATTATTTTTAAATCAAAAATACAGGGCCGGTTTTGTTTTCCGATTTGCAGTAAATCGCCAAAACCCTTGGTGATGATGAGGGCGGTGCGGGCACCCTTACGTTCAAGAAGCGCGTTGGTGGCAACGGTTGTCCCCATTCGAATCCACTCGATGGAATCATGCGGGATGCCCCCGGTTTTCCGGCCGGATACTTCCTGGATAATTCTACGAATGCCCTCAAGAGGTGCATCGGGATAATGATCCGGGTTGTCTGAAAGGAGTTTGAGGACTTTTGGGCCTTTGGGAGTTTCGGCGTAGATATCCGTAAAAGTTCCACCTCTATCGATGGAAAAGCGAAACTTATCGGGATCTGCCATGTCGGAAGGCCTCAGAATGATAATCTACTAAATGTAAATCACCCCAGCCCCGTGATACTTCTTCATTTGCCTCGTGCCCCGAAGCGGGTACTTTAAAAATAGGGAGCTAAGCCTCTATTAAGCCGAGACAACTCTTTGCTAGCGAAAGAAAGCTATTGCAATTTGAGTCCAGCGTCACGCTGGCACCTAGTGGTCTTTGAGAAGATCTACCGAAAGGCCTTCATAGGAGAGGAACATTTTCAGATCCTGCTTGGGGGCAACCAGTTTGAGGTATTTTTCCGTCTGGCGGAAAATATCCACCAATTTGGCATTGTTGTAGGTAGGTTCATGATGAAAGAAAGCAATCTGTTTCACATTGGCCTCCACATCCTCCTTACTCCCTCCCACATGTATAACCAGGGTTCTCGACAAATAAGCCACTCCCAGCGAATGTTTCCAGAACGCTATATGATCGAAAGACTTGGGTTTTTTAAACACTTTGGGCAGTTCAAGGGTATAGGCCACAAATCGAGGACCATTTTAAGTCCCAGTCGCATAATGGCCGAGTTCAGGTCCAACACCTCATCGCGTCCACCCCCAAAAAGAACACTGTTGGAAAGTTTAATCAAGCGCCCTGACAAGACAGGTTCCGTTTGGATCAGGCTCGATATTTCTTCAATATCGCTTTCAGGGTCATTAATTCGGCCCTCCAAATTGATGAGAATATCGGATAAAGGAGGCAGGTCCCCTTTGGTTTCCAGGAGTTTTTCTTTCACAGAGTCACTTCAAAGTTGTTTGTGAAACCCACATAATAATAACCGGAAGGGTCAAAATGCCTAATTTGACCAATGTTAAGCATTATCCATTTATTCCCTTACCCGTCAAGCCTTTATAGACCTTTCACTGGTAGAGATGTGCGGTCTATGCAAGACTTTTTCTCTATAAATTTATGTTGACCCGATAGTGATTCAACCCCTACAATGCAAACCAGAGGATGTGTAAGGGGTGACAATTAAACCCTTTATGAATTTTGCATACAACCTGTTTCCCCGATTTACGAGTTAGCCAGCCTTAGCCACAGGTATTGTCTGGTTTTAGCACTAAATGAAACAGATCAGTGGACATTACCCTCTATTTTTGCTGGCAATAAACCAAATTCGACCATTATTTTTAAATTAGGGGGATGAATTCCCGATGAAGCGGCTTCCCATTGTAGACAAGTTGGACAATGACCTTAAAGAATCACAAAGAGAACTTCAGGTAGACATTCCCAAAGCCATTTTAACAGCTCGGGAACATGGAGACCTGAGTGAAAACGCGGAATTTAAAGCGGCTAAAGAACGACAGATGTTTCTTGAGGCCCGGATTTCCCTTTTGCAAAAACGCATCAGTGATATCATGGCCATCAACGTTAACCAGATTTCCAAAGACCGTTCCGGGCTTGGAAGTACCTTGAAGCTGAAAAATGTAGATAGCGGAAAAGAAACTCAGTACCATCTGGTTTTCCCCGAGGAAGTCAACCCTGACGAAGGAAAACTTTCCCCCGCCTCTCCGATTGGAAGATCCTTAATGGGAAAACAGGAAGGGGATGAAATCACCGTATCCCTGCCTGACGGCAAAGTAGAGTTTGAAGTATTAAAAGTAACCACCATTCACGATACCCCCTAAGAGGGCAATTCCGCATTAATTTAATGACACCGCTTATTTCTTTTGCCAAAATCGCGGAAGAGGATCTTAATTTTCTTGATATCGATGAGTGGCCCGACTGGCAAGCCCAGTTCGGCAACTCTCAACCGCTGAAACTGGAAATTGGCTTTGGAATGGGAAGCTTCCTGATTGAGATGGCCTCCCAGGAACCCCGGAGCAACTTTATCGGCATGGATTTCTATCATAAGGGAATCCGGAAGTTGATGACGCGGAAAAAGAAACTTCAATTGGACAATATCCGGGTCGCCTATGGAGATGTGCGAATTAAAATCCCACTGCTGTTCAAGGATGGAGAGTTGGAAACCGTTTATATCAATTTCCCCGATCCCTGGCCAAAAAAAAGACATACAAAAAGGAGGTTGATCAAGCCCGATTTTGTTAAACTGATTGGGCAAAAGCTTGCCCCCGGAGGACGAATTTACTTGGCTACCGATTTTGAAGTCTATGCAATGGAAATGCTGGAATACTTTAATTCAGAACCTCTGTTTCAAAATCAGGGTCCGGGGTCAGGATTTTTAGAGACTCGTGAGGACTTGCCCAAAACCAAATACGAAAAAAACTTTATCAATGCTGGTCACAAAATCTATTATCTCGAATTCACACGGCTGGGTATTGCCACACCCACAAACTGAAATCTTTATCCCGACTGGAGAACTCCTTGCCTAAAGAACGTATTCTCATTGTCGATGACGAAAAAAATATTGTCAGTTCACTGACAGGAATCCTTTTGGATGAAGGTTATGAAGTCATTGTGACAGGAGATGGTGTTGAAGCCTTGGAAATCATCCAAGCGGATCCCCCCGATCTGGTTTTATTGGATATCTGGCTACCAGGAATGGATGGAATTGAAGTTTTAAAAACTTTAAAAGATTATCATCCGGAAATTGCAGTCCTGATCATGTCTGGGCACGGAACCATTGACACCGCTGTCAAGGCGACCAAGCTGGGAGCCCAGGACTTCATTGAAAAACCTTTTTCCCTGGAACGAATCACCCGATCGCTTGAAGAAGTTCTGAACAACAAACGCTCTCCATCCAAAGTTGAAGAAAAACCGGCCCCTTCTCCCAAGGAGCTTCCTCTGTGTTTTGAGTCCATGGTGGAAGTGAAAAAGGCGGTGAAAGCGTTTTCAAAAAATATGAAACCGGTTTTGTTGAATGGTGAGAATGGGACTGGCAAAGAGTTCATCGCCCAAGCCATCCATAGCCAGAGCAGGAAGAGCGATCGGTCTTTCGTTAAAATAAATTGCTCTTTTCGCCAAGCATGGGCCATTCATTCGCAACTTTTTAAACGCACGGAGAAAAAATTAAAAAACTCAGCCACCCAGGTTGGCGAAGAAAAAGTGGTTTATCTCAGCAATATCGAGTCTTTGAGCAAAGGCATGCAGGAAAAACTCGCGGAAGCCCTGCAACCCAGTGGATCGGCTGACTCAAGTTTGAAATTGATACCCATCCGGATTTTTGCATCGTCCACCAAGAATTTGGCGACCTTGTCTGCAAAGGGCCAGTTTCACCCTTCATTGCTGAACGTCTTCAAAGACTCGACTTTATTTATTCCCCCTTTACGCGATTATGCCGTGAGTATCCCGGCCTTGGTAAAAGATTACCTGGAGGAAATCCGGCAAACACAAAAGACTTCCGTTCCCGAAATAGGCGAAGATGTCTTGGCCGCTCTATGCCGATATACCTGGCCCGAAAATGTGAAAGAGTTGAGATCCGTACTGAACAAATTGCTTCTCACTAGCGCTAATCAAGAGAAAATCACTGCCCAAGATCTTCCTTCTGAAATTTGGCAACCCCAAATAGAAATCAGGAACATCGATGAAGCCGGGTCCCTTCAGGAGGCGGAACTAGTATGGGAAAAACATTTTATCATTCACCATCTTAAGCGGAATAACTGGGATATCGATAAAACCTGCAAAGTCTTAAAAACAGGAAAAAAACAACTTAAAGAAAAAATAGCACACCATTCCATTGAAATACCGGACCCAGGAAAAAACAACAATGGAACCCGTCACCCTCAGCGCACCCTCAAGCGCAGTGTGGTGTTGTGCGGAAGCAGTTTGCATTCAGGTATTAAAACCGGATTAATTCTACAGCCCATGCCTCCGGGAAGCGGAATCATATTTGGGGAAATTTCCACCGGCAAAACCATTCCCGCCCGCTTGGAAAATGTTCAGTCCACTGATTATTCCACCCGCTTGCAGAAAGACAGAGTCTCTGTGGGTACCATAGAACATATCATGGCAGTTCTCCATATGTACCGGATCACCAATCTGCTCATTAAAATCGGCGATGAGGCACCGGTAATGGATGGTTCCGCAAAGGATTTTTGTGACTTGATAGAAGATGGGGAGTTTGAAGACCAGGAAGGTTTTTATGAAGAAATCGTAATTGACAAAAAATATACTTTTGGCAACAAGGATCAGGGCGAACCTTATATTTCCATTGAGCCCAGCAATAATTTTTGCGTCAGTTACCACATGGAATATCCGGAACCAATTGGCATCCAGGACTACACCTATGAGTTCAAAGGAAATGAAAGTTTTAAAAAAGAAATTGCCCCGGCAAGAACCTTCGGCTTTATGGAAGAAGTGGCACAATTGACCAAGATGGGCTATGCGTCTGGAGGTAAACTCGATAATTTTATCCTGCTTGGCGACAAGAAAGTCTTGAACACCGAACTCCGCTTTAAAGACGAGTTTCCCCGCCACAAAATCCTGGACATACTCGGGGATTTCTATTTACTGGGGAAACCCATACGCGGCCGCATTAAAGCCTATAAATCAGGACACACCCAGAATATAGGCCTTCTTCAGTACATCCGGGATAGCTTGGTATAAAAAAACGGCCTCCTACGCGGAGGGCGTGTGCAATAGCGCATCAAGCTGGTTCTAGTTCAAACTTTTTCGCCTATTCTTTGGCTCCCGCCAACTTAAGTTGTTGAACCACTTCATGCCTGTCTAATTGAAGCGCGACCTTGAGCGCGGTCCACCCGTTTTTAGTAACCGGCTTTGTGCTGGCACCCCTCTCCAGAAAAAGTTGGATAATCTCCGTGTGCCCCCCTGCGGCGGCTACCATCAGGGCTGTCCACCCTCTTTTACTGCGTGCTTGGATATCAGCTCCATAATGTAGCAGGGTTTCAACAGTAGACAAATACCCCCGTTCGGCCGCGACCATTAAAGATGTTGAACCATTGGAAATCGTGGCATTCTTTTTTGACCCTTTCTGCAAAAGGAATTCCACGATTTCCTCATGCCCTCCGGCAGAGGCGCTGATCAATGAAGTAGCACCATTTTGGCTTTTCGCGTTTATATCCGCCTGATGTTTGATCAAAAGCCGGACCATTTCCATTTCACCCCGCTCAGCCGCAATCATAATAGGCGTCGCCCCACCTTTACTGACCGCGTTCACATTGGCCCCATTGGCGATCAAGACCTTGGCCGAAAGAGTCCGCCCATATTTAGCGGCCCTCATCAGAGCGGTCCGACCCCTTGGACTCCGGGACTCCACATTGACTCCCGATTCCAGCAGTACCCTTGCGCCATCTACAAAATCCCTTTCAACCACCAGAAACAGTAGGGGCTCCTTAAAAGCGTTGTGAGTTTTAGGGTCCGCTCCTCCTGAAACCAGGGCTCGAATAATATCCGCCCGGCCGGTCAGGGCGGCCAATAATATCGCAGTGGTTCCCTCCCAATTTCTCGCGTTAGGATCCGCCCCATTTTCCAATAAGACACGAACCACCCCGGAATGCTGTTCTCCCACAGAGATGATTAGAGGAGTAGCGCCATCGTTAAGGCGAATATCGATCTTTGCCCCCTGCTCGACCAGGACTCTGACTGCTGGCAGGTGACCATATCTGGCACACCTGGAAAGAGGACTCCAACCATGCATGTTTTTTAAGTCAACATTAGCTCCATTGGCAATGAGCCCCTTCATGCACCTCACATCACCAAGCGTGGCACACAATAATAAAGCGGTGTCGTCATAGCGGTTCCGAGCATTGACATCGGCCCCTTGGCTCAACAACAGTTCCACCAGGGAAGTATGCCTCCGGGCTGCAGCAACGATCAAAGCCGTGCTCCCTTTTTTTGTACGGGCTTCAATATCCGCACCCGATTGTAGCAATGATTCGGCTTCTTTATGGTTTCCCTCAAAAACAGATTTCAAAAATGCATCATCCACACCCGCAAACACAGAGCCCGGTGCCCCTAACAAAAAAAACCAAAGAACGAAGGAAAAACGTCTAATTGAAGGAAAATTATTCATGACCTGAAAAATAGCACGACTTTTTGCCTGAAGCTAATGAGATAAACGGAAAATCTCAGTTACCAATAAATAGTTGTTATAGGAAAAAATATAACCAACTTATTGAAATAATGGAAGTATTTAATGAATTGGGAAGGGAATGGGAAGAAAAACCGAAAAAAGAAATCCGCCCGCCTCAGGAGGTAGAACAGGCGGATGGATCGCAAAAAGGGGTGGAATGTTAGTTCCATAAGGTATGATCATCTTTGCGGCTAAATTATTCCCGCAAATAAACTTTTTTCTATTTCAGGCTAAGAATTACCCCCTATCAAAAAATGACGTCCGATTACGTCCAGACCCTTTAGCCTCATACAATGCCT
>Ga0207991_1000696_pt1 | contig 22400 bp, 15 predicted proteins | sample ETN07SmetaG_FD_185786 | JGI IMG/M metagenome (GOLD analysis project Ga0207991, IMG submission 185786) | Marine microbial and viral communities from oxygen minimum zone, Eastern Pacific Ocean - ETNP2014F14-07SV275 (SPAdes) (version 2) | ecosystem: Environmental > Aquatic > Marine > Oceanic ...
GGGTCATTTCTGGAAGTATAAATCTGTTCAGGGTCAATAGTCCGCCGGTAATATTCAAATGTTGTCCCAGTTCCCTGCCAATTATCGATTCGGTCAATGATGCGTATATCACCTGTAAATTTTGATGACACACCTTCTTTAACATGACCGGTTATATATAAAATTGATTTTTGTTTTTTCGTCCAATTCAGATAAACCCGCTTTAGCATTTTGGCATATCCATTCCCTTTAAATTTACTCTGTACGACGAATGCGTAGGTATAAAGTGTATTATTTCCTCCAAAATTAATATCGACTCTCGCCCAGGGTTCTTGGTTCAATAATTCCAGCGGGACACCGATAATATATCCAATGATCTCTCCACGAAATCTGGCAATGAATGGAAGTGAGCCTTTTCGATTAAAATATTTTTGGATAGTATTAGCTGTGAGGACGGCAGCAGGTCCATATTCTTCCGCCAATGATTCTGAAATATGAATTAAAGATAAAAAATCATCTACACCAACACATTCCATTCGTTCGATCTGGAATGGACCACTTGTTGCAATGATGATACTTTTAGATTCAGATACCGGATGAAAATTCAATTCTTCCATACCGTGATTTTAGACAAGAATTGGGTTCATATAAATAATCAAAATCGTAAGAATTCAAATTGGTAGAGTGTACAGTCTCTCGGTAAATTTCTAGTCTATGAATTCATTTAATTCGCGCCTTAAATCCCTTTGTGACGATCGCCAGTCTTGGCTTTGCGTTGGGTTAGACATGGATCCGGATGCTTTTGAACCCAATAGTTTAACAAGTTTGAAGGAACATACATTTAATGTGATTGATGCAACACGTGACTTGGCTGTTGCCTATAAACCGAATTTTGCTTTTTTTGAAAGGTGGGGTGCCGCCGGTTTTGCATGGTTAGAAGAAACAGCCATGTACATTGGTGATGACCATTTCAAGATCGCCGATGCGAAACGGGGTGATATAGGGAACACCGCTCTACAATACGCCGAAAGTATTTTTGGCCACTTTGGTTTTGATTGTGTTACCTTGAGCCCTTATATGGGGCGAGATAGTATTGATCCATTTCTCAAAGATCCTGAAAAAGGTGTATTTATTTTATGTCGTACGTCCAATGAATCAGCAGGAGATTTCCAGAATAATTTGACAGAGGGTGACCCACTTTATCTCAAAGTTGCAGAATGGGCAAATGGATTAAATGAAAAAGATAATATTGGATTAGTTGTAGGTGCCACTGCACCTGAAGAATTAACGCATATTCGAGAAATTTCGCCGGATCTATCCTTATTAATTCCTGGTGTGGGTGCTCAGGGTGGCGATCTTGAGCATAGTGTAAAAGTTGGGAACCAAACTGGCGTAGGATTAATTAATGTTTCTCGTGGGATTAGTTTTGCAGGCGACATGAGTGAGAATGCGATTCGGTCCGCAGCCGAAGATTATTTAAATCAAATGAGAAAAGCATTTGTGAATGATTGAAAAATGAAAAGTTTTAAAAAATGATAGATAAACACCATATACTTGAAATATTTAGATCAACCGATGCTTTGTTGGATGGTCATTTTGTACTCACATCAGGTCGACATAGCGCTTCTTATTTTCAATGTGCAAAAGTGCTCCAACATCCAGAATACCTAGCAGCATTTTCTATTATCATTGCGGATGAGTTTGAACCGAGCGAACCAGATCTAGTCATATCTCCAGCCATTGGTGGCATTGTGCTTGGAACAGAAGTGGGTACTCAGTTGGGATGTAGAACTATCTTTGCTGAGCGAAAAGATGGAAAAATGGTTATACGTCGAGGCTTTGAGATTAAAGCCGGGGAAAAAGTTTTAGTTGTAGAAGATGTCATTACCACAGGCGGATCTGTAAAAGAAGTGATGGATCTTGTAGAAAAGGCTGGTGGAAATATTATAGGTATTGGTGTATTAGTAGACAGAAGTAGTGGCACGGCAACATTGCACCAAAAACAGTATTCAATCGTAGAAATGGATGCGGTCAGTTATGGAGAAAATGAAGTTCCAGATGATTTGGCAGCAATCCCCATTCAAAAACCAGGGAGTCGAAACTCAACATGAAAAAAAGTTTAATCATTTTAACAATAATAGGAGTCTTAACAGTGAGTTGTGAAAAACCACAAAAGGATGTTGCAATCATATCCACCCAATTTGGTGATATGGTTGTAGAATTTTTTGATGAATCTGCCCCGAAGCATGTAGAAAGTTTTAAAGCACATGCCGAAAGTGGATATTATAATGGAAGCATTTTCCACAGAATTATACCCGGATTTATGATTCAGGGTGGAGATCCAAATACCAAAGGAGATGATGATTCAAAATATGGAATGGGAGGATATTCAGGAAAATATTTTGGAATTGGTGATGAATCAGATTCGACAACTTGGATGGTTCCTGCTGAATTCAATGATTTAAAACATAAGCACGGGATTTTATCTATGGCGCGTTCACAGGATCCAAATAGTGGTGGAAGTCAATTTTTTGTTTGTGCCGGAGATATTCCTCATCTTGATAGGAATTACACAGTATTTGGACAAGTCATTGAAGGAAATCCTATTATCGATCAAATCGTGAACTCACCTCGAAATGAGAAGGATCTTCCAAATCAACGAATCGAAATGCAGGTGCGTTTAGAAAAACGCGATAAATGACAAAACCCTTCCTTGGTTTAGCCTTGGGTGGTGGAGGTGCTCGAGGTGCTGCACATATTGGAGTGCTGCAAGAATTACATAAGGAAGGTATCCAAATAGACTTAATTGCCGGGACCAGTGCCGGATCTATTATCGGTGCCATGTATGCTGCGTCTGGAGACCCATTTTGGGTTGAAGATCACTTTCGAGAATTCTTGACAAGTGATGCTTTTAAAGGCCTGCGATCTCGAAAAATGATGGACGATCGAAATCCTGATTCAGTCTTGGATCAGATTGCTAAAAAGGTAAAGGATCATTATGTGGTCATGATGGGATTGAATCGTGAATCAATTGTTAAGAAAGATCCTCTTCAAAAAGCGATTTCATTCCTGATTCCTGTAAAAAGGTTTGATCAATTAAAGATTCCCATGAAAGTTTTAGCCACGGACTTACAATCTTGTAAAGATATCATTATTGAAACGGGTGATTTAATCGAAGCCCTTGTTCAATCTTCTTCAATACCTGGATATATAGAGCCCTCTGGCAATGAGACTGAATTGATTGTAGATGGGGGTGTGAGTATGCCAATACCTGTTCCCGTATTACAGGGGAATTGTGAATTCATTCTTGCAGTTGACATTTCAAGGTATCAATTGGGGTCATTAAACAATCCTAATATGATTGAAATAATGAAACGGGCAGATATGATTACATCATTACGGTTGAAATTTGAATTAGCTCAAAAAGCTGATTTTGTGATCAAACCAGATACCATGGGACTCCACTGGTCAGATTTTGATGAATTTGATACATTGGTAAAAAACGGTCGAAAAGCTGCAAAAGTAAATATTGATAATTTAAAAAGAAAATTGGATCAAAAGAATTCTCTGTTTTACAAATTGAAACAATGGTTGAGATAACACATTAAACACTTTACTTTTCGCCCCGTTGAAATGCGCAATAATACGATGAAAAAAATATTACCTATCTTTTTACTCATGGGAGCTTTATTTGCTCAGTTAAATCCTGTTACAGTTACAGCAGAATCTGGGTCAAATATTCGTGCAGGAGAAGTTGTAGATATTGCCATTACTGTTTCTATGGATTCAGAATGGCATTTGTATTCTATATACAAGGAAAGTGAAGGACCAATCCCCACTGAAATTACAGCAAGGGGAGATGGTATTGACCTTGTAGGTGCAGCCCTTGAACCTGAACCCAAAAAAGAATGGGATGAGGGATTTGACACCTATTCATATTTCCATAAGACGGGAACTGTATTCACATTACCTGTAAAAATGAAATCTAGCCTGACACCGGGGTCTCATGATATAACCATTGATTTCTTTTTTATAGTTTGCAATCCAAGATTGTGTTATCCCCCAACAACAAAGTCAGTCAATGTGTCCGTAACTGTTGAAGAAGGACCAGCACGGAAAAATAAAAGTGACATCGTGCAAACATCCATTTTTGATTCCGATGATATCAGTTTGGATCAAGCGATTCAGGCCGGATTTTGGTCATTTTTTATTCTTTCTTTATCCATGGGCTTTTTAGCCTTATTAACACCCTGCGTTTTTCCAATGATTCCAATTACTGTGGCATTTTTCACAAAACAGGGTGAGGATGAAGGTGGAATCAGTCCCATAAAACAAGCAACGGTTTATGCAATTGGAATCATTTTTACCTTTTCTGTATTGGGGATTTTACTTGCAATTATTCTTGGTGCTTCCGGGGCGAATCAGTTAGCTTCAAATCCTTGGATGAATATTTTTATTGGGGTGCTCTTCACCTATTTTGCCCTATCTCTTTTTGGTATGTATGAGATTCAAATTCCAACATTTCTTCAGAATTTTACCCTTCAAAAAGAACAAAGTACATCCGGTTATATGGCCATCCTTTTTATGGCATTAACCTTTACCTTAACATCCTTTACCTGTACTGTTCAATTTGTGGGTCTTCTTTTAGTAGCTGCTTCCCAAGGACAATGGTTTTGGCCTGTACTAGGGATGATGATATTTTCTACAGCATTCGCCACACCCTTCTTCTTTCTTGCGCTCTTTCCACAATACCTTGCCCGCATGCCAAAATCAGGTGGCTGGTTGAATTCGGTAAAAGTCATTATGGGATTCTTGGAGTTAGCTGCAGCATTCAAATTTTTTAGCAATACGGACCTTGTCTGGGGCTGGGGATTCTTGACTTACAACACCGTGTTGGCACTGTGGACCATCATTTTTTCTTTTGCAGGATTATATTTGCTGGGGATTATCCAATTACCTCATGATTCAAAAATTGAAACAGTCAGTGTTCCACGTATGTTGTTTAGTATGGTTTTCCTGACGTTTTCACTGTATTTAGGTACGGGACTATTCGGCCAGAAGATACATGGGTTAATCGATTCTTATCTGCCACCGAAATTGCATAGTAGTATGGTAGAATCTTCAAACTCAAATAGTAGTCAGGATCCTGATTCTTATCATTGGTTCTATGAATTAGAAGATGGGTTCAGCGCTGCTATATCGAATGGAAAACCAATATTCGTAGATTTTACTGGATACACTTGTACAAATTGTAGATGGATGGAGACTAATATTTTCACTCTTTCTGAAGTGAAGAGTAGATTTAATGAATTCAATCTTGTTTCCCTTTACACGGATGGGGGAAATAATTATAGAGAAAAGCAGCAATATGAAATTGATCGATTTGGAACAGCAGCATTACCATATTATGTGATTCTTTCCCCGGAAGATGAGATTCTTGCAACCTTTCCTGGTCTCACCCGTGACAAAAATAAATTCCTAAATTTTCTTGATAAAGGTTTATAAGACACAAAATGAGTAACATGATGAAAAAAATAATATCCCACCTAATTATTCTTACTTTTGCTTTTTCTGGATGCAACAATAGTCCAGATCAAAAAAAATCGGACCCAGGTAATCATTCAACGAGAAAAGGCGCAAAAAGTGTACCCAGAAATGGTGCCTTGGTGGCTCCAGATTTTACCCTAGCAGATCTGAATGGTAATCAAGTATCGTTAAATGATTATAAAGGTAAAGTCGTTTTGCTCAATTTTTGGGGAACTTGGTGTGGCCCATGTCGTAGAGAAATTCCTGATTTTGTCAAATTGACAAATAAATATAAAACAGATGGTCTCGAGATCGTTGGAATAACTTTAACATCTGGGTCAGCTGAAAACATTCAAAAATTCGCTGATAAATGGAAGATCAATTACACGCTTTTGACGGACATTGAAGGCAATGAAACCCAAGCTGTAACAGCATTCTATGGCAAAGTTACGGGCAAACCAATTAATGGTATTCCAACGACATTCATCATTGATCGAGACGGATATATCCGTGAACGGTATGTAGGTCCAAGATCAGAAGAGATTTTTTATAGAGACCTAAAACCTTATTTATAGGCTATAAGCAAAACACACTAATCCAAGGTTATTGAATGAGAATTATTAAATTTATCTCTTGTGGGGTGTTATGCCTGTTTACAATTTTATCAGCTGATCCAATAAATGGGTATTGGCAGCAGCATGTAACCTATGATATGGAAATAATTCTCCATGATTCTGTTCAACAACTGGCCGGAAAAACAACTTTAAGATATACCAACAATTCACCGGACTCCCTGGATCGAATATATTTTCATCTTTATCCGAATGCTTTTCAACTGGAATCAGTCAAATACAGGGAATATATTGGAAATGCTGGACAAACATCCCGAGCAAAATATTTCATAGATAAATTGGATGGGTTCACAAGTAAAATCGAGGTACATGAGTTTTCGGTTTCAAAAAAAAAGGAGCCGATCCTCCGGGACTATTCCATTGATGATACAATTTTAGAAGCACGCTTACTGAGGAAACTTGCTCCTGATGAATCTATGAAGGTTGACTTGAGTTGGACTCATCATGTGGGTGAAATGGTTGAACGAGCAGGATATTACAAAGGCCAATACAATATGGCACAATGGTATCCAAAAGTGGTGGTTTATGATGCAGAAGGGTGGCATGCAGATGTATTTCATGCGCAAGGTGAATTCTATGGTGAATTCGGCACTTTTGATGTGACATTTGATATTCCAAAAGCATTTATCATTGGTGCTACCGGCGTTGTAACAAGCGGTGACCCCGGCTGGGAATCCGTGAAGGTGGATACTTCAATTGACTTTGATGAATGGGTTAACCAATTTGATTCTACCTACGTTGAACCGGATTCCACTGAAAGAAGAGTCGTTTCTTTTCACGCTGAAAATGTTCATGATTTTGCCTGGGTGGCTTCAAAGGATTTTCTCTACGAAGGAGGGAAGCATAATGATATTGATGTTCATGTGCTCTATGATAAAGGACGAGGCGACAAATGGTCTAAAGATGTTCTGGAAAGTTCTATTCGGGCAATCAGGTGGCTAGAAGAAAAATTTGGGAAATATCCATATCCCCAAGTTACCACGACAGATAGGGTTAAAAACGGCGGAATGGAATATCCAATGTTGGTTATGAATGGACGAGAAAGTGAAGGATTAATTGTCCATGAATATGGTCATATTTATTTTTATGGTATATTGGCAAATAACGAAGTAGACGAAGCTTGGTTAGATGAAGGTTTTACAACGACACAAACAACACATTATTTAATGGATCGATATGGACCCCATGGTTTTGATCTGGAAAATTCCAAACGATATAAAAATTATCAGAAAAAATATTGGCCCATGGAAAACGATTTACATTCTGATCAATGGCGCGTAATTAATTTTATGCGAAGTGGATATGACGAGAATATCAGTCGATCTTCCTATCTCTACAATAATGGCTTTGCTTACAGTCGTAATGCATACACTAAACCTGCAATGATGTTAACAGAATTGAAATATGTTTTGGGTGATTCAGTTTATTACGGAGCCATGAAACATTATTACGGCAAATGGAAATTAAAACATGTAAATGAAAGGCGTTTTATTGATGCTATTGAAGAATTCACACATGAAGAAATGGATTGGTTTTTTGATGCTTGGTTACATACAACACACCATTTGGATTATGGGATTACATCGTTCAATAAAACGAATAAAGATGGAAAATGGGATATTGATCTCGGTATTGAATCTATAGGGACTCGATTTATGCCACTTTTGGTAGAAACTACTTTTGAAGATGGATCAACAGATCGTAGATGGTGGAAGAATCATCTTTGGCGATACGAAGATATTTTTTCTTATACTGTCGATAAAAAACCTATTTCTGTTACGTTGGACCCGGATGTTCAAACCGTAGATCTAGACTACAGGAATAATACGACATCCATGAAAAAACACATTATGTTTGATTGGCCGGGACTTTGGTATAATCCTAGGGATGAATACGTAATTCGCTGGATGCCAAATTTTTACTATCATGAAACATCTTCAGGTTTTGCTCCAGGGCTGACCTTTGATATTGATTACGGTGATTACGAAGGAACATCCATCCGGACAAATTATGCATTTAAAACTCAAGAATTATTCTGGTATTTAGGTGGTTGGCGATCTCCTGTACATTATTTTCCTAGAACTACATTTCATTACTGGGCATTTAATCGACCCGGTGTAAAAGAATTTGGTGGGGAAATTGAAAAAGAGTGGAATAGGGTTTATGGCCGAACACAAACTCATACTTTTTCTGCCGGATTTTATGTTCAACCCGAATATGATTCCACGCGCGCAAATGCGTTAGGGTATTCTTCAGATGGAAAACTTGCTGTGGGCTTTTTAAATTGGGACACTGGTCTGGGTCCGGTTTCTATTAATCTAAATACTGCGACATCAATTGGAAGCTTTTCAGATTGGAATTTCACAAGATTCACAACAACGGGGTCCTATTCTACTCAATGGAAAAAGCTAAAATTCAATGAAAGAATTATCGTTGGGAAAATTTGGGCAGGAGAAAATGGTGTCCCGGGTCAAGAAGGATATAATATTGAGGGAAATAGTTCAAATGATATGGTTAGAAAAAGTTATCTTGTTGATCAATTTTATGGACAGGAAGAATTATTTTCGCATTATCATTTAGCTGGGGAAGGTAATCTACGAGGCTTTGTCGGAGAAGGGTATAGAGGCGCAGAAGCGTTGGCAGCTATGACATCTGAAGTCAGTTTATCTAAAACAATCAAAAAGTTGAATCTTGGTGTTGAAATTGCTGCATTTGTTGATGGTGGAATATTTTGGGATCGATATAATGAGGTCACTGAAACAATAGAAACCAAATTCAATTCGAGAATATTGGGTGATGCAGGTGTTGGTTTCCGTTTTAAAACAGATATTTTTGAAAAAGATTTATTTCTTAGACTTGATTTCCCTTTTTACAAACTTCCAGATGAATTGTTGGAGAATCCAAATATCGATTGGAATCGTTGGATAATTAGTTTTCAAAGGAGCATTTAACAATCTATCTTCTTTATTAGAGAATGGAAATGGCGCTTTTTGGTAGCTTAATTATTATCTCGAAATAATTGTCAAATCAAGATATATAAAATTAGTTGAATTACAGATGGGTCATACTAAATTTGGTAGTTCAAAGATCAATAATAATTTGATACAAACGATTTTTTTTAATTAGATCAATCAGGAGACAAAACCGTGAATAAAAAGTTAATCGTATTCCCATTTTTGATTTTATTTAATTTATCCTTACTTGCCCAAGAAGAACTTTGCCCACCGGTTGGGCTTACCGTTTTTGGTGGTGATCAAGAAAACATTATTGCTTGGGGTGAACCCATAGGAAATATTGGATGTGGAGATTTTCCCGTTGATGACCTTCCCTTTTCACATGCAGGTACCAACGCAGGTATGGGTGATGATTGGCCCGTAGCTGGGTCCCAAGGTGAAGATGTAGCCTATACTTTAAACGTTGGGGAAGCGACAACATTTGATTTTACACTTTGTAATGATGCGACAGATTATGATACTAAACTAGAAATATTTACAAATGATGAAGATTGTATTACACCCGTATCTACTGGGAATTATAATGATGATGACTTCACCAACTGTCCTGAACACAATGCTCCCTATCCACCCAGTGGTCTTTGGGCGGTAACACTCCAGCCCGGACAATACTATGTTGTGGTTGATGGCTTTGGTGGCGCAACAGGAAATTATGTGATCTCGATTAGTTTAACAGGTGGTAGGAATACAGATGGGTATGTAAATAATTCTATAAAAAATGTATGGCCATCTGAAGAATTAAAAATGGCTGATTTAGGGGTAAACCAAGAAGAGATCAATGAATATACTGAAGTCGTATTGGATCCCCTTCGTTATACGATTCAACCTAATTCTTCACGAGATATTCCCGAAGAATGTGGGACATTTTCAACCTATCGCATTTACGATGCATCCGATTACTCAATCGTGGGTGAAACTACTAGTTTGAGTTATACTCATTCACCCCTGATCAATGGTGAAGAATTTTGCTATTACATCACAACCGTTTATGACGAAGGTGAATCTGAAGCTACAGACACAGAATGTGGTACACCTTCTTCATTTAGCCCAGCACCACCCACAAACGTTTATGCCGAAGTCTGGGATGAGGAAGTTTCCTTATATTGGACAGCACCGGATGTGCTTGAATTGGGCATTCCCTATTATGAAGGTTTTGAAGAAGGGGGTCTATTAGATCTTTGGTTGGTTGATGGAGATAACTGGTTCTATGATGATATTGCTGGTAACCCCACTCCGTGTTTTCGCTTTAACTGGAGCCCCTCAACTCAAAATTATGACCAGAGTTTGTATGCACCTGTCCTGCCAATTGGCGATTTGACAGAAGTAACTCTTTCATTCGACTTTGAATTTGATAACTGGTCACCAACTGGAGCAGAGTTTCTTTCTATTGAATACAAAACGGGTACAGATGTAAACTGGTCAGTATTGGAAGAATTTGTGAATGATGGCGAGGATTTTACGTTCACTACTTTTAGTTATGATATCTCAGGTTTGACCAATAATGTTCAAGTCAGATTCCATTGTTTTGGAGCTACATCGTTTGATCTGAATTGGTACTTAATAGATAATTTTTCCGTTACATCAGGTGGAAGAACTAGTCGTAATGAATATGATTTTCTCGGATATAATGTTTACCTCGATGGAGTTCTCAATAATGAGGATGTTTTTGATACAACCGGATATACCGTTTATAATCTGTCAAATGAAATTGAGTATGAATTTGGTGTATCATCTGTGTATGAGGGTGCTGAAGGAGATGATAATTATGAAAGTGAAGTCATTTCTGTAACAGCGCAACCTGTATATGTCTTTGGTGATGTAACAGGGGCAATTACAGATCCCAACGGTGCTACCTTGGATAGTGTGATCGTTTCTTCTGGCGGAGAGTCAGATACAACCGGGTTGGATGGAACATATACTTTGTGGGATCTGGATGTAGGGACGAACACTATAACTGCTCGACGGTCTGGATTTTATACGACAACTGAAGACGTGGAAGTATTGGCCCAGGCAGATCCGACAGTCCAGAATTTTGTTCTTAGTCCAGACATGCCAAGTCCTGTAGGCTTAGCTGCCTATCCATTAGACGAAGAGGTTTATTTAGAGTGGAGAACACCAGGTGGTGTCACACTTTATGATATCGCATATTATGATGATATATTTGAAGCACAAATTGGCTGTGGGGGTCCGTGTCAATTCGGCGTTCGTTTCACACCTCCAAACTACCCTGCAATGCTTACGGGTCTGGTCCTTTCATTCCAAGGGGGCGCTTCAGCATTTGGTGCAGCGGTTGATGTTTATCTCGATCCCACTGGATCACTAATGGGGCCCGTAGGAGATCCCATTAATCTTGTCCCCTCGGCTGATTTATCAGCACCTGATGAATTAATTCAATTTGAATTTGATGTATCCGGCGCTGGTGTTGAGGTAACCGGAGGTGATATTTATATTGTCGTGAATGAAAATAATTCCGGGTTTATGGGAATCGCAAATGATATTGAACCGCAGTCGCCTGAATTCTATGATAGAAATTGGGTTACGACCGGAGCTGAATGGGGAACCGTTTTCGATATTGTCGGCGGAGATCCATCCCTAACGGGTGATTTTGGAATTTTAGCACAATTCATGGGTGCGCCTGGACGCGGCCAATTTGCCATGACTGCTTCAGGAGATATTATTGAGGATAGACCTGTTTCCATAGGTCAGTTTGCCAATTATAATTCGGATAACACTGCAACAGAATCGGAAACTGAAAATCCAGATTTCATGACCCAATTGGATGAACCCTATGTTCCATTAAATCCATCCCCAACAAATGTTAATCGAGATGATTTAATTGAGTATCGTGTATATGAAGTTGCAACTGATGACTCAGAAACTTTAGTGGCCACGACAACAGATACATTTGCCACCGTCACAGCAAGCCCAAATTATTTGGAATACTGTTACAATGTTTCTGCATTTTGGGCAACAGATAATTATGGTGACCTTGAATCACGTCATTCAAATGTTGCCTGTACAGTTCCTTACACTTCTGGTGATGCCGATTTTGATAGTGATGTTGATATTTCTGATATCCTTGCTGTTGTAGATTTCATTTTAGAAGTTGATATTCCATCTGAAGATGAATTTCGAAATGTTGATGTAAACATGGATGATGCAATCAATATAGCAGATGTGATTATGATGGTCGATATCATTTTTGGTGGAACGGGTAGAATGATGGACTTTGATGCCAGTGAAATCGCTTTCATTGATCTCATAACTGATTTTGAAAATTCCAGATTGAACTTTGATGTTGAATACAATGGCCCAATACGCGGAATTGAATTCGAACTTAAATACGACCCTTCATTGGTTAATGTTATGTCCCCGTCACTTTCAAATTTCCAAGATAATGTAACAGTTTCTTATATAGAAATTGAACCAGGGATTTTGAAAGTTTTAGCTGCTAATCTTCAAGGTGGCAGGATAGAAGCAGCTGAGAAAACATTCATGAATATTCAAGTTGAATTCTTGGGAAGTGAAAGAGACATTGCAAATGTATCATTAAATAAGATCAATCTTGCAGGTGGCGATGGTGCATTGATTAATTATGTTTCTCGGAAAAATTCATCTGAAGTTAAAGTAATTCCAGGCGAATTTGCATTACATCAAAATTTCCCTAATCCGTTCAATCCATCTACTGAAATTCGATTTGATTTACCTGCAGAAGGTAAAGTCGAACTGGCTATCTATAACCTGATGGGACAAAATATTCGTACACTTTATACGGATAATATGACACCTGGGTATCATGCCATTATTTGGAATGGTACAAATGATATGGGAAGTCAAGTCGCGACTGGGATGTATTTTTATTCGATACAAACGAGTGAGTTTCATGCAACAAAGAAAATGTTATTTTTAAAATAAGCTTAAAGTATTTATTTTAAAAAAAGCCCCTCCGCTTATGGGTGGAGGGGCTTTTTGCATTTTTATGGAACTCGTATGATTGTGAAAGCATTGATATACTAAAAATGAGAAGAAACGAATGAAACGATATTTAATTTCTATTTTATATATAGGTATTTTAATTGCTCAAAATTCTGTTGTAAAACAATTTAGCCAAGCCTTTGCTGATGTGGCAGAAAAAGCAAAACCGGCTGTTGTAACCATTATCACTGACAAAGTGATTTCTCTAAATCCAGCAAATGATTTCGGTTATTTCTTTTATTATCCAAATCAACCTCGCCAAAAAGAATTTAAAACCAATGCACTGGGCTCTGGTGTCATTATAGATGCTAAAAACGGCTATATTTTAACGAATAATCATGTTGTTCATGAGATGGATGCAATACGAGTTAAGCTTATAGATAAACGTGTTTTTAATGCAAAAATCATTGGGTTGGATCCAAAAACTGATTTGGCAGTATTGCAAATCGAAGCGTCCGATCTAACAGAAATTAGTCTTGGAAATTCAGATCAGATTCGAGTTGGAGAATGGGTCATGGCTGTTGGAAGTCCCTTTTCTGAAAATTTAAGTCATACAGTAACCACAGGAATTGTTTCAGCTTTAGGAAGAAGTAATATTATGAATTCACAAAGCTATGAAGATTTTATCCAAACTGATGCTGCAATTAATCCGGGAAATAGTGGAGGTGCTTTGCTCAATATGGATGGTGAGTTAATTGGTATTAATACAGCCATTGCAACAGGGGGTCAAGGGCGGGCAAACCGAGGTGTTGGTTTTGCAATCCCTTCCAACATGGCGAATCGAATCATGTCTGACTTGATAAATAAAGGATATGTAACACGGTCATGGTTAGGTGTATTTATTCAGGAATTAGATGATGAAACAGCAAAAGCTTTAAATATTAAAACTAGAAATGGTGCACTTATTACAGACGTAGTAGATGGGAGCCCTGCAAAAGAAGGGGGTATTCAGGAAGGAGATGTAATCATTGAATTTGATGGAGAACCCATTGCAAATCCAGCCAAGCTAAAAAATGTGGTTTCTTTAACTCCACCAAACAGTAAAAGCTTTGTAAAGATTATTCGTAATGGCACCCTGAAAACAATTCAGGTTTTATTGCAAGAATTACCCGATAATCCAAGGCAACAAGTAGCAAGGCAAAGCTTTAATTTTGATCAATTTGGATTCCAACTAAAAAAGAATAATTCTACATTACAAGAAAAATATAAATTGTCAGATGATGATGCTTTAGTTGTTACCCGAATGGATCCAGATGGAGAAGCATTTGAAAGAGGGATCAGGGAAGGAGATATTATTAAACGTGTTGGGACTGAAAAAGTAAGCACCGTTCCCGAATTTGAAAAATTGGCACTCCAATCACGCACGAAAGGGGCTTTATTGGTATTGGTCAAAAAACCAAATGGTAAATCTAGATTCTTTACATTAGACTATTAAATCCATAAAACTTTATAGAGGGCGCTCCTTATGGAGCGTTTTTTATTTATAAAACATCCGTGACAATGCATAGTTATTTGAGATAATTTCCCCGTCGTATTTTTATAGTATTTAACCCATTCTATGCCGATTAAAAAAGTAAATACAAAAATCGATTTTATTGCTGCAGAGCATGATATCCTAAAATTCTGGAATGACAATGGCATTTTTGAAAAACGTCGGGAATTAAACTCTGGAAAAACTAAATGGAGTTTTATTGACGGACCTATCACTGCCAATAACCCTATGGGTGTACACCATGCTTGGGGTCGTTCCCTTAAAGATATTTATAACCGATATAAAGCAATGTGTGGCTTTGATCTTAGATATCAAAATGGATTTGATTGTCAGGGACTTTGGGTTGAGATTGAAGTTGAAAAGGAATTAGGATTTAAATCCAAGCGGGATGTTGAAGAGTATGGTATAGAAAAATTTGTGACTCTTTGTAAAGAACGGGTGATTAAATATTCTGGGATTCAAACTGAACAATCAAAACGGCTCGGTTATTGGATGGATTGGGATAACTCCTATTATACCATGTCCGATGAGAATAATTATACAATCTGGTCATTTTTGAAAAAATTATGGACTGAAGGCAAGATATATCGCGGGAATGATGTTGTCCCTTGGAGCGGACGATCCGGCACTTCATATTCCCAAATGGAAATTATTGAAGGTAGAAAGTTAGTGGCTCACAAAGCAATTTTTGTCCGGTTTCCAATTAAAAACCGTGAAAATGAATTCCTTCTAATTTGGACAACAACACCATGGACTCTTTCTTCAAATGTTGTTGTGGGCGTAAATGTGAATTTGGACTATGTAAAAATTCAGACTAAAGACGGATCTATCTATTATTTAGCGAAAGAGAATCTTGAGTTCCAGCGATTAGAAAAACAATTTAAGGATAAAAAACAATGGGTTGATGGCGTCCCGAAACTCAAAACTCTTGCACAGATTTTTAAAGAACGGGGCGGATATAAAGAACTAGGTACCCTAAAGGGCTCCGAAATGGTTGGGTGGGAATATGAGGGGCCTTTTGATGAATTTGAAGCCCAACTAGAACCGGGTGGATACCCATTCGTCGATGATGATTTAAAAATAAAGGGAATAACATCTCAAAACCTACATAAGGTTATTGATCCCGGAAAAGATGGCATGGGTAATGATATTGTTGTTGGCGGTGAAGGAACTGGTATTGTACATATGGCACCAGGATGTGGAGATATTGATCATAAAGTGGGAAAAAAGTTGGGTCTGGTTAATATTGCACCCTTGAATGACGAATCAAAATTCATTGAAAAATTTGGATGGTTATCTGGATTAGTGGCAACAGACGTATCAACAACAGTCGCAATTATAGATGATTTAAAAACACGTGGATTCCTTGTGCATGTAGAGGATTATCCGCATGTTTATCCCCACTGTTGGCGCTCCGGAGACGAATTAGTTTTCAGATTGGTAGATGAATGGTATATCAATATGGATTGGCGGGAAAAAATTAAAAATGTTGTAGACGATATCAATTGGATTCCAGAATTTGGGAAAGATCGTGAACATGAATGGTTAGATAATATGGGCGATTGGATGATTTCCAAAAAAAGATTCTGGGGGTTAGCGCTCCCTATCTGGACATTTGAAGATGATTCATTTTATGTTGTTGGATCCAAAAAAGAATTGAAAGATTTATCTGTTGAAGGTTGGGAAGAATTTGAAGATAATTCACCCCACCGGCCTTGGATTGACAAGGTTAAAATAAAACATCCGGAAACAGGATTAATTGGTACTCGAATCAAGGATGTTGGGAATCCATGGTTAGATGCTGGAATCGTTCCTTTTTCAACATTAAAATACAATTCTGATCGGAAATACTGGAATGAATGGTTTCCTGGAGATTTTGTGACCGAATGCTTCCCAGGACAATTCAGGAATTGGTTTTATTCCATGTTGGCTATGTCAGCTGAATTAGAGGGAGTTGCACCCTTCAAAACATTACTAGGTCATGCACTTGTGAAAGATGAAACTGGACGCGATATGCACAAAAGTTGGGGGAATGCAATTTGGTTTGACGATGCTGCCGAAAAAATGGGAGTGGATGTTATGCGTTGGATGTATGCTTCCCAACATGTTGAAAATAATTTATTATTTGGATATGGTGCAGCGGATGATGTCCGGAAAAAATTAATAACTCTATGGAATATATATTCATTTTATGCAACTTATGCCACAGTGGATGGATTTGATCCGGCGAAGCATCCATTGGAAAAAACGTCTTTGACAATTTTGGATAAATGGATCTTAGCAAAAACTCATTTACTTATAAAAGATGCTAAAATATCGTTAGAAGAATTTAAAGTAGATGGATTAATGAAATCCTTTGATGTATTCCTTGAAGATTTATCCAACTGGTATGTACGTCGAAATCGTCGTCGTTTTTGGAAATCCGAAGATGATGATGATAAAAACACAGCTTATGCAACTCTATATCATGTATTAACAAATATCATTCGTGTTGTTGCACCCATTATTCCATTTGTATCTGAAACTATTTATCAAAATCTAGTACGGAATTCAGAAGATGATGTACCTGATAGCGTTCATCTTTGCGATTATCCGCATTATGATGAAGCTTGGATCGATGATGAATTAATTCAAAATGTGGATGCATTGAAAAAACTCGTAGAATTAGGACGATCAGCTCGGAATCAGTCCAATCAAAAAATACGCCAACCATTGGCTATGGCTTCCTTTGCAGTGGAAAGTGATGCCATTGCTGAGTTTGTAGAAACAAATAAGGGGATAGTTTTAGATGAGTTGAATGTAAAGGCTATCGAACGGATTACAGAAGCAGACCAGCTTATTCAGTACAGAATTAAACCAAATCTTAGATCTTTAGGTAAAAAATATGGAAAGGGTTTAGCAGAGATCCGCCAATTGCTGAAGTCAATAAATTCGGCAAAACTTGTTTCAGAGATTCAAGCAAACAATTCCATTATTTTAAATAATGGACAATATACCCTAACGCGAGATGATATATTTATTGAAACAGAAGCTGAAGAAGGTTTTGCGGCAGCCAGTGATGGCGGGATTACTGTTGGGTTATCCCTAGAATTATCTGATGATTTATTGATGGAAGGAATGGTTAGAGATTTGGTAAGAGTCGTTCAAAATTATAGAAAAGATGCTGGGTTTTCCGTCGAAGATCGTATTGAAATTTCATGGGATTTAGATGGGCAAATTGCTAATGCTGTAGGTAAATTTGATGGTTATTTTAGGAAGGAAACTTTAACGAAACATATTACTGAAAAAATTTCAAATCCTGACTTCACAGGATCTTTAGAAATGAATAAAAACACATACAAAATAAATTTAAAAAAGATTTAATAAGGAAATTTGAATGTCCACACAAAAAAAATACTCAAAAACTAAACTCGCTCAATTTAAAAAAAATATCGAAGCAAAATTAAATAGTGTTGCGAATGAAATGGATGATATCAAAGAAACGTTAGATACAAATACACGTGGTAACTCCAGTATGGTTCAAGACAGTGTTTATAGTGTCCATATGGCTGATGCTGGAACCGATTCTTATGAAAGGGAAAAGGGGTTCCATTTTATGAACCGTGAATCTGATTACTATAAATACCTTGTTTTCGCTCTCCAACGAATTGAAGATGGCTCTTTTGGAATATGTAAAATTTGTGATGATCTTATTCCAGAAGAACGGATGTCGGAAGTACCCAACGCAACAAAATGTGTTCAGTGTAAAGAGAAAGAAAAACTGAATCTAGCTTAATACTCCATGAATATTCTCGGGCTCATTGTAGCTGTATTTGCTCTAGACCAATGGTCCAAATGGGCAATAAAAACATCATTTAATCTTTACCAATCAAAACCTGTTATCCAGGATTTTTTCCATTTAACCTATGTTACCAATGATGGTATGGCATTTGGTCTATCGGCGCCAGGTGGAAAGGGAGTTCTCCTTGTCCTTACGCTGGTCCTTACAGGTGTTATTATTCATTTTCTATGGAAAGAAAAAGAGGGTCACCCATTAATTAAATATGGATTGGCATTAATTCTTTCAGGTGCAATTGGGAATCTTGTGGATCGATTTATTTTTGGTAAGGTTGTGGATTTTTTAGATTTTATGATTGGGAATTATCATTGGTACATATTTAATGTTGCGGACACTGCTGTGACAATTGGCATGGCACTATTTTTGTATCATTCAATTATAATTCAAAAAGAAGATTCTTTAAAAGATTCTCCGGTTTGATTTCATTCCTAATTCAAAAAACTCAAGATGAGGGACTTCGGTTAGATAAATATTTGGTTTCTCAATTATCCAATTTATCTCGTTCAAAAATCCAAAACTGGATTAGGTCAGGTGATATATTAGTTAATGGACTTATCAAGAAGACTGGATATTCACTTGAAATCAATGATGAAATAAAAGTAGATCCACCAAAAGTTCTGGAGCAAAATCCAAAATTACTTCCAGAAAATATAGATTTGGATATTCTTCACGAAGATGAAGATATTATTATCATTAACAAACAAGCTGGGTTAGTGGTTCACCCAGGAACAGGAAACCCAAACGGAACTTTGGTAAATGGACTTATTCATCATTTTAATTCTTTATCAACTATAAATGGGGAAACAAGACCTGGTATTGTTCATCGTTTGGACGCAGATACTTCCGGAGTTATGGTTATCGCTAAAACAAATGCAGCTCATATGCATTTGTCAGCACAATTCCAAAATAGGGAAATTAAAAAGAAATATATAGCCTTAACTTGGGGGATATGGACAGATAACAACGGTGAAATTGATAAACCTATTGCGCGAAAAAAGAAAGATCCCACGTCTTATATTGTATCAGATATGGGTAAGCAATGCTCGACCAAATATGAAGTGGAAAAAAAATATAGACATTTATCCAAAGTTTCATTTTTTCCAAAAACAGGGAGAACTCATCAAATTCGAGTCCATTCTGCCTATTTAGGTTTTCCGATTTTTGGAGATGAAAAATATGGAGGTGGTATAGCAAAGACTCGAGGATTTTTACCAGAATTCTCTCAATTTTATAAACGAAAAATTAAAAGATTAAAGCGTCACGCACTTCATGCAAATCGATTAGAATTCACTCATCCTGCATCAAAAGAAAATATTTATTTTGAATCCTCATTGCCACCAGATTTTTTAAATTTGGTCAACTCAATTGAGTCATTTTATGAAGGATAATGGCCATCAAATACTGAATGAATTTCTGAATTATGTTCGAAATGAGCGCGGATACTCTATACATACAATAAAAGCCTACAAACACGATTTAGAATTATTTATGAATTTTATCCAGAACTATGACCAAAGTTTTTTATCTGATTTTAAGAAAATAGATAGGCAATCAATTCGACATTATCTTGGGAAAGAATATGAAGATGGACATACATCAAAAACGGTAGCTCGACGGCTTTCATCTATTAAATCGCTCTTTAAATATCTTGTACAGGCTGAAATATTGCATGATAATCCTGCGATTCATATTCAAACTCCTAAAATTCAAAAACGTATTCCGACTTTTATTCCATCTAATAAAATTGATGAACTTATGAATATGCCTGATACATCAACATTAATTGGAAGTAGAGATAAAGCGATTCTTGAATTATTTTATGCAACCGGAATTAGATTGAGTGAATTAGCTGGATTAAATATTGGTTCAGTAAATCCTTCGGAGAAAATCTTGAAAGTATTGGGAAAGGGGAATAAAGAGAGATTAGTTCCTTTTGGTAACCCTGCAAAATTTGCACTTGAAGCCTATATACATAAAAAAGGTCATAGTTGGGTATCACCCTATGAAATGCCTCTATTTACGGGACGAGGCGAATCTAGAATTTCTGTTCGAACAATTCAGCAAAGGATTAAAATTTATTTATCGGTAATATTGGGTGGAGTTGATGGGGCAAGCCCTCATACATTACGACACACATTCGGAACTCATTTATTAGATAATGATGCGGATATCCGTTCTATTCAGGAACTGTTAGGGCACAGTAGTATATCGTCAACGCAGATATACACAAAGGTTAATCCTAAAAAAATGAAAGAAATATATAAAGACGCCCATCCACATGGGTCTTAAAGGGAATAATTATTAATGAGAATTTCAGGAAATGAACTCGGGTTGAATAAACTTGGAATCGTCGATTTGGTAAATGTCCATCGGAATTTATCTGTTGAATCCATGGTGGATGATATTGTGAATAATAATGAGGGTGTTATTGGACTTCGTGGTGCTGCTATGGTAGATACGGGTATTTATACAGGTCGTTCTCCCGATGACAAATATATTGTTGATGAACCCAGTTCTTCCAATAAAATCTGGTGGGGTCCTGTGAATCAAAAGATATCTGAAGAAATTTTTGATACACTTTATAATAAAGTTGTGAATTATTACAATAAGTCTGATGATTCAAAAACGTATATTTTTGATGGTTTTGCAGGCGCTGATCCAAATTATTCCCTAAATGTAAGAATTATAGCAAAAAAAGCATGGCAAGCTCATTTTGTTCATAATATGTTTATTCGTCCAGAAGAAGGTGAATTAAATGGGTTCAATCCTGAATTCACGATTATCAATGCATCGGATGTTTCCAATAAAGATTTTGAGTCAATGGGTATGAATTCTGAAACATTTATCCTATTCCATTTGAAAAAACGAATTGCAATAATTGGTGGAACTGAATACGGCGGTGAAATGAAAAAAGGTATTTTTTCTGTACTCCATTATTTATTGCCACAAGTAGGTGTTTTATCTATGCATTGTTCTGCAAATGTTTATTCCGACGGTGGAAATGCAGCCATATTCTTTGGATTATCCGGAACCGGAAAAACCACATTGTCCACCGATCCAGTTCGTCCATTAATTGGTGATGATGAACACGGCTGGTCTGATGATGGGATCTTTAATTTTGAAGGTGGATGTTATGCAAAGGTAATTAACTTAAATAAGGATGAAGAGCCGGATATTTATAATGCGATCCGTGAAGGTGCGTTGTTAGAAAATGTCGTTTATGATGAAGAAACAAAGATCATTGATTTTACAGACGGTTCCAAAACGGAAAATACACGTGTTTCATATCCATTAAATCATATTGATAATTCTGTTTATGGACAGGGGAAACCCAGTGTGACTGGGCATCCGGAAAAGATAGTCTTTCTCACGTGTGATGCCTATGGTGTATTACCGCCCGTAGCAAAATTATCTCCAGAACAAGCAATGTATCATTTTATCAGTGGATATACGGCTAAGGTAGCAGGAACGGAACGGGGAATTACAGAACCGACTGCAACTTTTTCTCCCTGTTTTGGGGGACCCTTTCTTACGCTTCATCCATTGCGTTATGCAGAACTCTTGAAAGAGAAAATGGAAAAATTTGATGTAGATGTTTATTTGGTGAATACAGGATGGGTTGGCGCCAGCGCAAAATCAGGTGCAAAACGATTTAGCCTTCCGGGAACTCGTGAAATAATTAACACCATATTAAGTGGACAGATTGAAAGATCTGATTTTGAAACAGATCAATATTTTGGATTTCAGATACCAAAAACACTGGGAGAAATTGATTCAAATCTATTGAATCCTATTCGTGCTTGGAATAATTTGGATGAGTACCATGCTACGGCAAAAGATTTAGTTCAAAAATTTCAGTCTAATTATGAACAGTATGATTTAGGTGATGCGGCTGTATTAAACGCGGGTCCTTCATTGTAAAAAACGAAAAGGAGTCAAAATGA
>Ga0207991_1000697_pt1 | contig 22379 bp, 20 predicted proteins | sample ETN07SmetaG_FD_185786 | JGI IMG/M metagenome (GOLD analysis project Ga0207991, IMG submission 185786) | Marine microbial and viral communities from oxygen minimum zone, Eastern Pacific Ocean - ETNP2014F14-07SV275 (SPAdes) (version 2) | ecosystem: Environmental > Aquatic > Marine > Oceanic ...
AACAAGAATAGTCTTTTTCATAATTATAAGTTGTAAAATGTTAATAGTTATTAAGTTAAGTATTTTTTTTTTTATACATTTAAAATATACTTTACAACTATGGTTCAACAAGTCACAAGAGGTATTAAAATTTCCGTTCAAACAGATTTTGAAGGAACTTTTTATAAAAACAATAAAATACATTATGCTTTTGGATATAAGGTGACTATTGAAAATTGTAGTAAAGATTCAGTTCAACTAAACTCACGTCATTGGGTTATTTTAGATGCACTTAATCAGGAACAAGAGATTATTGGTGATGGAGTCATTGGTAAAAAACCTGTAATAAACCCTGGAGAATCCCACACCTATGGTTCAGGATGTTTACTTCTTTCTCCTTTTGGAGCAATGTATGGTCATTATAAAATGGTTGATTTTACTACAACTAAAAAATTCGATGTGATTATTCCTACTTTTAAATTGAGTGCTCCCTTTGCAATGAACTAATAATTTATTTCTCAAAAAATAAATTGTAAATTCACAAAAAAAATTAATAGCTAAATATTTTTATTATGAGTACAGGATTTTTCAAAGTTCCAACGCCTATAAACGAACCTGTTAAGTCATACTTACCAGGTTCAAGTGAGAGAAAAGAGGTCTTGAATACATACAAAAAGATGATTCAAGAAAAGATTGAAATTCCTATGTACATCAATGGGAAAGATGTTAAATCAGACAAGACTACTACTGTTTCGCCTCCCCATGACCATAAAAATATAGTAGCTAAGTATTATTTAGCAAATGAATCTCATGTTAATCAAGCTATTTCAACTGCATTAGATGCAAAAGAAAATTGGGAGAATATGTCCTGGGAAAATAGAGCTGGAATATTTCTTAGAGCAGCTGAGCTTATTGCTGGTCCATACAGATCAAAAATAAATGCTGCAACTATGATAGGACAATCTAAAACCATTCATCAAGCTGAAATTGATGCTGCATGTGAATTAATAGATTTTTTAAGATTTAACGTTCAATACATTACTGATATCTACAGCAACCAGCCTGATAGTGATCCTGATGCATGGAACCGTGTAGAATACAGACCTCTAGAAGGTTTTGTTTATGCAGTTACACCATTTAATTTTACTGCTATTGCTGGAAATCTAGCGGCTTCAATGGCAATGCTAGGAAATGTAGTCGTGTGGAAACCTAGTGACAGTCAAGTATATTCTGCAAAGATTTTAATTGATGTTTATAAAGAAGCTGGACTTCCTGATGGTGTTATAAATGTCGTTTTCGGCGATCCAGAAATGATTTCAAACAAAGTTTTAGAAAGTAGAGATTTTGCAGGATTACATTTTACAGGATCAACTGTAGTATTTAATAGTTTTTGGAAAAAAATTGGAGCGAATATTTCAAATTATAAAACCTATCCAAAAATTGTAGGAGAGACAGGTGGTAAAGATTTTATTCTTGCCCATAAATCTGCGAATCCAAAAGAAGTATCTACAGCAATAACAAGAGGTGCATTTGAGTTCCAAGGTCAAAAATGTAGTGCTGCCTCAAGAGGATATATTTCAAAATCGATATGGAATGCTGTAAAAGCAAACCTAATTGAAGATCTAAAATCAATTAACATGGGGTCGCCTGATGATCTAAGCAATTTTATGACTGCTGTAATTCATGAAAACTCATTTGATAAAATTGCAAAATATATTGATAATGCTAAAGCTGATTCTAAAGTTCAGGTAATAGCTGGTGGGTCTTATAATAAATCAAAAGGATATTTCATTGAACCAACTGTACTAGTAGTTAAGGATCCTAATTATGTTACTATGAGGGAAGAAATCTTTGGACCAGTTATTACAATATATGTTTATGATGATAATGATTTTGATAAAACATTGGATCTAATTGACTCTAGTACTAAGTATGCATTAACTGGTGCTGTTTTATCTAAAGACAGAAATGTTATTGAAAAAGTAACAAAAGCATTAAGAAATGCCGCTGGAAATTTCTACGTAAACGATAAACCAACCGGTGCGGTAGTTGGAAAGCAGCCTTTTGGTGGTGCTAGAGGCTCAGGAACAAATGATAAAGCTGGAAGTATGTTAAATTTATTAAGATGGGTGTCTCCTAGATTAATTAAAGAAACATTTGTAACGCCAACAGATTATAGGTATCCTTTTCTTGGTAAAGACTAATTAAAATCCTGGAAATAATTTATTTCTGAAAATTGTGAATTAAGTGCAGTATTATTCTCATTTACTATCATGATAACTATTCCTAAATTATCGGGGTTATATTCTGACTCAATTTCAATAGAATAATTAAAATAAACATCATTTAAAGCAGGAGTAGGGTTTTCTATAGGATCTCCTAAGATATTAGTAAATGAATGTCTTAAAACATCATTATGCACAAAATCTACTATTGGATTTCCCATTCCAAAAAAGTAGCTATCCTCATCATAATTATAATAACTAGTTTGATCATATATTAGATTGTCCTCAATTAGATATGCAACTATTTTGTGATTATTAAGATCTTCTTCTGAAACAACTCTAAGATTAATTTCTAAAATCATATCATTGATTTGGCTATCAATTGAAATAGCAATTGAATTGTCCGTATCAATCAATGATTCAATTTGGCTTGAGCCGTATGGATAGGACCAGTCTGTAGTTCTGTTTATTCTTCCCGTTGGGAAACCCATAATACCAAATTCATACCTAAGATCTGATTCTTGTGGGATTGCCATTGGATCACCATTATGAATAGCAACAACTGACAAATCATTGGTGATCATTCGTATTTGTTCAATAGCATGACTAACGCTAGGACAATATCCACACCAAGTACCCGTGTAATCTTCCAAAACAACTTTTGTTTTAGGAATAACAACACTAAATGTTCTTGTATCACTATTGTAAATTGCTGAGTCAAGACTATATTCAGCATATACCTGATGAGTACCTATTTCAGGATAACTGATTTGATTTCCAGCAATTGCCACTCCATCAACAATAAAGCTAGATTCTAGAGTGAGATTATTCCCCTCTGCATCAAATACTTCAAAAGTAATCTCTTGATTTCTTAAATATGATGAATGAACTACTAAACCTGTTACAATTTCAGGCTCAACAACTTCATAAAAAAAAGATTCTGTTCTACTGCAACTCAGTGTTACAATAAGCATTAATAGAATTGCAGAATACTTTAAAAAAGAGTTCATAAAAAATCACTTAAGTGAGGTTAAATTTACATATTTTTATAATATTTATAATTATAAATAAAAACAAAACTATCTTTACAAAAAATTATATCATATGAGAAATTTTGTTTTCTTATCTGTATTTCTACTATCATTTTCTGGGTTTTCCCAAAAAACACTACCAGATATTAATCTTAAAACATTTGAAGGGGATAAGGTAAATATTGCTGATTTAACTTCAAATGATAAGATCGCTATTTTTTCCCTATGGGCAACATGGTGCGTGCCGTGTATTAAAGAGCTAGATGCAATAAATGAATTATATGACGAGTGGAAAACTCAAGTTGATTTTAAAGTTTATGCAATATCTGTCGATGATAGCAGATCTATCAATAGAGCAAAAGCATTAGTTAATGGAAAGGGATGGGAACATAATATTCTTTTAGACACAAATCATAATTTAAAAAGGGCATTAGGAGCTTCCGCTATTCCTTTAACAATAATCGTTAGAAATAATAAGATCCTGTATCAACACACAGGTTATAGAAATGGTGATGAATATGAGCTCTTTGATAAACTCAAAAAACTTTCCAAAGAATGAAAAATATATTCTACATAGTATTTCTATTTTTCTCTTCACTTATTTTTTCACAAAACCAGCCATATATTTATGGTAGTTTTGAAAGTAATTCTCAATTACTTCAAGATGACGAATCATTAGATTTTTTATCTCCTAAAGATAACTTTAGATCAAATAATTATTTTCAAATAAACTATCAAATAAACAACATTTTAGCAGGTTTTCAATATGAAAGTTATTTGCCTAGTTCACTCTTGGGATTTTATCCTGAATTAGACAATCAAAATAAAATAACTAATTACTTTATAAAGATCCAAAATGAGAAAAGTGATATAACGGTAGGTTCTTTTTATGAGCAGTTTGGCAATGGACTCATTTTTAGATCATGGGAAGATCGTCAACTTGGTATCAATAACTCAATTAAAGGAATAAAATTAAAATATTATCCATCTGATAATATTGAATTGACAGCCTTATATGGTCAGCAAAGAGATGGATTTAATTACACAGCATCAACGATTCAGGGATTAAATACTGAAATAAGTCTAAATCAAATGTTTAATCTAAAAGAAGTTGACTTGTCTATTGGTTCTAGTATTGTGAATAGATACCAAGAAGATGGGGCAAATGATTCCATTCCTTCAAATGTCTCAGCTTATGGTGCTAGATTAAATATGTATGCAGGTGATTTCTCACTTAATATAGAAGGGGTTATAAAAGATCCCGATGTAATAGCTAATGAGAACAACTTAGTATCTAACAGATTATATGATGGAACAGCCTTACAGTTAGATTTTGGATATTCAAAAAAAGGAATTGGAATAAATACAACATTTAGAAGGCTAGAAAATTTTAATTTCTATAGTGATAGACTAGCAGAAGGGAATATCTATAATCAAAAAACATTGAGCTTTACCCCTGCTCTTAGTAAACAGCAGGACTATCTACTAACAAATATATATGTATACAATTCACAGCCTCGATTGGTAATGAATTCCATTGAAAAAAGATCAGGTGAAGTAGGCTTCCAAAATGATTTTTATTACACCTTTGATAAAGATCATTTCCTAGGAAAATATAAGACAAAAATTGCTTTTAATTTTTCATACTGGAGCGGCATAGAGTCCACATTTAATCAAGATAATTCATACGATGTGAAATTTATTGGAAATGGAGATAGATATTATAGAGATTTAAACTTGGAAATAAAAAATAGATGGAATTCTAAACTAAGAACAGCAATTACCTTTTTAGATGTAATTATAGACAAGGGAGTTACATTAGGTGGGCCCCTTGGTGTTCAAGGAGACATCAAAGCAAAAGTTGGAGTTATTGAAGCAAATTATCTTCATGCAAATGGAAAATCTTCTAGAGGGGTACTTCAACATTTATGGACTAAGAATGATAGAAAAAATTGGCTAGGATTGGTTTATGAATATGGAATTTCCTCATCACTAAATGTTTTTGTTTCCGATGGATGGAATTACGGAAGATCTGATAAAATACATTACTATAACCTAGGTGGTAGTTATTCAAAAAATAGTACTAGAATAAGTCTTAACTACGGAAGACAAAGAGGTGGACTTATATGTATTGGCGGGGTCTGCAGATATGTTCCAGAAAGTAACGGCTTCAATCTAAACCTTAGTCATTCTTTTTAATTCAATATAATTTTCTTGAATATTGAAGTGCCATTTTCTTCTCTAAAATTCAACAAATACAAATGATTTGGTATAATTGATGAATTGATATAGTTATCTCCTATTTCAATATCCTTTTCTATAATTAAGGAACCTCTTACATCATATATATTTAATTGATACTGTTTTTCAGAGTGTATTTTTAACACGCCATTCGAATGAGAAAATGTAGCATTAATTTGATCAAAATCATCAACACTTAGAGTAGAAGAATAATAATATCCTACCCATAATTCAGTAAAGAGTTCAGGAATGCTAACCACTTCATTTCCATCTCCATCAACCATATAAAAACGAAATGTGTACTCTACCGGGGTACTTCCATCTCCGGGATCTTGATTGAAAAAATGATCTCCAGATGATGATTGAGTTTCATTAGGGGCAATAGTTACAAAAGCATTAGATGGATAACTTTGATTTAAGGTTATTCCTACATAACATTCGCCAAAACATAATTCCATTAAACTTCCATCAGTTCCAGAGAAACTTACGACTTCAATTTTTACATTAATTGCTTCAGCTGTATCATTTCTTACATAAAAACCAATAGATGCATCCGGATATGTAATTTCTGAAAATTCAAGAACTTCATTGTCGTTTATTACAACTCCATCTATTGTTTCTAATGAAAAGGCATAAACAACCTGTGAATAAACAAAAATATTAGTTAAAAAAAGTGCTATAAAAAGAAATATTCTGGAATTAATCATAAGTATATATTTTAGTCTGCATAACAAAAATAAACAAAAGTCCTTATATTTGAAAGAAATTAAGCTTCATGAAAAAAAAATACATTCTACTTTTTATTCTTTTATTATCATCTCTAGGCTATATTTCGGGACAAACAATCGTTTCAACAACACCTGAAAATAAAAATGCAATTGTTGAGGAATCAACCGCAATTCATTGTTCTTATTGCCCAGATGGTCATGCAATGCTAAATCAAATTATTGACCAAAACCCAAATGATGTTTTTGTAATTAAATTTCATGAAGGAGGATATGCATGGGATTGTGATCCTAATGGTGGTCATGATTTTAATAATGCACTTGCAAATCAATTAGGAAATATGGCAGCGGCTAACGGACAACCTTCCGCTTCAGTTAACCGTCAAGTTTTTAGTAATTTATCTATGACAGGTGGAACTGCTATGGGTAGGCAATATTGGAATACTGCTATTTCACAAGTTTTACAAGAAAGTTCTTATGTTAATGTTGGTGTTGAAGCAGAACTAAATGCTAATGTGCTAACAGTTCATGTAGAGGCCTACTATACAGCGAGTAGTCCTCAAACATCTAACTATTTACATATTGCAATAACGCAAGATGAAACTATTGGTCCGCAATTAGGAGCAAATGATTTTAATCCAAGTTATGTAGCCTCAAGTTCACCAAATTCTAATTATGGGCATAATGAATATGATTACAGACATATGGATAGATTGGTAGATATGATTGATGGAATTAGTGGAGATGAGATTGCTACAACTTCAACTGGTAGTTTTATTGATAGAACTTATACCTATACTATTCCTGATATGTATAATGATGTACCTGTTGATCTAGCTGAAATAGAAGTTGCTGCATTTATTACAGGTGGTGATGAGATTATTAATGGCTATAAGGTTCAGGCTGCATATACTCCACTTGCCTATGATATTGCTGTAGTGAGTATTGATTCTCCAAGTACAGGGGTTTTATCTGATAATGAAAATATTATTGTTACACTGGAAAACTTTGGTGAAAATACAGTATCTAATTTTGATATTTCCTATCAAGTTAATGGTGGAAATACTGTAACAGAAAGTTTTACTGGATCTTTAGCATATAATGAAACTTCTCAGTTCGCTTTTTATACAACATATGATTTTTCAGCTCCAGGAGATTATGAAATCGTTGCCAACACATCATTAGGTGGTGATGACGTTCCTAGTAATGACAGCTCTTCTACTAGTTTTACTAGTGTTGCAGGAGGAGATTGTCCAGATGAATACTCACTTCCAATAGTATGGAGAGACAACTTTGAATGTCATACAGAATTTGCCATTAGTGATATCGGAGATTGGGTCATGTATGACCTTGATGGAGGAACAACCTGGGGTGCTAATGCTGTGGATTTTACAAACGAATCCTATGTTGGTACAGGAATTATATATAATCAAGAACTTGCAACCGGAACAGGTGGTGATATATCTGCATGGGATACATATGAAGGCAACCAAGGATTGTATTTCTTTGCATCAGGTGCAAATGGAACTACATTTCCAAATGATGATTGGATGATAAGTCCTGAATTTACTTTAAGTGGAGTTACTTCTCCAACCTTTAGTATGTGGGCAAAATCAGTTAATGACACATACGGTCTTGAAAGATTCCAAGTTGGAGTTGGAAATTCTACAGACTATAATGACTTTACGATTATATCTGAAGGAACATATATTGAAGCTCCAACTAATTGGACACAATATCAATTTGACTTAAGCCAATACGAAGGACAAACAATTAGAATTGCTATTCATTATATGGCAAATGATTCTTTTGTGCTGCAAACAGATTCATATACTGTTGACGGAACTTTAGGAATTGAAGATAGTGTAATAAATAACTTTGAATATTTCTATAATGTAAGTTCTAAGACTTTGGAAATGACATCAGATGAGACCTTAAGAAAGATTCAAATATTTAACATTTTAGGTCAAAAAGTATTTGAAGAGAATATAAATAGTAACGTACATACATCTAATCTAACAGATTTAGGAACTTCAATCTATATTGTTAATATTGAAGGAACTACAGGTGTGAAAAGTTTTAAATTACTAATTCAGTAATTTTCTGTTCATTTTTGAATAGGTACGTAAACTAATTTTTTATTTAAAAAGTAGTGGTCATCAAAATAATCCTTGATGGCCACTACTTTTTTATTTTCAATTTTAAAGAGTTCTTCTACAAGCTCTCCGCCCTTTAATGCAATTATCCCATTTGAAACTAAATTATTAGAATTAGGACTAATATTATTTACAGTCCACTTAAGAATTGTTGCCATATCTGCGACAGCTCTAGTTATTATAAAATCGAATTTATCATCTATCTCTTCCATCCTTTTACACTGAGTAGTAACATTTTTTAGTCTTAATTCACTTGAAACTGCATCTGCTACTTTAATTTTTTTTTGAATACTATCAACTAAATGAAATTTGCAGTCTGGAAATAAAATTGCTAATGGAATACCAGGGAAACCTCCACCAGTTCCAACATCGATAATATGTGTGCCCTTATTGAATTGAATAAATTTTGCAATAGCTAATGAGTGTAATACATGTCTAAGATATAATTCATCAATATCTTTTCTTGAAATAACATTAATCCTTGAATTCCAATCTTTATAAAGCAATTCTAATTTTTGAAATTGGTTTAATTGATCTTCTGTTAAATCTTTAAAATATTTCTGAATTAATTTCATAATATAATTTTCAACAAAAATAGGTTTTTGTGTACAACTATTTCTAAATGAAATAGAAAGAAATTACTTTTTTTTAATATATTTGAATTTTAAAAATCAAAAATAAATGAACTCCAAAATAGTATTATTTAACAGAAAAGATTCAGAAATATTTTTTAAAACTTTAAATAAAAGAGTTAATAATTATTTCAAGAAAAAAAATATTACGAAAAATGGTAATTGGAAACTTTGGGTAAAAACAATTATAATGTTTAGTTTACTAATTGCTCCCTATATTTTAATCTCAATTTTAACAATCCCCGGATGGCTACAAATTGTATTATCTATTGTTATGGGGATTGGTTTAGCAGGAGTTGGAATGAATGTAATGCATGATGGAAATCATGGATCATTTTCTAATAAAAAATGGATAAACAGACTAATGGGAAGTAGCATATATTTATTAGCCGGTAACAGGTATAATTGGCAGGTTCAACACAATGTTCTACATCACACTTATACTAATATTCATGGTCATGATGAAGATTTAGATGCTGGAAGAATAATTAGATTCTCAAGCCATTCACAATGGAAGTGGTTTCATAAATTTCAACATTACTACTCTGTTTTATTATACGGACTACTTACAATCAATTGGGCAATCACATCAGATTTTCTTCAAATGAAAAAATATATGAAAAGAAAATTATCTCATGGAAAATTTCCAAATCCATTTGTAAATTGGACTAAATTGTTCATATCAAAAATATTATATTTTCTTTTCTGGATCTTTATTCCAATTTTCGTATTTAATATAGTATGGTGGAAAGTTTTAATATCTTTTATAGTAATGCATTACACAGCTGGCTTAATATTAAGTTTAGTATTTCAATTAGCTCATATCATGGATGAAGCGGATATGCCAATCCCAGATTCAGAAGGAAATATTAAAAATAACTGGGCTATTCATCAATTAAAAACAACTGTTAATTTTGCTTCTAGTAATAAATTAGTCAATTGGTTCACTGGTGGCTTAAACCACCAGATTGAACATCATATATTTCCTAACATATCTCATGTTCACTATAATAAAATAGCAGAGATTGTAAAGAAAACAGTAAAAGAATTTAAACTCCCTTATAACGAGTTTAAAACCACAAAAGATGCTATTATTGCTCATTTTAATTATTTGCGTCTCATGGGAATAAAACCAACTATATAACAGTTAAAAAAATGAAAGAAATTCTATCTAATAGAATTAATAATTTGGCTGTATCACAGACCCTAGCTATGGCTGCTAAGGCAAGAGAATTAAAATCACAAGGAAAGGATGTTATTGGACTTAGTTTAGGAGAACCTGACTTTAATACTCCTGACTATATAAAAGAAGCTGCTGTAAAAGCAATTCAGGATAATTATAATTCATATACCCCAGTTGATGGATATGTTCAATTAAAAAGAGCAATAATTAAAAAATTTGAGAGAGATAATAAATTAAATTATGATTTATCCCAAATAGTTGTATCAACTGGAGCAAAACAATCATTGTCTAATATAGCTGCTGCGTTTATTAATCCTGGTGATGAAGTGATTCTTCCATGTCCATATTGGGTTAGCTACAGAGATATTATCAAATTAAATGGAGGTATACCTGTTGAAGTAAAAACAAGTATATCATCTGATTTTAAAATCAGTGGAGAAGATCTTGAGAAAGCTATAACAAGTAAAACTAAAATGCTTTGGTTTAGCTCACCTTGTAATCCAAGTGGATCTGTATATAGTAGATCTGAACTTAGGGAAATTTCTGATGTATTATTGAAACACCCCAAAATTTATGTTGTATCTGATGAAATATATGAACATATCAATTTTTCTGGTGGGCATTCCAGTATTGCAGCATTTGATGATATGTATGATAGAACAATTACTGTAAATGGAGTGTCAAAAGCTTTTGCAATGACAGGCTGGAGAATTGGCTACATTGGTGGGCCTAAATGGGTTGCTAGGGCCTGTAATAAAATGCAGGGACAAGTTACTAGTGGCGCGAATTGTATTGCACAAAGAGCAGTAATAACTGCTTTACGAGAAAATCCTTCAAAAATTCACTACATGGTTGATGAATTTAAAAAAAGAAGAGACCTTATTTTAGGTTTGCTAGATGATATAAATGGGTTTAGATGCAATAAACCTGAGGGTGCATTTTATGTGTTTCCAGATGTATCTCATTACTTTGGTAAAACAATTGATGGAACAACTATTAATAACGCTTCTGATATGTCTATGTTCTTACTAGAAAAGGCTTTGGTTGCCACTGTAACTGGAGATGCTTTCGGTAATTCTAACTGTATTAGAATATCCTATGCTGCATCTCAAGAACAACTAATTGAAGCTGTTTCAAGAATAAAAAATATTCTAAATTAATTTTATCTATTTCTCCAAAAATAAGGGGTAATAATAATTAGAACCGTATATAACTCTAACCTTCCTAATAACATCAAGAAAGATGACCACCATTTAGCTAAAGATGGTAAATCATAAAAAGTAGAAGATGGTCCAAAATCTCCAATAGAAGGACCTATATTCCCCAAACTAGATGCAGAAACCCCAAGTGAAGATTCAAAATCTAAACCAAGTATTGATAAAACTAATGCTCCTACCATAAATGACAACATATATACAATGAAAAATCCCAGTATATTATACATAATTTCACTTGAAACAGATTTCTTATTATATCTTATTGGTAAAATTGCGTTTGGATGTAATATTCTTTTAAATTGTAAAAAGCCATTCTTAATTATTAATAAGTGTCTCATAACCTTAAATCCACCTGCTGTGCTTCCTGCAGAACCTCCTATAAACATTAATCCAAAGAAAATTAGTAAAAGAAGTGGAGCCCAGCTTGTATAATCTGCTGTTGTAAAACCAGTTGTTGTAATTATAGATACTACTTGAAACAATGCATGTCTAAAAACTCCTTCTATTCTAGTAAAACCATTTGTTAGTTCTGACAGAAAATCAGTATTTAAATAAATTATTGATCCAACTAAAAGAGTAAATACTGCAATGAAAAGGCTATAAATTTTAAATTCTTCGTTCTTAATTATATTTCTAAACTTTCCCTTAAATCCAAAATAACTAAGAACAAAATTAGTTCCGGCTATAAACATAAAAAATATCACAATGTATTGAATCAATGGCTGATTATTCCAATAAGCAAGACTATCATTTTTCGTAGAAAAACCTCCAGATGCTATATTACTCATAGAGTGATTAATAGCATCAAAAAAAGACATGCCTGCAAAGGTTAAAAGAAATGTTTCAATTAGGGTATAAGATAAATAAATTAACCATAATCTCTTAGCTGTATCTGTAATTCTAGGATGTAATTTATCTGTATTCATCCCTGGAGATTCAGCACTAAATAACTGCATACCTCCAATTCCAAGTAAAGGCAAAATTGCAATAGCAAAAACTATTATTCCCATACCACCCAACCAGTGAGTAATACTTCTCCAAAATAGAATCCCTTCAGGTAAGGACTCAATATCATTTAAAATTGTTGCTCCTGTGGTTGTAAAACCTGAAGTTGTTTCAAATATTATATTAGAAAATCCATCTATAGTATTTGTTAGTATGTATGGAAGTGTGCCTGTAAGAATCATTGCCAACCACCCTAGAATTACAACAAGATAACCTTCCCTTTTATTTAGCTTTTTATCATGGTCTCTATTTAGAAACAAAAGTAATCCTCCAATTAGAGCAACTATTATACCAGAGTAGATCATGTCACTTGTAATCCCATCTGCATAATAATAACTTACAATAGAAGATATAAACATAAATCCACCATTGAAAAGCAGTAAAAAGCCTACAAAATATAATATGATTTTATGATTAATTTTCATGAAAATATTTTTAGAAAAACTTCTCAACCTTCTTTATAGAATCAATAAGAAAGCAAACCACTACTCTATCATTTTCTAATAGTTTGAAATCTCCTAAGACGATATGTCCTTTCCCATCTCTAATTACACCACTAATTATTGCAGATCTTGGAAAAGACAAGTCTTTAATTTTTTTATCACATATTTTAGAGTCTTTTCTTACAATAAACTCTAACAATTCTGCATTCATATTACTTAATTTTGAAATAGCAACTACTTCACCTCTTCTTACATATTTTGAGATAGTATTAGCAGTTAATAATTTTTTATTTATTAGAGTGTCTATTCCACTTATTTGGGAAAGCTTGTAATAATCAATATTCTCAACTAATGCTATAGTTTTATTAATTCCTTTAGATTTAGCCATTAAACAACACATTATATTAGTCTCAGAATCTCCAGTGACTGATATAAATGCATCCATTTGATCTACATCTTCATCTTCTAATAACTCAACATTAGTTCCATCACCTAATATTACTAAACAATCAGCCAATTCATCAGCTAACTCCTGAGCCTTATCTTTATTTGATTCAACTAATTTTACATTAAGATCATTCTCACTAAGATCCTTAGCTACCCTTCTTCCAATTCTACCTCCTCCAAGAATCATTATATTTTTAATTTCACTTTTATTTTTTCCAGATAATTTAAGCAACTCTTCATCTCCTCCCTCTGTTGTCATAAATATTATGCGATCCCCGACCTGAAAAACTGTGTCACCTCTAGGGATAATTGTTTCATTTTCTCTTTTTATTGCTATTGGGAAAAAGTGCATTTCAGGTAAAATACTTGCTGCTTCAATAACTGATTTACCAATTAAAGGTGCAGAATCTTGTACTTTTAGTCCTAATGTCAACAATGCTCCATCTTCAAACTCAAAGGCATCATTAAATACCGATTGACTAATTACTAGTTTAATTTCATCTGAAGCTAATGCTTCTGGAGAAATTAATTCTTCTATTCCTAGCGCACTAATATCAACTCCATTTTTTTCAATTAACTCTGTATTAGATATTCTAGCAATAGTTTTCTTAGCTCCCAATTGTTTAGCCAGAAAACATGAAGTTAAATTAATCGATTGCAACTCTGTTACAGCTATAAACAAATCAGCAGAAGATACTTCTGCTTCCCTTAAAATTGAAATTGAAGAACAATCTCCATGAATTACTTTAATATCTAAATGTGAGTTTGGAAAAGATAAATTTTCCTTATTAGAATCAATTAATGTAATTTCTTGAGATTCGTGTGATAATAACTTTGCTAAATGAGATCCTACCTCTCCAGATCCCGCAATTATTATATTCATTGTAGTAATAATTCTAGAGAACAAATATACTTCATTTTGGGCAATTGTTACTTTATTGTGTTTATTTTTGCATATTAATTAGTAGACTATAATGAATAATCACAGCTCATATGAAAATGTAAATCCATATGATAATAGCAGATTATCAAAAAAAAATCAGATTATAAAAGTTTTTGATACTATATCTGATGTTTATGATAAAGTAAATAAAATATTATTTTTTGGATTGCATTCTGTTTGGAGAAAAAAAGTAGTAAAACTATTAATTGATAAAAAACCTGTTAAAATTTTAGATATTGCTACTGGAACTGGTGATCTGGCAATTGATTTAACAAAGACTAATGCAAAAAACATAGTTGGAGTAGATATAAGCAAAGAAATGCTTAAAATTGCTCGTAATAAGGTTAATAACAACAATTTGAATGATATAATTGAAATACAATTAGGAGATGCTGAAAACTTAAATTTTCAAGACAATTATTTTGATGCAATTACCTGCTCTTTTGGTGTGAGAAATTTTGAAGATTTACCCAAAGCATTACAGGAGATTAACAGAACTCTAAAACCCAATGGAACCTTTGTTATTTTAGAAACCTCTAATCCAGAAAACTTTCCTTTTAAGCAAATTCATCACTTGTATATAAAATACATTGTTCCCTTTGTTGGAAGAATGTTCTCAAAAGACAAGTATGCATACAAATATTTGTCTAAATCTCTAACAAAATTCCCTAGTGGAATTCATTTCAACAATATTTTAAATAAAATAGGGTTTATAAATATTGAAAACAGACCTCAAACTTTTGGAGCTACTACAATATATGTAGCAAATAAAAAATAATATGAAAAAACTCCTATTAACGTTGATTTTTCTTCTTTCTGTGAATATTGGCTATACCCAATTATTTACAAAGAAAAAGGTTCTTAATAATGAGAATTTTGACAAGCCTACTATAAGCTGGGGTTATTTTCTAGGTCTCAATAACTATGACTTTAATTTTGATTATAAGGTAGATTTAGAAGATATTCAAACTGAAAAAGCTTTTGGATTCAATGTTGGATTAATTGCGAGCCTAAGAATTAATGATTATTTAGACATTAGATTTGAACCAGGGCTTGTTATGTCAAAAAGGAGTCTTATCTACGATCCTGCAAATTTCAATGAAACAGAATTTAATCAAACGCAACATCAAAGAGATATTAAATCAACCTATATACATTTTCCCTTACTTGTTAAAATCTCAACTAAAAGGGTTAATAATATCAAGCCATATATAACTGGAGGTGTATCAACTGCTATAAATCTATCAAGTAGAGAAAAGAGTTTAGATGATAATTTGCTTGGTCAATTTAGAACAAAGAAGAATGTGTTCTTTTATGAATTAGGATTTGGGATTGATTTTTATCTAGAATGGTTTAAGTTCAGCCCTTCCATTAGAGGGATTTTTGCAATAAGTGATGAATTAGTTCCTGATGAGGATCCCCTTAGCCCTTGGACTAGTAATATAGAATTTATGAAAACAAGTGGTATCGTTATAAACTTTACATTCCAGTAGGCCTGTTTTTTAATTCAGCCAAAATTATTGCCACTGAATTTGCCACATTTATACTCTCAATATCAAGATTAGAATTATAACGAGGGATGGTAACTCTATTTTTGATTATTTTTTTAATTTCTGGGCTTAATCCCAAAGATTCGTTTCCAAAAACTACTATTTGATTCTTTACAAAAGGAAATTTATTGATTGATTCACCCTTAAGATCAGCAGCAACTACATTTAATTTTTTTTCGCCAAATAGTTCCTTAAAATCTAAATAGGTAATGTTAACCCTAGAAATTGACCCCATTGAAGCTTGCATAACTTTAGGATTATAGCAATCAACTGTTTCTGTGTTGCAAAGCAGGTCTTTAATACCAAACCAATCGCAAAGCCTAATTATTGTCCCTAGATTACCTGGATCACTAATATTATCCAGAGCAATAATTTGAGAAGTAAAGTCTATTTTATCGGGTTTAGGAAATCTAAAAATTGCTACAACTTTATTAGGTGTTGTTAAATTACTAATCTGTAATAAATTAGTTTTTGAAATCTTAGTATATAATTCACCTAAAGACTCATGTTTAGATGAAGTAGAATAAACTCTTACTAATTCTAATGGAGAATTTATTAATTCATCAACTATTTTTTCTCCTTCTACTATAAACTGATCAGACTTTATTCTGTTTTTTTTTAACCTTAGAGAACGGACAAATTTAATTTCATTTTTTGTAATCATTTTACTAGCAAAATAAGTAACTTCGTAAAGATAAAATTTATACTTTTTAAAACCTAAATCAAACCAACTTACAATGAGTCACAACATAAAACCCGGAGTTGCAACTGGAGATCAAGTTCAAGAGATTTTTAGACTTGCAAAAAGTAAAAAATTTGCACTTCCTGCTGTAAATGTTATTGGATCAAGCAGCATTAATGGCGTTCTTGAAACTGCAAAAGAATTAAACGCCCCAGTAATTATCGAATTCTCCAATGGTGGAGCAGTTTTTAATGCTGGTAAAGGGTTAGATAATACCGATCAAAAAGCTGCTATTTCTGGAGGTATTGCAGGAGCAAAACACATACATACCATGGCTCTTTATTATGGGGTTCCAGTAATATTACATACAGATCATTGTGCAAAGAAATTATTACCGTGGATTGATGGGCTTATGGATGCAAATGAAGAACATTTTAAAAAGCATGGAATTCCTCTTTATAGCTCTCATATGATTGATCTATCTGACGAGCCTATTGAGGAGAATATAAGTATCTGTAAAGAATATTTGACTAGAATGTCAAAAGTTGGAATTACTCTTGAGGTAGAGCTTGGAATAACTGGTGGTGAGGAAGATGGTGTAGACAATACTGATGTTGATAATTCAAAGCTATATACACAGCCTGAAGAAGTAGCCTATGCATATGAAGAGTTAAGTAGCATTAGCAATAAGTTTACTATAGCTGCGGCTTTTGGAAATGTACATGGAGTGTATAAGCCTGGAAATGTAAAATTAACTCCAAAGATTCTTAGAAATTCCCAAGAATATGTTTCCAAAAAGTTTAATCTACCTGAGAATCATATTGATTTTGTTTTTCATGGAGGATCAGGATCTTCACTAGAAGAAATAAGAGAAGCTATTGGTTATGGGGTAATTAAAATGAATATTGATACCGATATGCAATATGCATATATGGAAGGGATACGGGATTATTTTAAAAATAATTCAGAGTACCTTTTATCACAAATTGGTAATCCAGATGGAGATAATCTCCCTAACAAAAAGTATTATGATCCTAGAAGGTGGGTAAGAGAGGGTGAGAAAACTTTCGTAGAAAGGCTTAAAAAGGCATTTAAAGACCTTAATAATGTCGATACTTTATAAAATTACGTAGATTTGCTTATTATCTTTTAAATAGTTTCTAATGGCTTGGTTCAAAAGAAAAAGTAAAGGAATTCAAACACCTACTGAATCCAAAAGAGATATTCCAAAAGGCTTATGGTATAAATCCCCTACTGGGAAAATAGTTGATACAGAAGAATTACAAGAGAATTTTTATGTTAGTCCTGAAGATGATTATCACGTAAGAATTGGTAGTAAAGAATATTTTGAAATTCTATTTGATGATGACTTCAAAGAAATTAATGCTAACCTAACCTCTAAGGATCCCTTAAAATTTGTCGATACCAAAAAATATTCTGACAGGTTAAAAGAAGCTAAGAACAAAACCAATCTAAAGGATGCTATTAGAACGGCAGTAGGAAAATCTATGGGGAAAAAAATTGTAATAGCTTGTATGGACTTTTCTTTTATAGGGGGCTCTATGGGAAGTGTAGTTGGCGAGAAAATCTCTAGAGCAATTGATTATTCACTCAAGAAAAAAATTCCTCTTGTTATAATCTCTAAATCTGGTGGAGCTAGAATGATGGAAGCTGCTCTGTCACTTATGCAACTGGCTAAAACTTCGGCAAAACTTGCACAACTTGACAAAGCAAAGATACCTTACATTTCTCTTTGTACAGACCCAACTACTGGTGGAACAACGGCTTCTTTCGCAATGCTTGGTGACATTAATATTAGTGAACCAGGTGCCTTAATTGGATTTGCGGGACCTAGGGTAGTAAAAGATACTACTGGGAAAGATCTTCCTAAGGGATTTCAAAAAGCAGAATTTGTTTTAGATCATGGATTTCTAGATTTTATAAGCCATAGAAAAAACCTAAAAAAGAAAATTAATCTATACCTTGATCTTATTCTCAATAAACCTATAAGAGAATAAAATATTCTTAAATAAATCTAAGTTTCCTTATTTTTATTATATTTGCGCCTCTGTTTATAACAGATGTAATTTATACATAATAATTATTAAAAAATGTTTGCATGTATTTAACTAAGAAAATAAAAGAAGATTTATTTAAAAAGCATGGCGAAAAAGCCGAAAATACTGGAAGTGCTGAAGGCCAGATTGCACTGTTTACCTTCAGAATAAATCATTTAACTGAACATCTTAAGAAAAACAAAAAAGATTTCAACACGGAAAGATCTCTTGTTAAGCTAGTAGGAAAAAGAAGAGCCTTGTTGGACTATCTAACCAAAAAAGATATTTTAAGATATCGAGCAATTGTAAAAGAGTTAGACTTAAGAAAATAATTGATTATAATTAATAGATCAAATCCTAGTAATATAATTATTCATTGGTTTAAGATAATATCAACACAAATTTTATTTAACCAAAAAAAATAATTATGAAACCAAAAATTTATAAAGAGCTAATTGACTTAGGCGATGGTAGAGAGATTTCTATTGAAACAGGAAAATTAGCAAAACAAGCCCATGGATCAGTAGTGGTTCAAATGGGTAAAGCGATGCTACTTTGTACAGTAGTCTCAAACTACAAAGCAAGTCCAGTAAACTTCTTGCCTCTTACTGTTGACTACAGAGAAAAATTTGCTGCTGCAGGAAAATATCCTGGTGGGTTTTTCAAAAGAGAAGCAAGACCTAGTGATGGAGAAGTTCTGACGATGCGTCTTGTTGACAGGGTACTTAGACCTCTGTTTCCAAAAGATTATTACCAAGAAATACAGGTTATGATCCAACTTATGTCACATGATGAAGAGGTAATGCCAGATGCACTAGCAGGTTTAGCTGCTTCTGCTGCAATTCAACTAAGTGATTTTCCGTTTGAATGTCCTATTTCTGAGACTAGAGTTGCTAGAATTAATGGAGAATTTGTCATCAATCCATCAAGAGCTCAGCTTGAAGAATCTGATATAGATATGATGGTTGGAGCTTCAGCTGATTCAGTAATGATGGTTGAAGGTGAAATGGATGAATGTAGTGAGGAAGAAATGGCTGATGCAATTAAATTTGCACATGAGTCTATAAAAATTCAAATTGCTGCTCAAGTTAAATTAGCTGAAGCAGTAGGAAAGAAAGAAGTTAGAGAATATGAAGGTGCAGTTGAAGATGAAGAAATGGCTAAAAAAATTCATGATGCTAGTTATGATAAATGCTATGCAATTGCAAAAAAAGGCTCTTCAAAAGCAGAAAGAAGCTTGGCTTTCTCTGAGGTTAAAGATGAAGTTATGGCTTTATTTACTGAAGAAGAATTAGAAGAGCAAAAAGAACTAATTGGCAAATATTATAATAAAACTCAAAAAGAAGCCGTAAGAGAGCTAACTTTAAGTGAAGGGCTTCGTCTTGATGGAAGAAAAACTACTGAAATAAGACCAATTTGGTGTGAGGTAGATTACTTGCCATCAACACACGGATCATCTATCTTTACTAGAGGGGAAACACAAGCGTTAGCTACTGTTACTCTTGGTACTTCTAGAGAAGCAAATAAAATTGATATGCCTTCTTATCAAGGTGAAGAAACATTCTATTTACACTACAACTTTCCACCTTTTTGTACAGGAGAAGCTAGACCCTTAAGAGGAACATCTAGAAGAGAAGTTGGTCATGGTAATTTGGCTCAGCGTGGTTTAAAAGGAATGATTCCAGAGGATTGCCCTTATACAGTTAGAGTGGTTAGTGAAGTTCTAGAAAGTAATGGATCTTCATCTATGGCTACGGTATGTGCTGGAACAATGGCCCTTATGGATGCAGGTATTCAACTAAAAAAACCTGTTTCTGGTATTGCTATGGGATTAATATCTGATGGTGATAGGCATGCCATTTTAAGTGATATTTTAGGTGATGAAGATCATCTAGGTGATATGGATTTTAAAGTAACTGGAACTGCCGATGGGATTACTGCTTGTCAAATGGATATTAAAATTAAGGGATTATCCTATGATATTCTTGTAAAAGCACTAAACCAAGCAAAGGATGGTCGTTTACATATATTATCAAAATTAACCGATACCATTGCAAAGCCTAATAGTGATGTTAAAGCTCATGCTCCAAAAATGGTTACAAGAACAATTCCTGGAGATTATATTGGCGCATTAATTGGACCTGGTGGAAAAAATATTCAAGAACTTCAAAAAACTACTGGATGTACTATTGTAATTAATGAAGATCCAGTTACAGAAGAAGGAATTGTTGAAATTTTAGGTACTGATCAAGATGGGATTGACACTGTACTATCGAGTATTGAATCCATGCTTTTCAAACCTGAAGTAGGAAGCGTTTATGAAGTAAAAGTTATAAAAATTCTAGATTTTGGTGCTGTTGTGGAGTATAATGATGCCCCTGGAAATGAAGTTTTATTACATATTAGTGAACTTGCTTGGGCAAAAACAGAGAATGTAACAGATGTAGTTAATATGGGTGATGTAATAGATGTTAAATATTTTGGGGTGGATCCAAGAACTAGAAAAGATAAAGTTTCTATGAAGGCATTGCTTGCTAAACCTGAAGGATATGTAGAGAGACCGCCAAGATCAAGAGATAACAGATCAAGAGATAACAGGGGGAGGGATAATAGAAATAGAAATAGATAGTAATTAGCTATATTTTTTGTAAATTCTAGCTTTTTATAATTTTTAATTAATAGAAATTAGTTTGGTATCATAATTGATATTGAATCATAAATAATAACAAAATATTTTTCAAATTAAATGAGACAACTTAAGATTACCAAACAAGTAACTAATAGAGAGACTGCATCTCTAGATAAATATTTACAGGAAATTGGAAAAGTTGATCTAATCACCGCTGAAGAAGAGGTTGAATTAGCTCAAAAAATAAGACAAGGTGACCAGTTAGCTCTTGAAAAATTAACCAAAGCTAACCTTCGTTTTGTTGTATCGGTTGCAAAACAGTATCAAAATCAAGGACTAACACTTCCTGATTTAATTAATGAAGGGAATTTAGGCTTAATTAAAGCTGCTCAAAGGTTTGATGAGACAAGAGGATTTAAGTTCATCTCCTATGCTGTATGGTGGATTAGACAGTCTATTCTACAAGCACTGGCAGAGCAATCAAGAATTGTTAGACTTCCACTTAATAAAATTGGATCTATCAATAAAATTAACAAGGCCTATGCATTCTTAGAGCAATCCCATGAGAGGCCTCCTAGTGCAGAGGAAATTGCTCAAGAGCTAGATATGACAATTAATGATGTAAAAGAGTCAATGAAAAACTCTGGACGTCATGTATCAATGGATGCACCCCTTGTTGAAGGAGAGGATTCTAATCTGTATGATGTGCTTAGAAGTGGGGAATCACCAAATCCAGATAAAGAATTAATACATGAATCTCTTAGAACAGAGATAGAACGTGCATTAGAAACCCTCACCCCAAGAGAAGCTGATGTAATTCAGCTTTATTTTGGACTTGGAAATCATCATCCCATGACATTAGAGGAAATAGGGGAAACATTTGATTTAACAAGAGAAAGAGTACGTCAAATCAAAGAAAAAGCCATAAGAAGGCTAAAACATACTTCAAGAAGTAAAATTCTTAAAACATACCTTGGGTAATTTAATAAAATGGGTAATCATCTAATAGCTCCATCAATTCTAGCTGCAGACTTTGGAAATCTAAAAGCTGATTTAGAAATGGTAAACTCTAGTGAAGCTGACTGGTTTCATATAGATGTTATGGATGGAGTATTTGTGCCAAATATATCCTTTGGAATGCCAGTTTTAAAAGAAATTAGTAAACACACCAAAAAACCTTTGGATGTACACCTTATGATTGTAAAACCAGAGAGGTATATTAAAACCTTTGCAG
>Ga0207991_1000698_pt1 | contig 22362 bp, 17 predicted proteins | sample ETN07SmetaG_FD_185786 | JGI IMG/M metagenome (GOLD analysis project Ga0207991, IMG submission 185786) | Marine microbial and viral communities from oxygen minimum zone, Eastern Pacific Ocean - ETNP2014F14-07SV275 (SPAdes) (version 2) | ecosystem: Environmental > Aquatic > Marine > Oceanic ...
TAAAATAAAAATGTATGTGAAAATTGGACAAAAAGAAGGTGCTTCAATCCATCAGTCATCATGCAAGCTACCTAAAAAGGGTTATTGGTATGCACCGACAATTTTTACAGATGTGAGCCAATCTCACCGCATTATGCAGGAAGAAATATTTGGTCCTGTGTTGGCGATTCAAACATTCCGTACGGTAGATGAAGTCATCACCAAAGCAAACAACATTCCTTTTGGTCTTTCCGGTGGTGTGTGGACGGATAAAGGTGCGAAAATATTTCAAGTATCCAAAGCCATTCGTTCTGGTGTATTATGGGGAAATACATTTAACAAATTTGATCCAACATCACCTTTTGGTGGATATAAAGAGAGCGGAATGGGGCGCGAAGGCGGTTTAGAAGGATTAATGCCTTATGTTAATCTGGTGTAAGGAGGAGATAGTTTTATGAAAAAACGAGAAGATATTAAAAAAACATACAAGCTCTATATTGGTGGAAAATTCCCCAGAACGGAATCGGGTCGTTATATCAAATGGACGGACCCCAAAAAGGCAACAACAGTAAATATTTGTAGGGGATCGAGAAAAGATTTTCGAAATGCCGTGGTTGCAGCCAGAGAAGCCTTTTGCGGATGGTCATCAAGAACTGCTTATAATCGAAGTCAAATTCTATATAGAACAGGAGAAATGCTGGAAGGCAGACGCAGCCAGTTTATGGATGAATTGATACTCCAGGGCTCTTCGAAAAAAGCAGCAGAAAAAGAAATCAACCTATCCATTGACAGATTAATATACTATGCTGGTTGGGCGGATAAATATCAGCAAATATTCAGCCGGGTCAATCCCGTGGCATTGCCCTATTTCAATTTTTCCTATCCAGAACCGACGGGAGTGGTTTCAGCCATCGCACCGAATGAGTCATCCTTAATCGGATTGGTCTCAATCGTTGCACCCATCATTGCCGGTGGAAATACGGTTGTTGTATTGGCATCAGAAGAAAATCCGCTGTGTTCAATTACATTTGCAGAAGTGCTCCATACGTCAGATGTGTCCGGTGGTGTAGTAAATATTTTGACTGGGTATCGATCAGAATTAATAGAACAATTTTCATCTCACATGGATGTGAATGCAATCGTGTATTGCGGCAATGAATCAGAAGAAATTAAGCTCGTTCAGGAAAATGCGGCTTTGAACGTAAAAAGGCCGATTGTTTATTCTAACGAAAATTGGCACAACAAAAACACACAGGATCCATATCGAATTTTGAATACGTTGGAAACTAAAACAACATGGCACCCAGTTTCTATTTAATAAAGAAATTTATGAGTCTATTTCTGAAAGGGGTTAAAACCCCTAAAAACGTTATATTTTTTCAAATTCTCGACATATATATCGGGGGTAAAAAGTCAACCAAATATGGGATTTATCCCCAAAATACTTTTCGGTGTTAACTTTTTATGGACATCAATAAAACAATTGAATATATACAATCAAATTCCCAAGGAATAAATCCTAAAGTTGGAATTATTCTCGGATCCGGGTTAGGTTCATTTGTAGATGTGTTAGAAAATCCGGTTTCACTATCCTATGATGAATTAGATGGATTCCCGGATACGGATGTTTTCGGGCATGAGGGAAAACTTCATTTAGGAAAAATCAATCATACAGAAATTGTCGTTCTTCAAGGACGTGCTCATTATTACGAAACGGGTGTTGTGGATGCCATGAAAATTCCCGTTCGAACTTTGTCCGGACTTGGGTGTGAATCACTGATTTTGACCAATGCCGCCGGCAGTTTAATGGAAGAAGCCCAGCCTGGAAGCGTAATGGCAATAACAGATCATATCAATTTTACAGGTGTAAATCCATTGTTTTGCGAAGAAAGTAATAATCGATTTGTGGATATGGCTGACGCGTACAATTCGGATATGCGTTCAAGATTCCATAAAATTGCAGATGATGAAAATATTAAACTTCACGAAGGTGTTTATATTTGGTTTTGCGGTCCCAGTTTTGAAACACCGGCAGAAATTCGAGCAGCTAAAACATTGGGTGCAGATGCAGTGGGTATGTCCACAGTCCCGGAAGTGATTTTAGCCCGCCACGCCGGAATGAAAGTGGCTGCATTGTCTGTAATGACCAATATGGCTGCGGGCATGAGCGATGAAGTATTGAACCATGAATTAACAATGGAAAATGCTGATAAAGGGATTCAAGACTTGAAAATACTTCTCGTTCGTTTTTTAGAATCATATTCTTAAAACTCTCCTCCAACTTAAAAATAAATAATAAGAAAATAACATGATAGAACCGACAGTCAAAAAAGGGCAGGAATACGAATTAACCATTGAATCGTTGGCGTACGGCGGAAAGGGAATTGCCAAAGTGGACGGCTTTGTTGTATTTGTGAAAAATGCCATTCCCGGGCAAAAAGTTCGTGCACTGGTTTATCGCAAACGGAAAGGTTTTGCAGAAGCCCGGCCGCTAGAGGTGTTGGTAGAATCATCGTTTAAGGTGGATGCTCCCTGCGAACATTTTGCATTTTGCGGCGGCTGTACATTCCAGCAGTTGGATTATGCAGAACAGGTGAATCAGAAAAAACAGCAAGTTGAAGATTTATTCAGACGCCAAGCTGGGATCGCTGATTTTTCTGTGGATAAAGTGATTGCCGCTGAAGAGCAATATCATTACAGGAATAAAATGGAATTTTCATTTTCCAACCGCCGCTGGACATTGCCTGATGAAGGCGATGATACAGAAAGAAGTTTTGCTTTAGGTCTTCATGTCCCCCGTCGTTATGATAAAATATTGAATATTAATGAATGTCACCTCCAACCAAAATTGGGTAATGAAATTCTCAATGCAGTGAAAGAAAAAGCGCGGGAATTAAAACTCAAGCCTTACGATGTAAAAACCCATAATGGATTTCTACGGCACTTGGTTATGCGTTTCGGACATAATACAGGCGATATGATGGTGAACTTGGTCACCAGTTATGAAAACCCGGAATTAATTCAACCATTGGCTGATCATATCCATGAAACATTTCCTCAAGTCACATCCATTATTAATAATATCAACACAAAGAAAGCGGATATAGCATTTGGTGAATATGAAACAATTTTATTTGGTAATCCCACCATTACGGAAAAAATGGGTGATCTTACATTTGAAATTTCTGCCAATTCATTTTTTCAGACGAATACCAAACAAGGAACACACCTTTCTCAGGCTGCATTGGACGGCGCTGAACTTACAGGAAAAGAAATTGTCTACGATCTGTATTGCGGGACAGGATCTATTTCACTCTTTCTTGCCCAAAAAGCAAAAGAAGTCCATGGTTTTGAACTTATTACATCTTCTGTAGAAGATGCCACGCGGAATGCAATCACAAATTTGATAACCAATGTACGCTTTCATAAAGCTAATTTGGATTTCTTTTTCAAAAAAGGGTCCAGACGTAAAAAATTACCTGATCCGGATGTTATTATTGTTGATCCGCCGCGAGCCGGTATGCACAAAGATATGGTGAGTGCTTTACCAAAATTCGGTGCAAAACGACTGGTGTATGTTTCCTGCAATCCAACAACTCAAGCTCGGGATGTTGCATTATTAATGGAAAATGGATATGAGCTCAAGAAGCTGTCAATGGTGGATATGTTTCCCCATACGCCTCATATTGAGACTGTTGGCGTTTTGGAAAAGAACTAATTCAATACTTATTTATTTCTAATAACTGACTTAAATTTTTCGTTATGCGTCGCTGGTTTCAATTACTGATACGTAACAGTTTCTTTCAAGTAGGCATGGGCATCTTTTTGGTCATGATTCTTGGCGGGCTGATTTTACGTACATTAGAGACAGGAGATATAGCTGAAGGAGAAGCACCGTTTTGGTGGGCAATCGTTACGATGACAACGGTTGGATATGGGGATTATGCACCATCAACTTCTGAAGGCAGAATATTTGCTGTATTGGTTATGTTTGCCGGCATATCGCTGACGGCTATGTTTACAGCTGTCATTTCGTCTATATTTGTCGCCAAAAGAATTAGAGAGGATAAAGGTTTGGAAAAAGTAAATGTAAAAAATCACATCATTCTTTGCGGTTGGAACAGAAACGCAGATAAAATAATTGACTCGATCCAGTATTTATCAGAAGGGCGCCGGAAGGATCTCGTTTTGATCAATGATTTGGATGAAGAAACAGCCGCCCGCTTAAAGACGCGCTATCGAGATATTCATCTGCATTTTGTTGCGGGAGATTATACGAGCGAACAGATACTTCAACGTGCATCGTTAGAAGAAGCAGATACAATTATAATAATCCCCAGCGATGTGGATGGAACGATTCAAAATCCGGATGAAAAAACGATTTTGGCCACTCTAACGATTAAGGGATTAGAACCGAATAAGCGATTAATTGCATATCTGTATAGTCGGGAAAACTTGACACATATTAAACGGGCCAATGCAGATGAAGTGGTCATTAGTGATGATTTTGGAGCATTTATGTTGGCATCTCATGTAATGGACCCTGGAATTCCCCAAACATTGAATCGCTTGTTGGACAATGTATCAGAAAATCGTTTCAAACGAGTGGATATCCCCAATGAATTTGTGGGACAATCGTTTGACAATCTATTTAATCACTTCAGAAATATAAACGGGTCACTGCTCGTAGGTCTTTTTTCTGAAGAAGAAAATCTGGGCATTGGAGAAATATTATCGGCTGACACTTCAGCTTTGGATGCTTTTATCGAACGCAAAATGAAAGAAGGTGGTATTTCATTACAAGAAGAAAGCAAAATCACAACTGTGATCAATCCAGATAAAAATTATAAAATAAAAGATGGCGAACGAGCCATAATTATACCTTGAGGTGCGTATGGATATAGGAGCATTAAAAGATTTTTCCATTTTTAAAGGATTGGATGAATCGGAAATAAAATTATTTGAAGATAAAGTTTCGTCTGTAGACGTTTCCGAAGGGAATTGTTTCATAATTGAAGGAGATGTAGGTGATTCAATTTTTCTCTTGCTTGAGGGTGAAGTCGAAATCAATCAAGCGTTGACACTTTTCATGAATAAGAGTGATGCGGATAATAGAGAAAAAGCGATCATAAAACTTTCCAGCGAAAGCAAACCACTCTTTGGTGAAATGTCCTTGTTTATTGAAGGCGAACAACGCACAGCTAGTGTAAAAGCATTATCAGATTGCAAACTGGCACAAATCATGAAAGAAGAGTTGTTTAAAGTATGTGATGCGCACCCCAATACTGGGTATAAAGTTATGCAAAATCTTTGCAGAACTCTTTGCGGGAATCTTGTAAAAGCCAATCAAAATGTATTAAAACTGACTACAGCTTTCAGTTTAATATTAGAAAGATAAATTATTTTTATATAGTATGATGGTACAGCTGGACAAAGTGTATTCTCCTTCATCGATTGAAGATAAGTGGTATCAGCACTGGCTGGACAATGATTATTTTCACGCTGAAGTCAATCCTGAAAAAGACCCCTACACGATTGTAATACCGCCACCCAATGTAACGGGTATGCTCACCATGGGCCATGTACTTAATAATACCATTCAGGACATCCTGATTCGAAAAGCACGCATGGAAGGAAAAGAAGCCTGTTGGATTCCCGGAACCGATCACGCATCCATTGCCACTGAAAGTAAAGTGGTACACATGCTCAAAGAACAAGGTATCGAAAAACACAGCCTTACCCGGGAAGAATTTTTGAAACACGCTTGGGAGTGGAAAGAAAAATATGGCGGAATTATAATTCAGCAATTGAAAAAGTTGGGCTGTTCTTGCGATTGGGAACGTGAACGGTTTACCATGGACGAAGGATATTCAAAAGCAGTTCTATCCGCATTTATAAAATTATACGAAAAAGGATTAATCTATAAAGGCTACCGTCTTGTAAACTGGTGCCCTGTTTCCAAATCTGCAATCAGTGATGAAGAAGTCATCCACAAAGAAGTAAACGGTCATTTATGGCATTTTAAATATCCGATTAAGGACAGTGATGAATTCATGATTGTGGCCACTACGCGGCCGGAAACGATGCTGGGGGATACGGCTGTAGCAGTTCATCCCAAAGACGAACGATTTGCACATTTAGTTGGGAAAACGATTATACTACCATTGGTGGGTCGAGAGATTCCTGTCATTGCAGATGATTATGTAGATCCGGAATTTGGAACTGGTTGTGTAAAAGTTACACCAGCCCACGATCAAAATGACTTTGCCATGGGCGAACGCCATAATTTAGAATTTATCAACATTATGAATGATGATGCATCGTTAAATGAAAATGCCCCGGAAGCATACCAAAATCTTTCAAGGGAAGATGCCAGAAAAGCTGTCATAAAAGATTTAGACAATCTGTGTTTTCTCCATAAAATAGAAGACTATGTAAACAAAGTCGGTTTTTCAGAACGTGGAAATGTTCCCATCGAATTTTATATGTCCGAGCAGTGGTTCATGAAAATGAGCGAATTGGCCAAACCGGCAATGCAGGCAGTGTCCGACGGCAAAATCAACTTCCATCCGGCACATTGGGTTAAAACATATAACCATTGGATGGAAAATATTAAAGATTGGTGTATAAGCCGTCAGCTCTGGTGGGGGCACCAGATCCCGGTTTGGTATCATAAGGAAGATCCAAAGAAATTGCATGTATCTGTTGAAGGTCCGAATGATCCAGAAAATTGGATTCAGGATGAAGATGTGTTGGATACGTGGGCAAGCTCATGGCTGTGGCCAATGGCTGTTCATGACTGGCCGGAAGAAAGCGCCGAACTGGATTATTTTTATCCCACTGATGCTTTGGTCACAGGTCCAGATATTATTTTTTTCTGGGTAGCACGGATGATTATGACTGGGTATGAATTCAAAGAGGGCTTGCCATTTAAAGATGTGTATTTCACATCCATTCTTCGAGATGAAAAGGGTCGTAAGTTTAGTAAGTCTCTTGGGAATTCGCCCGATCCTTTTGAATTATTCGAAGAATATGGAACGGATGCTGTTCGATTTGGCACTATGCTCATGGCACCCCAGGGATTGGATGTTCTTTTTTCATCCACTCGATTGGAAGTGGGTCGAAATTTCATGAATAAACTGTGGAATGCGTCACGCTTTGTCCTTATGAATTTGGAAGATGGGCATGTACCGGACATTGATTTGGATTCAGAAGAATTGGATTTACCAGAACGTTGGATTTTAAGCAAATTGCAATCGTCTGTTCAAAATTATAATCGCCAGCTGGATCGTTTTCATTTTAATGAAGCAGCTAAAGTACTCTATGATTTTACATGGAATGATTTTTGTGATTGGTATATAGAAATTGCCAAAACCCGTTTTTATGGAAACGATGTTCATGCAGCTGATGTCGCCCGATCCGTTGCTATTCATGTATTAAAAACAGTGTTAACAATTCTGCATCCGTATGCTCCATTTATTTCCGAAGAATTATGGGCTCAAGTGAAAAGCACAGACGACCCGGATCTTATTGTTAATAAATGGCCAGAAATTGAGATGGATAAAAAAGATGATGCGGCAGAAAAGAAAATGGAATTACTTCAGGAAATTATTACCGGAATTCGCACTGTTCGTAGTCGCATGAATATTCCACCGGGAAAAAAATCAGATTTAATTGCAAAGTGCAATAGTGACATGGCTGAATTTTTGCAAACACATCAAGATATTATATCAGCCCTAACGCGGACATCATCGGTCTTGACGGGTGCAAACCAGGCAAAACCGGAACAATCTGCAACGGTGGTCATAGGCAAGAATGAACTGTATATTCCATTGGGTGGATTGATCGATTTAGATGTAGAAATGTTGCGTTTGCAAAAACGAGCAGATGAAATTAACGGACATTTACTGGGAATATCTAAAAAACTGTCTAATGAACAATTTATGAGCAGGGCACCGGAAAAAGTGGTGGCCAGAGAAAAAGAAAAACAAGAGGATATGACAGCAGAACTTGAAAAAGTGAACGCAAATTTGGAGATGCTGCAATGAGAATAATTTATTTATTTTTACCCATCATTTTATTGGGCCAAAGCATGACGGTTTATAAGGATAATATTGCTTTAGTAAAAGAACCTGTTTACTGGTCTGTTCAGGCGGGATTATCTGAAATTACTTATGATCAACTCCCAAATGGCCTTTTTCCGGAATCACCTTTTTTGTTGCTCCATGATGTTGCAATTCTTTATCAGCGCTATAATAATAATGTGTTTAGTGGTGAAAAATATTTCAATGATAAACTGGGGCAATATGTTTATGTAAAAATTCATAATGATAAAATTCAAGAAGGAACACTTATTGAATCGAAAGGGAATAGTATTTCTATAAAAACGCGTAAAGATATAATGACCATTTCCCGCTCAAAAGTTGATTATATGTACACACGAGATCAGCAGACTGTACCTCAATTACATCCCGAGTTAGCATGGGATATTAACAGTCCTATGACAGGAACGATTTCCGGTGACTTGGTATATTTATCTGGTGGATTTGACTGGAATGCTGTTTATCGATTCGTATTGGATGGAAACAAAGGAGAGCTTATTCCAGAGGCCGTTATTAAAAACAACAGCAATGTTGATTTCAGCAATTTTACATTAAAACTCGTGGAAGGGAATCTGCAAAAAAAAGGAGGACGTCCACAACCAATTTATCGAGCAGAACGGAGCATATCTGCTATGACTATTCAAACTCCACCCGTAGCCAGTGAAGATGCATTGGGAGATTTTCATATTTATTCATTACCGGAACGTATTAGCTTAAGCCGAAATCAAAGCGTAACCGTTCGATTATATGAACCCAGAAATGTAGATTATACCAAGACGTATGTGTTTCAAAATTCAGAGCGGAGCAAAAAAGAAGAACCGCTCAAGATTGAGATAAAGCTGGCCAATACAGCTGAAAATGGATTGGGTATTCCATTACCCCAGGGGAAAATTAGTTTATATTTAAAATCACAGGATGGTTCATTGGAATACGCAGGAGAGGATGAGCTGAAGCAAGTCCCCCGGGGAGAAACAGCTACTATTTCGGCCGGAAAAGCTTTTGATGTTATCGGTAAACGTATTGTTTTGCACTATGACCGTCAGCGTAAAAGTGAAGAAGCATCCATTGAAATTATTGTGAAAAATAAACGAGATGAAAAAGTGAACATTCGTCTCTCGGAGCAGATTCATGGCGATTGGATAATCCGTGATGCATCAGACAATTATATAAAGAAAGATGCGTCAACAATTCATTTCCCATTTTCTCTGGATGCCGGTGAATATAAAACGGTCACCTACACATATCGCAAGGAATGGAAATAATCCCTTGTGTCAGCTCACACTGATTTAAATACCCCTACTAAATATATAAAAGGTATCGGCCCCAAAAGGTCAGATGCCCTTGCGACTGCAGGGATTGAAACAGTCGATGATTTATTACATTATTACCCCCGCCGCTATCTCGATCGTACTACGGTTAAATCAATTCACGATGTTAAAAAAGGCGATGAGGTGACGATGATCGGAACGGTGGAAGTGTGCGGCGAACGCCATACCCGGAAACGGAAACTATTCCAAGCCGTCCTTTCAGATGGCACCGGGATGATTACACTTGTGTGGTTCAATGGTGTAAAATATATTAAAAATGCTGTTAATAAAGGTGATCGCCTGGCAATTCATGGCAAAGTGGAATTTTATAACGGCTTTCAAATTGTTCATCCGGATTTTGATAAGCTGGATTCTGATGCAGATCCAATCAATACGGGGACTATCATTCCATTATATCCACTAACTGCTGAACTGAAAAAAGCTCGAATTGACCACCGTAGCTTTCGTCGTATTATTAAAGAAAATGAAGAAGTATTTTCAATCATAAATGATCATTTTGATGAAGGTGTACTAAAGGAACAAAAATTGATACACTTGAAAACTGCATTGCAGCATATCCATTTTCCTGAATCAAGAGAGAATCTGCACGCTGCTATGTATAGGTTAAAATTTGATGAACACTTTTTCCTGCAGTTGTTAATGGCACTGCGAAAAAAATCATATGAAAAAATTGGAACAAATGCCCTTACTAAATCCGGACCGCAAGTACAACAAATCGAAAATGAATTGGGTTTTGAACTCACTACTGCTCAACAAAAAGTGATACAGGAAATTCGAAGAGATATTGCACTTCCAAAAGCAATGAATCGTTTGTTGCAAGGAGACGTTGGGTCAGGAAAAACGATTGTCGCTGTATTAGTTGCCGCCGCCGCCGTTGCCAATGGTGTTCAAGTTGCTATTATAGCGCCAACAGAAATATTGGCACACCAGCATTATAAATCATTTAAGAAACAATTAAATAAAGTTCATATTACTTGTACATTATTAGTGGGGAAGCAAAAAGTAGCTGAACGAAAACAGAACCTTGAAGCTATTAAAGATGGTAAAGTAAATGTTGTGATTGGCACACATGCCTTAATCCAAAAAGATGTAGTATTCAAAAATCTGGGCTTTGTTATCGTAGATGAACAGCATCGCTTTGGTGTAGTACAGCGTGGAATCCTCTTGCAAAAAGGGCTCCATCCCCATTTATTGGCTATGACAGCGACACCTATTCCCCGGACCATGGCCATTACGTATCATGGCGATATGGATTTATCCATTATTGACGAAATGCCAAAAGACAGGAAGCCCGTCATTACAAAAATAGTCAAAGAAGATCGCCTGCAGAATGTATATAAATTTATTCGTGAAGAAGTGCAAGCCGGCCGACAATGCATGGTAGTTTATCCGTTAGTGGAAGAGACGGAAAAATCTGACCTTGCCGCTGCATCGGAAGGATTTGAAACATTACAGAAAATATTTAAAGGAATTAGAATCGGCCTTATTCACGGACGGATGAAAAAAGAAGAAAAAGATGCCATTATGGATGCCTATTCAAAAAATGAGATTAATATTCTGGTTTCTACTACTGTCATTGAAGTGGGGATTGATATTCCCAATGCATCTGTTATGCTCATCGAACATGCCGAGCGATTTGGACTGACGCAACTACATCAGCTTCGGGGTCGAGTGGGCCGGGGCAGCGCCAAAAGTTACTGTATCCTGGTTGAGCGTAATATCAGGGATACATCCAGGAAACGACTGGTGATCATGGAAAAAACAAATAATGGTTTTATCATAGCCGATGAAGATTTGAAAATGCGGGGGCCGGGAAAATTCTTCAGCACGGAACAGAGCGGATTTTTTAAACATAAAATTGCGGATATGGTTGCAGACGGAGCCATTATCAGAAAAGCACGAGAAACAGCTCAAACTATTGCTAAAGCAGATACTAAACTGAAAAATCACCCACGGATGAAAGAACGGCTGCTTAAAGATTATGCGCAATATTTGGAAACGGTAGTGATAAGTTAATGATTAATCAAATCCACTGTCCTCTTTGTAAAAGTGAACTGAAAACTATTTTCACTACCAAAGATTATTTAGTTAGCGGAGAAAAATTTGATATTGTGGAATGTTCAAACTGCCGCCTGCGTATGACGAACCCATTTCCTGACAAGGAAAAAATTGGCAATTATTATGAATCTGACGCTTATATTTCCCACGCAGAAGAATCAAAAGGCATTTTTGACTCCATATATAATATGGTCCGTTCATATATGTTGGGTAGAAAAAGAAAAATTGTTGAAAATTCGTCAGGAATAAAACAAGGGAGTCTTTTGGATATTGGATGTGGTGCTGGGCATTTCTTAAGCTCTTTGAAAGAAAACGGTTGGGATGTGAAGGGCGTGGATGCCTCACAAAAAGCACGGGAATTGGTGAAAAGTCAATTTGATATTGATGTGATTACTCCCGAAAATTGGTTTAATTCAGATGAAACATATGATATCATTACATGCTGGCACAGCTTGGAACATGTGTATGATCCTTGGGTCTATTTGGAAAAAATCAAAACACAGTTAAGTGTTGACGGAGTGTTAATTGTAGCATCACCGAATTATGAATCAACAGATGGGAATAAATACGGAGCTGATTGGGCAGCCTATGATACTCCCCGCCATCTATATCATTTTACTCCCATATCCATGGAAAAGATAATGTTCAACAATGAATTTTTGATCAACGAAATTCACAGGATGGCCTTTGATGCATTTTATGTTTCCATATTGAGTTCACAGCATATGGAAAAATCTATGATAAGTGGAATTTGGAATGGATTTGTTTCTTGGCTATCGTGTTGGGTTAATAAAGAGAAGTGTAGCTCGCTGATTTATGTGATGAAATAGAATAACAAAATTTGGAATCAATCATTCATCTTTAGCCTCAATAAGCATAAATTCGCTGGCTTTTTTAGATTGAAACATCAATAGTTATATATCGTTAGGTAAAAATAATATGACAAAAGAAAATAAATTAACAGAAGAACAGTTATTTGACCAGCTCATTTCATCGTTGGTCCATAGTGCTTGGGTCTCTCTTGGCAAAGTCAAGAATCCAATGAATGATGCATTGGAGAGAAACTTGGATCAGGCGTCTGTTCAAATAGATATGCTGGACATGCTGCACAAACGCATGAGCGGCAATCTTTCTGAAAATGAAGAAAAATATTTAGGACATTTGGTTCGGGAATTAAAAATGAATTTTGTTGAGGAAAAAAATAAACCGGCAGAAGATAACAAGGAAGATGCCGAAAATGAGAATTCCGAGCAGAAGGAAAATGAAGATTCAACAGTAGCAGATGAAAAAGAAGAGAACAAGAATAGTGGCAAAGATAAAAAAATGGAGCAACAGAGTGATTTCCAGCGATAACATTTTTATGAATAGAATACTGGCAGCTGTAACGCTGATAGTATCTTTTATTGTTTACTTAAGCACAATGGCGACCACTGTTTCTTATTGGGACTGCGGTGAATTTATTGCCTCGTCATACATTCTAGGTGTCCCTCATCCCCCGGGAAGCCCCCTATATTTAATTCTGGGACGTATTTTTTCGATGCTGCCATTAAATGCAGATATTGCATATCGCGTAAATCTCATGTCGCCGATTACCAGTTCATTAGCTGTTATGTTGCTCTATCTCATAATCGTTAAAGTAATTGCTAACTACCGTGGTGAAATACGCTCACGGCAAGATGCGATTGTTGTCTTTGGAGCTGCTTTCATAGGTGCCATGACATTTGCTTTTACAGATAGTCACTGGTTCAATGCCGTGGAAGCTGAAGTCTATGCCATCAGTACTTTTTTTACTGCTATCGTGGTTTGGCTTATTCTCCATTGGTCTGACAGAGCCGATGAACCAGGCAGTGAACGCTACATTCTCATTATTGCCTATATGTTTGGATTAGCCATCGGGGTTCATATTCTAAACCTATTAACACTCCCTTTTATTGCACTCATCATTTATTTCCGTAAAATGGAATTTGAATGGAAAACATTTTTTCTTACAACGGTGATTACATTCGTTGTCTTTTTGATTATTCACAATGGAATTATTATTGGTTTGCCCAGGCTAGCGGGTTCTGTTGGTCTTTGGGGGGTTATTGCTCTTGTCCTTCTCGTATTTGGATCAACAGTCTGGTCAATTAAAAACAAACATCAATTGATATCGCTAGCTCTATCATCTGCTGTATTAATATTAATTGGATTTTCGAGCTATTCACTCATTTTTATTCGATCAAATCAAAACCCCGCCATTGATGAGAATAACCCGGAAACTATGGCAGGTGCTATTTCATATTTACAACGTGAGCAGTATGGTGAAATCAGTCAATTTCCCAGACGCTTCAAAGGGTTATCTCCAAAACATGAAGTCGTTGGACGTCCAGCTGCAGGGAGAAATAAATATTCTTCCAATCAAAATAGAAAATATATGTTTTATAATAGTCCAAAGCAGTGGGAATTTTTCTGGAATTACCAAGTCAGAAAGATGTATAACCGTTATTTTCTTTGGCAATTTGCAGGCCGCGGTCATTCCGGTGGTGATTATACAACAGCAATGGGAGCCAATAATCGAGAAGATGGTGTAAACTGGGTCCAGTTTGGATTACCCTTGGCATTTTTATTTGGAATCATTGGTTTTGTACATCATTTTCGCAAAGATTGGAATATATTTTTTACAGTTTTTACACTTTTTTTTGTTACAGGATGGTTACTTATTTTTTACTTAAACCAAGATAATCCACAACCTCGTGAACGGGATTATTCATATGTTGGCAGTTTTATGGCTTTTTCCATTTGGATTGGTATTGGTTCTGCTGCTTTAAGTGAATGGTTATTAAATGTAGTCAAAAAACCTTGGTTTTCCAGGAATGCAGTTATTTCAGCTCTTGTTTTGCAGGTGATATTTATACCAGGAATTATGCTCAAAGCTAACTATAGAGAGCATGATAGATCGGGAAATTATGTAGCATGGGATTATAGTTATAATTTGTTGCAATCCTGTGAACCAAATGGAATTCTATTTACCAATGGCGATAATGATACGTTTCCATTATGGTATTTGCAGGAAGTGGAAGGTATACGAAAAGATGTTGCCGTGGCTAATTTAAGTTTGCTGAATACACCTTGGTATATTAAACAACTTCGAGATTCGCGACCAACTGCGTCTGAATATAATAACCTCATTCAAGAACGAGAGGGCAATGAAATCATTGGACAACGTTTTATTAAAATCGGTGATGGTGATATTAAAGACATTACAAACGGGTTAACACGCTGGAAAACCCGTGACGTAACATTTCCAGTTCAGAGTGATCAGCAAATCACTTGGAGTGTTAAACCCACATTTGCGAAACAGGCATTGAAAGTTCAGGACATGATGATTATGCAAATAATCAATGATGCAAATTGGACATCACCTATTTATTTTGCTGTAACCGTATCCCCCGGAAATCGTATCGGGCTCGAAAATTATCTTGAAATGGAAGGATTGGCATATCGCCTGCGTCCTTACAGGACGAAGGGAATTAATCCTGAACGCATGGAATATCACTTAATGACTGAATTGGGTGAAGAAACATGGAAAAAAGATCTTGTAGGTACTGATTGGGAAGAACAGGAGGGGACGCTTTGGTTTCGAGGTCCCCATGAAAAATATCTATTCCGCAACCTTGGAAATAAAGAGGTCTTCTATAATAATCAGGTCATTCGACTGCTGCAAAATTACCGAAGTGCATATATGCAATTAGCCGTTCATCATTTCATGGATTTTCAAAAATTACAAGTGTCAAAAAAGATGGATGCAGCAGAAATAAAAAGAGCAAAAGTTGAAGACGTTTTGGATATGATGTCAGAGAATTTGCCTGAAAATCCAATCCGTATGGATAACAGGGATCTTCATTATCAGGTAGGTAGATTGTATATGGGCATTGGAAATAAAGAAAAATTCAAGGCAGTACTTTCTATACTAATGAAGCGTAATGATAATACAGTTCGCCATCGTGTAGAATATGCTCAATCATATTTGGAATTAGAAGAATTTGAAACAAGTTTACCAATCTTGAAAAATCTTTATAATGGTTATAATTCTGTGGAAGCAAAAATCTTGGCAGGTGGGCGTGAGCGAAAAAATGTAAACACGCAAATGTGGAATCAATACCGAAAACATTATCCTGATATTGTGAGTCAACTGGTTATCAATTATCGTAAGCTTGAAATGCCGGATGAAGCGAAAGACTTGTTGACAACTTGGCTCGATCGCAATCCCAAAGATAAAGAAGCAAAAAAACTATTGAAGGAATTAACGGATTCTTAATTTTTTATTCGATAGTGAGTTGTAAACTCAATTCACCAATAACTATCTGACATGTCAGCATTTATATCAATAATTATTCCTCATTGGAATGGAATTGATGTCCTTTCCGAATGTCTTGATTCACTTAAAAATTCCACATATCAACATAAGGAAATAATTATTGTTGATAATGCGTCTTCCGATGGAAGTCAGGATTGGATCAAAGCAAATCACCCGGATTTAATTTTAATAGAGAATGATCAAAACTACGGTTATGCCGGAGGATGTAATCGCGGTGTTTCTACCGCAAAGGGTGAATGGTTACTCTTTTTGAACAATGATACAATTCAAGACGCAGATTGGCTGGAACATTTAGCAGATGCTGTAGGTAATCAAAATGATATTGCTGCAATCCAACCTAAAATTCGGAATTACTATGAACGAAAATTATTCGATTATGCCGGAGGAGCTGGCGGACATATCGATTTATTATGTTATCCCTTTACAAAGGGAAGAATATTTTTAGATCAAGAAGAAGACTTGGGGCAATATGATACTGTTGAAGATATCTTTTGGGCATCTGGTACAGCTATAATGGTTCACAAAGAATCCTTTGAGAAAGCAGGAAGATTTGATGAAACATTTTTTGCTCATCAGGAAGAGATTGATTTGTGCTGGCGTTTGCAACTTATGGGCAAGCGTATTGTTTATGAACCCAAAGCAGTTGTATATCATAAAAATGCAGTATCTCTCCCAATGCATTCGTTTCGTAAATATTATTTAAATCACCGGAATTCATTCTTCATGCTTTTAACAAATTATAATTTACCCCTGACGCTGTACTTTTTACCCATTAGGCTGATGCTTGAATTTGTAGCGATTACATATGCATTACTCAAATGGGATTTACGACATTTTGGTGCTGTCTTTAAATCATTATTATGGTTACTAACGCACCCATTTGTTATTTTAAAGAAAAGACGTATTGTTAAAAGAGTGCGTGTTAAAAACGATAAGGAAATGTTAAAAAATGTTTATCGCGGCAGTATAGTTTTTGCACATTATATACGCGGTATTAAAAAATATAGCGATCTTTAATAAAGAGCTTTTTTATAAATCTCCGAATTGTCCGGATCAAGCTCCATCAAATCGCGGAGCATGCTTTTCTGTCCCATTAATTGAAGTATTTTTGCCAGTTCATTGGTATGTGCCTTCAGAAATAGAAGAGTATAATGTTCTCGCGGAGAACGGTCATAAACCTCGTCCAAACCTTTGATCATTTTTTTGAATTCTAAAATTGCCTCGTCCATCTCCCCATCTCTAAAAAGTTCCATTGCATAATAAAATGATAACTTGGCTTTTCTTAATCCATAATTTGTACTGATATTATCGACAAGTTTTGCTCTCTCAGACCAACCACGTGAAAAATCACTAGCTGTACCTCTCAAAGCAATTTCACGACTCATTTCGAAAATACGTGTTCCACCCATAAGTTCGTAAGTATCTATTTCTCCGGCTAAAATAAGGTTTACGTAATAGGCTAAAAAACTAGAAAGAGGATCAAATTGAACAATATCAAAATATAATGTTCCACCTTGGCCGTAAGGAAATTGAACTGATTTATCGAAGTAGCGTTGGTCAATTCCTGTGGAAAAAAGTACTTGAGCAAGAAATGTTTCTTGGGCACCTTTTTGGGCTACTCCTTCAAAAATGAATTGAATATGAAGAGGGATTGACAAATCAGTATAATCCTCATCCCAACGAGTTGTTTTTATATAACGAACAATATCCTGTTTGAGGGGCAAGATATTTTGCTGATGGTGTACCTTTAGAAGGCGGTTATCGAAAACAACTTTCACTTCACCAAACTGCCCGTAAGAAAAACTGATAAAAACGAGTGTCATCCAAATCTGTCTTATACTCATCATGCATGAAAATAGAGGTAGATTCTGAAGGGAGCAAATGAAATTATGCAGTGTAAGATTTAAAACAAGTTCCGTAAGTTCTGTGCTCTTATGGCTAACATATATCATTTAATTGCTGAAGATTCTGTAGGCTCAAAAGTGCTTCGAATAGCAGGGGAGTTGGGCGCAGAACGCAATCACGGAGTTTACGTCGTTGGTGGTTATGTCCGAGATCTTTTTCTTGGGCGTCCGTTGAAAGAAATCGATTTTATGGTTGTGTGCGATGGTGTGGAGTTTGCTGAAGCATTGGCAAAAAAATTGAATGTAAGGAAAATTGTTCCATTTCCAAAATTTTCTACCGCCAAAATACCTTACAAAATCATTCCACTCGAAGTAGCCGCAGCACGAACTGAATTCTATGATAAAGATTCCCGCAAGCCTAAAGAAGTTGTATATACAGATCTGAAGGGAGATTTATTACGCAGGGATTTCACGGTTAATGCATTAGCTGTGGATCTCCATCCTGATCGATTTGGCGAATTGCATGACCCTCATGGCGGGATTGCAGACCTTAAAGCTAAAATACTTAAAACACCACTTGATCCGGATAAAACATTCAACGAGGATCCTTTACGCATGATGCGTGCAGCATACTTTGCTTCAGGGTTAGATTTTGAGATAGAAAAAAAATCTATTGAAGCAATTCAAAAACAGGCAAATCGAATCAACATCGTTTCCCAAGAAAGAATTACAGCTGAACTATTGAAAATATTAGCAACAGATAAACCATCTGTCGGGCTGATTATGTTGCAAAAGACGGGATTGATGAAATATGTTTTTCCTGAAATTGATAAAATGTATGGAATGGATCAAACGAAAGAATGGCACCATAAAGATATTTTTTATCACACCATGCAAGTTGTGGATAACGCTGCTCAATTATCCAGCAAAATGGAGTTGCGTTTTGCAGCTCTGGTTCATGATATCGCAAAACCAAACACAAGGAGAGTTGATAAGAAAAAAGGATATACATTTCATGGTCATGATGCAGTTGGTGAACGAATATTAAATAAAGTGTCCAAGTACTTAAAGCTTTCGAATGAACTTAAAAGTTATCTAAAAAAACTGACTCTTCTACACTTACGCCCTATTGCTTTAGTGAAAAAGGAAGTGACTGATTCAGCCATTCGCAGGGTTATGTTCGAGGCCGGAGATGATTTGGACGATTTGATGATTTTATGCCGGGCCGATATCACTACACGAAACCCAAATAAAGTAAAAAAATATTTGAACAATTTTGATATTGTGGAAGCAAAAATGTCAAATGTAGAAGAGCGAGATGCAATGAAAGCATTTCAATCACCGGTGCGTGGCAAGGAGATTATGGAATTGTGTGGACTCTCTGAAGGAAAAACAGTTGGAAAAATTAAACATGCAATTGAAGAAGCAATATTAAATGGTGAAATTGAAAATGAGTATGATGCCGCGAAGGATTATATGATCACAATTAAAGATGAAATTTTGAAGAATTAAAACGTTATGTTTGGTTTGAATAATCTTATAAATGTTTTTTTAGAACCACGAGATATTTTCACGATCTTGAGCAAAAGGAATAATTGGAAGGACTCAATATTGCCTTTTATCATTACAGCAATTGTAGGTATTGCAAGTATGGCAGTTTTGGAAGAGTTGCTAACAGAGGTACAAATTCAACAAACTGAAAAATATATCATGGGTAATTCACAAATACCCGATGACCAAAAGGAAGATATTTTAAATGAAAGTCTAAAAAGTATAACACATCCCTCAAGCAGTATGAAATTAATTGGATATGCATCGAGTGCATTATCTACACCTTTTCGAATTTTAATGATGTCGTTGATGATTATGCTGATAGGAAATTTCTTTTTCGGAGGAAAAACAACCTACGGAAATATTCTTGTTATGACATCGTATACGTATTTGATTGCTGTGTTAGAATCATTGGTTAAAGTTCCTCTGATGGTATCTCAATGGCGAGTTGATATCCATACCGGTTTGGGATTATTAGGATTGGGTGAAGAAGGAAGTTTTTTATTTAACTTTATGAGCGGAATGGATCTTTTTGCTTTTTGGAGAGTAATCGTTCTTGCCATTGGTATGAGTGTTTTATATCGCCGGGAGGTAAAACCATTTTTGATTGCGTTAGTTATTTATTGGATATTCCAGACAACTTTTTTCTCATTTATTGGGTCACTAATAACTTAAATCTATGAAACGACTATTTTATCTACTGTTCTTTTTACCATTTATAAGTCTTGAAGCTCAGGTGTATTCTTTAGAGAATTGCATTGAGATTGCTCTTTTGAATAAAGAGACGTTGAAATCTGCAGCTCTGGATGTACAATCGGCTGTATCCGGTACAAAAGGGTCCTTGAGCAATATACTACCGACGATTAGTTATGGTAATTCGTGGAGTGAATCACATTCACCGAAAGGTGTGAATTATTCAGAGATGGCGTTCATGGGTGATACAGTATCCTTATCCTCTCCGTACGGTGGAATATCAAATATATATGGAGCATCATTTTCCATCAGTCAGCCTATATATGATGGTGGACAATGGCTAAACCAAATCAAATTGGCTAAAAACACGCTTGTTATTAACCAGTTGCGGGCTCGCCAACAGAAAATCAATGTAATTATGGATGTTCATCAGTCTTTTTATGAATTGCTGAAAGCACAGCAGCTGTTGGATGTGTCAAAGAAAAATTTGGATTTAGCTCGCCAGCAAATTAGTTTGGTAAAAACACAATTTGAATTGGGAGCTGTTAATAAAACAGACTTACTAAAAGCTCATGTTTTAAAAGGAAATGCCCAATCGGATGTATTAATAAAGGAAACAAATGTACGGAATGCAAAACTTGTACTCCGAAACAGTATGGGTTTGATCGCCAACGCAACTTATTTTGAAATCTCTGATACAGGTCGCCCATTACTGCCAGTGCCGGAAGTAAAACAATCTGTGTTTGAAATGGAAGAGTATAGCCCAACACTACTTGTATATCGATCTCAAATAGCAAGTGCTGAATTAAACAGGAAAATTTTGGGGGGTACACGTTTACCCAATTTGAGTACATCTATGAGTTATGGAACTACAACAAATGAATTTGAAAACATGACTCAATTAGATAAATGGTCTTCAAGCATATCGTTGTCATTATCAATTCCAATATTTACTGGATATAATTTATCCACAAGACAGCAGCAGGCTGAGTTGAATGTCCGCAAGCAGCAATACAATTATTTAACACAAAAACATGATTTAATGGTACAGATGGAAAGTTTGATTAATGTTTTGGGTAATTATCAGGAATTAATACCCATCAGTGAACAAGTCTTGGCATCAGCGGAAGAAGATTTGAAATTAGTCCAAGAGCGATATAAACTTGGTTCTACAACCATTTTAGAAGTGTTGGATGCCCAAGTGTCCGTAAGTCGAGCCCGCAGTTCATTGGTAAGTACAAAATATAATGCAAGAACTCAAGAAGCGCAATTAAGGGCAATATTAGGTATACTTGATCAAGATTACAGATAACGAGGAGTAACGATTATTAATGAAAAAGAATAAGAAAAAAATATACATAATCGGCGGAGCACTGGTGTTATTAATCATCATTATCTCTGCCAATATGTTTCGTGAGGATGATAATTCTATCAAAGTAGAAGTGGAGGAAGTTCAACGAGGAACAGTTGTTCATAAGGTAAATGCCAGTGGTAAAATACAGCCCATAAAGGAAATCAAAATCAGTTCAACTACATCAGCTTGGGTTACAAAAATTACTGTTAAAGAAGGCGACCGTGTAAAAGCGGGGCAATTGTTGATTACGTTGGATGAAAAACAACATTTATCGGCAACAGAACAAGCGCAATCTTCTGTGAATTCTGCTGAAGCGAGCTTGAAACAAGTAGGTGCACAGAAAAAAAGAATGGAATCACTTTTTAAACAGAAGCTGATTTCTCAGCAAGAGTTGGAATCTATTACTGCAAAACATGAACTGGCAGTTAATCAATTGAGGCAAGCTAAAGCAGCGTTGAGTTCCCGAGAAGATGAATTATCGAAACTAAAAATGACTGCGCCATCAATTGGAATTGTCACTAGGATCAATATTGAAGTAGGTGAAATGGCTGTGGGCGGTATGTTCCAGGCAGAAATACTCATGATTATTGCCGATCTAAACCAGATGGAAGTGATTGTGGATGTGAATGAAAATGATGTTGTTTCAGTCTCCCCTGGGGATACCACAGAAATTGAGATTGACGCATTCCAGGATACTCTTTTTTACGGCATTGTAAGTGAAATTGCCCATATGGCCCGGACATCCGCCATGGGGTCTGCAGAACAAGTGACCAATTTTGAGGTTAAAATTCGAATTATTGATGTCCCGGATGGAATCCGTCCAGGCATGAGCGCCACCGCCAACATAATTACAGATAAAAAAGATGATGTGTTGACTATACCAATTCAAAGTTTAACTGTTCGTCCAGAAGGATCTGAAAAACTATCATTTGACAAAGGTAAGCGCTCAGGTAAAAAAGATGGTGCAAAAAAACCGAAGGCGAAGAAAATGGAAGAATTGGTATTTGTCATTGCGGATAAACCTGGAGGTGTGCTCCGAAATGGTGTTGTGTCTGAATTGGATGACAAAAAAGGTAAAAAGAAAAAATCACCGAAG
>Ga0207991_1000701_pt1 | contig 22300 bp, 20 predicted proteins | sample ETN07SmetaG_FD_185786 | JGI IMG/M metagenome (GOLD analysis project Ga0207991, IMG submission 185786) | Marine microbial and viral communities from oxygen minimum zone, Eastern Pacific Ocean - ETNP2014F14-07SV275 (SPAdes) (version 2) | ecosystem: Environmental > Aquatic > Marine > Oceanic ...
GCACGGTAGCAAGTACGGTGGATAGCTCTGTAGAAGGCGCAGTTTCAAATACAGTCGAGCAAACTGTGTCAGCAACAGTCGCAAATACGGTAGGAAATACGGTAGGAAATACGGTAGAAGGTACGGTAGAAGGCACGGTAGCAAATACGGTGGATAGCACCGTAGCAAGCACCGTAAATAATACCGTGGCGAGTTCGGTTGAAAGCGCCGTAACAAGCACTGTAAACGACAACGTAGCTTCAAGTATTTCAGGTGCGCTTGGCCTTTAATATAAAGGCCTAAACCACTAGGTGGGCGTAGAGCAATCTTGAGCTAGCACGTTAAATAGCCACCTTAAAGTCTGAGTGCGGCTTGTCTAAATAGAAAGGCAAGCCGTTATTTAAGGTCTAGGCTGCAGGTGCGAATACACTGCCTCGCTATCGTGCATTCCTTAAAGCGAGCACCTCAAGTCAAATCTCACGTCTCTCCTTAAAAACAGCAATCGCTAAGTTTCACTTTCTCTGTGGTAGGTAACAACAATGAATACGCAAATACTTCAACACTCATCAACAACAAACAACCTTATTCGTGGCGGCCGCAAATGCCTATCGCTGTCCGTGGCAGCTGTTTTACTCGGTAGTAGCGCTGCTTATGCGGGCTCTGACAGTCACTCGCACAATGATGAAGATGCGAATCATACAAACGCAAAACACCAAACGATTTCATTCTCAGGGTCTGGCTATCTAGGGTACCGCTCTGATAGCAATGTGAGCGTTAGCGAGCTCGACACGAATTCAGATGTGGCCGACGACGCGGTACAGTCAGAAGCTCAGCTAAAGGTGCTGGTGAAGCCCACAGCGAAATGGGAAAATGTACTGTCGGTAAGTCAGGCGAATACCAACTATCAAACGCTAAGCGAGTTCGATCTTGGCCTTACCACACTGTCCGCTAGCACCAGCTATGCGTTTGACTTCGCCAAACTAGGAGCGCACTACTATCACGCTAGCGCTGAGCTAGACGGGCGTGACTTCCTCACCTATCAACAGTCTGGATTATCTGTTGGAAAATTGTTGGGGCAGCGCACTTACTTGCGTGTTAGTAGCGACCTAATCGATAAACAATTCGAGAACACGCCTGAAGGTGCGCCAATTCGAGATAGTGAAGCAGCTGCTGTGCGCAGTGACCTATTTTACTTCTTCGAAGGGGAAGACTTCTTCCAAATCGCACTTAAGTATCAAAATGAAGATGCCCAAAATAATGTGTTCGATTACACCGGTATTGGGATGGATCTAGCGTACACCTATCCTCTAGCGGTGTTTAGTAAACCCTTGAAGCTTACGGTTGCCTATCAATTAGATGTAAGAGATTACGCCTCAGAACAAGATGGAGGTATAGGCAGGGAAGACGACAGACACGTTGTTGAGATGAGTGCCGATTACGCCATTCACAACAATGTTGATATTAAACTGTCAACGCAATATGGAGACTTTGCTTCTAGTGTCGATGGCGCAAATTATCAAGAAACCATTGCTGAGTTAGGCATTAACGTTCATTTTTAGTGGGCGTTAATATAAATTCTATAATGAACAGCACGCTTAATTTAAGGCAGCACACCAAAACCGAATACGCTGTCTCGTCCGGGAGCCCCTGCATCTAAAGCTAGCTGCTGAAGTTTCAACAAGGCAGCGTTCCTTTCTTGTTTTTCGCGCAAAAAGCATGCATACAAAGCGGTGGCGCGCGGTGAAGCCATAGAGGTTCCCGTTTGCCTGATCGTTTTTCCATTAGGATGTGCGGCATCTACCGACACGCCAAACGCAGCAAAATCGACGTAATCCCCTTGGTTTGCCCACCGGTAAATTACATTAGATTTATCAACGGCCGTAATGCCCAATGTTTCTGTATAAGCCGCGGGGTACAAGGGTAAAGAGGCTGGCCCCTCGTTGCCCACCGCAGCAATGATTTGAATACCGCTCTTATCCAATTGATTTATGACCCGCGCTAAAATAGGGTTGTCGGGACCTGCAAGACTCATGTTTATGGCGTCTACCTGCTGTGATGCAAGATAGTTTAAACCTTCAATTAACGACATCAGCGTAGCGCCTTGGCTAACACTATTACGCGAATAAAACACACTGGCGTTAAACACCTGGCTAGACTTTGGCAACGACGCCGCCAATAGGCTGGCTACTGCGGTACCGTGGTCTGACGAAAAGGCAACGTCAGTTTCGCTGCCCGCATTGCCATCTTGCTCCTGATTTCGATCTTGATTATGACCAACAATAAAAGACGCTTGCGTTAGATTAACGTGTGAGAGCAGTGGGTGATTGGACGCTACATGAGTATCAACCATACCAACGCGCAGGGGGGTTGGACAGGTTTCCAGCTTTTCACTGCTTATATCTTGAAAAGACCCGTTCGAAGTGGGCTTGGTCTGTGATAAATAAATATGATTTCGACCAATTTGAGACTGCAAATTATGGGGCAAACTGTTGCGAATAGACGACACATCATCCTCATCTCCTGTGACTTTAACTTTAAAAAGCCACTGAGAGAGCGCGGGCAAAAACTGAGCTTTTTGTATTTCAATATTGGCACCTTGAAAGTGTACTTTGTCGGCTTCTTCTCCTAGGAATAGCCACTCTTTTTCGACAGCCAGAAAGCCATTTTCAACCGTTACTTCATTAACAACCACTTGGCCTGAAGTCGATAAAATAGTGGTTGCTGCAGGAGCGATAAATTGGGGGGCAGGAATGTCGCTTAGTACGCCCGACGCCAATGTTGATAAGTCTCTGGCGCCTTCGATAGATGATTGTGCTTTTCGTCTTGCTTCCTCGCGAATGGCGTTTAGGTCGGAGGAGGTTCTGTCAATTATCGGACGCACAGGAGACACCACTTGATTCAATGTTCCTGCTAGTTGGGCTTGTGATATTGGTGCCGCAATCAAACTCAAAATCGCCACAATGAGTGTGTACTTCATTTTACTACCTTTACGTTAACGTTGGGGCAGATCGGTGCCTAAAGAAGGAATGGCATAAATTGTGCCATAGCCTCTATTAGAAGCCTGTGGTTCATTGTGCACAAACGTTGTTCTAAATGTGCGTTAAGGGCGAACAGGCATTTACCACTACCTTACAGTGTAGTGACGATTAGACAGAAGAAAAATTCCAATGCGACCCTTTAGACTGTTAAACATTCGCCTTGTCTAGATGGCTCATAGACCGCTGCAATACAGTGCAGTAAAAAATAGGTCGTAGTACGTGGAATAAAAACAAGAGTGGCTCGTTAACAGGGTAGAGATAACGGGAAACCTCACAAAGGTACATGAAAATGAAAGATGAGTTGACTGAACTCGTCCCGTCATTGCGAAAGTTTGCATATTCGTTGACGGGTAACATGCATGATGCTGATGATTTACTTCAGAACACGCTTGAACGGCTATTGAGTAAACCGCTTCCTGAGCAAGTTACATTAATGGCTTGGGCATTTAGAGTGTGCCGCAACTGTTGGATAGACGAATACAGAGCGAAGAAAGTTAGAACCAATGCGACTGATGCCCTTTCCTATGAAGCGCAATCGGCGAATAGCTGCAATGACATAGATGACGCTATAACGCAGACAATTACGCTCAAACAAGTCTCAAGCGCTATGGATGAGTTACCCTGTGAGCAAAGAGAAACCCTTTCTTTGGTTGCTGTACAAGGGATGAGTTACGCGGATGCTTCTGAAGTGTTGCAGGTACCGACGGGCACTATTATGAGCCGTCTTGCCAGAGCGAGAGCAAAAATATCAAACTTACTAACTGGTCAAAACGAGGTGCTATCGTGATCTTAACTGACGAAAAACTCTCAGCATTTTTAGATGGAGAGTTAGATACCGCTGAGATGGATCTGGTTCGTGAAGCGATAGCGCACGATGTTACCGTCTCTGACCGACTCGCCGCACTTGCAGAAGTGGATAGAGTTGTGAAGGTGGCTGCTGAAAAAGCGACAGCAGTGGCGCTGCCTAAAGAAATCGTGGCCCTTTTGAGTGATGAAAAACCGTTAAGCCAGGCAAGCGGCGTACAGGCATCTGATGCAAGCTTAGCCAGCGTAAGCGCTGCAAATCAAAGCTCCGTAAATCAAAGCTCTGCGGAAAACGTTAAGCCGTTTCCAAAGAAAGCGAATTCAACTAATAGTGCGCCACATAAACAAACGAAGTGGAAGGGGCCTTTTGCAATAGCTGCGAGTGTGGCGGTATTAGCGGGCTTAGTGTTCTTTAATCAACAGGGCGCTGAAACAACGCAGCCTTCTCATTGGGCGAGAGTATCATCGGTACTCGACAGTAACCTAACTGGCGAAGCAACAACTTTTGATTCGGGCGTGACGGTTACGCCGCAGTTGTCTTTCGTAAATACGGAGTTTAACTACTGTAGACAGGCTGAAGTCGCATCGAAAGATGAACTAAATGTAATGATTGCTTGTAAAGATAAGCAAGGTGCGTGGCAGCTTGCCGCTAGCAAATTGGACGAGCTAGGTGAGAATGCAGGTCAATATCAAACCGCCACTAGCGCTAAAGTAATGGAAGAAGAGTTAGACAAAATGATGGCGTCTGCGCCATTAAACCGAGAGCAAGAGAAAAACGCAATTGAAGCAACTTGGCTAGCTGACAAGGCCGAAGGAGTAAATGATGAAAACTAAAATTATGTTAGTACTTGCGGTATTAATTATGGCGGGCTGCGCCAGTCAACCTGATTATAGACAGGCCAAAAAAGGCGGCTTTGGCTACACGGAAAGTAAGTTGAGTGATACCCAATACCGCGTGCATTTCAAAGCGAAGGGATCTGATAAAGGCAAGGCGATGGATTACGCCATGCTCCGTGCTGCCGAGCTTACGTTATTAGAAGGTTACGACTGGTTTGTAGTGACTGACCGAGAGACCTTAGTAGATAAGGAGACCGTGCAAACCACACCTACCGCAGGCTTTAGCCAGCGATATGCACGGGTTACCGAATGCGGTGTGCTCACTTGCAGAACGTCCTACCACCCTACTACCCAATTCGAAACGGGTGTATTTGTAGGGGGCTCTCAGCAAAGTGAGATCGAAAGTATCTTGAGCATTGAGATAGGCAAAGGTACGCGCCCAACGTCGGCAACGAGCTTTGACGCAAGGGAAGTTCGCGATAACTTACAGCCTAAGACGGAAGAGTGATAAAAAATCAAAGGGCATAACCTCCCTTGACTTTGACACAAATAAAAAGGGCCGCTGCATTATGCAGCGGCCCTTTTAGTAGCAGTAAAGATTAACAATACAGTGATACCAGATTGTTATACTGCCAGTGTCTTAATTCATATATTGAAGACGGCGATTAATTAAAATAACCATCGACCTCTTTTTCAGCTTCGTCACGGCTTTTGCCATAAGCTTGTTGAATCTTACCTACTAGTTCTTCACGTCGACCGTCAATTACATCTAGGTCGTCATCGGTAAGTTTGCCCCACTTTTGCTGCACCTTACCTTTCATTTCTTTCCAATTACCTTCAATACGATCACTGTTCATAACTTGCTCTCCTTATCCAAACAATTGGTTGAAAAAACTGGCGGAATAATTGGCCAGTTATTTTCTTAGCAGCAAATGCTGTTCCATTGTGTAGGTGCATGAAAGTATTGAATTTGTTGTTTATGAAAATTCTGCCGTACAGTTGTTTTTTATGCAGAATTTACAAGTTCTTGCAAAGCCTACATGAAGCATAGTCATCAACTAGGCCAATGTTTTAGCATACGCTTCACTGTCCTGCCTTTTTTCTATTTTATGTTGATCTTCGCTGCGGCCTTTCTTCCAGTAGCTACTAATATAAATATTCTCGTGCGCCACGGATTTTTCGTCCTTGAGCCATGTCCGAATCGCTCGCATATCAGAAAATTCACACGCCACCCAAACTGTGGGGTTTCCGTCGAGCCAAGTTAACTGGTCAAGGCGGGAAGGTAAAGATTGCTCATGTTCCCATATCACCGTTACTCCTTCGGGCTTCTTAAGTGTAACCGCATCCTTTTCGTCTTCAATTTTAATCACGGCGTAGCCTTTGGTTTGCACAGGAAGCTCGGCGAGGTGATTTCTAATACTAGGAAGCGCTGTCATGTCGCCAGCCAACAGTATCCAATCATATTGCTCGCTGAGCCCCTTACTAGAACCGGGCCCTGCGAGCGTGATGATGTCGCCAGGCTTTGTACTTGTCGCCCATGCCGACGCAGGGCCAGTTTTACCACCATCGGCATGGATAACCATATCCAGAATCATTTCAGGCTTCTCTGCGTCAAAGTGCGCAACCGTATAGGTGCGCATTGCCACTTGGCTTGTATCTGTGGGGCGTTTCAGCGGGTTTCCTTCTAGGTCGAACATAAGTTTAATATACGCACCTGCAGTAACCGAGGGAAAGGTAAGAAGGTCTTCCCCACTAAGGTGTACACGCTGCATATTTGGGGTAATTCGGACTGATTGGGTGACAATAGCTCTGCGAGGTTGCGGTTTAGACATTAGCTTACTCCTGTGATCTTGAGTAGCCATTCTATTTGGAAATAATTCTCATTTCCATTTCTAAAGGTGAAATGATCAGGATTGTTTAGTTCTATTTTTTAGATTAACTGACCGGTCTTGAGAGAAACTAATACAAATAAAATAGATAGGTGTACGTTGGATTAGCACTATAACAATAAGCGAGGAATACGCACTGGAAAAGGAAAGATTAGAGCAAAAGAAAAGGGGCTAAAAAGCCCCTTAAAAAACCACAACATAACTTGGAAAACACATTTACACACCACAAAGACGCACACTCAACGACTTCATGTATAAGTTAAGATAGCCTAATTATAAAAAGGTTCCGCTTTTTTAAAAATAAAAGGTAAAAAAATAAATACCTTTGAAATAGGCGTATTCCTGTCACCTGTCAGGCTGACATTAATTCGCTAAGGCCTGTTTAGCTTTTATGACGAATTGGGCCAAATGTATGGCAACGGTTAACAGGCCCTAGCCAACGTGTCTTATTCTTCGCAATGTTATGTAGACGACGCACGTGGTTGCTGCGATTAGCGCTGACGCTATTGCGAACGGAAGCGCGATGTCCAGTTGGTAAATGAAAGCTGCCAGTGGTGGACCTATTACGTAGCCCATGGCAGTAGTCGCTGTAATTAACCCAGTGATAGTGGCTTGTTGAGAGGGGGCGCAGTAGGTCGTTGCTGCAGCTGCCAAAGATGGGTAGGCCATTCCCATACCTAAACCCATTAATGTCATGGCCGCATAAAGCATAAATAACGAATGTTGAAGAAAGAGCAGCAAGTAGGCTAAGCCCAATAGCGGAAGCGCGATAGTGATCATCGCTTCTTTGCTTATTCGGCCTTTTTGTACCCACCCAAATTGGGCTGTAAGAGACGCGGCAGCACTGACCATCATCGCGAAACCCACTTGCCGAGCAGCGTCTACGGGTGAATAGTCGTAAAAATCGATAAAAAAGAAACCCAGTGATTGCTGCATCATCGCCATTGCGCAAAATACACAAATACATGCAGCGACGAATACATAAGGTACTTTGCTAGGCGCTTGGTTATTGTCGCTAGTCTGCTGAGCGTTTTTTTGCTGAGACAAAGGCGGCAGAACAGGTAGCTTAAAATATACCAATGTAAGCGCCAGTAAGGTTAGCAACACGATGCTGTACAACGGTGCCAATAAGCCAAAACCGACTAAAAGCCCAGCGTAGGCGGGCCCCACAATTTGCCCTACGTTGCTTGCAGAGGTGACTTTGCTGATTGCACTTACTCTACTTTGGGGCGTACTGATGGCGACGGCGTAACCTACAGCAGAAGGCGGAGTTGCAGACATAATGGTTGATTGCAGACTTCGGCTTATCAACAATGCCAAAAACAAATTGGTGCCGCATATAATGCCAGAAAATCCTGCCATCCATGCACTAGCGAAGGCAAATGTGCCCAAGCTATAACCCGACAGACCAACCATTAAAATACGTTTAAAGCCCGCACGCTTAGCGACCTTGCTCCACACATTCGTACCGAACGCAAAGATAAGTGCAGAGCTAGACATAATAGTGGCAATGTGGAATTCAGAAAGGTTCGCCTGTCGCCCCATTGAAGGGAGTGTGGTAAGCATAACGCTTTGGCCAACAGACGTAGCGAGCAACGCACAAAAAAGAACTCTAAAAACGATAGTAGATGCAGACGGCGAAAGCACGCAGGTAGCCCTTTTGGTAGGCGATAAAGAAACAACGCAATTTTATCACAAATGAAGATAAAAAAATGCCCGCCAAAGGCGGGCCAAAATCAGAGGTATGTAAAGGCCGGGATGGGCCTTTGAGGGGAGAGGGTAGTCGTCGGATGACAACTCACTAATAACATCGACGACATTACCAGTGTCCTCACTATGGTCTCGCTGAAGCAACACACACGTACATTCAACGAATCCAAATTGGGTCAACAATCCCTTGCTGCACGAGACATCACTGTCGGTGCTTGCGATGTAGGTACTCAGAGCTTGTTTGCAATCCTTATGAAACAAGTGCCTTGCATCCTGCGAGTTTAATTAGGTTGTCTTTTACCTAACCTCATCATCGACCAGCAATTTAACGAATCTTCTACAGACATCCATTAGCTACAATACTGACACATCCGTTTTTCCTTGGTGACACACTCCATGCACTTCCCATGTCGTCACCTTCAGTATTTGTCATCTACGCAATTTGGCCTCTCCGTCGCTAAAGCTATCCTAGCTACAAACTGCGTTCTGTATTTATCCGTTAGTCTAATGTATGCGTGATCTGTGCCAAACCTTAAATTCAATTTAGAATAATTTTAATTTGCTGATTTTTAAAGATTATTTTTATTTTTGGACAGCGGGTAGCTCGTATTTGAAAAACTAAGGTTGAGTAGGTATGTAGTTTTTTCTCGGTGGTGTGTAGCGTTTTACAAACACTTTTCTTTTCTCTGTGTTACTCGTCGCATTGCTCTTGATCTTTTCTAAAAATACATTAGATTATTTATATATTAGAAATATCTAATTTAACACTGTGTCCCATAAACGCTGTGGCCCATAAATGTACCCATTGTTTTTGCTAACGCAGGTAGGCGTAGTGAAATGTTCTTCAGAGCAAAGGTCATGGTTTGTGAAAGTGGAGCGCCACTCAACACACCAAGGAAACACAGTGGATGGAGTTAACCCAGTCGTATCACGATTAGAGGGAATCAATGTATTTCCTAGTAGGAGTTCATAGCTATGTTCACGGCAGTTATTGAAAAATTACTGTTCCTATCTACCCAGAAAGGTAAGTGGGTTTATGCCGCTTTACTGTTGGCTGTTGTCTTTTGCGCTTATCAAATGCGGCTAATTACGATAGATACCGACCCAGAGAATATGCTTGAAGCCAATCATCCTGCCCGCGTCTTTCATAACGATGTGAAGCATACTTTTGCTATGCACGACGCGATAGTGGTGGGGGTTATAGCATCACCGGCCAATGACACAGCCACTCATAATGCTGCTTTAAGTACCAATAGAGGCATCTACACACCAAACAACCTGCAAGCAATAGACGGTGTTACCCAGCAAATATTAAACACTGAGGGTGTTATTGCTAGAGATGTCATGTCGTTTTCAACAGTGGACAATATTACTCAAGGTGACGACGGTGAGCTCAAGTTCTCTTGGATGATGTCACAAGCCCCATCATCGCAAGAGGAAGCAGATTACATTGCCAATGCTATTGCACGCCTTCCAATGTTACAGGGGAGCCTGGCTTCCTCATCACACAATGCTGCGGCTATCTATGTGCCCATTAAAGATAAAAATGAGAGCTTCCGTATTGCGGAAGACATTCGTGCATATATTGGCGCGAATACAACAAACGAAACATTGCAGTGGCACATAACAGGACTCCCTGTTGCTGAAGATCAATTCGGCGTTGAAATGTTTATTCAAATGGCAATTTCAGCGCCAGCTGCGGGACTAATGATTTTTATCCTCCTCTTTGTCTTTTTCCGCAATTTTACGCTGATTACCGCCCCGATGGTGGTAGCAATGGCAACGGTAATTATCACAATGGGGGCGTTAATCGGCTTAGGTTTCACTGTGCACATCATGTCATCCATGATTGCCATATTTTTGATGCCTATCGCTGTTGTTGACTCGGTGCATATATTGTCTGAGTTTTCAGACCGCTATAAACCAGGTCAAAAGGCCGATCAAGTGATTACCACAGTGGTTGAACGCCTATTTCAGCCGATGCTGTTTACGTCGCTGACCTCTGCGGCAGGGTTCTATTCACTTATGCTAACTCCCATTCCACCCGTACAGATTTTCGGTGCTTTCATTGGCTCAGGTATTCTGTTGGCTTTCGCTATTACGCTTACCTTTATACCTGCTTATATATCAAGAATGTCGCCAGAGGCGCTCGCAAAATTGCAGTCTGCACTGCACGCCGATGCCAATACCTCATCAATGAAAACAACATATTTACAGCGATTTGTGCACGGCATTCGCACCCTGGCGCTAAATTATAAAAGGGCATTACTCGTAGCATTCATGGTGATTTCAGCGGTGTCAGTGTGGGGTATTTTCCAAATACAAATTAACGACAACCCTGTGCGCTGGTTTAAAGAAAATCATGAAATTCGCGTAGCCGATAAGGCGCTTAATAAGGAGTTTGCGGGTACGTATAACGCGTACATTGTTATTGAAGATACCCGCAAGCTGAAAAGTGCACGTGAAATACTGCTAAGTGCAGTGTTGCCCCCTACATTAGATGAATGGCGTGAAACAACCCTCGATACACTAAACAATGAAAATGCCGGCAATAATTTTGAGACTCTCGCATTTGCCGTCGATGACGCATTATTCGGTGATCTTGATAGCGACGAATATGACGCTTTAAATCGATTGCTTTCAAGCATTGATGAAATTAAAGGCACAAGCAAAACGTTTCAACAGCCCGATAATGTAGCGCTGCTTTCAGACCTGCAAAATTACCTAAGCACTCAAACGCTGGTGGGTAAAACTCAGTCCCTCAGTGATGTGATTAAAGTGGTTAACCGAGAGCTGCATTCGGGCAATGACAGCGACTACGAGTTACCTAATACTCAGCCGGCGATAGCACAGACGCTCTTGCAATATCAGTCCTCTCATAGGCCTCAAGACTTGTGGCATTTCGTGACACCAGACTATCGTAAAACCTTGGTGTGGCTACAACTATCCAGTGGTGACAACCAAGATATGACCGAGGTAATTGAGTTAGTCGATAACTACTTCGCTCAACACACACTGCCTGATGGCCTGACATATCAATGGGCAGGTAAGGCATACCTAAATGTGGTGTGGCAGGACAACATGGTTGCAGGCATGTTAGACAGCTTACTTAGCGCCTTCATTATTGTTTTTGTGATGATGGTATTACTGCTGCGCTCACTGATATTCGGTGTATTAGCCATGCTGCCCCTTACCATAACTATCACCTTTATTTACGGTGCTATTGGCATTGTAGGTAAAGATTACGATATGCCTATTGCCGTGCTTTCAGCCCTGACATTGGGTTTGTCGGTAGACTTTGCCATTCACTTTCTGGCTAGAGCCAAAGAGATTTACAAGCAAACGGGTAACGTGAGTAAAACGTTTGATGCCATGTTTGAAGAGCCTGCTAGCGCTATTACTCGTAATGCGCTGGTCATCGCGCTTGGCTTTACGCCGCTGCTTTTAGCACCACTCGTACCTTACATCACCGTGGGTATTTTCCTGGCAAGTATCATGTTTATTTCGGCACTCGTTACGCTGCTGGTGTTGCCAGCTGCTATGACGTTGCTTAAACGTTGGGTTTTCAAGGAGGCCTAAAATGCGTATTCCCATATTATCAGTGTTCATGTGGCGTCGACCAAAAATACGAAACCTTCGAAGCATGTTCAGGGGCCTTGTTGCGCTATTACTTATATCGGGTAATGGATTCGCTCAAGCCTTGGCAACCCAAAGCGACGAAAGCAGCAGTAGTATCGATGTTGCTGAAATCGTTAATAAGGCTGAGCAGGCGGCGTACTACGCGGGCAATGACGGACGTTCAATGGCGAGAATGCTCATTGTAGATGAGCAAGGTCGAAAGCAAATGCGTCAGTTTACTATTCTGCGCAAAGATGTGCCGAATGAGGCAGGCGCCGACACCGGCGATCAACGTATGCTGGTTTTCTTTAGCCGTCCTACTGAGGTTGAAGGCACGGTATTTCGCGTTGAGAAGCATGCGGCGCTTAATTCTGATGACGACCGTTGGTTATATTTACCGGCTTTAGACTTAGTAAAGCGAATCGCCGCAGGCGATAAACGTACATCGTTTGTTGGTTCTCATTTCTTCTATGAAGATGTTTCCGGCCGCGCAACAGCGCAGGACAGTTTTGAGCTGCTTGAACAAACCCAAACTCATTATCGCTTAAAAGCGACGCCTAAGGACACAGCGCTCGTAGAGTTCAGTCACTATGTAGTAGAGATAGACAAAGGCACTTACCTGCCCACCTTGATTAACTTTTATAAGGGTGACAATAACTACCGCCGCGTTGAAGCTGTAACTATTGAGACTATACAGGGCAATCCTACTGTGGTGAGAAGTAAAGTGACGGACCTTGTATCAGGTGGCTATACCCTTATGGAATTCAGAGGGATTGAATACGACATAGGTCTTCCAGATAGCATATTTAGTGAGCGTAGCCTACGTGTGCCACCGCAACGCTATATTAAATAACACTATTTTGAAAAAGGAATTTAGCACGGTGCGCTTGCCTAAATTACTAGCTCCATCCATATGGATAACGCTGCCTAGCCAAGCCTATGGTCTTTCTGAGCGGGTTAAAAAGCAATGGAGGGCGCACGCTTTACTCGCGCCGATTATTCTCACCTTTGCGCTCACGGCTGTAGTAAGTCTGCCGTTAAACGCCCAGACGGTGGGTGTTGAAAGCCAACATCAGAAAGACCCATTGAAAAGCGGAGTAAAAGAGCGGAAAGCTAACGTAAACGACGAGTGGGACAGCATGTGGCCTGAGGAGGATAATGTCGAATCAGGTGACGATTGGAGCGATGAGTGGGATGACGAATGGGGCACTGACAGCAAAAGTAAGCTTCGTATTTCTGGTTTCGCCGAGCTCGCCGTAGGAAACCGTTTTTCCCGTGACATGGCTACCGCGTTTGGCAGTCAGAATTCACAAATGAACGAGAGTTTTCAAACTGCTAACGCGCCATCTGTGTTAAATAACAGCACATTGCGCGATGCCAGAGTTCAACTTCGCGCAGATTATGCATTAGACAGTTCCTCCATTTCCAGTAAAGCAGACGTTTGGTATGACGGCGTAACGTCGTCGTGGGAATCACAACTTCGCGAACTGGCATGGCAAGGTAGCTTAAGCAGTATTCTTCCCAGCGCTTTAGTCGGCACAGGGGACTGGGCAAACGCATTTGACATTAAAGTCGGTAAGCAAGTGCTGACCTGGGGGACAGGGGATTACTTGTTTTTAAATGATCTCTTCCCTAAAGATTATCAGTCGTTCTTTGCAGGAAGAGAAGACGAATACCTTAAAGCGCCGAGTAATGCATTAAAGGTGTCGGGCTACACGGATTTTGCCAATGTAGATTTAGTCGTCACACCTGAATTTGAGCCTGATATTGGTATTACAGGCGAAATATTTTCTTTTTACAGCCCGCAATTGGATGAAAACATTGCCCCTTCGTTTTCTATTGAACGTGATAATCGCCCACGAGGAAGTGAGCTTGCCTTAAGGGTGTATAAATCTGTTAAGGGGATGGAGATTGCAGGCTATGGTTACACCGGTTATACAAGGCAGCCCACCGCGACAGATTCTCTTGGAAGACCGCGCTACAGTAAAATGAATGCCTATGGCGCAAGTGTTGTCGCGCCTCTGGGGCGGGGGATAGCAAATGCGGAATATGTTTTCTACAACAGCCTTGAAGACATAGATGGAAGTAACGGGCAAATAGCGAATGATCAAAGTCGTTTCTTACTAGGCTATAGCCAAGAAATTGCCGCAAATCTTACCGGTGGTTTCCAGTGGTACACCGAGTACTTACACAATGCGGATGGCCTAAATAGAACAGTCTCGTCTTCTGAGCGAGTTCAAGAAAAATACCGCCATTGGGTGACGACCCGTTTAACGTGGTTAGCACTTCGTCAAACACTGACGTTAAATACTTTTCTGTTTTATTCACCCAGCGATAGCGACGGATACCTAAAGACTACAGTGGCTTATTCGCCCACCGACAAGTGGCAAGTGAGAGCGGGGGTGAATGTCTTTTCAGGTAAGGATAACTATACGTTTTGGGGGCAGTTTGAAGACGCAAGTAATGCGTTTATTGCCTATCGATTTTATTTTTAATCTCTTCCAATATTTAAGGATTACGTTATGTCTCAGGAAAAAGCATTAACCGCCTTCGCAGGGCTCATGGTGTTGTTGTCTGTATTACTAACCCATTTTTTTCATGCAAACTTTATGTGGTTTACCATGTTTATTGGCGCAAACTTGTTCCAACAGAGCTTCACTGGCTTCTGCCCAGCAACGCTATTTTTTAAACACGTACTTGGGCTTAAAAGTGAACGGGAGCTAGCGTAATTAACTGATGCTTCACAAATGCGCTAGCAAAGCATTTTCTATTGAGTAATTGGCGCTAAGTAACATTTTGCAAAGATAAACGCTTATCGCAATTCACTACGTTGTGATATGTTATAACATGATTGTTAAATAGTATGTTAGGTCATCTTTGTGAAATTTTCTGTCACGCTTTCTAGCGTTAAATTCGGTTTAATTGCGGCACTATTGGTTTTATTTAGCACGTTAAACCCAACCCAAGCCGCCAATTACGAGGAAATTGACTGGGTAGCTCTTATGCCCGAGGACGATTTGAGCGCGCTTTTAAATAGGCCTGAGTTTTTAAACGATATTGCCGATGGCTCTGCCGCCGACTCTGTCGATGACTTTGCTTCAAAGCAGCTAGAAGATGAACAAGCACAGCGATACCAACAAGCGTTAGTGTCGACGCGAGTGATAGAGGCGTTTGACGGGAAGGCTATCCGCATCCCTGGATTTATAGTGCCTTTAGAGCAAAACGATGAGCAAAAAGCGACGGCTTTTTTCGTCGTTCCTTATTTTGGGGCTTGCTTACACATGCCACCACCGCCGCCAAATCAAATTTTGTATGTTGAATACAAAGAAGGCATTGCAGTTGAGAACTTGTACGACCCTTATTGGTTTGAAGGCACGGTAAAAATAGACAACCACGAAAGCGCACTAGGTACATCTGCTTATTCGTTAGTGCTAGACAGCTTCGCGCTTTACGAGGAGTAACTGATATGAAAAAAACAGTCGTTGCAGCTACCGTTTTATCAAGTCTTCTAGCATTTCATAGTACTGCGTGTGAACTACATGCAGGTATGGGAAACATGCAATTTGGCTTTCAGCACCCCATGATGCAACAGCACTTAGCGGCAGCTAAGGAGCCGCTCATTTCGCTCAATATCGACAGAAAGCGAGAAGTGGCTAAGCTTGAGGCGTCAGCTGTTCCGCTGCGATTTACCATTCCTTCGAACTACAAAGAAGTTAGCGTAGATGTGATGGCAAGTGATGGCGTAACGCTACTGTCGCCGCAGCGCTTTTCTCTGCCGTCTACAAAGGGCGAACAAGCCATTAGCTTTCAGGCACAAGAAGAAGGCACGCACGAACTTGTTCTAAAAGTCTATGCGCTTAAAAAGAATGTGCTGGTAACTTACACCCGCAAAGTCAAAATTTTAGCAAGTTAAAAGCTAGGATAATGTATGAAGCGCGCCACGTACGTTTTACTGGCTTCTCTTATTGCTTTGATTGCATTGGGCGCGCTGGTGGGGCTCGGCCTGAGGGGTAAGCTTGATAGCGTAATTGAGCGCTTTTTCGAGAATAACACGGCGATTTATCAAGACAGCCACAGGTTAACTACCGTTCAACAGTTCCAACCCTTATCGTGGGACGCGCTGTTACCTGACGCCGAAAAGGCGCTGTTGGGCAAGACCCGATCGACTCAAAATCCTCAGCAGAATTTACCCCTTCACGAACAGGTATTTCAGTCTATTCAACGCACGTTTGACGATGAATACCAGCAAGCGCTTATCTCAGTGAATACGGTTGACACATTTAACGGCAAGTACGTCGAACTCAGCGGGTTTATTGTGCCTGTAGAGGCCAATGCACAGCGAGAAATAACGGCGTTCTTCATTGTGCCTTATTTCGGCGCGTGTATTCATTACCCACCACCGCCACCGAATCAAATTGTGTTTGTTTCGTTGAATAATACCCACGAGCAAGGCGGAATTAGAGGAATAGACATCCAGCAGGCGTATACGTTCTCGGGTGAGTTTTCTACCGGGTTGTACGAAGACCCTCAGGGCACATCCGCTTACTTACTGGATGTGGTAGAAATAAAGCCCTATTCAGGGCTGGGAAATGGCATTAACGATGACAACGCTAATCTAACGAACGGCGCTTTCCATATAGAAAGCGACATTCGTTGATTTTACTTTATCAATGGTCTACCAAGAACCATACATGGGGTTTGGCAGAATAAAAATCTCTGTGCCCACTCGTGGCATGAGCAACTCAACGTTGGCAGATTCTTGGGTTACGCCGCCCACATCTTCAATGTTGTCGCCAATTTGCATGATAATAGTGTGAGGCACAGCCCACGTAGACGTCGCGTCTTTAGACGTATTCGAACACGCGATCTTGCCCTGAGTAAGCTGCATTCTGCGCAAGTCTTTGTCATTAACCATACCTTCCTGGCCTACCGCTTCTTTGTCTTCAGCAGTGCGGCCAACAACACAGGTATTACTCGTGGTAAGCGGCAAACCTTGCGCCAAAAGGTTATTCCAGGTGTGACTATCAAGCGCTTTATTGCGATTCGTAATAAGCGCCACCTTGCCATTTCGTGCAACTACTTCATCGATGAAAGCGGCTACACCAGGCACCAGTGTGGCTTCTTCACGTTTTACCCATTCGGCCCAGCTTTGTGAAGAATATCCCAAGCCAGCACTTTCCCGTTCTTTTTGATAGGTGCTATTGTCTAGCACGGTTTCATCAACATCCATCACCACAACATCGCCATTAGCAAAACGCGTAGGCAGCGCTGAAATAGCTTGGCCATACACAAAGCTTGAGAGAACAGGGTACTCTTTGCTGCTGGTTTGGTATATCACGGCATTTGATAGAGTGTGTGATTTTACACCAGCAAGCGGGGTTGATGGCGCAGACGAGCACGCCGCAATAGCTGATACTGCAGCGCCTATGCACGCTGCTTTGCTGATGTAAGAGAGCTTGTTAAGAGATAACAATGTTATTTTCCTTTTATTGTTTCTTCTGCCTACCAGTTTCAACACCCAAATTATGTCTGAATTTATCGATGAACTGGGCCTGATAATTCAGCAATGGCGTCGTGTGCATGCAGACTTTCTTGATGTTCTACTTTTACACGAAAATAGGTAGCTTGGTAATACGTACTTAACGCTTCATGCAGTCGCCTTACCGAATCTTCTACAAACATTAGGTTTTCAGCATTACGCTTGGCAAACGCCTGTTCATCTTCACGCTTAACTGCGGTTTGAAGCGGTGTGCCTAACGCGTTTTCTATCAGGTCAATAATACCAATAAAATCGGGGATCTCGTTGTCGCTTAAATCTAGGGTTATATCGGCAAAAGAACGCTGTGCATGCGCCGTGGCGATGCTGGCTTGTTTAGAAGCGAGCCAAGCGCCCATTTCTTCTACGGATAAACCTTTTCCTTCGAACTGCTGCACAAATACTTCTGATAACGCCTTGCGAGAGAGGGAGGCCGAACAAGGACAAGTACTAGAGTACGGTACTCTTAACTTAAGCTGTGCCTCATAACGTTCAGGTGATCGTCTTACGCAAAGTGAAGCAGGGTACGATTGATATCCTGACATCCTACTTATGAGCGCCGGACGCGACACGGTGAGGTCAAAGTGTAGATTAAGCTGGGCGCTGTTGCTCAGCCCATCTTGAGACTCGATAAGCGCGTTCATTAACGACACAAGTGCCGACTTATGTAAGTCTTGGTTGCTCAAATATCGCTGCAGCAAGCTGTACAATCGAGACATGTGAATACCTTTAGCATTGGGGTGATCTAAACTCACTGTTACATCGACTTTTGCTTGGCTGGCTAATCGCTCACCGCGCTTACCTAGCACGTGCAGAGGGATAGCGATTCCCTGCATACCTACACTATCAATAACAGGAAGTTGCGCAGTGGAATGCTCTTTAGTGACATCGGGAAGTACCGTGTCGGAATGATTAAAACTAGACAAAATAACCTCTGAATGAGACCTCAAAAACGACTTACACCACTAATATTGCGAGCGTCGCTCGATAAGAATTACCCGCTTTTGAGATTATGATGAAACTAATAGGGTTGTGATTGGGTGGTCTCGCGCTCTTCGCAAATAGGCTCCTGCACGCTCGACCTAAGCCGATAGTTAATCAGGTGCGCACCAACGATAATAAACGACGCGATTACCGTGATTGTTACTTCACCATATTCACCTAGTACTTCGTGTCCTAAGCCTACCCATTCAACCAGCAGCGGACTACTTAAAAGTGTTAGGCCAAAAACGCCAGCAAATACTACCCACTTATTTTTGTGATGTAGGTAGCCTAGTGAGAGCGCAAAAACACCGATGGGCAGCACAAAGAACAGCAATATTTGATGGAAGGTTTCATCATTGAGAATTGACACACCTGCCAATGCAGGTATGGAAATCAATAAAATAGGCGTTAATAAACAATGTATTACGCAAAGGGATGAAAGGAGCATAGCGAGCCTGTCTGAAATGAACTGCACTTTTGGCATTGCGCTGCTTCCTTGAGATATCGAATTCATAGTATGTCCGAAAATTGCTATGGCGCACGCACAATGAGTGAAGCTTGCGCCTGAGAGAATAAAAAATCTAACTAGCTGCTTATCAGTAAGGTTGGCTGACTTGGAGTTATCTCTAGTGCGCCTTGTCCTTTGTTGGTTACCCAAATTGCATTAACGTGCTGCAGGCTTGGCCAATGGGGAAACCCTGTCATCTCAATACGCTTTACGGGGCCTTGGCAACTAAGCAAATATGCGACACGAAAATCAGAGTGCGTGTTGCGATGGGCATGGTCTTCGTGTTCACTTTCATGCTCGTCATGCTCGTCATGCTCGTCATGCTCGTCATGCTCGTCATGCTCGTCATGCTCGTCATGCTCGTTAGCTACCTCCCATGGGCTTTCAAGTGTGGTATCGAGTAATTCACACGTATTGCTCAGGGTAAAAATATCGTCAAAGCGCTGAAAAACCTTTTGCGTTTCTTTATAACGTTTTTTCTCGCTAGCCGTGGATGGCGCGTATTCAAACCCCAGAACATCAGCAGCAGGCAGCTGCAGCACAAACTGCCACTCACTTCCCGCTTGTAGGATTTGTAGTTTGCCTTCGCCGTGAGTATGAGGCGCAGCATGAACAGCGTTGATACCCATCCCAGCCAAATTCAATCCGACAAAAGTACCTACCTTAAGAAAAGTTGAAGAGGCGCGTAGCGCTTTTTGTGAATTCTTCCACGTAATAGAAATAGTTTTCATTTTTACCTCTTGCGTAAGCGTTACAATATAACATACCATAAAAATAAATATGATACATTATCACATTACACAAATTCAGAGGTTAGAATAATGAAACTGTCTCGATTGGCGTTAGGCTTATCGCTTTCAGCGCCTGCGTTGCTATTAGCATCTCCGTCAGCGCTGGCACAAACACTTTCTGGCACGGTAACTAATGCAGCCGGAAAGCCGCTCGCTAATGCCACTGTTGAAATTGAGGCGCTAAAGCGCGTTACCAGCACTAACGAGCTGGGCGAGTTTACTTTCTCTAACGTAAAGGAAGGCGACTATACGCTTCACATATTCGCCTCTGGCTTCGCTCACTTACATGAGCATGCGCAAGTTCAATCTGACAACGCAGAAGGCGCTAACTTTGTCTTGGCGCGCAGTGCTATCGAAGTGATTGACGTGCACGCCACGCCTATGCATTTATCGGTGATGGAATCGGCCACACCAGTGAGCGTGTTATCTGGCGAAACCTTACGTCGGCAACAAGCGGCCACGCTGGGCGATACGCTAGAAAAATTACCCGGCGTACAGTCTAACTTCCATGGCAATGTTGCGAGCACGCCAATTATTCGTGGCCTTAGCGGACCACGGGTACTGATTACTCAAAATGGCTTGGATGTGAGCGACGTTTCCCGTGTTGGCCCCGACCACGCAGTAGCAAGTGAAGCCTCAACCGCTAAACAAATTGAAGTGCTGCGTGGGCCAGCAACCCTGTTCTTCGGAAGCGGTGCGATAGGCGGTGTGGTGAACGTAGTTGACCAACGTGTGCCCACGTCCACTGAAACGCGCGGTGAATTTGTATTAGAAACGCAAACCGTTAACGACCAGAAACTTGGAACGTTTAACGTGACTACTGGGGTGGACAACATAGCCTTTTACGCTGACGGTTTTTATCGCGATTCAAATGATTATGAAACACCTGTTGCCCCTGACATTGATGACCCGGATGGCGCCCATGTGGTTGAAAACAGTAACGAAGAATCGAATGGGTTTACGTTAGGGACCAGCTATTTATTCGACCAAGGCTATGTTGGCGTAGCGGTAGAGCGATTTGAGCGAGAGTATGGCGTGCCTGGGCACAGCCATGGCGGAGATACTTCGGTATTCGCTGATCTTGAGCAAACTAAGTATCAGCTTTTAGGTGAGTACAACTTTACTAATGACTTTTTGCAAAGTGTTCACTTTAGAGCGGGCTATACCGATTATGAACATGCTGAAGTTGAGGGCGGTTTAGTAGGTACCACTTTTAGTAATGAAACCGAAGAACTTCGCGTAGAGTTATTGCATAAACCCATGGCTGGCTGGCGCGGTGGTATCAGCCTTCATTACAAAGGGAGCGATGTATTTGCTCAAGGCGAAGAAGCCTTTACACCGCCTTCAGAAATGGAGATGTTTGCTGTAGCACTCATGGAAGAGCGTCACTTTGGTGATTTTCTGGTTCAACTAGGAGCGCGAGCGGAAAGCGTAACATTAGACGCATCAAGTGTGCTGTTGCCTGAGCTTGACGCTCACGAGCACGACGATGAACATGATCATGATGAGCATGCTCACGACGAACATGAACATGAAGGCAGCGAGTTCGTACGACAGTTCGCGGTAGATCAAGAGTTTACACCTATATCGCTATCAGCGGGTGTAGTTTATACCATTAATGAAAGCTATAACGTGGGCGTTTCACTTTCCCGTTCAGAGCGCGCCCCTTCTGCCTCTGAGCTTCTTTCTTTTGGCCCGCATATTGGCACCCGTACCTATGAAATTGGCGCCCTGTTTGATTTGTCAGAGGAAGGCGAGTTTGTGCTTTCTCAAACGGCAATCGATCTTGAGACAGCAAATAACATCGACCTAACGTTCAGAAAAACACAGGGTGACGTTGGCTTTGTATTTAATGCTTTTTATAACCAAGTAGATAACTACTACTTCCAAGAAGAAACCGGCTTATTCGCTGAAAGTGGTCATGACCATGATCATGGCGAAGAGGGGCACGGTGAAGAAGAGCATAGCGAAGATGAACACAGCGATGAATTACCTGTTTACCTGTTTGGTTCAGCTGACGCTGTTCTTCATGGTTTTGAGTTACAAGTTGCCTGGCAAACCACTGACAACCTAAAACTCGATTTCTTCGCCGACTACGTTAAAGCCCGCCTTAAAGATGGTGGCGCACTGCCTCGCACTTCACCCATGCGAGTGGGCTCACACGTTGCCTACACGTTAGATAACATTCGCGCAGATTTAGACATCACATATTTTGCAAAACAAGACGATATCTCGACGTTCGAGACTGAAACGGACGGCTACACCCTTGTTGATGCTTCAATCACGTACGACATTCCTTTGGGAGATATTGATTTATCGGTTTACCTGAGCGGTGAAAACCTAACCGACGAAGAAGCGCGCGTTCACACCTCATTTTTGAAAGATATTGCACCACGTCCGGGTAGAAACTTTGCTTTCGGCGTACGCGGTTATTTCTAAGATCAGCTTATAAAAAAGAATTATTGATAGGGATACACACATGAAAAATAGACTAGTACTAAGCGCCATAGCCAGCGCACTTTTGCTCGCAGGCTGTGGTGATGCAGAAACCAATATTGTAGAGCTGGATCCTATTGAGGTGCCAGAGGATGATCACGACCACGACG
>Ga0207991_1000705_pt1 | contig 22181 bp, 19 predicted proteins | sample ETN07SmetaG_FD_185786 | JGI IMG/M metagenome (GOLD analysis project Ga0207991, IMG submission 185786) | Marine microbial and viral communities from oxygen minimum zone, Eastern Pacific Ocean - ETNP2014F14-07SV275 (SPAdes) (version 2) | ecosystem: Environmental > Aquatic > Marine > Oceanic ...
TTTGATTTTGTAGAAGGTTTCTTGCGTTGGTCATTAAGGGTTAATGCTTACGTGTTTTTATTAACAACGGATGAGTACCCGCCTTTTAGGCTTAGAGAATGACTATTAATTTAGAGTAGTTATAACTCTCAATTCTTATTCATCTGGTCTAATATAAGCTCCCATTTCAGCCAACTCATCTTCAAATTTTTTAATTCGATTTAGCATTTTCTTGCCACCATGAGTAACTAGTTGTGAAACCAGTATTTCTGAGAAGGCTACATAAGGTAATAAGCTAGGTAAAAAATTTAACGTTTCGTTGCCAAGCGCAATAACGATATCAGCATTGGTGGTTGCTTTGGACGTGTACATATCTGTTGCCACTATTATATAAGCCTTCTTCTTTTTGATTTTATCTAGTGCTTTGGTGGTTTCTAGTGACAACGGTGAAGCGCCAAAAACTAACACAACATCATTGGAATTAATTTGTGCAATTTCACTTAAAAGCATCCCTTCTTGGCCACGAATTAATTCGGTATTTGGGAGTATGAAATGTAAAAGATAATGTAAGTAAAAGGCCATCGAAAAACTACTTCGCATTCCCAGTATATAAATTTTCTGAGCTTTAATTAGATGACCAACTGTTTTATTGATGCTTTCATAAGTTTTATCATTAAAGGCTCCTGATAATGATTTATAGACACTGGCTTCAGAGTTAACAAAGGGGTTATCATTTACTTCACTTAGCAGGTGCTTTGCATGAGAAGCAAAGTTAGAAACTGGAAGTTTTGAAGCAGCTTGCTTGTATATACTTTTAAACTCAGCATATCTTTCAAAGCCAAGTAAGTTAATTAGCCTTACCAATGTCGAAGGATTGACATTTGCATTTGATGCAATTGTTCTGATTGAGTATAAGGGAATCTCCGCAGGGTTATTCAATACATATTTAGCTGCTTTTTTTACCTCCCTAGAAAAATCATTGTAGCCATTTGATAATTTTTGATTGATATCTGTAGAAGTCATTGAATTCTTTTTCATAGCTAAATATTCTACTTTAAATTTGAAAGATAAAGGTTAGTAAATTTTTTTGTTACATTAAATACGAAATAATAATACAAATGTATTAATATTATGGTATAAAAGAGGTGCAAAAAGAAAGATTGCAAAAAGAAAGATATTATCTAAATATAACTCTAAATGGAGAGAGAATAATGAAAAAATTTAATTTTTTTAGTGTATTACTATCAGCTGCTTTGCTAAGTGGTGTAACTGCTTCAACAGTAGTTTCAGCAGCAGATCAATTTGTTACTATTGGAACTGGCGGTGTGACAGGTGTTTACTATCCGACTGGTGGTTCTATTTGTCGACTAGTAAATAAAGACAGAGCAAGCCATGGTGTTCGTTGTACAGTTGAGTCAACAGGCGGATCTGTATACAACATTAACACGATTCGTGCTGGTGAGTTAGATTTGGGGGTTGTCCAGTCTGATTGGCAGTATCATGCCTATAATGGAACTAGTAAATTTGCTGATGCAGGTGCATTTACCGATTTGAGGGCAGTTTTTTCAGTTCACCCTGAGCCTTTCACTGTAGTGGCAAGAGCGGATTCTGGAATAAGTAACCTTGAAGACCTTAAAGGTAAGCGCGTTAATATAGGTAACCCTGGGTCTGGTCAGAGAGGTACTATGGAAGTATTGATGGAAGCACTTGGTTGGGATAAATCAACATTTTCGTTAGCTTCTGAGTTGAAGTCATCTGAGCAATCTAAAGCATTATGTGACAATAAAATTGACGCAATGGTCTTTACTGTTGGTCATCCATCAGGCTCAATTAAAGAGGCCACAACATCTTGTGACAGTGTCTTAGTAAATGTGACAGGCGCTGCAGTAGATGGCTTAGTGGCTAATAATGATTTCTATCGCACTGCTATTATTCCAGGTGGAATGTACAATGGAAATCCAGATGATACTCACACTTTTGGTGTAGGAGCGACAGTTGTCTCTTCAACAGCGGTATCAGAGCATGTGATTCATTCTATAGTTAAAGGTGTTTTTGAAAATTTTGATTCTTTCAAAAAGTTACACCCTGCATTTGCTAATTTGAAGAAAGAGGAAATGATTCAAGATGGATTGTCTGCTCCACTTCATGATGGCGCCGCAAGGTATTACAAAGAAGCTGGATTGATGGACTGGTAGTTTTGTACTTTTAATAAAAAAGGATGGCTTTGCCATCCTTTTTTTTATTTTATTAATAAGCGAAAAGCATTAAATAATATGTATAAAAAGATATATTATTTACTTATTAAATTTAGGTCTTAAAATTTATATGCAAACTGACTTTGAAACTGGAAATCGAAAACCAAATAGTGTATTTATCAAAAATATACTTTTATATATAGCATTAACTTGGTCATTATTCCAACTCTATGTTTCTTCGCCCTTGGTGCTCGAAATTACACCATGGATGAATGCTGATGTAGTAAAGCGTGTCCATGTTTCGTTTGCTGGTTTATTAGCTTTTCTGAGCTATCCGGCATTCAAAAAATCTTCTAGAAGTCAAATTCCTTGGTCTGACTGGGCTATGGGATTATTGATTGTTATTTCTTGTGTCTATTTGATTTATAACCAGGTTTGGGATTCCAGAGCATTTGAAATGCGCTTAGGTGTGCCAAATTCAACTGATTTAGTTTTAAGCGTAGTAGGATTAATATTATTATTGGAGGCAACAAGGAGATCCCTAGGCCCACCCCTAATGATCGTAGCTTTGATTGCCCTTACATATGCTTATTTTGGTGCTGGTGGATATGGTGGGGCCTCACTAAATAAAATTGTTTCTCACATGTGGATTACTACAGAAGGAGCTTTTGGAATTGCAGTTGGGGTCTCTTCAAGTATGGTGTTTTTGTTTGTCTTATTTGGTGCACTATTGGAGAAGGCTGGAGCAGGAAATTATTTTATTAGAGTAGCCTATTCTCTTACAGGCCATTATCGTGGTGGACCTGCTAAAGCTGCAGTAATTTCATCAGCAATGACCGGCATGATTTCTGGCTCTTCAATAGCTAATGTTGTAACTACTGGTACATTTACAATTCCATTAATGAAGAGAGTCGGTTTCAGTGCTGAGAAAGCTGGAGCGATTGAGGTTGCTTCATCAACTAATGGTCAGCTTACTCCGCCTATTATGGGGACAGCTGCATTTTTGATGGTTGAGTATGTTGGTGTATCTTATATTGAAGTTATTAAACATGCGTTTTTACCTGCAGTTATATCATACATAGCGCTAATCTATATTGTTCATTTAGAGGCATTAAAGGCCGGAATGGAAGGGCTCAAAAGAACAAAAAAACTTAACAGAGTTGATAAGCTAATTAGTATAAGTACTGTGCTTATAGTTTTGGGGGTACTGGTATGGGTTCTTCCACCTTTTTTTCAGATGATTAAAGATGTATCTGGAGATATCAATGTCTTTGTTGTTTCATTAATAATGATGGCAAGCTATGTGTCTTTATTATTTTATGTCTCTAGAATGCCTGATTTGCCAACTGGAGACATTATTGAAATCCCTGAAGTTGGAAAAACAGTTAAAGCAGGCCTTCATTTCCTACTTCCTGTTATATTGCTGATTTGGCTGCTGACTGTAGAGCGTTTTTCACCAGAGTTCTCAGTATATTGGGCAACTCTATTTATGGTGTTTATCGTTTTAACACAAAAAATTATTCTAGGAATTTTTCGTGGCGGTTTAGATTTTATTAACCACTTAATTCAAGGTCTTCGCGATATAAAAGATGGTTTTATAAATGGTGCCAATAATATGATTGGTGTGGGTGTTGCAACAACTGCAGCTGGAATAATTGTTGGTACCGTAACCTTAACGGGTGTTGGGCAGCTTATTATTGGTTGGGTTGAATTTATTGCTGCAGGGAACTTGTTTTTGATCTTACTTTTCACAGCAATGATTAGTTTAATTTTAGGTATGGGTTTACCAACCACTGCAAACTATATAGTAGTTTCTAGTTTAATGGCACCTGTTATTATGAGCTTGGGGGCTGCAAATAATGTCGCTATCCCTTTAATTGCTGCGCATATGTTTGTTTTTTACTTTGGAATATTAGCCGATGATACGCCACCAGTTGGGCTGGCGGCATATGCTGCCGCAGCAATTTCAAAGGGGGATCCAATTAAAACTGGAATACAAGGTTTTATATACGATATTCGCACAGCAATACTTCCTTTTTTATTCATATTTAATACTCAGCTACTAATGATTGGAATAGACAATGTTTTTAGTTTTTTACTGGTCGTCATTTCATCAATCATTGCTATATTGTTATTTGCTGCAGCAACCCAAGGTTACTGGCTTGTAAAGAGCCGATGGTGGGAAACATTATTGCTTTTATTGGTGGCTTTTATGTTATTTAGACCGGGTTATTTTTGGAATAAGATTGATCCACCTTATGAAAATCTTCCTGGAACCCAAATATTTGAAATAGCAGAAGCAATGAGTCCGGGTCAATCGATTCGTTTTGTAGTTGAAGGGGAAACGCTTGAAGGCGTTCAGCGAAGTTATACTTTTTTACTACCTTTGGCTGAAGGCATTTCAGGTATGGAAAAAATTAATAATACTGGTCTTTATTTAGATGACTTGTTTGGTGATATGGAGGTTGCAATGGTAATGCCTGGTATGTCAAATAATAGGGCAATAAATAAGCAGGTTGAGTCAATTAGGGTTGCTGGCGTTGATAGTGGTTGGATTGTTACATCTATTCAAACTGAAAGAGATACTCTACCAAAGCAGATCGTTTTTATACCAGCTCTTATTCTATTAAGCCTGATAGCGATGATTCAGTTTAGACGAAAAAAATATTTATCTGCACAATAAAAGGAGTTTTTATTAGGTTCAAAATAAAACAAAAGTTTTCTTTTTTGATATCTAAGATTTAAATTACAAAATTACTAATATGGATATACAAAACAACATCATAGGTTTAAAAACTTCAGCTACATTAGCTATCAATGAACTATCTCAGAAATTAATTAAAGATGGTAAAGAAGTTTTTAAGTTTGGATTAGGTCAATCTCCTTTCCCTGTTCCTGAAGTAATTGTTGATGAGCTAAAAAAACATGCCCATCAAAAAGACTATATAAATGTATCTGGTTTAATAGGGTTAAGAGAAGAGGTTGCTAATTATCACTCAAATAAAAATCAGTATAAATATAACGCTGAAAGTGTCATTATTGGCCCTGGGTCGAAAGAATTAATTTTTCAAACTCAACTAGCATTAAATTGTGATTTACTCCTTCCAAGCCCTAGCTGGGTATCCTATGAACCACAAGCACAAATAATAAATAAAAGAGTTCATTGGATTAAAACTACTGCTAAGAGTAATTGGCATCTTGACCCTGAAGAGCTAGATAGAGCTTGTGATAGCCTTAAGTCGGTTAATAAACTTTTAATTTTAAACTCACCTAATAACCCTTCGGGGACATCACATGGGAATTTAAAAGAATTGGCAAAGATTTCCAAAAAGCATAACATTGTTATTATTGCCGATGAAATATATGCTGAGCTAGACTTTACGGGGGAGTATAAATCAATTACTCATTATTACCCTGAAAAAACAATTATCAGTAGTGGGCTTAGTAAGTGGTGTGGTGCTGGTGGGTGGAGACTTGGAACGCTACTTTTTCCAGAAGGATTGAGTCATATTAGGGACGGTGTTAGAGCTATAGCTAGCGAAACTTATACTGCTGTGAGTGCGCCTATTCAGTATGCAGCTATTAAGGCATATTCAGAAGACCATTCAGAATTTCTAGACAGCTCTAGGATAATTTTAAAAATGATTGCAGATTATATTTATAGAGAACTTTCTTCTGTTGGCGTGAAATGTCAAAAACCACAAGGTGGTTTTTACATGATATGTGACTTTTCAAATGTTGAAAATATAACCCAGGAAATCAATAATGACAAAACACTTTGTCAAAAAATACTTAATGATATAGGTTTTGCAATGCTACCTGGGTCTGATTTTGGTTTAGAAGAAGAGAAATTATTATCACGTATTGCATTTGTAGATTTTGATGGTTCAGAGGCTCTTAAATTGATCTCAAATAAGAATTTCTCTCAAGAGAATTCTTTAGATATAATTTGCCCACAAATAGTAAAAGGTGTTTCACTTTTAAAGGAGTGGATTAAATCTCAGTAAACACAATAGAGGGTAGATCAATGGATTATAACAAAGTAGTTGAGTTCAATGAGTAAGTTGCTTTGGAGTCCTACTAAAAATGAAATAAAAAATACCCAGGCATGGGAATTTATCCAAGACGTTAATAATAAATTCGAGACAAATTTAGATAGTTTTCGTGATTTGTATCGGTGGTCTTGTGATTTTCCTGAGTCTTTTTGGGGGTTATTTTGGAGCTACTCTTCAATTAATGCTGATAGAAACTCAACAAATGTTTTAAAAAATGGAAACGACTTTTTAGGATCGGAATGGTTTTCAGATGCAAAACTAAATTTTGCAAAAAATCTCTTATTAAATAGAGATAAAAAACCAGCAATCATATTTTGGGGTGAAGATAAACATAAAAGCACCTTAACTCATCTTGAACTGTACAATCAGGTTGCAAAACTATCTCATTGGCTTAAGCAAAATGGTGTCAAAAAGGGAGATCGTGTTGCTGGCTTTCTCCCTAACATGTCAGAAGCAGTGGTCTCAATGTTGGCTGCATCTAGTATTGGAGCTATCTGGACTTCGTGCTCACCAGATTTTGGAGTTCAAGGTGTGTTAGACCGATTTGGTCAAGTAGAACCTAAGATTTTTATTTGCGTAGATTCCTATTTTTACAACGGTAAAGCCTTTAATTGTCTTGAAAAAAATGAAAATATAATTTCTAAGTTGCCATCTATTCAAAGAACTTTGTTAGTTCGTTATGTTGATGATAAAGCTTCATTTGATAATCTGAATTCGTTTTCTACTTTTGATGAAATTGTAAATCAAGAGCTAACTCCTGAATTAAATTTTGAATCGGTGGGTTTTAATGAACCGCTCTATATTTTATTTTCATCAGGAACCACAGGAGTCCCAAAGTGTATTGTTCACGGTGTTGGAGGAACCTTAATCCAACATAAAAAAGAGCATACATTGCACTGTAATATAAAAAGTGGAGAAAGGGTCTTCTTCTTTTCAACATGTGGCTGGATGATGTGGAATTGGCTTGTCAGTAGTTTGGCTTCTGGTGCAACACTGATGCTTTATGATGGTTCACCCTTCTTAAATGATAATGACAATATTTTGTTTGATTATGCCGAACAAGAAAACTTTGATATTATGGGTGTTTCTGCAAAGTATTTAGATACCTGCAGAAAAAAGCGCTTAGATCCTAATAAAAGTCACAACTTAGATTCTTTGAGAATGGTTTTGTCTACTGGCTCCGTGCTGAGTAATGATTGTTTTGATTATGTCTATGAGAGCATTAAGAAACAGGTGTGCCTTTCATCCATTTCAGGGGGTACCGATATTGTTTCCTGTTTCGCCTTAGGGTCGCCAATGCTTCCTGTTTATTGTGGTGAATTACAAACTCGTGGCCTTGGATTGTCAGTAGAGGTTTGGAATGATAAAGGTGAATCAGTGGTTGGTGAAAAGGGAGAGCTGGTTTGTACTAAAACTTTTCCTTCTAAGCCTATAGGTTTTTGGAATGACGATGAGAGGCAAAAATATCATCAGTCATATTTCAATCGTTATCCTAATGTTTGGTGCCATGGCGACTTTGTAACTCTTAATGAAGATGGCGGGCTGGTTTTTTATGGGCGATCTGACACGACTTTAAACCGTGGAGGTGTTAGGATTGGGACTGCAGAGATCTATAGAGAAGTTGAAAAGTTCAAAGAAGTTTTAGAATCGATAGTTGTAGAGCAGACCTGGGAGGGTGACACCAGGATTGTATTATTTGTAAAATTAACCCTTCAAACGAAACTACTTAATGAACTAAAAGAAAAGATAGTTAAACAAATCAGAACTAATACATCGCCTCGGCATGTGCCAGATGTAATTATCCAGGTGTCTGATATTCCAAGAACTAAGAGTGGAAAAATTGTTGAGTTAGCTGTTCAAAAGGCAATTCATAACTTACCGATTGACAATAAAACAGCCCTAGAAAATCCTGAAGTCCTCCAAGAGTATTATGATCTTAAAGAGCTTCAATGATGTCATATATTGAAGTGTTGCCAAGGGTTATAATATTGTATTGTTTATAACTAAGGAGTTATATTTTGGCTAAGCTTTACTTTTACTATTCTTCAATGAATGCTGGCAAGTCAACCTCTCTTCTTCAATCTGCATATAACTATCAAGAGAGAGGAATGACCCCTTTATTGTTGACTGCAGAAATTGATAATCGATATAGTGTAGGAAAAGTTACTTCACGAATAGGCCTAGAGGCAGGAGCTCATTTATTTAATCAAGACAGCAATCTTTTTGAGATGGTCTCAGAGCAAAATGAAAATGAGACAATCGATTGTGTGTTGATCGATGAAAGCCATTTTCTAAACAAAGAACAAGTAAAGCAACTCGGGCAAGTGGTTGATACTTTGGATATACCTGTTTTATGCTATGGAATTAGAACTGATTTTAGAGGCGAACTTTTTCCTGGAAGTAAGTATTTATTAGCATGGGCTGATAATCTGAATGAGCTTAAAACTGTTTGTCATTGTGGACGTAAAGCAACTATGGTAGTGCGTTTGGATAGTGACGGCAAAGTTGTTAGTGATGGAGATCAAGTTGTTATAGGCGGTAATAATCAATATCAGTCAATGTGTAGACGTCATTTTGCTGAACATATTTGGTCTAATTAAAATTGGACTCTTGGTTAAAAATTCTAATCTCAGAACACTACAATGAATGAAACATTCATCCTTCTGTTGCTTTTAGGTGCATCATCTGGATTTGTTGCAGGCCTTTTAGGTGTAGGTGGTGGATTAATAATTGTCCCAATATTGCTTTATCTCTTAGCGCCAACTGTCAGTCAGTCAGTTTTAATGCATACCGCTATTGGTACAGCTTTGGCAGTAATTGTTTTCACTTCAATCTCAAGTGTATATGCGCATCATAAGCATGGAGCAATACTTTGGAAAAACTTTATTAAACTCACGCCTACGATCCTTTTAGGTTCATTCAGTGGGGCTTTAGTTGCCAAGTATATGAGCTTTGATTTTTTGAGAATATTTTTTGTATGCTTTGAGATTAGTGTCGCGCTAATTATGTGGTTTCAAATAAGCGCATCTGGCCATGTTGATAATTTATCTCGATGGGTTTGGAGTTGTGTTGGTTATATTATTGGTTTAGTTTCTGCTTTGGTTGGTATTGGTGGTGGATCAATGACAACACCGTTTTTGGTTTATAACAATGTAGGTATAAAGAATGCAATTGCAACCTCTGCTGCTGTCGGGATGCCTATTGCAATTGCAGGAAGTATAGGGTTTATGGTGGCTGGAATGGGTCAGGAATTTCCAACTAGTGGAATTGGTTTTGTTAACTTTGAGGCGCTCATCACTATTGCTGCGACGAGTATCTTATTTGCACCATTAGGGGCCAAGGTGACGCATATAGTTGATAGTAAAAAACTTAAAAAAGGGTTCTCAATTTTTCTTGGTTTTTTGGCTACTATGGTTCTTTTGTTTTAACTGATTTAAGCGACACTAATGGAAAGTATCGTGATCACTTTTTCTCAGAAAAATTTAATGCAACTGAATTTATACAGTAGCGTTTTCCCGTGGGTTGAGGACCGTCAGGAAAAACGTGCCCTAAATGTGAATCGCAAGACGAACATCTAACTTCTATTCTGATATACCCCAATGAATCGTCCTCTATTTGACGAACACAATTACTATTAGCAAGTTCATAGAAACTTGGCCAACCACTTCCGGAGTCGAACTTTGTGCTTGATTCAAACAGTAAGGCATCACAACAAATACAGTGATAGTCGCCCGTTTCATCGTGGTTATAGTATTCACCTGTAAAAGGTGGCTCGGTTCCACATTCTTGTGTAATGTGGTATGCTTCGGGCGATAACTTTTTCTTTGTATCCATTCGTGTATTATAAGAGAATTTTAGAGTTTTCTTCAATATCTACAATTAATTATTATGGAAATATATCTAGTGGGTGGAGCTATTCGAGATGAGCTTTTAGGAATAGCGAATGAAGATACTGAAAAAGATTTTGTTATTGTTGGTTCGTCACCTGAAGAAATGAAGTCTCTTGGCTATCGTCAAGTTGGCAAGGAATTCCCTGTATTTCTTCACCCTCAGTCTAACGAAGAGTATGCGCTTGCTAGACTCGAGCGCAAAGTTGAACTAGGTTATGCTGGTTTTGAGTTTGATACATCAAAATCAGTTACCCTTGTGCAAGACTTATCACGTCGTGATCTAACCATTAATGCTATAGCCCAAAAACAAAATGGAAATGGTGATTTAGTTGATCCATATAATGGACAAGGTGACATTAAATTAAGAACCTTAAGGCATGTTTCTGAAGCTTTCTCTGAGGATCCAGTGCGCATATTAAGAACAGCAAGGTTTGCATCTCGCTTCAATAGTCTTGGCTTTAATATTGCTCATGAAACCGTTGAGTTAATGAAGCAAATGGTGAGCTCGGGTGAAGTAGATTCCCTTATTCCTGAGCGAGTTTTTAAAGAACTTTCTCTGTCAATTGAATCCGAGAAGCCTTCTATATTTTTTGAAGTACTTATTGAGTCAGGCGCTTATCAGAGGTTGTTTCCGATGCTAGATATTAATAAAACTAGTGATATGCAGATACTTGATGTCCCGACAGAGCTGCCTGAAGTAAGGTTTGCGCTTTGGCTTCATAAGCAAAATACAGAGAATGTTTTAGAGCTGTGTGACCACCTTAAATGTCCAAAAGATTTCAAACAGATTGCTGAACTCGTTGCTGAGTGGCATCATTTTGCTAAGGCGTTATTGTCATATAGTCCTGAAGAAATATTGAATTTTTACCTAAAAAATGATGGTTTGAGACGTCAAAGAAGGTTTCAAATAATACTCACAGCTTTTGATTATTTGGAGATCAACACTAAACCTATTAATGAATTGCTAGAGCTACTTAAGGGTATTGAGATTTCAAAGCTAGACAATCTAAATATTGCACAAGAGCTAACTCAAGAAAGATTGTCAGTTATTGCTAGATTTCTTGACCCTACAAAGTAAATCATAGTCACAATAATCACACGCATTTTTTACTGGCAAAACGCTAGCAATTCCATTTTGAAATTGTTTGCTTGCAGAGTTTAAGATTGACGTCCATTCGGTTATTTGTTTATCCCATTCAGGCATTCTATTAATTGCTTGCTTTGTTAATGGAAGTTCAGATTTATTTTTAGTAATGGCTTTGAATTGACAATCATTTGAGTTGATAGTAGCAAATGCAACTCCATCAACTGAATTTGTTACGGCATAAATTGGAAGCTGAGCTTGATCTATAGGGTCTCCAGTCATTTGACTTACTTTAACATCCTTGCCAGTTTTGTAATCGATTATTAGACTATCACCATTGGCAAGGCGATCCATCCTGTCTATCCTTGTAGAAAATTTTAAGCCGTTAATATTGACCTCGGAGGTTGACTCAGTTTTAATTACTTCGAAGTCACTCCTTTTTTTTTCAAGATCAATATGTTGACGGATGATTTTGACTAATCTAATTTTTTCATTCAATTTAAAATTAGATTTAGGGAGATTTTGGGTTGCGGACTCGGTATGTTTTTCTATTAAATTATCTAACTCAAGTTCTGTAAGCTTCAATAAGGAGGCGCTAGATTTAATTTCATTGAAAAAAGTCTCCAATATCTTATGAATCAGGTTGCCTTGTTGAAGTCGGCTAAGGCCAATATGGGGGGCTTCAAAGTCATCAATATCCAGGCGACCCGCAAAGCCTCTAAAAGCGCAACTCATTTGATTCTGAAGGGTTTTAACTCCCTTCTTGATAGTAAGCTCTTGTATTTTAGGAGCCTTATAGTCATCTATATAGATCAACTCCCGCGATGAGTTTTTAATAAATGATACTTCTAGGTAATCTTTGAAGTCTATGTATGGCGAAGGTAGCTCTTCACGATTCTGCATCAGTTTCGCATAACTATAAGTTGTTTCAGGGCTTAAGTTATTTAATGCCTTTAAAGTGACTTTGGCATCTTCAGTGACTAAAAGAAAGTTTGAATTTGGGAGCTTATATTCAATTGAAGTTTTTTGAGGGATGAATAATGGCATTTTTATCTTTCCTGGGATGAAGTTGCTTGTCATACTGGACACCCATGCATGATCAAAATACAAACCCTCGGCCTCGAGTGCGCCCAAGATATGTATATTGGCAGTTCCACTTTTTGGTTGAAAAATAACAGAATTTAAATGTGTGTTTAAAATCTTTATAGCATCAAATAAGCTAACTTTTTTATAAAAATTTGACAATCTATTGAGGATTAAACTTTCATTTTGATACTTCTCAAATAATTGGTATTCGCTACTAGAAAGGCTTCTATCTGATGTAAACCCCCAAGTCAAAAGTAACAGGTTAATAGAGTCTAAAGAATCTTCGAGTGCTATTTTTTTATCTATTTTCAGTGACCTTAATGCGTTAACAATTTGAATGAGAACTGGACAATCTTTCATTAACTTTAGTACTTTTTGGGTTGTAGCTTCTTCACAACCTAATCCCAAAATGCGATTGACTAATAATGCACGACTATTTGATTCATTTAGCGCTCCCTTTATATACGGAGAAGTAACAGTTTTCATAAGCATCTCAAGCTCAATATTTCCTTTTATTATTTGACTAGAAATTTTTACAATAGATAACAGGTGCTGAATGAGTGGGTATTGACAAAGAGACATGCCCAAAGAAATATTGTATGGCTTGTGATGAGTCTCCAGTAAACTTGCATCAAACTCTTGATCAAAAGTACTCTTTACAAGATGTTGTAGTTGACTAAGATTTGGAATGACAACACCAATCTGACTGTTAGGATTTTTTAAACTGACCTCTTTCGCCCATTTCGCAATTGACTCTAACTCAGTCTCCTGGTCAATAAATGAAAGTGCTTGAATATTATTTTCGAGCGATCTAGAATTGAGTGATTGGCACTTTAATATTTCGAAGAGTTTATTTTGTTCAGGTGTTCTTTGCTTAAAGCCGTAAGCATAGTAATTTCCTATTTTAATATTAGACTCTAATGATTTGTAAACTGACGAGAAAAGATCTGTTGTATCAATACAGTTGTTTTCAGTTTTGAATTTTTCAAACTCACTTATCCATTTGATAAGTAGGCTGGAAGGGTTAGCATAAAAGTCTGGCAGGGTTGATATATCAATAAAGTAAGTCTTACAGAGTGAGTAGCATTTAATCAATTCATCAATGATTACTTCAGAATTATTAATTGAATTTTTTTCAGTGATTTCTTTTAATATATATCGCAGTTCTAATAGAGATAATAAGCGAATTGTTCGTTGTGGATTATTTTTTTTCCAGAAATGTTCAAGCCAAGATCTATATGAAAAAATTTGAGGCATTTTGATGGATCCATTAAGTTCATAGATTGATTGCTTAATAGCTAATACCTGTCGATTATTTGCGACGATGATTGTGTCATTAGTTTGAACAAAAGAAAGGTCTAGGTTAACTCTCATTATTCAATTCAAATATCTTGTCAAGGTATTGACAGAGTTCAGATACTCCCTCCTTTTTGAGGGATGAGAAAAGTTGAACATTGATATTTGGAATATCTTTTACTGTATTTTTAACTGCTAGTTTGGTTGAGCTTGCAGCACCTTTTTTAAGCTTATCAGACTTCGTTAAAAGTATATTAGTGTCTACATCATTGTTAATGCACCATTGCAACATCATTTCATCAAATGGCTTTAATGGATGACGACAATCCATAACTAATATGGCACCTTTTAAGCAGTTGCGATTGTCAAAATATTCACTCATATTTTGATTCCATTTTTGTTTTACTGCATCAGGTACTTTAGCATATCCATAACCAGGTAAATCGACAAGTCTTCGCTGTTCATCTAATTCGAAAAACACTAAATGTTGAGTGCGTCCTGGTGTTCGACTGACTTTTGCTAATTTTTTTTGTTCAGTTAGGGTATTAATTGCGCTAGACTTTCCAGCATTAGAGCGACCTGCGAATATAACTTCATAGCCATTGTCATCTGGACAACCCTTTAGAGAAGGGCAAGATAAGAGAAATTTTGCTTTACGATATGAATTTTGCATTGTTCAGGTCTTGCTATAGAGGCATAGATATTATATAAGTTTCATTCTTGGGTGAATCAAAGGAATCATTTTTCTTTTTTATTGATTCAAGTGTTAGTAAGATATAGAAGATTGTTTTAAAAAATTATTTTTTTATGTACAATTTATCTCATAAATTGAGTTCTCAGAATATTATAATTCGATTAAGCATTTTGGTGGCATATGGATAATGAGGTGTACCTTCATAGAGAATACAAAAAATTTTCTTTAAATGATGATTTAACTAAACCCTTGTCTCTTTACCAATCAGAAGTTCATTCTGATTGGATTGACTACAATGGACACATGAGTGAGTCATTTTATCTCTATGCGTTTGGCGATGCCTCAGATGCTCTTTTTCGCTATATTGGTATTAATGAAGATTACCGATCTAAAGGTAAATCTTTCTATACAGTTGAGACTCATATAAATTACTACTTAGAAGTGTCAAGAGGTGAACCTTTAAGCTTTACGACTCAAATACTTGGCTTAGATCAAAAGCGTCTACATTTTTTTCATCAAATGTTGCATTCGATAAGTGGTGAGCTTTTAGCTACAACAGAACAAATGTTAATACATGTAGATATGAATAAATCAAAGGCCTGTGCAATTGAACCAGAAGTTGCGGAAATACTTGAAAAGATTTGGAAGTATCATCAACAAATCTCTTTTCCAAAACAGAAGGGGCGAGTGATGAGTGTTTCAAAAAAATAATTTAAATTAAATATTTGCAATAAATAATAGGAAGAAAAATGGATTTTGGTCTTTCAAATGAACAAGAGATGATTATTGATTCAGTTAAAAACTTTGTCGTGCAGGAGCTATATCCTCATGAAGATGAAGTTGAAAAAAGTAATCATATCGATGAATCTTTAGCAGAAAGTATCAAGCAAAAAGCCATCCAGCTTGGTCTGTACGCAACAAATATGCCTGAAGAGTATGGCGGTGGTGGGTTGGATACTTTAACTTTATGTCTCCTAGAGAAAGAGTTAGGTAAGGCAAATTTTGGTCTTCAATATATTGTTGCAAGACCAAGTAATATTTTGATGGCATGTAAAGGTGATCAAATTGACAAATATTTAATTCCCACGATTCGTGGTGAAAAAGTTGACTGTCTTGCGATGACTGAGCCTAATGCAGGTTCAGACGTTCGTTCAATGCAGTGTCGGGCTGAGAAGGATGGAGATTTTTTTGTAATCAATGGCTCAAAGCATTTTATTAGTCATGCTGATATGGCTGATTTTGTTATTTTATTTGCAGCTTCAGGATCCGAGGAAACGTCTAGAGGTGTTAAGAAAAAAATCACTAGTTTTCTGGTTGATATTGGAGCCCCTGGGTTTTCTGTAGAGCCCGGATACAACAGCGTTTCACATCGAGGCTATCATAACTTTATTCTTAATTTTGATAACTGCCGTGTTCATAAATCTCAAGTGCTTGGGGAAGTTGACCATGGCTTTGATGTTGCCAATGAGTGGTTGGCTGCAACACGATTATCTGTCGCAGCTATGTGTCTTGGAAGAGCAGAGCGAGCATTACAAATTGCTATAGAGTGGGCAGCAACCCGTGAACAATTCGGTCAGACTATAGGAAAATTTCAAGGTGTTTCTTTTAAGTTGGCTGATATGTCTATGGAACTTCATGCCGCTGAATTATTAACTTTACGAGCTGCCTGGAAAGATACTAAAGGAGAAATGACTAATAGCGATGCTGCAATGGCAAAACTCAAGGCTACAGAGACTCTGGCAATGGTTTCTGATGAGGCTATACAAATATTAGGTGGGATGGGCTTAATGGACGAGCTTCCTTTAGAGCGAATATGGCGAGATCATCGTGTTGAGCGAATCTGGGATGGAACTAGTGAAATTCAGCGTCATATTATTTCAAGATCCCTGCTACGACCCTTGGAATAAATCCCTTGATAAGTAAAACTAATTTGAGTCGCCTTATATCCCCAAAATCAATAGCGGTGGTGGGTAATCGAGGGGCAGATTTTGCTATTAGAGAAAGTCAAAAGTTAGGTTTTACGGGGAAAATATGGGCTATTCATCCAACTCGAGATTCTATTGAAGGTATAGACTGTTATAGAGATATTAGAGATCTGCCTGAGGCTCCAGATGCAACCTTTATTGCTGTAAATGCTGAGTCGGCTATAGACATAGTTGCTGATTTAAAGTCAATTGGAGCGGGCGGAGCAGTTTTGTATGCTTCAGGTTTTGGAGAGGTTGGAGAAGCTGGAGTTATAAGGAACCAAAGACTAATTGAGGCTGCAGATGGAATGCCACTGATTGGACCAAACTGTTATGGCTTTATTAACAGTTTAGATGGCGTTGCTTTGTGGCCAGATGTTCATGGTTGTGAGGTCATTAAAAAAGGTGTCGCAATTATTACTCAAAGTGGCAATATAGGTCTAAATATGACAATGCAGTCTGTTGGACTTCCGATAGCCTACATGTTCACTCTTGGCAATCAGACAAACACTAATATTTCGGATATTATTCATTTGATGCTTGATGATGATCGAGTAAACGCAATAGGTCTTCATGTAGAGGGTATTAACGATATTAAGATGTTTGATGAAGCAGCGCGAAGAGCACTTCGAAAAAAGATTCCGATTGTAGCAATTAAATCTGGTCGTACAGTCTCCTCTGCTCAGATTGCGCTTAGTCATACGAGTTCATTGACAGGATCAGATCAGCTATTTAGTGTCTTCTTTGAGCGTCTAGGTATTGCCAGGGTTGATACAGTTCCAGAGTTTCTTGAAACCTTAAAGTTGCTTAGTTTCTTTGGCCCAATCAATCATGATGGAGTTGCATCAATGAGTTGCTCAGGTGGAGAGGCTGCAATGATGGCTGACTTGATTGATGGATTAGATATAAGTTTTCCAAGTCTTGATAGGGCTCACAAGCAAAGAGTTAAAGATACACTGAATGAGTATGTGGAAGTAGATAATCCCTTGGATTACCATACCTTTGTTTGGGGGGATCGTCAACGAACTTCGGCATGCTTCAAACAAATGATAAGTGGAGGGTTTGCTGCAACAATGTTGTTGTTGGATTGGCCAAAAACTGAAGAATCCGAACAGCAGGATTGGGATAGCACTTTCTTAGCCTTGTGCGATGCTGTTGCAGATACAGGAGAAAAAGCTATCATTCTAGCATCGATCGCAGATTGCATGCCTAAGAGGATTATTGATGAATGCCTAAAATATGGTGTTGCACCAATGATTGGCTTAGATCTTTGTCTTAAGGCGCTCCATCATTCTTATAGGATTGGGAAATCATTTAATAACAGTTCAATGCCATCTTTAAAGGTTATTAGTTCTCCATCCATTAAAACTAATAACAAAGCTTTGACTGAATTTGAGGGTAAGGAGTTAATAAAAAAATATGGTATTTCTGTCCCCCATGGGAAATTAATTTCTAGCTCTAATGAAGTATTGAAAGTAGCACAAAAATTAGGCTACCCAGTAGCTCTCAAAGTTTCAAGTGAAGATTTAGTTCATAAGAGCGAAAAAGGTGCAGTGAGAGTTGATATTAAAAATCCTGAAATGCTCAACAAGGCTTGCGAAGATCTAATGAAAATTGGACCAACGCTACTGGTTGAAAAAATGATTGAAGGTGCAATTTCTGAATTGATAATTGGTGTTAATTATGACCCTACTTTTGGAAAATATATAGTCATTGGGAGTGGTGGAATTTTAGTTGAATTATTGAATGATAGTATTCCTTTGCTACTTCCAGTTAATCGGGAGAATATTTTGTTTTCGATTTCAAAATTAAAGGTTTATTCAATACTTAAAGGATATCGTGGCAAGCCAGCTGCAGATATTGATGCTGTCATTGATGTTGTAATGTCAGTTGTTGATTTGATTACTTCAAGTGACATAATTGAATTAGATATTAATCCACTACTGGTAATGACTAAAGGTGACGGTGCTATTGCTGTAGATGCCTTGGTTAAGTTAAACTAGTGTTATTAAAACAATCTTTTATTGAGGAAAGTTTATGAATAAAAGTGTTATTTGTGAAGTTTATGATGAAGTGTTGCTAATTACACTTGATCGCCCTAAAGCAAATGCGATTGATGCAATAACAAGTCATGCACTTGGCGATGCATTTATTGATTTTAGAGATAATGATGATTTGCGCGTGGCTGTTATTATTGGAGCAGGAGCGCGCTTTTTTTGTGGTGGATGGGACTTAAAGGCAGCATCTGAGGGGGAGGCGGTTGATGCTGACTTTGGGCCTGGTGGTTTTGCAGGGCTTACAGAATTATGGGACCTTAATAAGCCGGTTATTGCAGCTGTTAATGGCTTAGCGGTTGGAGGTGGATTTGAACTGGCGCTTGCTGCTGACCTTATTATCGCTGCAGATTCAGCAGAGTTTTTTGTTCCTGAGGCTACCCTAGGTATTATTCCAGATAGTGGAGGGGTATTAAGGTTGCCTCGTCGATTGCCCAGATCGATTGCTATGGAGATGCTTATGACTGGTCGCAGAATGGCAATTGATGAAGCTAAACATTATGGTTTGGTTAACCATAGTTGCCCTTTAAATGAATTACAAAATACAGCCTTAGAGTGGGCACATCAAATTGCTAAGTCTGCCCCCCTTTCTTTGGCAGCAATAAAGTCTGTTGTTAGAGAAACAGACCATATGGAATTGGAAACTGCCTATGAATTTATGCGCTCAGGATCAATTAAACCTTACCAAAAGATGCTAAGATCTGATGATGCTAAAGAAGGTCCAATTGCCTTTTCTGAGAAGCGCTCCCCTAAGTGGAAAGGAAAATAATCGTTTTTAATACTTCTAATTTTTAATAAAATAGATGTATGTATAATTTAGATATCGATTCCAATGGGCGGTTGATGTAATGAAAAAGAGTTTATTGATTACGATTACTATAGCGGCATTAGCTTTTTCATTAAGCTCTAAAGCTAATAGCCAGGGTGAGGCAATGTATGAGGTTCTTGGCTGCTTAAGTTGTCACGGTCAAGCTGGTCGTTCTAATGATGAAAATTACCCTTCTTTGGCAGGAAAAGATGTTGAATGGATTGTTCAGCAATTAGAAAATTTTCAGTCAGGTGAGCGTCTTGATGAATACATGAATGCCATGGCTCCAATGGCAGAAGGGTTTGAGCGTTCTATTGCAGAGTACTTATCTATTCAGAATCCTAAAAACTAACTTTCCCCTAAATCAGCAAGAATAGAGGTTTACGAGACAATTAATTTTCACGTATAATTTCTTGGAATTTCTTGGAGATTGAGAATGAAAAAAACCATCATTATTTTAGCGACAGTTTTACTTGCTTCTTTTAGTAGCTCAATTATTGCTGCTGGAGACGCCGAAGCAGGTCAGACAAAATCTGCCACTTGTATGGGCTGTCATGGTCTTGCAGGTAATAGTGAAATTGCTTCGTTTCCTAAGTTGGCTGGTCAAGGTGAAGCTTATCTTTTAAAGCAGCTACAAAATTTTAAATCGGGTGAAAGGAATAATGCAATTATGGCTGGTGTTGCATCTTTGCTTTCAGAGCAAGATATGATGGATATTGCAGCTTATTACTCGATCCAAACTATAAGTGAAAATAGTGCTAAGGGAGATGCCAAAACAATTGAGCTTGGTCGCAAGATTTATGTCGGTGGTAAGATGGATACTCAGACTACAGCATGTATTGCTTGTCATGGCCCGAAGGGGTTAGGCATACCAACTGCTGGCTTTCCTTCACTTAGCGCACAACATGCTGACTATATTGCTGTTCAGTTAAAAGCATTCCGTCAATACTCTATCAACGAGCAGACAGGTTCTGATGACGTTTCTAGAACTAATGAAATGATGGTAAATGTTGCTAAAGGATTAACGACAGTTGAAATTGAAGCTTTGGCGCAGTATATTGCCGGACTTCACTAAACTAGATAAATTTATAGTTTAGTTCATTCGTTCAGTGTTTCCGTCCACTGTCATTATCTGACCAGATATTCTGCGTGCCTTATTCGATAGTAAAAATACTGCCATATTAGCAATATCTTCTTTGTCTACAAACGTTTTGAGTGAAACCATTGATTCATAATCTTCTTGCAGTTCTTGTTCTGAAATTTCTAAGGATTTTGCTTTAGCCTCGATAACACGTTTCATTCTATCTCCAGATACTGAACCAGGACAGATGGCATTGACTCTTATATTAAATTCTCCCAACTCCATAGCAAGTGACTTTGTCATTCCAATAACAGCCCATTTGCTAGCTACATAAGGGGTTCTTAAGGGGAACCCAAACAGGCCGGCAGTTGAAGACAGATTGATAATCGAACCTCCCTTATTATCCTTTAAAAGAGGTATAGCGTATTTAGTGAAGTAAAAGTGACTATTTAAATTTATATCGATTGTTTGTCTCCACTCCTCAACCGATAAATTCTCCATAGATCCAGTTGGACCAGCGATTCCAACATTGTTAATTAGGGCATCAATGCTTGAAATTTTTTTTGAAAGAGTTTCAAAATACTTTTTAACTGAAGAAGGGTCTCCAGCATTAACATTTTCAATAAATAACTTTTTGTTAATCAGTGGATGTTTTTGAATTTCATTAATTTTTTGCTGATTAATATCGGACAAAAAAACTGTATGGCCTTGATCTATCAAAAAAGTAGCCATGCACCAGCCAAGTCCATCTGCTGACGCTGAAATGATTATATTTTTACTCACGGAATTGCCCTGAGACATTAAGTAGTTTTAGTTAGAGCTACAGAAAGTTCGTCTGATGAGATGTACCCAGTAGTATTTCCAGTTTTATCAATAACTTCAATTGTTGATCTATCTTTTAATACTTTGGGAATTAAATCTTCAATAAATGTATCTTCATCATACTTATATGTTGAGGAAGGGTTGATAGCTGAGGAATCAAACTTATCGATTTTTGTCATCACAGTTTTGGCTCTTAAAACTTTTGAACGGTTTACGTCCTTAACGAATGCTTTTACATAGTCATCTGCTGGATTGAGGATAATGTCTTCTGGCCGTCCAACTTGAACTAACCTTCCTGCATTTAATATTCCTATGTGGTCTCCTAATTTAAGGGACTCATCTAAGTCATGAGTAATAAAGACAATCGTTTTTTTGAGTTTAGCTTGGAGTTCAACTAGCTGATTTTGCATGTCACTTCTAATCAGAGGATCTAAAGCACTAAAAGCTTCATCCATTAGAAGAATTTGTGGGTCTGTTGCAAGAGCTCTTGCTAGACCAACCCTTTGCTGCATGCCTCCAGATAGCTGTGCAGGATATTGATGCTCAAATCCCTGGAGTCCTACCGCATCTATTTGACCTTGTGCCATTTCCTTTCTTTGAGCTTCTGGCACTTCTTGAATTTCAAGGCCATAGGCTACGTTTTCAATAACTGTTTTGTGAGGGAATAGTCCAAAGCGTTGGAAAACCATACTCATTGTCTTTTTACGGAAATCTAATATCTCCTTGTCATCTAAACTTAATACATCAACACCGTCAACTATAACTTGACCTGAAGTAGGGTCAATGAGTCTATTAATGTGTCTAATTAAAGTTGATTTTCCTGAACCAGACAGGCCCATACAGACAAAAATTTCACCCTTTTTAATAGATAAGGAGACATTGTCTAGTCCAACTGTATGATCAGTCTCTTCTAGGACTTGTTCCTTGGTTGCACCATCTTGGACCATTGGCAATACTTGTTCAGGCTTAGGACCAAATATTTTATAAATATTCTTAATTTCGATTTTTGACATAGTGGGAGCTTATTTAGGTGGTTTGTTTCTTTCTTGGATTTTTTGACCGTAGGCTTGAGTGATTCTATCTAGAACAATTGCTAAAAGTACAATCGCAAGTCCTGCTTCAGTTGCCTTGCCGACGTTAAGCTGTTGAAGTCCAAGTAAAACTTCATCACCA
>Ga0207991_1000706_pt1 | contig 22175 bp, 10 predicted proteins | sample ETN07SmetaG_FD_185786 | JGI IMG/M metagenome (GOLD analysis project Ga0207991, IMG submission 185786) | Marine microbial and viral communities from oxygen minimum zone, Eastern Pacific Ocean - ETNP2014F14-07SV275 (SPAdes) (version 2) | ecosystem: Environmental > Aquatic > Marine > Oceanic ...
TGGAATACCAGAATGGGCAGCTTCTGCGGGGGCGCGCCCCGGCAGAAGCTCATGGCGCCAGCATCAAATGAATTTCCAGACCTGAAGTTACACCACCGCCGCGTGCAGAGAGCTGATATCCGTCGGACGTGCTTCTTGCATTGGGCTTCGCATTTCGGGCTATTTCTGAGCCGGTGAAAATAGTATGCCTTGAGGACCTTTTCGGTAACGCAGCTCGGCTGGATTTCTTGTTGATCCAGATATTGGAAGAAGGTCCCAGAAATCAGCTTCAAATCAACCGGTAAATCCGAATTGGCCAACAAGTCGTGAACATCTCGATAGATACCCGTGACATCCCGAATTCCAAGCGGACGGTTCCGCCCGCCATGGCGCGAAATGGCCGACAATATATCGGACTTATAGGTGTTAAAACTCGTCACAGAAAGGCCGAGTGTTGCCGGTGTCCATTTAGCCAGTTTTTCGACCGCCCGTCGGCGATCCACAATTGTTGTCTGGGCAATCCAACCTGCGGCTCTAAGAAACGCTCTTAAGCGTGAGATCAGTACACGGTTTCGGCGATCAGTATTCATCTCTCCAGTAGGGCGAGACAGGTCATTGATCAGGCTCGAATAGGTCATTTGATCAACTGGAGACGGCAGATGGATGCCCATGACGTTTCCGAGCGCGTCGAGTGTTTTTCTGTCCGACCTGATCCCGGGTAACTCAAGAATGTCCCTTACGGCGCGCGGGTTCAGCCCTGCCTGCAGAGCCAGCGCACGCTTGCCGGTTCCTGTAGCCTCGAGATAGTCACGAATATAATCTTGAACCGTCATTTCGCCCTCCTGTGCCTGGCTTGGCGCTCACTCGAGATCGAGATGCGCCCTCCTCAAAGGGCGGATCTGATGCTCGAAGAGCGCCAGCCAGTCCGGGTGCACAAGCCAGCTCTTACCTGGTTTCGTAGCGTCCAGAAAAACCCTACCGCGTTCGGTCACAACCCCCTTTACGATCCAGTCACGGATGGTACGCGGATGCCGCCGGAGCTTTGTCGCGACCTCCGCCGTTGTTAGGTATGTTTCTTGGTTCTGATCTTCGCTCAACAGTGCCTCCTCTTTTCAACGAGAAGGAACTACGCCCCGGCCGACTGACACCCAAACCCGGACCCACATCTTTTTAAGAGGCTTAATGACAAGCTGATTATGTGCAGTAGGAGCTGATCTGCTAATACTGCGAAATCCGGCCCGGGTTAGCCCGATTAGCAGACTATCGTCGTAAACGCTTCTGGTTTTCAGGCGGTGACCATTGCAACCTGAGTGCCCATCTAAAGCGTTTGAAAACTGAAAAACTTTTGCTTGGGATGCTGAGCCTGTCTGAAACCCAACGGTCCAGGTCGCCAGCCATTCGCTTTTGAAGGCGTTCGCTCGATTATCGTCTCGCGACTGAGTTGGTAGCGAGGCGTTTTCATGAACTTCAGTGCTACGATGCGATCTGTCCATAGCCTTCGATCGCAAAGGTATTGATCATTTAGGGTTCCAGTTTTGCTAAGTCGGCCAAAAATTCCGAGACCGGGGCGACGCCAGACATCCATAGAAAATCTCTGGCCCGGGTCGCGGCCACATATAGGAGGTGACGTTCGGTGGTCATGATTTCGTCGAGATGAGACTCGTCCCGCGCAGCGCGCAAACGCGTTTCGTCGGGTACCGTGTCATGTCCAAGCCCTGGCACTGCTACGGCTCTAAACTCGGCGCCTTTGGCGTCATGCATTGTCATCACTTGGGCATTAAATGCATCATAAAGGGGCTGTTGAAGTTCTTTACGTACAAGGATGGCAATTTCATTGCTCTCTACACCCGACTTGAGCAGGCTCTCTACCCAAGTGCGAAGCTCCTCTGTCTCCGTCTCAGAATTGTCGAAAACGCGTATTTTGGGTACTGGTCCATCAAAAACAGAGGTTACGCCCAGCCGGTTTTCTTCCGCACCATCTGCTTCCACCAGCGTTTCCGGTAACAAGGTCTCGCTGCGCTTTCGGATCTGGTGAGAAGTGCGGTAGTTGACCTTCAAACTGCGTGATCTGCCGCGAACGTCTACCCCGGCAGCAGACCAGGGAAACGGCGCGCGAAAAATTCGCTGGCCGATATCACCGGCAAAGAACAGGCCATTTGGCTGGTCTCCGTACAATGCGCCAAGCAGCATTAGCTCCGCTACAGAAATGTCCTGCGCTTCGTCGACGATTATATGGGTGTACGGCAACTGTCCAACTTCGCGCAAAGCATGGGCGCAAGCGGCTTCGGTCGTCAGCGTCTCTCGCTGAAGCCTTTCGCGAACTTGTGAGAATACCTCCCAGAGTGCATCTCGCCGGTTCGCGGCCATCCGCTGCTTGCGTCCGAGGCGCGGTAGCTCCCGATAGGCATCAGCATCCATGACATTCCAGGCATCTACGATCAATGACCACTCATCGAATAGGAAGTCCGGATCGACAGATAGTTCCATGCTGGCTGCTGCGTCTGTCAGAAAGTGCCGCAGTGTTGTCTCATCCACAATCTCGATAGAGCCAAATCGTTCCGCATGGCGCCGCTGGATGACCGACCCCAGGTCATCAACGACAATCCGGCTGCGCTCTTCTTGCCGCGCAATCAGTGGCAGTTTGGCGCGCAGGAGCTCGGCAAGTCTCCGGTTAAATGTGGTAAGTAGTACACATGCCCCTGGCTCAGCCGCCAGGCGTACAGCGCGGTGCAATGCTACGATGGTTTTGCCAGTACCTGCAGAACCGATCACGCGGGCCGGACCGTTAAAATCACGCTCTACAAACTCTCTCTGCGCGGGGTGGAGAAAGACGGTCCATTTTTCCCATGGTTCATTCAGAGCTGCCTTGAGCTCTTCTACATCTTCGACCACGCGGAAGCGGCGGAGGGCGTCAGGATGGGTCCACGGGTCCTCCCCAGCGGCCACAACCGGCGCGGGCTGCGGCCTCTCACCGGTAGCCGCGGCCAGAATTGCGTCACCTGCCTCGGAGGGTAGACGCACAGCAATATCGACGACCGTGTCTACGGTAGCGTCGCGAATGGTATCGAGCCAATCTTCGGGCACGCCCCACGAGAGAAGCGTATCATTTGTTTCTTCGGCAAAGATGCGCGGCAAGCGGACGGCTTCTTCGACGATCCGCTGAACCACAACATCCTCAATGGTCTCACGGGACTCCACGATTTGGACGGCGCCAGTGCGGGGGTGGTTCTCAATCCGCCGTGTCTCGGCCCAGCGGTAAGCGTCGTCGTGATGTCCAACCCAAGCGAGTAAGGTATCACCCTTTGCCTTATGGATCACCATTCGGATGTCGCGGTTTACCCTTGCGGTCCAAAAGTTAGGATCACGAGCGCGATCGACGCGGTGCATGGAGAAGCCGGGTAGGCTGGGGTCCATTTGGAAATCGAAGGCGGATTGCTTGACCGCTTTCTGCTCTTGCGGATGGAGTTTCTCAAGGGCGTCGTAGAAGGTGTCGGCGATGCGGTGTGTCATGCGGATTCAACGATTTGTTGCTTCCAGAGCAATCGAGCTCTATTTTTCGCGATTTTCAACCACCTCTGCCTACGCTCTTCAAAGAATGGCCCTTTCAAATCTATGGTCATCTCGATGAACAGCGCGGCCAATTCAGTCATGATGAGGTTAGTCACGAGTTTGGCTCGTGTTGGATCATGTTGGGCTGGAAACGAACACTGGTTTACCAACTGCCGAGACTGCGACGTTGCAGCCTTTACCAAGCTTCTATTGGGCTTGGCGAGTAGCCTTCTTTCAAAACCGCGGGTGTTGATTACGATCTGAGCGTTGCTGAGAATATCATGCCTCCCTTGAACGAAATCGTGTTCCTCAGCCCAGCTTATACTCGGTTTCGCTGTCGGCCTGATGATCGAACTGCCGCCGAGGTAAGATCCTTTCCCAGCCATGCTAAACTCCCAGCACCTTCATTACCTCATCCCCCAGATGGTTAATCACTTTGACCGCTACTCTGCCTGATTTTGGCCGCGTAAAGGGCCTCGAGACAGTGCGCTTCAGCGACTCCCATGCCTCTTCGTCTACTTCCCCCTTGAGGGTCGTCTTCAACTGCTTGTAAGGAACCTCGGCGCCCGGGAAATAAGCGTGGCGTACGAAGAAACTTTCCTCGTTATAATCGGTGTCAATGAACCAGCAGGCGATGTCGTCGGGCTCGCTCGACACCACTTCGCCCGTGGCGGGTTTGAAGATATCGACCCCAAGCAATTCAATGCGTAGCTTATCGCCTTCTTCCTTCACCACAATGTCCGGCTCGCCAAACACGACGAAGAGGTTGCCGCCGCCGGCGCGAAGGTCGTCGGCCATGTGGAGGTCCGGGTTCATCCGGGCTTGTAAGATGAGCAAGCGGCCCAGCTTGCGCGTCTCTGCTGTGTGCGCATCATAATTGAAGGCGCATGTAATCAGGATGTCGAAGCCTGCATCCGCCGCCTCACGCGCGGCGGCCATGAGGTCGGCGCGTTGCAAGGTGCCGTATTCAGGACCGATCAGGATGCCTGCCTTACGCTCGGTGTCGCCTTCCATATAACGCCCTTCGGCTGCGAGCCATTCGCCGGGCCAGGGGGTGAGTAAGGTGAAGGTGATCCGGTCAGCCTTGTCGGCCTGTTGCACGCCGGCCTTCTTTAGGTTTTCGAGGATCGCGGTGCGGTAGTTATCGGCCTCCTGCGCGCCAGAGTTGCGTTTGCCGGTGGCGGCATCGTGTTCTTCTATGATCTCGCCATGTTCGTTAACCGCCTGGGTGCGGTGGGGCGAGAGGCTTTCGACGGTGAACGGCCCGGCGACGCGGACGCGCTTCTTGTCCTCATAGGGCTTGTCATAGAGGTATTCATGACTGGCTTTGGCGGCGATCGAGGCGTCGATTTCTGTCTGTCTTTCGATGCGCGCGGTCCAGAAGTTGGCGAGCGCAGTCTTGGCCGTCTCAGGCCAGCCTTCGGGGGCTTCGCGCGGGATTTCCCATTCCATGAAGCCACCCGCCGGGGCGGGATCACCGCTGGGCAGGGTGACCTCGCCCTCGGCGGTGAAATCGATCTTTTCGCCCTTGCGCCCGCCGGTCTCGACGGTGAAGGGCGTGGGGTTGCCCTTGAGCGCGGCGTTGAGGGCCGCGCGGGCGACGTCGACGGCGGGTTGCTTGTCGGCCCATATTTCGTCGATTTCGGTGTTGTTGGCGATGGATTTGAGCGTGATGTGCGGGACGCGCTGGTAGACGAAGCCGTGGCGTATGTCGTTGTAAGTGGCGGCGGTGGCGGGGCTTCGCCGCGTGACCTCGGCCTCCTTCTTCTGCCCGGCCTCGCTGTCATTGAGCAGATACCAGGGGTATTTCGCGCCCATGACCCGTGCGCGGGCGAGTGCCAGGGCCACGCGGGAGGTGTCGATGGTGATCCAGCGCCGACCCCATTGCTCGGCGACATGGGCGGTGGTGCCGGAGCCGCAGGTGGGATCGAGCACGAGGTCGCCGGGGTCGGTGGTCATGAGGAGGCAGCGCTCAATAGTCTTTGTGCCAGTTTGAACAACATACAGTTTGTCGTCTGTGAAGCTCCCGGTGCCGGTATCGGCCCAAAGCTCAGAGACTTGGATTACGCCAAAATCAGATAGCTTCCGGACATACTGAATACTGTTCTTCGCGCCATGAAGTCGATCAGCCTTGTTCAGCTGTTCGAGCCCCCTAACCGTTGTCTTGGACTTGAGGCTGAATATCCGACCTTGAAATTTGGTCGAGACAATAGGGTTGCCTTGGGACGTAATATTGTCAGGCTTATAAAGTTCGTAGTCTTCCGGAACATCACCGCTATCTCTTTCAGCCTTTGACAAGCCGCGATAGTCGCCTGTCGCATCTTTAATCCATGAATATGTCGAAGCTGTCCCGTCTTCTCTCGTCTTCGCTATGTAGGGACGACGAAATTTCGTCTGTTTCGCGTCCTTACCGAACCAAAGGAGATAGTCAAATCGGCTGCTCAAGAAGTTCGAGCCCAAGCCACTGGTCTTGACGAATGCGATCTGACCGACAAAATTCTCCTCCCCGAACACCTCATCCATCAGCGCCCGCACCCGGTGGACGTTCTCGTCTCCGATCTGGACGAAGCAGGATCCGCTCTCGGTCAGCAATTCCCGCGCCACCACCAGACGGTCGCGCAGGTATTGCAGATAGGAATGGATGCCGTCGCGCCAGGTATCGCGGAAGGCCTTCACCTGCTCGGGCTCGCGTGTCAGATGCTCCAGCTTGCCGTCCTTCACATCGCGCGATGTCGTGGACCATTGGAAGTTGGAGTTGAACTTGATGCCATAGGGCGGGTCGATATAGATCGCCTGCACTTGGCCTTTAAGCCCCTCGCGCTCGGCGAGGCTCGCCATGACCTGCAGCCCGTCGCCCAGGATCATCCGGTTCGACCACTTGCGGTGGTGACGGTAGAACTCGATCTCGGCCTCGCGGTCTTCCTCGCTCAGCCCAAAGTGATCAAAAAGGTCGACGCCACTGCCCTCGCCATTGCGTTTGCCCCCGGCGCGGAGGTCTTCGATAATTGCCTTGGGATGGACCTGCTCCTGAAGATAGATCGGCGGCGCGTCTACGGTAAGCGCCTCTTGGTCGATATCTTTGCCGCGCCAGATCAATTGCGGGTCAAGGTCCGGGTTACGGGTCTCATACGCCACCTTGATCGGCGCAGCATCCGCCGGGTCCATCATGGGGGCGAGTTCAGGAGTGGGGATGTTCACCCGCTCATCCTCATGGGTGATCGGTTCGATGGAGGTGGTCTTGTCGGTCATTGTGTAATCTCCGGGAAAATCTCCCGCAGGAGTGTCAGGTAAGTTTCTGTCTTGCGCTGCATGAAGTCGACAGCTTTTGGCCAATCATCCCGTTGTCCTAAGGGATGCGGCGTGCTGTTTACTGCGTGCCAGCCACCGCCATCAAAGAACGTCCCACCGAGGCGAGCCTCAATCTGCTCTTTGAAAGGAAGAAGAAGCTGTGTGATCTCTTCAACGTTCTGTCCAGTCGGTCCGCGTAGATAAACACCTGACGACTTACTGGCGACGTAGCGACCAAGAATAAGCTTTCCGGGAATGATCTCTAACCACTGGCTTGATGCGCCCGAAGCCCTAATCCCTTGCATCGCAGCTTCAGGATGGCGGTCCAGATAGAGCTGCCAAAAACTTTCTCGGGATGTAGAAAGCTCGCTCTTCGCACTCTCAGCTTTCTTAGTCAGCTTGCGAGACCAATCATCTGGTTTTCTAACTACTTCGAAAATTGGTGCGAAAGGGCTATCGCCAATCCTTACCACCCTTGCCTTGACTGCGAAAAACGAAAAACCGTCGGCTGTGTGTTCATTAAGCCAGCGGATGGCAGAGAGATGCGGCTCGCGGAATGCCGGGGCGATCCAAACGACTGTTTGCGCGTCCAGACCAGCCAGATAGGTCATGATCTGTCCTAAGTGCGTGTGGTCGGTTTGTTCCAACTGGTTTTCGATCAGAACGACGTTGTCTTCATCGTCACGGGCAAGAATGTCGGCAGAAAAAGTATCCACTGCAACTTCAGTGCCTGTCAGCTCCAGCGTAATGCCGATGGCTTCAGAGAGATGATCGATATTCTCTGCAAGCCAAGGCGTGAATTGAAGTGCTTCATGCTTCCAGGCTTCGCGCAAAGGTAAATCTTCGAGGCGGCCAAATTGAATGTCTGTCATGCTGTCACCTTGCCCAGCATGCCTTCAATGGCCGCGTCCAGTGAAGGTCCGAAGTCATGAACTTCGCGCAGCTCGGCAAAGCCCCAACGCCCATAGGTGCCAAGCCTGTTCACGGCGGGAATCCATTTGCCGCGCATGGTTTCAGCCTTCAGCATCGCGTCATGCCCGCGGTAGCCTTTTACTTCGATCACCAGCGTTGCCGGCTCGGGCGTATCTAACCGGATCAGAAAGTCCGGCCGATAATGGCGCGGCTCTCCTTCGACAAGATAGGGTACGTCCAATCCGAGATTATGGTTCTTGGCATAGGCGAGAACCTTTTGGTGGTCCTCAATGCAGGCGGCCAGTTTGTCTTCCCAGTCACTGTCTGTAATGATCCAATTAAGATGGCTCCTATCAGGGTGCGGCTGATAGCGCGTCGCCTTTGAGGTGTTAAAGTTGACACCAAGGGTGGTTCCCGTCGGGTTGTAGGGATCAAGAACCGCGCGCAGAATGCTGTCACCGCCTGGCTTATCGATCAGGGCACCGAAAATCATATCGCAGACCTCGTCTGCGATCTCGCGGTATAGAAGCTGGGCAGGGACGGTGCCACCAATGCAGCGCAGGTGCTCTTCGGAAAGCCATTGGTTGACGATGCGTTTGGCCGCAGGAATTAAGTGCATGCGCGGCTTCTGGTTCGCATCCCGAAGTTTCTCAAAAACCATGTGTTTAGCAACATGATAAGCGATAGTGGATTGGCGCGTCGTGCGAAGGTGCTCCAAAGTAAGCTTTTCACTCTCGCCAACGATCCCTTGCATTGTGACTTCGGCGGCCGAGGTTTTTTCCGGAGTGAGTACATAGGGCTCCATCTCAGAAAAATCGACGTCGAGCCGGTCCGATGGCAAGTCAGCGACATAGCCCGTCACTCGGGGGAAGGTGATCTCCAGATGGTCTCGTTGAGGCGAAATGGCGCGCACATTGATGACATCGCGGGGCTGCTGTGGTGGAGCGACCCGAGGCTGATCTGAGAAATTTAGTCCATCGATCCCCATGATGTCTGCATATTCGGTTTGGAATAGGCCTGTTTCAGGATCGGCATCATAGGACAGTCGGCGGAGGGCGCGGCCGATGACCTGTTCACAGATCAATTGAGTGCCAAACGCCCGCAGCCCGAGAATGTGGGTGACATTGTTGGCGTCCCAGCCTTCGGTAAGCATAGAGACTGACACAACACAGCGGACCTGTTCGCCTAAGCGCCCTTTCTTGCCAACGGTGTTCATCACCTCACGCAGAATGTCAGCATCCGTTAATTCGTCTGCTTTGTCTCGTTCAGCCTGTTCCCGGCGGAAGGCTTCGATCTCTTCTGCGTGAGCATCGCGGAACGATTTGTCCACGTCGCCACCAGCCTCCAACGTGGCACTGTCGATCAATACGCTCCGAGGCCGTGGCAAGCGATCACCATCGGACGAGAAGTTCGAAAACAAATCGCATTTGCCCGGAATGGTCTCGATCGTGCCGTCAGTGTTTTCGCGCTCATAGCCAGCCATATAATCGCGCAAGAGTTCCGAATTAGTCGTATTGTTGCAGACGACGATGAACACTGGAGGAATGCCCACTCCTTCGGCTTCCCAAAGTTTGAATGTCTTCTCGTAGTGTCCATAGAGCGCATCGATCGCAGTCTTCAGCGGGATCGGCAAACTTTGCGGATCAGGTTTTGCGCCGCGGGATTTCTTCGGCATCTTCTTCCCGATAGCATCCCATAGCTTGCGGTAAAGCGGCTCAGGTTCCCCTGGTAAATTGTCTGCAACGGGGACCCGGGGCAGTTTCACGATCCCACATTCGATCGCATCCATCAGTGAGAAGTCGGAGATCACCCATGGGAAGAGCGTACCTTCGACCCAGCCAGACCCGGAAAGAAAAAAAGGTGTCGCGGAGAGGTCATAGACAATCTGAACGCCTAACTTTCGCTTTGCGGCTTCGATCCCCGAAATCCAAAGGCGGGCGGCTTCGGCGTTCTCTTCCGCTTCCTTGCGGGCATCCCCCGTCAACTTCGGGCCATCGGCATTGGCGCGCTCACGATAGCAATGGTGCGCTTCGTCATTGATTACATTGATACGACCAAGGCCCATCAGTTCCGGCATAACCCGCTGAAGCATCTGACCTTCAGTTTCCAATGTGGTCAAAGCGTCACCATGACCCTCAAGGGCAGAACGCGTTCCCTTAGCGAGCTGTATCCGCTCGCGTAGTTTGAAGGCATGGTAGTTTGTCAGAACAATTTTTGCGCGCTGCATATCCTGCATAAGGTCGCCCGGGACCAAGTTCAGCTTCTTGTAGTAGCTGTCGGCATCGTTGGGCATGAGCACCCGCAGCCGATCCCGGATCGTAATGCCTGGTGTGACGATGAGAAAACCACGCGAAAAGGTTTTCGAATTAGGACTTCTGACAGAGTTGAGCGTCTGCCACGCGATCAACATTGCCATTACAGTGGTTTTGCCTGCGCCGGTGGCCAGTTTCATGGCGACCCGGAAAAGGTCTGGGTTCGCTTCTACATTTGCAGCCTCCAGTCTGCGTCTGACGCGACGGCCTCGCTCCCCCATCTTGGGAGCAACTTCGGTCATCCAGATAGCGGTCTCGACCGCTTCCAACTGGCAAAAGAAAGGGCGAATGACCTGGGTCTCGTCTTTCTGAATAGCACGCCAATGCTGAAGCAAGCGCTGGGTGATCGGAGAGACCTGCCAGTCGTTCGGGTTGGGAAGCTGTCGCCAAGCGTCGACTTGGGATCTCATTTCATTGACGAACTCGGTCACGTTATAGGTCATGTCCTGACCTTCGAGCCCTACGGAGCTCAACTCCATCTCCGATTGCTTGCCGCCCTTGATGCTTTTGGGCTTAGGCATGGCGGAGATGAGGTCGGATCGTCGCCTTTTCTCGATTACAGTGTCGGTCGGGCGTCCGTCTTCATCTAATTCCCAGTGTTTGCCGGGAATGCGGTACGGCGAGTTCAGAATGGGCTGTTCAAAAAATGTCATTAAATGCTCTGAAGTTTATTTTAGGGCACTTAAGCAAAGCGATGTCGGCAACGCAACGGTTCCTTTGAGGTGGAGCCAGCGCGCAGGAGCGGCCGCACGATTTCTCGGGTCACGCGAAACATTAGCTTGCGTCTCGCTTCGAAATGAACTGAGATCATTCCTATTTAGATGACTATTTTTCCAAAAGTTGCGTTGGAGCGTACCGATAAATGAAAGACGCTGAGTTTTCAGAATATCCGTCAGGCACAACGAGCAGCACCCGCTATATTTTTGAGAGAATTGGCCTCGCCTATCGATGCGGTATGCCTTTGCATGGGTATCGCTTGACCGAAGAAGCTTTCGTTTGCCTTCATCATCATCTGAAGGATGCAGCCCAATATCGGCGCCTTCCAGACTTCGCTGCTCCCTTTGCTCTCTGGGCCGCAGAGAGATTTCGACGCGAATATGACGGGGGACAATACACTTGGGCTTTCTTGACCGATCCCATCAATGCGCAACTTGATACACAAGACCTCTATCTGATCACGCGCCGCGGCTTGTCTTGGTTCGGACGTCGACTGGCGAAGGCGGATCATGGGGCGACTTATTATCTTAAGACACTTGCCGCGGAAGGCGGATTGCCAGAAGCGCTTCTATCAGACCCTGGTGGCCATACGAGGCGTCTGGTCCGTGGCCTGCTTTCAGACATCGACAAAATTGGACGCGGTGCGCCGCAAGAGGTTCTTGATCAACTCACTGCCCAACGGGCCCGGCTTCTTACCTTGGGTTTCCGCACGGATGAATTCCGCGAGATTTTGCGTGATTTCTGCCTCGCACTGTTGGAACGCCGAGCTGAGATCCCGTCAGCTATTCCCGCAGACGCCCGCCAGGCGTGGTTGGATACCAATCGCCCCGGTTGGAAAGACGCACTGCCTCTTCGCGTCGATTCCGCTGCAGCGCAGAGCCTATTGCAGGATGCAGTGCGCAGCGAGACCGGAGCCGGGCGGGACACTATTGCGAACCGTCTGCTGGTGCGAATGGGTAATCATTGGGTCTCGAAGGTTGCTGTGGAACGGTTTGCCGAAGTGCCAAACTGGATGATGAACTTTGACGATGCCGGCCTTCGTTCACTTCGTTTCTTGCCGGATGCTGAGCTCGCGCAGTACGCCCCGGGGCTCATACTTTCGGCATACCGTGAGGCGGGCTCCCAAATATGGGAGATTCGTCGGGAAGGCAACGCAAGGAACGCATTTTTCCCGCTGCCGTTGGACCGGCCCATTGCCTTCCGCATCATGGCGGAAGGGAAGGCATCCGGACTACATCTGCCAGCGGGCGGGCATGCGATAACCTCAGAAGACATTCCTACCGTCTGGGCAGGAGATCAAATCGACGAAAACGGCACCGCTTCCGCCTTGCGTAAGCTCGGTTCAAGCTCGCTTCGAACGCGATCTCAGTACCTTTGGGTGCTTGTTGGAAATGACAATGTAACGTTCGAAGACCTGGAAGCCGAACAAGACGGCGCAGCCGGAGATTTTACGCTTTGGAAGGTGTCCGGGCGTGGCCGGGTCTATGGGAACGGTTGGAGCCTTTCCATTTCGACCAGTGCGGAGGAGGAAGGGTCTGAGAGCCTTTTGGTTAGCGGTGCTACGGTGCCCGGGTTGCGGGATAGGAATCGCTCGGAATTTTACAAAGGCGTGCCTTCATTTCACGCTCACTACGTTGATGGGACTGGTCGTCGCCTGACTGCGAAATCCCTGTGCTGGCGCCCAGCTGGGCAGAGAGACTGGAAGAGTGGGGTGCCAAACCCTGACACGTGTCTCGGGCAGTACCAGTTTGGTTGGAAGGATGACGCTGGTGCACTTCGGGCATTCGCGACTGCGCTCCTCATCCCAGCTAATGCTTCTGTATCTATTGCGGCTTGCCGCGACGGGCGCTTCGAATTTCGTGCTAACGGTCTACCCAAGGGAACTCTCATCAGCCTTGGGCATGGAACCTCAGGTCTCGTGTCACAAAGTGGCGCACTGACCTTGGAGCTTCATGAAAGCAGAATGAATAGCGGGACAGTGCATTTTAGTATTCGTTCTCCTGAGGGTGCTGCGCGGTCATTTGAGGCGTCATTGCCGCGTCCGGGTCATCAGGGCTATTTCGTCGATGCTAACGATCATTTGCTCCTCGAGGATATCGTTCTCGATCTCGGCAGCCTCCATGGATGGCGCATTTTGACGCCGACAGATCAACGCGCTGAACTACGTCTGCGACTACAAGCGGATGACGCGCCGAGACAGCCTATCGTCTTCGAGGTGGCCAATGAAACGTCACTGTCCCAACTTCTACCTCGACTGCGCGGGCTTTTGGCGATCGGGGGGCCTGATAGCGAACTGCGTATGCGCGTGATGGTCGGCGCGTCGCAAAGCCGTCGTATCAAATTGCGGAGGTATTTACGGGACGGTGCATGGAACGGCACCGCACTCACCCTTGGTAATGATAATGAGAATGTCGACAAAGATGGGCTTTCGGCACAGATCGTGAACCTCAGGGCGCCAGATCTCAATACTGATATCAAAGGGCTTTATCCTGGTGATGAGTTCATGGCGCAGCTCCCAGAACATGCCGGTCCTTGGATGGTTTTTGCCCAGGATAGTGAAGGGCTCGTAAGACCACCTCGTCCACTTGTTAAGGAGATCGGTATGGCACCGGTCGTCGCGCCGCGATTTTCTGAAGCCTTTTTTTCCGGAGGGCGCTTTTCACGCCGTTCTGACAGGATTGCTGCGTTTGGCAAGCTGTTACAGGGGCTGCTTGATCCGATGGCATCCGGTGATCTGGGACTTTACGAACAACAGCTCGAAGACCTTGGCCATGGAGAGGCGCTATCCAGTCTTGATTCTGTCGTTGCGCTTTCCCAGGCACCAGAATTCGCGGCTCTGCTCTTGCTGCGTGCGAGTTCCGATAGTTTCCCCATGCGACTGGAGCTGGAGAGCGTAAGCCCTTTTTCATGGACGACATTGCCGTTGAAAGCTTGGACCAAGGCAATCAAGGCGCATGCAGCAGCTTTATTTTCTAAGCTTGTGGCGAGTGGTCTGACGGAGAAGGAATCAAAAAAATACGCGACACAAGCAATTGCCCACCGCCTCCGCCAGATATGCGACAGGCGACCTGAGTTAGGCGGCCAAATTATCTTTTCAGCAAGCGAATGTGGAGTGGCTGAAGCATTGCTGAAAGTTTTCACTCCGCCCAGCGGCCTTGGAAAGGCGGAAGACGTATTAGTCAAATTAGCACGGGATGCGATCAAAAAACATGATGCGCAGAAACAGCCTTTTGCGCTGCGTTCGAAATTTGCGCCAATTGCCTTTGAAAGTTTCTACGGTCCGATGCGTGGTCTCTTGGATGCCCCTTTAGTCGCAGCTGAATGCGTCTTGGGCATCCGACCTTCGCCTCCCAATGCTGAGACGGCGATTGCGCTGCTTCATTACCGGCTGCACGACCCCGATTATTTCGAGACGGCGATGCCGCCAGCGCTCGCGTATATTCATAAAGAGATACAGTAAAGACCATGAAGAACTCCAACTACGGCGCAACTCTTTCCGACATAGCAAATCGTGCAGCATCAGCGATCGTCGCTCGTGGCAACATTCGTTCAGACGCCGCGCGGAGCCTGCTGATGCGCCGCTTGTCCGCACCGCCGGGCATGCCTGAGAGCCTCATCGCACCGCCGGTTTATGAAGCTGCACGTATTTGGCAGTCTGCTGATACAGACATGCAAGGCCTTGCAGGAAACCTACTGCGTGCTGATTTGGTGGAGGCTTTGGCCGCCGCGGGCGCGGAGGCCATCCCGAAAGACCGCCGCCCTTATTGGCATCAACACGCTGCTTGGCAGTCGGCCGACGCAGGGCGTAGCTACATGGTCACCAGTGGCACTGGTTCGGGTAAAACCGAATGTTTCATGGTGCCAATGCTAAACGACTTGCTGAACGCTGCCGAAACCGGGGCGCGCCATGGGGTGCGTGGGCTGATCCTTTACCCGCTTAACGCTTTGATCGACTCGCAGCGTGAAAGACTCAGTTCTTGGATTGCGCCATTTCACGGGCGCATATCATATGGTCTCTATAACGGCGACACACCTGAAACTCGCAACCTGAATGTTCGTCCGGGACCCGCGGAGGTTGCTGACCGCAAAACCCTGCGAAAGACGCCAGCAAACCTGCTGGTTACGAACGTTACCATGCTCGAATACATGCTAACTCGGTCGCAGGATCGCTCGATACTGGAGCAATCTCAACGTCAACTACGTTGGATTGTTTTGGATGAAGCGCACAGCTATGTCGGTGCACAAGCAGCAGAGATGGCCTTACTTTTGCGCAGGGTTCGGCAAGCCTTCGGCGTAAAGCCCGAAGACGTGCGCCTTGTCGCAACCTCGGCCACGATCGGCGATGGGGCTGAAACCGTTGAAGCGTTGCGGCGCTTCGTGGCCAATCTTGGCGGTGTAAAGGAGGATCAGGTCGACATTATCATGGGCCGCGAAGAGCCCTTGATATTGCCTAAGCCAAAAGCAGACCTGCCAATTGATCTGGAAAGTTTGCGAGAGGCCGACGCCGAGACACTCTGGAGCCACTTGGCACCTCATCCGCGTGTTCAAAAAGCGCGGATGATGATCCGCTCCGGCGGCGCTCGGCTCTCAGAACTCGGCGCCGTGCTTGCGCCGGAGCATGGGGAAACAGCCGACGCAGCGGCCGAAACCGTTCTTGACGCGATGGCCCAGGCGCGCAGCTCGGACGACGCACAACCCCTGGCTGCTTGGCGCCTTAATGCATTCGCGCGATCCCAAGCAGGTCTTTGGGCTTGCATTGACTCCAACTGTCCTCACAAATCACCGGAATTGTCGGAAGAATGCAGTGATTGGCCCTTTGGAGAAATTCACCTTCTACAGCGGGAGCGTTGTACCTGCGAGGCACCAGTTTTCGAGATCGGCTCATGTTCGAACTGTGGAACTCCATGGCTTCTTTCTCGAGAAGAGATTGGGGCTACGCGCTACTTGCGACAGGCCGCGCAAGACACTGAAGAAGATGATTTCCGGCTTGATGTAGAACCAGACGATGGTGGCGACACGGCCTCAATTCATGAAGAGCGCCTGATTGGTCCGCCCCTGGAAAATACACCCAGCACACAAGTGCGTCATTCGGATGCGGCTATTCGCGACGTTCTGACGGATGAGGCTGGTCATAGTGACATCCGGTTGTGCGACACGGATGAGCGGGGTTGCTGCGCGCAGGCGCATCATAAGCACAGCAGGATCGGCCTGCAGCGGTTCGGCTCCCCTTTCTTGCTTGGCAATGCTATCCCACTGCTGCTTGCAGCAATGCCTCGGCCAGAAGGTGTCACCGGGCCCGCGCCGATGGGCGGCAGGCGACTTTTATCCTTCACAGACAGCCGCCAAGGCACTGCGCGTTTTGCGGCAAAGCTACAACAGGAAGCGGAACGCAATCTGACCCGCGCTGCCATTTGGCATGCGGTTCAGGCTGCTGCTGCGGGTGACAAGGAAAAAGCCGCAGAACATCGCCTTCGTATCGAAAAGCTGGAGGGTATCCCAGGGATGGAAAGCCTCGTCGCAGAAGAGAAGGAGCGCCTTGCGCAAGCTGAGGGCGGGTTTGCCCCCGTACTTTGGACTAAAATGATCAATATTTTGGCGGAAACGCCGGACCTGCGCAATTTCGCAGGCGAGGTCTGGCAAGGCCGCACCGCCAGTCACTCTTACGGTGGTCTTACCCTTGCCAAAGATCCGGTCGAACTGGCGAAACTCCTATTGTTGCGAGAAATATTCCGCAGGCCGAGATTGCAAAACAACGTGGAGACCATGGGATTTGCGCGCGTGGCCTGGCCTGAGTTGGAACGGCGAATGAAGGAGGGAGCGCTTCCTTCGCCTTTGGCTGAAGCTGGTCTGGATAATTCCACATGGGTGGCACTTGGTCTTGCAGCAATTGATCTGGCATTTCGGAACCGTTTGGCAGTGCAGATGCAAAGAGAACCAGTCGATCTCGCGCATTGGATCTCGCCCCGGCAAGCCAGCACTCAGGTTGCTGAACCTGGCTCTGATTTTGACGACACGAGCACCGATCGGCGAACCCACAAATGGTGGACTGCGTTTTCCGATCGGGCGGGGCTGGTCCAAATCATCTATCGCCTGATTGGTGGAACAAAGGACTCCGTGACCGACCGAGAGCGATGCCAGGACGTATTGGATGCCTTATGGACCGAACTTTTGCGCTCCAAGGTGCTCGTAAGAGCGGATCCGGGTTGCTGGCAACTTGACTTCGGTAAATCGGCGGTCATGGGATTAGAGCGCGCATGGACCTGTCCGATCACGGGCAAGCTTCTGCCCTATCACCTCGCGGGGACCACACCGAATAGTCCTGACAAGGCTGAACAAGTAATCGTAGTTGATTTGCCACGTTTGCCGGAGGTCAGTGTAAATGGTTTCACCGCTGACGGCCGTCAGAGAATGCGTGAATGGCTTGATACTGATCCAACGGTGGCTTCATTGCGCTCCCGCGGGCTTTGGACAAACCTGCAAGATCGCGCCGCTATGTTCGCGCCTTTTCTCAGGGCGCAGGAGCATTCGGCACAAATCGATCGAAACAGTTTGAAAGGCTACGAAGACGCTTTCCGCGCTGGGCGGATCAATATCCTTAACTGCTCAACTACCATGGAAATGGGTGTTGATATCCCGAATGTCGGCACGGTCGTGAACACCAACGTGCCGCCGGCGTCTTCGAACTACCGTCAACGGGTCGGGCGGGCAGGCCGACGGGGGGAACCTTGGGCCTTGTCATTCACTTTCTGTAAAGACAAACCGCTTGACTGGCAGGTCTTTCGCTCGCCTGAGACGTTGCTGCGCGCAGAAATTCCAGCACCTGCCGTGCGGCTGGACAGTGCAGTCATGGTGTCGCGCCACGTCAATGCGCTGCTATTGGGCATGTTTTTGCGTCGAGAAGGCGGGCTGAGTATCAAGACCTCCATCGGGTCTTTCTTTGGTGCCAAGGAATTCCGGCTGGGCGATGAATTGCCTGATACTTGGGTTGAAGGCGCAATGAGCGATCAATTTCTGGACGAGTTGGACAGAGGCTGGGCGAATGATCCTGAGATTGCCGAAGCCATCGCTCTACTCGTCCGAGGAACCGCGCTTGAAGGTAAGACCAACCTTGCGGCTGCAACAGCATCGGCATTTTCTGAGCTGCACAAACGTTGGCGGGCGGAATATGCCAAGCTCGTGGAAGGCTGGCGGGCTGCACCGGACAAGGAGCCCGAGAAGGCTTTCTATGCCAACCGCGCCAAGCGGATGCGGAGCGAATTCCTGATGACTGAGCTGGCGAAACGCGGTTTCACCCCGGCCTATGGTTTCCCGGTGGATGTTGTCAGTTTCGATCACATCGGCAGGGACAATGGCAATGGCCCTTCAAGACAACTCGATATTGCCATTCGAGACTATGCGCCAGGTTCCGAAATCGTCATCGACGGGTTGGTGCACCGCTCAGACGGGGTTCTTCCGGCGTGGAGCAACTCCGCCGATCCGGACAGTCTTGACGATTTGCGCACTCACTGGACATGCAAGAACTGTGCCGCGTTCGGCCTCTCCCGCAGCACGGTTCAAGAATGTCCCGATTGCGGCGATCCGGTGCGAAACGGTGAGCTTTTACGGCCCTCAGGGTTTCTGGGCCGACGAAAGCCGCATGCGGGCTATGAGCAGATCAGTTTTGTTGCGCCAGATCGTCCTCGCGTGTCCAGCAACGAAGCCCCTTGGGTAAGTTTGGCAGACCCATCTGTAGGCCGTGTGCGCGTGTCTCGACAGGGTCAGGTTCTGTTCACGGCATCTGGCGTGCATAAACATGGCTATGCCATCTGTCTTGCCTGCGGACATTCCGAACCAGAAACCGGCTCGGCAGAGGATACGCCTTTGTCGAAGACCATGAAACAGCATTTTCCGCTGCAACCTGTTAAGAATAATCCCCGCGCAGATGGAAAGTGCCCGGGTGGGGACGATAGTTCTCGGAAGATCCGCCGCAATGTTATCTTGGGAAACGGCATCACGACCGATGTGTTCGAGTGGCAGTTGCGCGAGCTCGGTAGTACCGCTTCTGACCGCGCCAAGGCGCTGACATTGGCGGCAGCATTGCGGGAGGCTTTGGCAAAAACGCTCGGCGTGGAAGCGGAAGACATGGGCATCTCCGCTGCACCAAGTCTTCTGGAGGATGGTAATCGTACTATGTCCCTCTTTCTCTTCGATCGAGCCTCTGGCGGCTCGGGTTTTTCGCCACTGTCCCTGGATAAACTCGAAAGCTTGGTCGAACGCGCATTGGCTATTCTGGCTTGTCCAGCTGAATGCGGATCAGGATGCCCTGAGTGTATCTTGCGAGGCGATACGCAGTATGATCAGGCGTTAATGGATCGCCCAGGGGCCCGAACCCTACTCTTGGGGATCAAGGAACGCCTTGCCCTCCCGTCAGAACTGCAAATCTTTGGCCCCTCCAGCCGCGCACTGCAGCAATCTCTGCCGGATTGGCTGGGGCCGCGCATGCGGAGCGGGCACGTGACTGATTTAGCAATCTTCATGCATGGTGCGGCTAATCTCTGGGATCTTCGCGATCTCGCTGCAAAATTGCGGTGCTCCGATAGCGCGGGTCTTTCCAAGGTAATCTTGCCCACAGGTTTAATCCCAAAGCTTGAAGCTTCCGAGAAAATCGACCTCGTCCGCTTTCTCGCCGAATGCGGAGCGACATTGCATGCGGTGAGCGATCTACCTGCTCAGTCGGATAAGCCAGTGCTGTGTCAGATTATCTACGAAGACCGGCCCTATGCTATCGGCGCGTTTGCACAGGGAACCGCATTGCCCGACGGTAATTGGGGGCGTCCGGAAGAGGGGCCCGTGATCCTCGGGCCTTGTGATCCTATGGAGCTGGGGCCGGCGTTATCGACTGAAAAGCTGGCGCTATTCAAAGAGGGCAATTCAGTTCATCGCGACGCCGGCGATGCTCTCGATGGCTCCTCAGGACGTTTTGGGAGCAGGTTCTGGAAGTTAATTAAAGAAATGCGTCCACAGGCCTTCAGAGATGTTCCTCTCGCCTCGGTGAGCTATTCCGACCGTTATTTGCGAGCGCCATTGCCAGTTCGGTTGCTATATGAGGTTCTACGCACCATGCCGGGTCTCTCACAGGATACCCGGATAGAAATCCTTTCTGCACGTCTGGATCGCGGTGAACGCTGGCTGAACCACGATCTTGAGGACAATTGGACTGACGACAAACTACGACTGGAAACGATGCAGGCACTGCTTCCCGGTGCAAAGATCCGGATCCTGCATAGGCGCGATTGCCCTCATCCACGAAGCTTTTCACTTGAATGGGTAGATGGCCGGAAAGCGCGCATTAACCTTGACCAAGGGCTTGGAAGTTGGGTCGTATCTGGGCGCACACCTCCGCGGTTTGATGTCTGCGAGGAACCAGGGCGCCAAGCGAATAACCTAAAAAAAATAACGTTCAATGTGCAGAACCGACAGACCTCAGGCATTGAGACCCCAGTTTGGGTAACTTGGTAGAGATGGAGGCCATAGACCACCCGGGCGGCCATACCGCTCGGGTGTTTATGGCTGCGAGGTCACATCATGATCTTCAACAGAAATTGCTGTGCTGCAACGAGATCGAGCACTGTATCGCGCTTTTCGAGAAAGGCTTTTAATAGGTTCTGTAGCTCCACAAGTTCAGCCCCGCGTTCGGAATATACCGGCACTTCCTGCATTTCGCCTTGTGGGCCGTATTCGTCATGTCCCGTTTGCTGAAACTTTTCCTCCATTCCCAGACATTCCGACGCGATGCTGCATTCGAGAATTCTCAGAACTGTATCAAATCCGCCTTCGTCTTTCGCGTCGAAGGGCTGTCGATCTTTTAATGTTGCCAAGCAACGTTTAACGAATGCTGCATCCTGAGTGGTATCTCCAGCGGTAAGGGCGAGGGCGCGGTCTGCCGCCTGACGACCCAGTCCTATGACCTCTGCCGCCAGATCATCCAGGTTTTTCATGCTCGTGTTTGTCTGCATTTCTTCGGTACTCCATAGCTCGATGCTATCTCGGAGCCGCCATCTCGGGGCTCCTTCAAGAGGGCCGGCCCAATCGGGGCCGATCCTGGGAGGAGGTCATGCGAAATCGCAGAGGACATCATCTTCTTGGCACAGCGCCTGCGTGAACGGATCATTTTCTGCGATGAGGCGCAGAAGCGACCAGAGACCCTCTGAAAGCAGGCAACAGTCATCGACAAAAGGTGACTCCAGATCGATGGTCGCGAACAACGCGGACTCAATCCGGTCCGGATCGCCTACATAAAAGAGGGTCAGGATCCGATGGAATTCCATCAGATCGGCGGACTGCGCCTGAGTGAGGTGGCGGCAGTGGTTCACGGCCTCACATAATAGAACCACCTTTGTGCGTGCCCCTGGGCCGCCAAGCTGTTCTACGGATTTAGCTAACTTGACGCCGTTATCTCGCAAAAAGCTACGTACGTAGTCCAGTGTTGGGCAGTGGTTGGCTCGGATGGCTTGGTGATAGGTCATGGGGTTCGTCCCGTGGTGGCGCTGCTCCAATTCGGCAGCTTCAAGAGGCCCGCTTTCCTCCTTTCAAGTTGGGCGTAGTGGCCAGACCGTAATGGCTGTAGCAGCAGCACGATCCATCGGCCCGGCAAAGTTTCTATTTGGTTTACTACTGGCCTGTCTGAGGTTCCCGGTTCTGCGCGGCCTTACGAACAGGTCCGCGCAAGATCCGGAAACCGCGAACGGCCCTACCTTACTTCGAGGTCACCTGCTGATGTCTGATTTAAGACGCAATATTCTCCTTAAGAAATTACCGGAATCCAGTCAGGCTCCGCCCTGAATAGCGAAACTGGTCTCAGCATGCGCAAGCAAAATGGCTGACACATGTTGGCACTTGCATGTGTGCCCCGTCTGTGGCACCTTTCCATTATACGCAGGAAAGTCGCTTCCTAAGTTGTTGATTTCACTGGTTGGCTTCCGTCCCTACCGCCGGAGCCAATCTCTCCTAGAGATCAATTAGATAAAGCCGCCTCAGTAGGCGGCTTTTCTCGTTCTCAGGAGGGGATGGAACGCTCTTCTCCTGTAGCGCAAAAATGGGATGCGACCTTAGCCAATTGCCCCATACACCCCCCCCTCAAACAGCCACCACAACCGTATCCCCAATACGATGCACCCGGGCCGAAGTCCCGTAAACCTCCGAAAGCATCGCATCCGTCACGACCTCTCGCGCTGCACCGTGATGCGTGATCCGTCCGTCCTTCATCGCCACGATTTGATCGGCATAGGCGGCGGCGTAATTGATATCGTGCAGCACGATCACGATGGTCCGGCCATGGGAGCGGGCGAGGTCTTGTAATGTGTGCATCAGGCCGCGCGAGGCCGCGATGTCGAGGTTGTTAAGCGGCTCGTCGAGCAGGATATAATCGGTCTCCTGCGC
>Ga0207991_1000709_pt1 | contig 22089 bp, 25 predicted proteins | sample ETN07SmetaG_FD_185786 | JGI IMG/M metagenome (GOLD analysis project Ga0207991, IMG submission 185786) | Marine microbial and viral communities from oxygen minimum zone, Eastern Pacific Ocean - ETNP2014F14-07SV275 (SPAdes) (version 2) | ecosystem: Environmental > Aquatic > Marine > Oceanic ...
GTTTTTCTAGCTGGTTTTCTTTTTACTACTTTCTTTTTTGCTGCAGTTTTTCTAGCTGGTTTTCTTTTTACTACTTTCTTTTTTGCTGCAGTTTTTCTAACTAATCTTCTTTTTACTACTTTCTTTTTGGCAGATCTTCTAGCAGCTGCTTTTCTTGCTGCAGCTTTCTTTCTTGCTGCAAGTTGCTTTGCCAAAAGTTCTTTAAATTTAGTAGATGCTTTATCCAATAATTTTTTAGTTGATTCCTCAATTTTTAGTTGCTTTTCTAATTCTTTGACAAATTTTTCAGCAGCCTTGTGACTAGTAGATACAGTCTCACGTAAAGATGGTTTTGTTTTTGTTTGTTTTTGGATTTTGGTGCTAATCTTTGATTTAATATCAGAAAATTGAGTAACATCCATAGCGATTTTTTTAGCTGTTTTTTGCCTACTTTTGATTTCAGTTATTAGTTCTTGAATATGGCCATTTAGTGAGCGTAGTCTATTCTCAGAACGTTGCTTTTCATCAGAATCTGAAGAAAATTCAATTTCTTGCTGAACTTGCTCAACTTCCTCTTTTTCCAGAATAACTCGGTCCTCAGCTGATTTCACCAACCTTTCAATACTGTCTAATTGAGAATTTTTTTGATTGAGAGCACCTGAAACATCAGTAACATCTTCTCGTTCTGATTCTATTTTTTTATCAATTGAATGCAAACCAGATGTAGAACGTCTTTCAGCAGAACGTACTTCTTTTAGCTGTTTTTCAGCTCGTTTCCTAAGTTTTGTTGCGTCTTGTTTTCTTTGTCGTAATTGAACTACTAGTTTTTCTAATGATGCCATGATTAATCAAGATAATTGAGTCGGTTAAGTGGTGAATATGATCAGGATTTGACTTTCAAGTTAAGAAAATTAACCATCATTGATCGCAAAACCCATTTTTTTAAAAAATATTAGTCAAAAGGTTTCATCATAACCATGGATTTTCATCCAAAAGTATTACCAATATCAAAAATATATGATCTAAAAAATGAGAAAGATGCAGTAATTGCAGTTGAAGATATGGTAAGGTTGGGATTTGAAGGAAGAAAAGAGGGATTCAAAGTTTTGATGCCAAAAGAATCAAGACTTGCTAAGAGAATTGGGTATACCATAACAACTGGAATAATACAAGGACTTGGCCAAGTAAATAAAAGTAGAGACATAAAATATTGGACATACCACCATGATGATGAACATTATGCAATTGTTTTGATTAGTAGATTATCACTAGAGGAATTAGGTTTTTGATTTACCAAAATACTGATAAAGTTTAGTTCTCCTGGCCATTACTCCTGCAAGCATTATTCCAATTACGGCACCACCAATTACATCCATTGGATAGTGTTGTAAAACATAGATTCTGCTAAGAGATATCATTACAGGGTATAGGAACACCAAATATGCACCTCTAGGGAATCGCTCTGAAAGGACATATCCAAAAATGATTGCAAATATCATGGACCTTGCAGCATGTCCGGAAGGAAATGATGCATTATATCCACCCTCACAAAATAATGCAAAGGTATCTTGACTAATAGGTACAGGGAAAGGAGCGCCAGTATACTCAAAATCAGGTCGGTCCCTATCAACGCCACATTTGATATATCCTGTAAGTAGGAGTGAAAGTACAATTAGAATCATTAAGGTAATTCCAATTCTTCGTGTTTTTCTAATGATGAGTATTAAAATCGCAAATGCCAGCATCCATACAGCTTCACCACTTTCAGTCACGTATTGCATAATTAGATCAAGTGTAGGATTTCCGACATTTTCAGAGAAAAACAAAATTACACTTTGATCAAAACTTTCAGTAACTCCAAAGTATACTAAAGCTGTAATTATCAAAAAGAGAATTGTAAGTAATACGAATGAGCGTGATCTAATATCAAAAATCCAATTTTGCAATTAAATTAACCTCATGTTCGTATCTTTTAATTTTTGTCAATTGATAAGTTTTAGAAACCAAAGTCATAGTTTAGAAAATTATTTGTAGAAATAATTCTGATCGGCTTAAAGAATTTAACCAAGGGCATAATAGAAAAGTCGTGAAGGTACTCACATTAGATGATTTTGACCTAAAGGGTAAAACTGTTTTTTTAAGAGTGGACATGAATTGTCCAATTGATCCTGAAACATTGGAAATTTTAGGTACTAAAAGAATTGAGGAGACAATTGAAACGCTAGAAGCACTAAAAGATGCCAAAGTTGTTGTTGCATCACACCAAGGAAGAGTTGGAAATAAGGACTATACAGGGATGGACAAGCATGCAAAAGTTCTTGAAAAATTAATGAATAGAAAAATAAAATATGTAGAAGATGTAATTGGTAAAGCTGCACAAGACGCAATCAAAAATTTAGAGGATGGAGATATTTTGGTTTTAGATAATCTCAGATTATGTGCAGAAGAAAATTATGAGTTTTCACCAGAAAATGCTGCAAAAACAATCATGGTTTCGAGGTTATCAAAATTATTTGATCTTTGTGTTTTAGATTCATTTCCAAGTGCTCATAGATCACATCCATCAATTATTGGATTCGCACAAGTTCTACCGGCATGTGCAGGAAAAATTGTAGAAAGAGAAGTAAAGAATTTAGATGAGATAATGACTGTTGCCAAAGCACCACACGTTATTGTCCTTGGAGGCTCCAAAGTTCCAGATAGACTTGAGGCAATAAAGCTATTAATTGAAAATGGCAGAGCAGACCATGTCCTATTAACAGGATTGATTGGAAATGTGTTCATGCGAGCTCAAGCCAGAATCAAATCCTCACTTGGAATCAAAAGAGAAGAAGAAGTAGTAGCAAAAGCTCATGCTCTGATTGGTGAATATCCAGATGTTTTTGCCACACCAGTAGATATTGCAATTGACAAAGATGGAGAAAGAGTAGAAATGGATGTAAGAGAGATGGGTAAAGGTGATAAAATATTTGATTTGGGGCCAAAAACCATAGAATATTATTCTAAATTAATTTCAGGTGCAGGAACTGTTTTTATCAGCGGGCCTGCAGGATTTTTTGAAAAAGAGAATTTCAGTTATGGAACAAAAGCATTACTTAATTCAGTTGCAAATTCTATGGCAACAACAATTGTTAGTGGTGGACATTTAACTACTGCACTAAAACAGCAAGGATTAGTAAATAAAATTAATCACATTAGCACTGCAGGAGGAGCACTAGTTCTATACCTTACAGGAGAAAAATTACCAATGATCAAAGCACTTGAAGATGCTGCAATTAGACACAATACTAAATAGAAGATTTACAAGAATAATTCGGACATATTCTTTCCTCAGAAGTTCCAAGACATATGTCATGATTACAAGTAGTGCATTGAAATTTTTCAACAGGATCAAATAGTTTTAGCCAGATAGTAGTGAAATTCTGTGCAATATTTCTTGCAAGGCCTGAATCACATATTTTGTTGATAAAAGATTCAACATCATCAATAATCCAAGAAGGATCAATATCGCCATTTTCTTTAATTATTTCAAAAATTTCATCATTTGAAAATTTAGAGTCAATATCATTAAATTTCTCAAAAATTATTTTTCTTATTTGAAGTTCAATTGGAGTTTTAGGGGTGAAATTACTCATACTAGTATAGATTGGCAGCCTCTTCTTTTAGCTTATCTACATCTTGAGAATCATTGAGATGTTCTCCCATGTATGTATAAAGTGCAGATTTTACCACTTTGAGTGAAAGCAGAGCACATTTTATTCGGACTGCTTGTAAATGTTCAAGACCCAATTCACCTAGGATGTCATTTTTATCGATTTTTCTTACCTCATCAAGGGTTTTACCTTTAGTAATTTCAGTTAAAACAGAAGAGCAAGCCATACAAATTGCACAACCATTTCCATGAAATTTAATATCAGTTACTTTGTTATCATCAATTTTCATATCAATATCAATACTATCACCACACAATGGATTAGAATCATGAAAAGTTACATCATGATCTTTAATTTCTCCAAAGTTGATAGGGTTTCTTGAATAATCAATTATCATTTCATGATAAATATCTGTAGTACCAGTCATAGTTTGAACACCTTTGCTACTATATTTAATGAATTAACTAATACATCGATCTCAGATTTAGTGTTGTAAATGTAAAAACTTACTCTTGATGTGGCTGCAACATTTAGTCGCTCCATCAATACTTGTGCACAGTGATGTCCAGAACGAATTGCAATTCCCTCTCCATCAATTATTTGAGCAACATCATGAGGATGAACGTCTGCAAAATTAAATGATATCACACCACCGCGTTTTGAAATATCTTTTGTGCCATAGATGTGTAATCCTTTAACATTTGATAATTTTTCAATGGCATAGGTTGTTAACTCAATTTCGTGTTCTCGTACATTATCCATCCCAATTTTTGTAAGATAGTCAATTGCAGCTCCAAACCCTACAACATCTGCAATATTGGGAGTACCAGCCTCAAATTTGTATGGTAAATCATTCCAAGTAGTCTCATACTTGTGAACTTCTCTAATCATATCTCCACCTCCATGAAATGGGTTCATAGTTTCAAGTATTGATTTTCGCACCCATAAAACTCCAATTCCTGTGGGTCCTAACATTTTATGACCAGAAAATGCAAAAAAGTCACATCCTAATTTTTCTAAATCAACTTTCATGTGAGGAACTGCTTGAGCACCGTCAACTAAAGTTGGAACGCCTGCTGCTTTGCATTTTTCAATAATCTTTTTGGCATCAGTGATGGTTCCAAGGACATTTGACATTAAACTAAATGTTACAAGTTTGACTTTACCTGTTGCAAGTAACTTATCAAGATCATCTAAAATTAATTCCCCATCATCATCCACTCCAATGTATTCTAATTTAGCTCTTTTTTCTTGAGTGAGAAGCTGCCATGGAACAATATTGCTGTGATGTTCATATTCAGTAGTAACAATAATGTCGCCCTCTTTGATATTAGATCTACCCCATGCATATGCGACAAGATTAATTGCCTCAGTAGTACCTCTAACAAAAATTATTTCTTGTCTGTCTTGTATATTTATGAAACTTGCAATTTTATCTCGTGTTGCCTCATATGCTTCAGTTGCTTCTTCAGCCAAAGCATAAACTGCTCTGTGAATATTGGCATTATGGTTTTGATAATAATCAGTAATAGAATCAATTACTTGGTTTGGTTTTTGTGTAGTTGATGCATTATCAAGATAAACTAGTGGTTTGTTATCTCTAACAGTTCTTTTAAGAATTGGAAAATCTTTTCTTAGATTTTCAAAAGAAGAATCAGTACTTTGCAATTTTAAATCTCCACGTAAATTTCATTATCATCTATTTTAACATTATAAACACCAAGCGCAGTTTCTGCAGGGAGGTTTTGTGGACATCCGTCATCTAAATTAAAAACAGAAAGATGTAATGGGCATCTAACCCCTTCATCGCTTAGAAATCCTGTAGAAAGATCTGCATCAGCATGAGTGCAGATTAGATCAGTTGCGTGAATTTTTCCCTTTTGATTTGCTAAAAGAATTTTTTTCTCATCATGAATAAAACTAAAAAGTTGTCCATCTTTTACCTGCTCGAGCTTGCAAGCTTTAATCCATTCAGACAAAAATATCACCGATACTTGTAGTGCTGCTCAATTTCAGCATCTTCATTATAACGAGTCTCTTCAATTTCAACGAATTTAGCTAATTCTTTATCAGTGTTAATGGTGAGTTCTTTATTATCCCATTTTGATTCAATTAGATATGCAATCCATGCTCTAACTTGGAAGGACATTTTTCTTGAAAGTGGTTCTAAGAATCCTTCAATAATTGTTCTCTCAGCTTCCTCATGGGTAAGACATCTAGTTTTAAGATAGAAAATCTGTTCTTCGTCAATTTGTGCTACTGATGCAGAGTGTGTAGCCTTTACATCATTTGTAAAAATTTCCAGTCCAGGAATTGAATCAGATTTTGCATCTTTATCTAAAAGAATAGAACGACCAGACAAAAATGAATTTGATTTTGTTGCATTTTTTTGAATTCTAATCATTCCTTTGAATAGAGATTTTGATTTATTACGAAGAATTGATTTTTCTACGACTCGTCCTTCAGTAGATGGGCTCTCATGAGTTACATTAGTTTGAATGTCAAATGATTGTTCATTATTTCCAAAAATTACTTCAGAATCATTAGATGATGCACCAGTACCATTAAGAAAATATTCAGTTTTGTATCGAGATAGCATTGAGCCAAATAATCCAGAATACCAGTTTATTTTAGCGTCTTGTGCCACGTTTGTATATCTTGTTGAAAATGTTACGGCGTGTTGATCCATCATTTGTAAAGTAGTAATATCTAATTGTGAATTTGCTGCAAGGTTTGTATTTAATAATTCAAGATATGCCTGTTGTGTTTCAATTTGTGGAGAGTATAATTCTTGAACGATTGTTGCCTTGCTGCTTTCATCTGCAAAAATAATATTTCTTGAAATTGTAGAATGTCCATCATCAGAAAGACAAGTCAAGAAATGGATAGGTTTCTCTATGACTAGATTACGTGGAATGTGGATAAATATACCTGAGTTAAAAGCAGCGTTGTTTAATGCTGTAAATTTATCATCTTTTGAATTTGATGCTTCTAGGGATTTTTTTACAAGATCTGAATTATTTTGAATTGCATCAGAAATTGATGAAATCACTAATCCTTTTGATTTTAGTTCATCAGGAAGATTGATTTTATGAATATTTGTTCCAATTTGAATAATACAAATTTCATTTTCTAATTCGCTTAATCTTTTTTCAAGGAATTTTGGTACTGTTTGAGCTGTGGTTGTAGAAAGAGAAACTTTTTCAGGATCCATTTTTTTTGCATCAGTGTATTTGTTGTAAAGAGGAGACATTTCAATTGGAAGTTCATGATATACGGATAACGAAGTTTTTCGATATTCCTTTAGCCAATCAGGTTCATTTCTAGATGATGAAATTTCTTCAATATGACTAACGTCTAATTTTGATAGGAGTTCTTGAGACATATTGATTAGTTTGATTTTAGTTTATCCGACAGATTCATCCATTTCTAATTTGATGAGTCGGTTTAATTCAACTGCATATTCCATTGGTAATTCTTTTGTGAATGGTTCCATGAAGCCATTTACAATTAGAGTTAATGCTTCTTCCTCATTAAATCCTCTACTCATTAGATAGAAAATTTGCTCATCGCCAATTTTACCAACAGTAGCTTCGTGAGTAATTGTTGCATCTTCTTGGTTGATTTCCATGTAAGGATAAGTGTCAGTCTTTGATGTATCATCTAATAGTAATGCATCACAGCGAACAGTAGATTTTACACCAGTTGCACCCTTTGCAACATGAAGCATTCCTCGATAAGTAGAACGTCCATCCATTCTACTAACAGATTTTGATGTAACTTTGGATGTTGTATTTGGTGCTAGATGAACCATTTTTGCACCTGTATCTTGATGTTGTCCTTTACCTGCAAATGCAATAGAGAGTGTTTCACCATATGCACGCTCACCCATTAAATATATTCCAGGATATTTCATTGTTAGTTTACTACCAATATTTCCATCAATCCATTCGACTGTTGCACCTTCATATGCATAAGCACGTTTTGTTACAAGATTGTAAACATCACTACTCCAATTTTGGATTGTTGTATATCTTAATTTTGCATCTTTGTGTGCAATTAGTTCTACAACAGCACAGTGAAGTGATTCTGAAGAATAAACAGGAGCAGTACATCCTTCAATGTAATGAACTTCTGCACCTTCATCTACAATGATTAATGTTCTCTCAAATTGACCAATATTTTCTGCATTAATTCTAAAGTATGCTTGTAATGGCATATCCACTTTGACACCACGTGGAATGTAAATAAATGAGCCACCACTCCAAACTGCACTGTTTAGTGCTGCAAATTTGTTATCCTCTGGAGGAATAATTTTAGCGAAATATTTCTTGAAAAGTTCTGGATGTTCTTTGAGTGCAGCATCAGTATCCAAAAAGAGAACACCTTGTTTTGCCAAGTCTTCACGTAGACTGTGATATACAACTTCAGACTCATATTGTGCGCCAACTCCTGCCAAGAATTTCTTTTCAGCTTCTGGAATTCCAAGTTTCTCAAAAGTATTTTTTACTTTTTCTGGAACATCATCCCAATTTTTTTCTACCTTTTCTGTTGCTCGCATATAATAATAGATATTTTGGAAATCAATAGAACTAAGATCTCCACCCCAAGTTGGCATTGGTTTTTTCATGAAAATTTCAAATGAACGTAATCTAAAATCAAGCATCCATTGTGGTTCATCTTTTAATTTACTAATTTCAATTACAGTATCTCTGCTTAGGCCTTTCTTGCTAAGATGAACATACATCTCTGTAGTGTCTTTAAAATCATATTTGGAATAATCCATGTTAATATTTTCAGTGGCCATGAATAGCATAACCCCGTTATATTATAAATACATGAGGAAAAATAGGCATAGCTAAATAGCTTTAGCTAAATTATTCACTAATCAAAATATTTTTCAAAATATCAAATGCACCTGCAACAGTATGAATTTTAGCCATTGTAAATGACACATCAAATTTCTTTAATTCATCAGAAGTGAATGGTCCAATTGAAACTAGAGATAATTTTGAGAGATTATCGATCAAAGAAGATTTTTCATAGTCTTTGAGCATTATCTCAAAGAATCCACGAACAGATGATGCACTAGTAAAGATAACACCGCTAATTTTTCCTTGAGAGAATAATTCTCTAAATCCATTCCATTGTGTTGTGTCTCTAAATGCACAAACATCATACAAGTGAATCTCCAGTACATCAATTCCAATTTTGTTTAGTAATTCTTTAAGAAATGAATTTGCAGCACCGCTACGTGGGATGATTACTTTTTTTCCCACTGCATTAATTTGTGAAAATTCTTCTCCAACTCCAACTGATGATGAATTTTCTGGTTGATGATTTACTTTAATTCCATATGACTCTAGTGTTGCACTAGTTTTTGGACCTACAGACATTACAATTGTATTTGCAACTGTCAATTGTAATTGCTCAAATTTATGGATATTTTTTGCAGTGTCAAAAAGTAACTTTACAGCTTTTGAACTAAGAAATACACAGTAATCAGGATTATATTTTTCCACGGATTCTAAAAACTCTGCAACAATTTTCTCGCCCTTGCTGATTAATTCTATTGTAGGTAATGGAATTGGTGTTGCATTGTTTTGCTCTGCAAGTGAGATGAACTCTGCAGAGTCATCTTTTGAGCGCGTAATTGCTATAGTTTTTCCATCAAGCATTATTTCCAACCTATGGTGTCTGACAAATCAACTACTTTGCCAATTATGATGTTTGTTGGAGGAGTAATTTTATTTTCTTTAACTTTTTTTGCAATGTTTGTGACAGTTCCTTTGATCATTTTTTGTTTTGGTGTAGTTCCATTTTGAATTACTGCTACCGGAGTTTTTTTATCCAGTCCACCTGCGATTAATTGTTTACAAATTACATCAATTCTAGATAACCCCATCATGATTACTATAGTATCAACTGACTTTGCTAGTCTTTTCCATTTTACAATCTCTGATTTTTTTTCAGGGTCTTCATGGCCTGTAACAAAAACTACAGATGATGCATATTTTCTATGAGTAAGAGGAATTCCAGCATAAGTTGCAGACCCAATACCTGATGTAATTCCTGGAACAATTTCATATTTTATGTTATTTTCTTTGAGAAATTCTGCTTCTTCTCCACCACGTCCAAAGATAATAGGATCACCACCCTTTAGTCGAACTACATTTTTTTTAGATTTTGCATGAATCACCATCAAATCATTAGTAGAATTTTGATGAGTAGTGTCATCCCCTACAGCTCGTCCAACATAGATTTTTTCAGTCTTTTTTGGAATCATTGAAATTATTTTCTTGCTAACTAGTCTATCATAAAGTACAACATCTGCTTTTTTGAGTAATTCAACTGCGCGCAATGTAATTAATTTACTATCTCCAGGTCCAGCACCAACCAAATACACTTTACCACTCATGTCTTATTCCATTCCTCTACTTTTTCTCTCCAATTTAATGCAAGATCCTGTACACCTTTCTCACGTAATTGTTCTCCTGCACTTTTACCAATGGCTTTTGGATTATTTTTATCACCAATAACTGATACACTAAGGGATTCTTTGCCATCAACTGAAAATACAGATACATCAAGTCTAATTTGAGTGCCTTCTGATTTTGCATATGCACCAACAGGGAATCGGCATCCAGAATCTACATAATCAGATAATGCACGTTCTGCCTCAATTTCTAATCTAGAATCAGAGTCTTCAATTTTTTTAAGCATTGAAATGGTTTCAGAATCATTCTCCCTTGCAACTATAGCAATTGCACCCTGACCAGGAGATGGAGAAAAATCAAAAACAGATAGTTCAGTATACTTTACATTAACACTGAGTCTTGTGATTCCAGCTTTTGCAAGCACTATACCATCAAAAGTATCTCCAGATACTTTTTTTATTCTAGTCTCAATGTTTCCTCGAATTGGCTTAACTATTACATCAGGTCTTCGTCTAATCACTTGTACTGCACGACGAAGTGAACTGGTTCCAATTACAGCACCTGCTTTAATGTCATCCAAAGATGAATTATCAAATGAGATGAAGATATCATTTGCAGCCTCACGTTTTGGAATGCATGCTAAAATTAGAGTAGCATCAAGTTCTGTTGGAACGTCTTTGAGACTATGTACTGCAAAGTCCACGTCCTTTTGTGCAACTGCTCTATCAATTTCTTTTTCAAAAATTCCTTTTTGGTCTATTGTAAATAATGGTCTACTATCAGTGTCGCCCTTTGTTGTAATGGTTTTAATTTCATATTCTGAATCAGGGTTTACTTTTTTTAGTTCTGTAATCACCCAATTTGTTTGAGCAATGGATAACTGACTGCCCCGAGCCCCTATTACATACTTCAATTTTTCACCGACTTTAATGCAGCATGGTATGCATCAAGTGTTTTGTTCAAGTCATTTTCTGTATGAGCATCAGATAGAAAAACCACCTCAAACTGAGAGGGAGCTATGAATATTCCTTTTTTTAGTAATGTTTTGAATAGTTTCTGGAATTTTTTACCATTTGCATTCTTTGATGTCTCATAGTTTGTTACAGGCTTACTAGTAAAGAAAATCTGAAACATAGATGCAGTGAAATTAATTTGGTGAGGGATTTTCATGTCAGTTGCCATATCATCAAGTGCAGTTGAGAATAACAAATTGTATCGTTCAAGTTTAGAATACAATTTATTTTTTATTTTGTTTATTGTCTTAATTGATGCAATTGCTGCACTAACAGAGATTGGGTTTCCTGCAAATGTACTTGCCTGATATACCTTACCACCAGGAGAAAGTAAATCCATAATTTCTTTTTTACCACCAACTGCTGAAATTGTAAATCCATTGGAGAGAGCTTTTGCTAATGTAGTAATGTCAGGTTTTATTCCAAAATGCTCTTGTGCACCACCAGGGGCTACTCTGAATCCTGTAACTACCTCATCAAAAATTAATGGAATGTTGTTTTCTTTAGTAATTTTTCTCAAATCAGATAGAAAATTCTTTTCAGGTAAGATTAATCCCATATTTGCAAGAATTGGCTCTACAATAACTCCCGCGATGTCTTTATTTTTTTTAATTGTTTTTTGTAAATCTTCAATGTTATTGTATTGTACCACCAAAGTATTTTTTGAGACCTCATCTAATCCCCCATCAGAGACTGAAATTCCGTTGTGTGCAGAACCAGAACCAGCTTTGACTAAAACAGAATCATGAGCTCCGTGATAACATCCTTCAAATTTAATTATTTTTTTCTTTTTTGTAAATCCACGTGCAAGTCTAATTGCAGTCATTGTTGCCTCACCACCAGTATTTGTTAATCGAACTTTGTCAATTGATGGAAAATTTCCAATAATTAATTTTGATAATTCAATTTCTGATTCAGTAGGAGTGCAGTATAGAGTACCTCGAGATAGTTGTTTTGTTACAGAACTAATAATCTCCTTTCTTCGATGTCCTAAAAGTAAAGCACCATATCCATTACAATAATCAATGTAACGATTGTTATCCACATCCCAAATGTATGCACCATTTGCTTTTTTTGTGAAAAATGGATAAGGTTCAAAATATCTAACAGGACTATTAACTCCTGAAGGGGTTACTTTTCTAGCAATGTCAAATAGTTTTTTGGATTTAGACATTGATTGGATATGAAAAGTGGTCATTATTATTCGTAATAGAGTTGAGAAAGGTCTAAGCCTTTTCTTTAATTAAAAGAATGTGTACTGTATAATCATGCCAATACAAAGTGATGTAGAATGCAGAGAAATGATTGAAAAGTTAAATCAAGGATTACCTCCACAAATAATTCATGAAATCATTACATATCTTGAAAAGACAAAAAATTCAGAATTTACCATTACGCTAGTAAAATATCTAAATAATCAAAATATCCAGTCACGAAATACTGTTTGGGCACTAAGTAGTCAAATTGCAATGGTTGGAGAAGATGTAGATAAGATAAAACAACATTTAGGAATAAAATAATCTAGCATACCAGCACATACTCTATTCTTATTCATTATTTGTAATTCTTTGAGCACGAAATTTTCCTCGAAACAAAAATGCTGCAATCATTGTTCCAATGAATGGAGCACTCAAGTATATCCATAAATCCCCAAGACTACCTGAAAGTAATGCAGGGGCAAGAGCTCTTGCTGGATTCATTGATGCACCAGAAATAAAAGCCAGAAACAAAATATCCAATCCAACTATTCCACCAATTGCTACGCCACTAAATCCCCTCAAGCCTTTTGTATACACAACATAAAAAATTACACCCATAAGCATTGCAGAAGCTAAAACTTCTACTGAGAATATTAAAAGAATAGAAAAATCATAGTTTGGAGCATTTGCACCAAGATTTGCATTATCACCAATAAATTGTAAAATAAAAAGTGTTCCAAGTAATGCACCAATAATTTCTGCTGTAAAATAGTATACAACTTGTAGTTTTGTGATATGACCTGTAATGTAATAACCAACAGTTACTGCAGGATTAAAGTGAGCTAGTGATACTTTACCAAATGCATATACGCCAATTAACAATGCAAGAAAAGGTGCCAAAGCTGCAAATGGAATACCCAATTGTGCATCAAAGACTTTGGCATCATAAACTATAGAACCAGTTGCAAAAATTACAAGGATAAAAGTTCCAACTAGTTCTGCAATGAATATTTGTAAATTAGAATATTTTGTTTTTTTTTCTTCAAGTGAATGAATTAGATGAATTATTTCAGATTTTATTTGATCACGAATAAGTCTCACTTGATCAATTGTTTTGTCTTTGGGGTCAGAAATATTCCAATCAATCACATCTTTAACAAATAATGCAGGACAAGATTCTTTATCCATACATCCCATGTTTACAGTTCGAAACGATTCAACTATCATGGAATCAGATAATAATTTTGGAGATTGTAGGGTTAGATCAATTCCTATTTCTTTCATTACTTTGACTACCATAGGGTTTAGCTCAGATGAGGGAGTAGTTCCAGCACTAGTGGCATTGAATTTTTTTCCACCATATTTTCTAAAAAAAGCCTCAGCCATTTGGCTTCTACCAGCATTTTCTACGCACACAAATAGGATATTTGGAGCCAATGTATCATCATATAAATATCAGTTTATATAAATATAGATTGATATGAATGGTCTCAGTTTATTAAAATGTATTTGTGATGAAACAAGATTTGAGATTTTAGAATTATTACAAAAAGACAAAGAATTGTGCGTCAATGATTTTGTAGAAAAATTAAAGAAAGACCAACCACTTGTATCACACCATCTAAAGACATTAAAAAAATGTGGAATTGTAAAATCAAGAGATGAAGGGAAAAAAGCAATGTATACAATTTCAAATAATCAATTATCAGAACTAATTTCAAATGTTATAAAAACAAGCAAGAAAATTCCAATATTGTGTACAGATAACAATTGCTGTTAAAATTTTTCAGTTCTTACTACACCAACATCGCTGACATAAAGTACTAGCGCAAAATCAGCAAACATTGTTCTTGAAATTTCTTCAATTATACCAGATAACTTTTCCTCACGTATTATTACCTCGACTTTGACATTTTTTTCAGTTTCTAATCCATGACCGCGTAAACCACGAGAGCCATTTCCTTCAACTTCAAATGTTGTGTATCCAGTTATGTCATGTTTTTTTAAAATTTCAATAATATTTTTTTGTGCAAGTATTTCACAAGTAATAGTTAGTAATTTTACATTGTATAGTTTCATATCAATCCCTTTGTGATATAATTGAATAAGTCTATCGATCCTTCTCCATGAACAAAGGTTGAAACAATAAACATGATTGGTAGTAAAACAATAATGTTGAATGGGAATGTAATGCCTAATGCAGATGTAATGTAGAGACTAGGATTTGCTTGAGGGATTGAATGACGCAATACTGCAGGTGCGGCAATAAATGATGCACTAGCCAACAGTAATCCAAACATAACTGCACCACCTAGGCTCAATCCCATTGCAGTTGCAACTAAAACTCCAATAATTCCATTAAATGTAGGCATAATTATTGCAAACGCTACAAGAAAAATCCCAACTTTTTTGATATCACCTAACCTTTGACCAGCAATAATTCCCATCTCTATCATAAAAATTACAATTGCGCCAGTAAACATTTGATCAAAGACTATACTAATAGAACTAAATCCCTCTTCTCCAATCATATAACCAATCACAATACTACCAAGTAAAATTACAATAGCTTTTCCAGTAAGTGATTCATGTAAAACTTGAGAAAGTTTAGTTTTAGTTTGTTTTAACCCAACATCAATATCAGATAATTCATCATTTGTAAAAGACTGTTTTTTTGCACGAATTTGTTTTGATACTGCCATGTTTGTCAAAAATATTGCCATGATAAAGGCCACAGGTTCTAAAATAGCTAAAATGGCAGCAAGGTATCCTTCAGATGTAACTCCCTGATTTTTCAAAAATGACAATCCAACTGAAAAAGTTACAGCACCTACTGCACCATAAGTTGATGCTAATGCATACGAGTCAAAGATATTGAATTTTCCTAATCGTCTTAAAATTTGATAGTGATTCAAAGTAAATAATAATGAAAGACCAATTGCAACAAACATAGGAATTAACATATTTTCAAATCCAGTATTTCTCATCTCTATTCCACCATGAAGTCCAATAGCTGCAAGAAGATAGATTGGTAAAAATTCAGAAATTGCTTCAGGTATTTTTAAATCAGATTTTATTCTAGCTGCAATAATTCCAAATAAAAAGAATAGAATAATCGGAGTTAATAGATTTGATTGGATTAATTGTAAAATTTCCATATTAGCATCTCAAAAAAATTTTTGCTGAAATAAAAATCAAGGTATTACAGATACTCAAACAAATAAGCTAATCACATAGGTAAAGCCAATACCCATTGCAGCACTGCCAGGAATTGTAATTATCCATGCAAAAACAATTTGCCTTCCAACGCTCCAGCGTACAGCACGCTTTCTTCGTGCAGAACCAGCTCCCATAATTGTGCCTGTAATGACATGTGTAGTACTAGCAGGAATACCAAATATTGCAAAAACTGCCAGCATCAATCCACCCCCAGTTTCTGCTGCAAATCCCTGATAGGGTTTGAGTTTTGTAATTTTTACACCAAGTGTTTTGATAACTTTGTAACCTCCAAAGAAAGTTCCCAGTCCCATTGCAGATGCTGCTGCCAAAATTACCCACAGAGGCATTTCAAGATTAGGAACCATTCCTGCTGAAAATAAAATTAAAACAATAATACCCATAGTTTTTTGTCCATCATTTGCACCATGAGTTAAAGCAAACCAAGCTGAAGAAATAATTTGTAATCTACCAAAAGTTTTGTTTACAACTGCAGGTCTATAATTTGCAAAGAGGGTAATTATTAAGCCAGTTAATAGTAAACCAACAATTATTCCACCAATTGGTCCAATTATAATTCCTGCAAAAATTTTAGTCAAACCACCAAAAACTAATTTTTCAAAACCTAATCCCATAATTCCTGCACCCATAATTCCACCAACTAAAGAATGACTGTTTGAAATTGGTAATCCAAAATAGGTACACAATACACTCCAGCTAATAGCACCAGCCAATCCACCAATTATCATGTAAACAGTAATGTCATCAGGACTAACAATTCCTTTAGCTATTGTAGTTGCTACAGCTACACCAAAAACAAAAGGACCAATAAAATTCATAGCTGCAGATAATCCCACTGCATGAATTGGTTTTAGAACACGTGTTCCAATAACTGTTGCAACAGAATTTGCTGAATCATTAAAACCATTTACAAAATCAAAGATTAATGCTACAATTATTGCAGCAATGGCTATCTCTATCATATTATCAACTCATGAATATTTTAAAACAATATCTTCAATTACATCTGCAACATCTACACATCTATCTGACGCAGTTTCCATTGTTTCATAGATATCTTTTAGTTTAATGATTTTAATTGCATCTTCTGTTTCAAACAATTCTTTGATAGCTTCACGATACAAAAGATCTACAACATGCTCAATATCACCAGTATTTCTACAATGTTGAATCATATCTTTTGGATTTTTGATGTTATGTAGTTGTGATATCATGTATTCTACCTCTTTTGTTGCCTTGACTAGTTCTTCGGCCATTTTTTCACAATATGGTGGAGGAGTGGTAATTTTGTAGCTGTACACTCTAGCAGCAATACCATCCATGAAATCAATCACATCATCAATTTTTGATGCAATTCTTTGCATATCTTCCCTGTCTAATGGAGTGATGAATGTCTTGTTGAGTTCAGTAAAAATTTCTCGTGTTAAGAGATCTGCTTCAGTTTCAAGTCTATGGATTTTTTCACCCTGTTCAGCATTACTGAGATCTGAAAATAATACCACAACTGCTTCTGAAGTTTCAACTGCCTTTTTTGCTAGATTATCAAGAATCGTTAATAGTTGTTTTTCGTTTGATTTAATCCACGATAGCCATTGTCCCATAAGATTTCTAATTCAAAAATGGAATTAAGCCTAATGAACGTATAGTATATGGATCTATATAGAAACAATTTCAGAACATGGAACTAGAAATGATCGTAGTTAAAAAAAATGTTTAGAAAAAAATGAAAAAGGGGTGAATGAAATTATTCTCTCACGGTAAAGAGTGGACTCCATCGATCAGTATTTCTCAGATCATTAGAGCTTTCAGTATTTGCTTGCTCAAAACTAAACATTGCATCATAGATAGGATTGTTTGGATGATATCCTTGACATTCAAAGTCAAATAGATTCTCTAGTGCAAATTTGTTTTTAGAATAACTTTCTTCTTTGTTTGCATTAGTATCCACATCATAATTTATGGCTCTACAATTTACATAGTTAAAACCACGAATTACTTGCCCGTCAGAAACAATATCCACATCAATATCTATAAGCTGTGTAATAATTCTCAGTATATGAAATACAACCTTAGATGATTCGAATAGTCTTTATAGAAAAAATATCACATAGTGGAATTCTAAAAAGATAAAACAAAAATCAAGAACAAGTATTATTCACAATTAACAATAACATCATTGATTGAATCATAACAACGATCATTTTCAGTTCCACCATCAATCATATCCATTCCAGAATTACCATAAATGACATCATATCCTGATTGTCCTTTTAGAATATCATTGCCAGCATCGCCATTAATTGTATCATACCCATCATGTCCATAAATGACATCATCACCATCTCCACCAAAGAGACAATCATTACCATCTAAACCAAGGATAATATCATCCCCATCTAATCCAAATATCAAATCATCAGAACTAGTTCCTATGAGAACATCATCATTATTTGTTCCCACAATCAAGTTATAATCAGAATAGACATGTCCGCATGCATTTATCGTAATGGTTTGAAATCCCTCAGCAGCATTTCCAGCATTATCAAATGCAATCCATGTAACTTTACTAACTCCTAAGGAAAATGCTTCAGGTGCGTTATTCAAAATTGTTTTAATTCCACTATCAAAATCAGATGCAATAGAATCACCTAGTACAACTGGGGTGAATAAACCTGTAGCCTCTAAGACCATATCGCTTGGAACCATAATTGTTGGATCAATTGTATCATTTAAGAAATCTACTTCAATTTCAGGTACTATAATTTCAATTACATCTACAACTTGTGGTTCTACATACAATGGAGTCTCAAAGGATTGTACTTTGTGAGATGCTGAATCAATAATTAATAATTCACCATTAATTCCAAATGCAACATCAGTCAACATTGAAAAGGTTCTAGGATAAGGGCCAAGTTGCTCAAAAATATTCAAAGTTAAATCATCATCTTGATCAAGATACAAGACTCGATTATTTGCAACATTAACTACTACAATTTTTCCATCAGAGTCAATCGTGATTCCCTCAGGTGAGAAAACATAGTTTAATCCACGAAAAGGCATTGATTTAATCAGTATACCATTAGAATCAAATTTTTCAATCTTTCTGTTTCCTTTATCAGTAACATACACATTATCATCACTATCAACATCAATTCCTATTGCAGTAAGGAATTGTCCTGCACCCATTCCACTAGTTCCAAATGATAAAATAAATTCGCCATCAGAATTGAATTTCTGAATTCTTTGATTTCCAGTATCTACAACATAGACATTATTTTCAGAATCAATAGTTACGCCATATGGATATTTGAATTGACCATCATGAATTCCAAAACTCCCCCATTGATCAACAAAGGTTCCATTTAGTGAGAATTTTTGAATCGTATGTAAATCATGATCTGCAACAAAAACAAAATTTTCATTTACTGCAATTCCAGAAGGGTAATGAAATTCTCCAGGCAATGTTCCACTTTGTCCCCAAGTAGAAACAAATTCACCAGTGCTAGAATATTTTTGAATTCGTTTATTTCCAAAATCACTCACATACGAATTTCCATCATCATCTACTGCAATGAATTGAGGATATGAAAAGTGACCAGGGGTCATTATTCCAAATTCACCCCATTCAGAAATAGGATCATAGTCTCCAAATGCAAAAGAGTATTGGGTAAAAGAGCTAACTAATAAAATTGCAGAAATTATTACAATCACAGCAGGGATAGTTGACAACAGTCATTGGTTTCAGAATTTTACAAAGATAAACAAAGTTAACAATAGTTTGATTTTTTGTCAACTTTATCTAAAATGGCTTGTTTACTTCACGCGTAAACACATAGCTTGCAAGTCCAATCATCACAATCACAAATAGAATTAAAATTCCTAGACTGAAGAAAATTGGAATTCCACCATCAGAAACTCCAGTCATTAATTCTCTAACAAGTAAAACTGTGTATGTGACAGGATTTAGTTTTGCAATAACTGCAAGCCAATCAGGTAACAGTTCTAGTGGAAATAGAGCAGGACTTAGCATAAACAAAGGCATTCCAAGAAAATTTATCATTCCCCAAAAAGTTTCCTGAGATTTTGCAGTAGCAGCTACAATCACAGATATTCCAGAAAATCCCAACGAAAATAAAATAACAATTGCCATAATCGGTATAATCATAATGGGGTTTGGAAAATTAACACCAATTGCCAAAGCAATTCCTATAATCAAGCTTGCTTGCATTGCTGCAACTAATGAAATGGCAGACATTTTTCCCAAAGCAATTGCTGAACGAGAGATTGGAGAAGTTAATGCCTTATTCATAAAACCATAACGTCTATCCCATAATGTATTTACACCACCAAAGATACTTGTAAAAATTGCAGTAAGTATTATGACGCCAGGTGCCATAAATTCAATATACTCGCCTTCAAATCCAACTGATTGAATTAATGGTTGAGTTCCTGAAAAAATATTTCCAACAACAATTATCCAAATGGCTGGTTGAATTAATCTAATTAAAACTCCACTTCTAGATTTCTTGTATCTCTTTATTTCTCTCCAAAAAATTGTATAGGTATCATACATCAAAGTATTCATGAACGTAACCTCTTCATCTTTGCGTGTTCACGCTTTCGATTAAATCCTGAATCATCATCTCTTATTTCATGTCCAGTGTATGAAAGAAAAACATCATCAAGTGTTGGTCGAGTTAATGAAATAGTATTAATTTTAATTTCAAGTTCAGATGAAATTTGGAAAATTATTGGAATAACTTTGGTACCATTTGATACAAAAAGTGTCAGTTTTGTTCCATCCTCGGTAATATTTTTTACAAATTCAATTTCCTTGAGTTTAGATAAGAAAAAGTCACGATGGGTACTATTCTCCATTATTATTGAAATGACCTCAGCGCCCATTGCATTTTTTAGATTTTCAGGAGTATCAATTACTTGAATTTTCCCACCATCAATAATTCCAATTCTATCACAGAGTTTGTCTGCCTCCTCCATGTAGTGAGTTGATAAAAATATGGTCATATCAAATTCTTTGTGAATTTTTTTGATATACTCCCAAATCTTCCTTCGAGTCTGAATATCCAAACCAACTGTAGGCTCATCAAGAAACAAAACTTTTGGTCTATGCAAAAGACCACCAGCAATATCGAGTCTCTTCCTCATCCCTCCAGAGTAAGTAGCTACTGCATCATTTTGTTTATCAGATAATTCAATTAATTCTAAAATTTCATCAATTCTTTGTTTGATTTGGTTTTTTGGAATATGGTTTAGTTTTGCTTGCAGTAAGAGATTCTCTCGTCCTGTTAGATATTCATCAACTGTTGTTTCTTGTTGAACATAACCAATATTTTCTCGTACTTTTTTCGCATTATTCATTACATCAAATTCTGAAATCAAAGCTTGGCCAGATGTTGGTTTTAGCAAAGTTGTAAAAATCATCATAGTTGTACTTTTTCCAGCACCATTAGGACCCAGAAATCCAAAGATCTCTCCAGTTTTAACTGAAAACGAAATATCGTTTACTGCAATTACCTTACCAAATGATTTTGTGAGAGACTTTGTTTCAATAGCGTACAATATTTTGATCGCTTTTTTCAATTATAAATTGCTAAGGATTCATCGATCCTCATAATAAATTTAAAGAGTAATTTTTGAAATTAAATCATGAATGGATTATGTCAAAAATGTCACTCATCTAATGTAGAGATAACAATTCAAGAAGGAATTCCTATTTGTACAAAATGTTCTAAAAAAACAGAATAAACAAATATTGTTTTGAAATAAGAATCTTGAAAATAATTACTCTAGTTTTTTGAATTCTTCTTTAGTCATTTTTAAAATTACTTTTTCGCCCACTCCCCAAATATCATATCTGGATAGGATTTTTGAATGCATCAAACCATGAGATATTTCAATTGATTCCAATTCATGGGTTTCAGGATTTTTGTGTAACCGTTTTACTGTACCAATTTTTTGTTGATCTATATCAACTACAGGTATTCCAGTTCTAACTGGAGGTCTACTTAGAAGTAATGTTTTTTCAGAAAATTTGTCAATGTAATCTTCGGATAGAAAATAATCTTTATTGAATCCTTGATGAATAGTTACACCAGAGACTGCAAGTGTATCTTGATTAATGTGAATGTGTTTGACTTTGCCATATTGAATTCCTTCTCTATCAATGACTTTTTTCCCAGTAAAGGTATCTGCGGGAATAGAATTTTCAGACATTCCTTCGAGTTTTACTGACATGATTACAATTACTCAGATTTACTTATCACACCAAATATCAGAAATTGCTATCAATGGGGTTAAATTACTTGACAGGGGAAAATTACGCATGCAAATAAAAGAAAAACTGTTTCGGCCTATTCTTGTAACTAAAGGAAGAAAGACAGGTAGAGAGCATGCAGTAATGCTTCGTGCAGTAAATTATAATGAAAAAATTTACTTTTCAAGACACAAGCCAGATGGGGATTGGTTTCAAAATGTTATGGTAAATCCCATAGTCAAAATAAAATATAATGATTCAGTTTTTGTAGGAAATGCAAAAATTGTGAAAGATGAA